>Ga0207849_100048_pt1 | contig 172201 bp, 156 predicted proteins | sample TtaePargueraPR_12_FD_187277 | JGI IMG/M metagenome (GOLD analysis project Ga0207849, IMG submission 187277) | Aerobic enrichment media microbial communities from Bioluminiscent Bay, La Parguera, Puerto Rico - Tt and P2 (4) (SPAdes) | ecosystem: Environmental > Aquatic > Marine > Unclassified ... | reverse complement strand
GAAAAAAGAGGGAAAGAAACACTTATGTATAATGAATGCAATTGCATGTAAATTAATTGCTAGGGTTTTTGCTACTGTTAAAAGGCAATCGCCTTATGTAATTTTTGTGCAATAATATTTGCATAAGCCTTAGAATACGCTAAGTACGCCCATAGAGCTCAAAGTGAGTGTGCTATTGTAAAAGCCGGCGAAGCAAAAACCAATTCTCGCCCAAGCGAGAAAAGTTTCAGCTTTCACCTTTCCTTCTTGCTATTTGTAAAAGGGTGTCATTAAGTTTTTAGAAATAAATTCTAGTTAGCGGAGAAACCACAAAATGAATTTAGATATAAGAATTCAGGACTAATCAAAATATTTATTTTCTATACTCTCTTTTCTATTTTCCTTTTAAGCAAAAGTGACTTCAATTTTTCATACCATTTGAAATTCATTTACTGTCAAAAATTATTTAGCTTGATAAAGAAGATTGTAAATCAACGTATCGATTTAGTTATCTTTACCAAAAAAATTAAGCTATGTACACAGGAATGTTACACCTTCATAATCTATTAAGATACGCCATTGTAATTCTGCTTATTTGGGCAGTAGTAAAATCATTTATTGGTTGGTTTGGCAAAAAAGAATACACCGCAGCCGACAATAAAGTGAGTTTATTTTTATTGATTTCTGCTCATTTGCAATTGCTGATAGGATTGGTGCTTTACTTTATGAGTCCTGTAGTAGAAACTGCATTAAATGATTTTGGCGGAGCCATGAAAGACCCTGTATTGCGTTTTTGGGGTGTAGAGCACATTGCCTCTATGGTAATTGGTATTGCGATAATTACCTTGGGTAGAATTATGGCGAAAAAAGGCAAAACAGATGCTACTAAATTTAGAAGACAAGCCATTTACTTTTTATTGGCAATGGTGTTGATTTTTTCTGCGATCCCTTGGCCTTGGTCTGCTATTTCTAGAGCCTGGTTTTAAGCTTTAAACATAGCGGAATGCTTACCTTTGTAAAATATGCATCATCCTATTACTACAGAAGAAAAAATTGAAAATGCCGTACTTGTTGGAGTAATTACTCAGGAGCAAGATGAACAGCAAGTTGAAGAATATTTAGATGAGCTGGCTTTTTTGGCAGAAACGGCAGGCGCTAATGCGGTAAAACGCTTTACTCAAAAGCTCGATGCACCACACCCCAAAAGTTTTGTAGGTACAGGCAAATTACAAGAAATCATCGATTATGTCAAAAAGAATGAGGTTGGCTTGGTTATTTTTGATGATGAGCTGAGCCCTTCACAAACGCGTAACATCGAAAACTCTTTTAAAGAGGTAAAAGTATTGGACCGAAGTAATTTGATTCTCGACATTTTTGCCAAAAGAGCGCGAACGGCTGCGGCTAAAACGCAAGTGGAGTTAGCTCAATACGAATATTTATTGCCTCGCCTAACCCGCATGTGGACTCATCTTTCTCGTCAGAAAGGGGGAATTGGAATGCGCGGACCCGGTGAAACGGAAATTGAAACAGATCGACGGATTATTCGCGATAAGATTGCTTTATTAAAAAGTAAATTAGCTAAGATCGACAAGCAGAAGGAAACCCAACGCAAAGGTCGTCAGCAAATGATTCGTGCGGCTTTGGTAGGTTATACCAATGTGGGAAAATCTACTTTGATGAACTTACTTTCAAAATCCGATGTATTTGCTGAAAATAAGCTGTTTGCGACTTTGGATACTACGGTTCGTAAGATTGTAGTAGGCAATCTACCTTTCTTACTTTCTGATACGGTAGGATTTATCCGCAAGCTACCTCACCACTTGGTAGACTCTTTTAAATCTACCTTAGACGAGGTGCGTGAAGCCGATATTTTATTGCATGTGGTTGATATCTCTCACCCCAATTTTGAAGAGCAAATTCAAACCGTAAACGAAACCCTTGCGGATATGGGCGCTAAAGACAAACCCACGATCATGATCTTCAACAAGGTGGATGCTTATACTTATACTAAAAAAGAGGAAGACGATCTCACACCGGAGACCAAGGAAAATAGGAGCTTGGAAGACTTAAAGAAAAGTTGGATGGCTAAGGAAAACTATCCCTGCATCTTTATTTCAGCTCAAAAACGCATCAACTATGAAGAGCTCCGAAATTTACTCTACGAGCATATTAAAGGCTTACACATTAAAATTTATCCGCATCGGATGTTGTATTGAGAATGCCACGAATCTTCCTAAGGATAGGTGCACGAATTAGTGTATTTGCAGCTCATTTCATTGCCAAATAGAGCCCAATTTGACCTAAACTTCATTAAAATTCGCAAAAAGTTAGGACAATTTGCGAATCAATTCGCAAAAAGTTATGATATTTTGCGAAAAGTATGTACTTTTATCTCCTTATGATCGAAAGAATCATTGAGCAAAGTATTGACCAAAAGCTCTATAAGAATAGAGCCATTCTACTTTTGGGTCCGCGGAGAGTGGGAAAAACTACCCTACTCAAAAACTTTTTTGCAAAAAATAAAGATGCTTTATGGCTAAATGCAGATGAACAAGATGTTCAAGCTTTATTTAATCAACCAAATTCGAGCACATTTAGGAAAGTGTTTCAAAGAAAAAAATTAGTTGTAATTGATGAAGCTCAACAAATTAAAAACATCGGTGCAAAACTCAAATTAATTACAGATGAACTAAAGGATGTTCAATTAATCATAAGTGGCTCCTCTGCATTTGAATTAGCGAATAAAGTAAATGAACCATTAACCGGCAGAAAGTGGGAATACAAACTCTACCCATTATCGTTTGAAGAACTTTCAAATCACTATGGTATTTTAGAGGAGAAACGATTACTTAATCATCGTTTAATTTATGGTTCTTATCCGGATGTGGTTACTTCAAATGGGGAGGAGAAGGATGTATTAAAAGAACTAACCGACAGCTATCTTTACAAAGACATACTAATCTGGAATCGAATCAATAAAAGCGAAGCTTTAACCAAATTATTACAAGCACTGGCTTTTCAACTGGGGAATCAAGTTCCTTACAATGAACTGGCAAGAATTGTTGGTGTAGATAATCAAACCATTGAGTCTTACATACAGCTTTTGGAGTACGCATTTATTATTTTTCGCCTTGGTTCATTCAGTCGGAATCTGAGAACTGAGTTGAAGAAAAGTAAAAAAATATACTTTTATGACAATGGTGTTCGCAATGCAATTATCGCCAACTTTCAACGACTTGAACTAAGACAAGATACTGGAGCTTTGTGGGAAAATTATTTAATTGCGGAAAGAGTTAAGTACAATGCATACCACAACCATTGGACAAACAGTTTCTTTTGGAGAACAAGAAGTCAACAAGAAGTAGATTACATTGAAGAAAAGGATGGCGAAATCCAAGCGTTTGAATTCAAGTGGAACAGCAAAAAGAAACACAAGCTAACACAGACCTTTACCAATGCTTATCCAAATGCAAAAACACAAATAATAACGCCTGAAAACTACATCGACTTTATTTCTGCTTAAAAATAACTTCATTTACCACATAATTCATTCGTGTATTTGTGGCAATTGTTATGCAAAAGCCTGCAAATCCGTCAACTTTTTATACACGCCGGATTGGGCAATTAAATTGTCGTGGGTGCCCCGTTCTACAATCTCTCCTTCTTGCATCACAATGATTTCGTCGGCATGTTGGATGGTAGACAAACGGTGGGCAATGACAATGGAAGTTCGATTTTCCATTAGTTTATACAAGGCATCTTGCACCAACTTTTCAGATTCCGTATCCAAAGCAGAGGTGGCTTCATCCAAAATCATAATGGGTGGATTTTTCAAGACTGCTCTGGCAATGCTTATTCGCTGTTGCTGACCTCCGGAGAGTTTCCCTCCACCATCACCGATGTTGGTTTCGTAACCTTCCGGCAGTTTTTCAATGAATTCATGTGCATTCGCAATTTTAGCTGCTTCAATAACTGCTTCTCGATTTGGATTTTCAACGCCTAAGGCAATGTTGTTAAAAATGGTGTCGTTAAATAAAATGGAGCGTTGCGAAACAATGCCCATTAAAGCTCGAAGATCTTTTATTTTATAATCTCTAATGTCTTTGCCATCGATAAAAAGACCTCCTTCCACCGGATCGTAAAAACGAGGTAATAAATCCACCATAGTCGATTTACCCCCACCGGACTGTCCCACCAATGCCACCGTTTTTCCCTTAGAAACTTTGAGGTTGATGTTCTTCAACACCTTCGTTTTATCATAAGCAAAACTCAAATTTTTATACTCAATAGAATCCTCAAAAGTATTTATCGGCTGAGCATCCGCCTTATCTTTAATTTTGTTCTCGGCTTGTAAAACCATTTCAATGCGTTCGGTAGAAGCCGCTCCTTTTTGGATGTTGTAATAAGCTGTAGAAAGTGATTTTGCCGGATTTAATAGTTGAGAAAACATGGCGATATATCCAATAAACTCCTGTGCACTAAAGTCCATTGAGGGGTCAAGCACCATATTCCCCCCATACCAAACCAAAATTACCATAACAATCGCCCCAAGAAACTCACTTAAAGGAGAAGCCAAATCGCGTTTGCGGAACATGCGTAGCATGGTGTTTCGATAGATTTCATTGATCCCTTGAAAACCTTTATTAGCCGATTTCTCAGCATTAAACGCTTTAATGATACGTAATCCGCCTAAGGTTTCCTCAACATTGGATAGCAATTCCCCCATTCGAATTTGAAGCTTAGAGGATGTCCGCTTTAAGCTTTTTCCAATTTTCCCAATAATTAGACCACTGATTGGAAGCAAAATGAATGAAAACAACGTAAGTTCTGCATTAATCGTAACCATAAACACCAAGGAAAGCACGATGCTAATGGGATCGCGAAAAACCATCTCTAAGGAGTTCATGATCGACCATTCAATTTCCTGCACATCTCCGGTAATTCGACTAATAATATCACCTTTTTTCTCCTCAGAATAAAATGAAAGTGGTAAAACCAAGATCTTTTTATACACTTGCTCGCGGATGTCTCGAACCACTCCACTACGAATCGAAGCCAAGAAGAATTTCGCAAAATATCGAAAAATGTTTTTCAAAAAAAACAACACGGCAACAGCAATACAAATAAAGAATAGTGCTCCTTCAACTCCATGTTGTTCTATGTAAGGTGTCATTTTATAACTAAACATATCTTGAACATAGTCAGAAGTGAGGGCAAACTCCGGCTGTTCAGTAATACGTTCTGCATCGTCAAAAAGGATAGATAAGAATGGTATAAAAGCTAAAATAGAAAGCAAATGAAAGATCACATGCAATATATTAGAAACTACACTTAACCAAGCTAATCCTTTGTAAGGAACTATGTATTTTACAATTTTTAATAAACTCTTCATCGGTATGTTTTAAACGTCAAGCAACTCCCAGTTTTTAAAGGGAAAAAAGTGTTTTCCTCCGTTGAGCGTGCGCTCCAAAAAGGAAATGAATCTATATTTTGTTTTTTCGTGTTTGAATTTAGGTCGATTGGGCTTTTGGTCGGTCGTGTAATTTAGTTGATCTGCCCAACTAAAGTCTTTCATTTTCTCTTTCATCACCGCCGGATGTGTTTCGGTAAACTTTGGCAAGTTTTTCAACGGGCCGTAGTCAAACTCCTGCTCTTGTTTTTTGTAAAGCGCCTCAGCTTTTTGATCGCCCTTGTGAATACTGTCTAAGGCTTTTTTCTTGCTTTGCATATAGCGAGGAGGTCGCACCCAGCCGTAGTGGTAAATATAAGCATCTACTTTGGCTACTTTCAGTTTGTGTGTTCCCTCTTGTTTGCGGTAGCTTTTCCCGTCAAAACCGGGTATTCTCCGAAAGGATTGTGCTGATTCAAAAGAATGAATATCCGGTTTGTTTCGGACAATTCGAATTTCATTTTGATACCAACCGTGATGATTAATATAGTGTTTGTAATCTCCAAAAAAGTGTCGGTATTTAAACAACAAACCTTCTACTTCTTTATTATTCAGCAACTCTTCGCAGCGCGCTTGGATGACAGGCAAGTACTTTTCGTGAACTACTTCATCGGCCTGAACATAAAACAACCAATCTCCACTGCAGTGTTGCATGGCAATGTCGGTCTGGTGTGCATTTTCAGTTCCGTTTGGAAACTTCTCCGTATCCCATTCGGTCTCGATAATTTTTAGCTTGGGGGAATTAATGCTTTGTAAAATCTCCTTAGTATTATCGTCGGCATCTCCTTTGCCCAACACAAATATAAATTCATCGCAAATGGGTAAAATCGACAGAATCGACTCTTTGATGGGGTAATATAATTTAGAAACATTTCTTCCGAAGCTAAATCCGCTTATCTTCATGCATGAAAAGATTTTATGCGAAATTAGTTTTTTTGAAGTTAACTGGTAAATTTGATTCCGCTTGCTTCGTTGAATCAATCGGAAGAACAAAAAAAACCGTTGAAATGCTTATTTTTTCATCTATCGCTTCAATTCACCACGAATGAAGTCATGGGTTCACCTTGCTTGCTGACATCAATGCTCCATAGAACTTCTCCGAAAAGAAATGTTTAAATTTCATTTTTCAACTGTTTAAGATGTATCGACTTTTGAGCTTGCTTATTATCTTGAATTTATTTGGTAGCTGCCTTTTCGCTCAAGAGCGACCGCTGCCCATTGAGCAAGTCCGACCACTAATTGATTCTGTGCAAATTGAAATTAATCGCCTTTATCGTTTAAGTGAGTCAATAAAAAAAGCAGAAAAGCTTTACGCTAAAAATTTTGAAAGCACCTTTAGTTACCAACGAAAAGACACTACTATTGTGTTGGGTTTGGATGAAAACAAGCTTGTTTTATCAACTTACTATTTTCTTGGAGAAGAAATTAGATTGATTAGTAAAGATGAATCCAAACGAGCATTAACAGAAGAGGAAGGTCAACTCATTCTTGCAAAGAAAGCTGCTCTACAAGAAGCAAAAAAGAAACATTACGCAATTCAAGCTCCCGAAGAGTGTGCGATGGAGTATATTTTTCATCCAAACAGAAGTGGGTATACTTTACATGCCATTGCAGTTCCTTTGGTTGACAGCATATTACCAACAGGATATAATCACCATTTTCTTTTTGACTATGAAATGAAAGTATTGAGATATTCTCAATCAAAAAGGCCAAAAGTTCATAGTATTCGAAAGAAAGATAATCCACCTAGCTCAACCTTAGGAGGACTATCTGCTCCTCTGAGAAAGAACAATAAGGACTTTAAAGATCTGATTCCTTATTTTTACAAATACAGAATTTATTATCAAAACTTAGGTTTAATTGAATATGGAGCTGCTATTAATAAGCGCTCATTAACTTATAATGCAGTGAAGAATGAAATTAGCATAAAGCTTTTTCCGGTGGAGAAGAAATAGTGGGGCATTATAAAATCTTAATCGTATCTTTGATAATGCAATCTTAACTAGACTAATATGGAATCTACGACTGAAATAAAGAACAAATTAATTAGTCGAATTCAAAAATCGAATGATTTAGATCTTTTGAGGACACTAAAATCAATTTTTGACTCTTCTGATCAAGAACTTTATTCTTTGAGTGATAAACAAAAAAAGTCAATTGAGGAAAGTCGCAAGCAAATCCAAAACGGCGAAGTTTTTTCTCATGAATCTGTTGTTTCTGAAGCAAGAGAATGGCTGTCAAAAAAATAATTTGGTCAAAAAGAGCTAAAGCAGAACTCAATGAAACACTTGAGTTTTACCTTGAGCGAAACGGTAGTCCAGATTACAGTTTAAAAATCATTTTACGACTTGAAAGTTTAACCAATACCCTTACTAAAAACCATTTCATTGGAAGGCTGACATCAAATCAAGTCAACCAGAGTAATCCCAATGGAGAGTTTTTTAATTTTTTACGATTTAGGAATTGATTTCATTGAAATTGTATCCTTTTGGGACAACAGACAAGACATAAGCAAACGGCTTGATCATTAAAGATTAGCTAGATTTGCTCACTCAACCAACAGCCGTTGAATAATCTTAACTTTGTGAACTATGGAAACGATACGTCAACAAAAGATTGCCCGTCTGCTACAAAAGGAAGTAGGAGAGATTTTTAATAAAGGTGAGGTTGAACTCATCAAAGGAGCCATGATTTCAGTTACTCAAGCAAGAGTGAGCCCTGATTTAAGCATTGCAAAAATTTATTTGAGTTTATTCCCGGCAGACAATAAGCAAGAAGCCATTGAAAGTGTTCGCAAACAAGCATCGGAAGTGCGTTATGTTTTAGGAAAAAAAGTAGCTAAACAGTTGCGTCACATTCCTGAACTTCACTTCTACTTGGACGATTCTTTCGACTATGCAGAAAAAATTGATGAGCTCTTAAAATAAGCCTGTGAATTTCCCATTTTACATTGCCAAACGCTATTTAATTTCCAAGAAATCGCAAAATGCGATTAACATTATTTCTTGGGTTTCTGTTATAAGCGTTGGCATTGGAACTTTTGCTCTGGTAGTTGTGCTTTCGGCCTTTAACGGACTAGAGAGCTTAGTTGAATCGCTCTTTGAGTCCTTTGATTCAGATATTCGAATTGAAGCGAAAAAGGGAAAAGTCTTTGATAGCAAAACCATTGATTATGAAAATCTCATAAAGATAGAAGGCGTTGAAAACTACAGTCTTGTTTTAGAAGAGGTTTGCGGTGTGCGCTATCAAAAACAACAGACGGTGGCTACAATTAAAGGAGTTGAGCCGGCATTTATGGAAATGAGCCAGCTCGACAGCATGATGATTGAAGGAAATACAGAGCTTGTTCGTAACGGCATCCCTTTTGCCATTTCCGGCTATGGAATTGCTTCTTCTCTAGGCTTATACATGAGTAAAGCACCTGATAACCTAACAATCTATGCACCAAAAAGAGGCCGAGTAAGCACTATAAACCCTATGCAGTCGGTTTATCAAAAGCTAATCGCAGCAGGTGGTACTTTCTACATTAGTCCTGAATACGATAATAAATACATTGTAGTACCGCTAAGCTTTGCTCAAGATTTATTGGATTATAAAAGTGAAGTCACTTCTATTGAAGTAAAAGCAGAATCCGGTTACGATTTAGAAAAAGTAGGAGCTGAAATTGAAACATTTCTAGGTGATGGTTTTGAAGTTACCAACCGCTATCAATTCAATGAAATTATCTACAAAACCAACAAAACCGAAAAGTGGATTACTTTTTTGATCTTGGTTTTCATCTTAATTATTGCAGCATTTAATATTCTCAGCTCTTTAAGCATGCTAATTATAGAAAAGAAAAAAGACATTTTTACACTTAAGAGTCTTGGAGCTAAGAACTCTACGATTCGGCAAATATTTTTTATAGAAGGCTTGTTAATCAACCTTAGTGGCGCAATCGCAGGGCTTAGCTTAGGAGTTATTCTCGTTTTACTTCAAGAGCATATTGGCTTAATTCGACTTGAAGGTGGAATTGTAGAGTACTATCCGGTAGAACTTAAAGTCACCGAACTATTTTACATCCTACTCACCGTTTTAATCATAGGCTTTTTAACTGCTTGGTATCCAGTGAGAAGTTTAACGAGGGTTGAGAAAGGCTAAGTTATACCAATTGATCATTGAAGTTACTATAGAAGCAAGAAGCTAGATTTAAGATTGGACAGATTAAGGATAAAGGTTGAAAAAGAGTGGTGGGTCTATTTTCTATATTCTCTTCTCTATTTTCTTTTTAAGTGAGCGTGATTGCAATTATTCATTCCGCATTTGACATTTCACATTAGTCATTGTCGATTAGTAATTAAACAATTAAACCACCAACTCCCCATCAAAAGAATTTTTGATTTCCTCAAATGTGCCAAGCAGGTCATCAAAGTTGTCGTGGGTAACCAACTTCATACGGTGCTCTTTAAAATGTGGAATTCCTTTAAAATAATTGCTGTAATGTCTTCGCATTTCCAACACTCCAAGTTTTTCACCTTTCCATTTTACTGACATTTCTAAATGGCGCTGAGCAGCTTCAATTCGCTCATGCATTGTAGGCGGAGCTAATAGCTCTCTGGTTTTCATAAAGTGTTTAATCTCTCGAAATATCCAAGGATAACCAATGCTTGCGCGACCAATCATGACACCATCAACTCCATATTTTTTCTTCTTTTCCAGGGCAATTTCAGGGGAAAAAACATCTCCATTACCAAAAACAGGAATGTGCATACGCGGATTATTTTTCACCTCGGCAATTAGGCTCCAATCAGCGTCCCCTTTATACATCTGCTTTCTTGTTCTTCCATGAATTGAAATTGCCTGAATTCCTACATCTTGTAAGCGTTCTGCTACATCTACAATATATTTAGAATCTTCATCCCAACCCAATCGAGTTTTAACTGTAACAGGAAGTTTTGTCGATTTTACAATTTCTGCGGTCATGCGAACCATTTTAGGAATGTCTTGCAAAATTCCTGCGCCTGCCCCTTTGCAAGCCACTTTTTTAACCGGACAGCCATAGTTAATATCAATGATATCCGGATTAGCTTGCTCAGTTACTTCCGTAGCTTGCTTCATGGAATCAATCTCATTCCCGAAAATCTGTATTCCAATGGGACGCTCGTACTCAAAAATATCTAACTTCTGTACACTTTTAGCAGCATCTCGAATTAAACCTTCGGAAGAAATAAACTCCGTATACATCAAATCAGCTCCTTGTTCTTTACACAAAGCGCGAAAAGGTGGGTCACTCACATCTTCCATTGGAGCAAGCAATAAAGGGAATTCTCCCAAGTCGATATTTCCTATCTTTGGCACGCTAAAAATTTTCTACAAAATTAAGAATTAATCCATAGTTATTAAGGTGATACAACTTAGGGGAACTGTTTCCAAATTACTCGTTTTATTAGGCTTTTGCCTCTTCTTTGGCGGAGTTTTCGCTCTAGCCGGAGTGGCTTTAGCTAAGCCTTTTTTCGGTCTTTCAATAGAAGAAGCTTCAGATTTACTGAGTAATATTGACATGGAAAGTATTGGAGTGCTCAAGTTTCTCCAACTTTTTAACACCTTGGGTTTGTTTATTATTCCAGCTGTACTTTTTAGTTGGTTGTTTATTCAAAAGCCAATTGAGTCACTAAAGTTAAATAGAGCTTTATCGATAGAAAACATTGGTTGGATAACGATTTTGTTTTTTAGTCTCATTCCTATAACCAATTGGCTAGTTGAACTAAATGGCAATATGCAGCTTCCTGAAATCCTAAAAGGTGTGGAAGAATGGATGAGGAGTTCTGAAGACCGAGCAGCCGACTTGACAAAGGCATTTTTGCAAATGGGCAACCTTAATGACCTTCTCTACAATCTTTTTCTAATTGCCGTATTGCCGGCTATTGGAGAAGAGCTGATTTTTAGAGGAATTATACAGAGAAGTATAAACGAAAGCAATAAAAATTATCATTGGGGTGTTTGGATTTCTGCTATTTTATTTAGCGCCTTACACATGCAGTTTTACGGTTTCATACCTCGCTTGTTTTTAGGTGCATTTTTTGGCTACTTATACGTTTGGACAAGAACACTGTGGGCGCCAATTTTTGCTCACTTTCTAAACAACGGAATGGCCGTTTTACTTACCTATATTTATGGTCATGAAACAATTGAAAAGGGAATTGATCAATTGGGAACAACTGAAGATACATACGGCTACTTAGCTTTTGCTGTTGTAGTTTTTAGTGTTTTGTTGTATTTATTTTTGAGGAGAAGAAGGATTTCTTTATAACTTCTTCAATAAATACAAATCACAGCCACTGTGACAGCTGTTTCCCAAGCGATTTTTAATGGGCTTAAAACCCATTTTTTCATACAACTTTAATGCTGATGTAAATAGAGGAAGACTCTCAATATACAAGTATTTGTAATTCATTTTTACAGCCTCCGACATACATTTCTCTATTAAACCTTTACCTATCCCTAAGCCTCGAGCGCTACTTTTCAAATAAAACTTAACTAATTCAGCGGTTCCTTCCGGTAAACCTTTGGTGGGGTAAATACCGCAAGTCCCAACTATTTCACCGTTTAACTCAGCTGTTAAGCCAAAAGCTCCATTTGCTTGGTAATATTCATACAGGAAGTCAGTATCAGAATCGCTATATACTGTTCCTTCTTTTGGAGCATTAAATTCTTCAAAACAATTGCGAATGATTTTCGCTAAAATTTTATTGTCAGTTTGTTGAACTTTCCTCAACTGAAAAAGCTGCTTCATCTTTAATCTCTTTGGGAATTGTAAAGTAGAATGTGCTGCCCTCACCAACTTTGGAATCAATCCAAACATTGCCTCCAAATCCGGTGATTACTTTCTTAACAATGGCTAAGCCCATTCCTGTTCCACTGTATTCTTCTCTTCTGTGCAAACGCTGAAATACTGCGAATACCTTATCGTAAAAGTCTGCGTCTATGCCAATGCCATTATCTTTGATTGCTATCTGAATATAATCTTCTATCGATTTAAAATTGATTATTATTTCAGGAGACACACCTTTGTTTTGGTATTTTAACGCATTGCTAATTACATTGTGAAAAACCTGTAAAACAGGGGAGCGGTAGGCAGTTATTGTCGGCATTAAATTCGATTTAATGATTGCCGCTGATTCATCAATTAAAGTTTTGTTTAATGCTTTTACTTCTTCAATGATTTCGTTAAGGTCAATTTGCTCCAGTTTTCCATTACGACGACCTACTCTAGAATAATCAAGTAAATCCATAATCATTCTTCTCATTCGCTTTCCGCCATCCACAGCAAATTCTATATACTTTTTACCTTTATCATCAATTTGATTGTAATACTTGTTTTCTAATCGCTCTAAAAAGCTAACCACCATTCGAAGCGGCTCTTGTAGATCATGAGAAATGGCATAAGCAAACTGTTCCAACTCTTGATTAGAAGTTTCTAATTGCTGGTTTAAGTACCGTAATGAATCTTCTTGATTTTTTTGGGCTGATATATCTGTAAAAGCACCTACCATTCTAATTACTTTCCCTTTCTTGTTGCGGATTAGCTTCCCTTTTGCCAATATATCCATGTATGAACCGTCGGCTTTTTTAATGCTATACTCCTGATGCCATTTTTCCTTTTTTGGATTTTTTATTGTTTCCAAAAAGTCTAGAAATAAGCGAAGACGATCTTCCTCCTTCAATAATTTTATCCACCACTCAAAATCACCTTTAGGAATTTCTTCCTTTTTATACCCACTTAATTTGTAAAAAGCTTGATTCCAATAAATACTTTTACCTTCAATATCCCAGTCCCATATCGCTTCGTCTGCTGCTTCAGCAACTAACTGAAAACGCTCGTTCATTAATTTTAAATCGTCTTCGGTGTTTTTTTGAAGTAGAGTGCATTGCCACTTTTGTTCGGCTAAAGGAATAAAGACTAGCTGAAAGAGTCCTTTTTTTAAACTACTCTCTAATTGAAAAGAAGAGTTCGTTTTTAATCCTATCTTAATTTGATAAATTATATTCTCATCAAACAACTGATTTAAATTAACCGGCTTTTGTTGACCAATAATTTGTTCAGCCTCTCGACTAAAAAATGAAATTGCAAAGTGATCATTTGCTTCCACAACAAACTCAAAACTTGCGGCTTCCACTTTTAATAGCTGAGTTTGTTGATTTGAGTTCATGGTTCTCCCTTTGAAGTGTCTGTTAACATGGCGTTTAGTTTCTCGCCACCTTTAATACCAAAGTCCAAAGTACGAATTGGGAATGGAATAGTAATTTCATTTTCATCAAATGCTTTTTTCAAGGCTATCACCATTTCACTTTGCACGTCTAAAAACTCTCCTTGTTTCTGTTGACCAATTACCCACGCTTTAATTGTAAAGTTAATTGAGCTATCGCCAAAACCACTGTAGTGGAAAACCACTGGGCGCTCTTTTGAAACACCTTCTACTTTTTCAATGGCTGATAAACTTATTTTGCGCACTTTTTCTAAGTCGTCGCCATAGGAAATTCCACATTCCAGATCTACTCTTCGTCTGCCATTATGGGTGTAGTTATAGATAGGATTCTGAAAAACGTCTTTGTTGGGTATAACAACTAGTGTTCCCTGAAAAGTTTCAATTTCGGTAGCTCTTAAATTAATTTTTTGAACCACTCCTTTTACACTTCCAATTTCTACTATATCACCCGTATTGATAGGTGCTCGCATAGCTAGAAAAATTCCGGAAACAAAATTGGCTGCCGTATCTTGAAAGGCAAAACCCAAAGCTAATCCAACCACACCAACTCCTGCTAATAAGGAAGTAACCGTTTTTTCAAGCTTTAAAATGTCGAGGGCGACAAAAGCACCGATAGTGATTACTGTGATGTAAAAAATATTAGCAACCAAGTGGTTTAGACTAATATTTGAAGAGAACTTACTAAATAGCTTTAAACCGAAGCGCTTTACAACTCTAGCGAATAGGTAAAATAATACCACTACTAAAATGGCTAAAGCAAGGTTTGGCAACATTTCTACCATTTGCTCCATCCAGGTTTCCAGCTTATTCGTAATTAGCTTATAAGCCTTTTCAACGTCAAAGTTTAAATCATTCATCTTTATTCAATTCTTTAGGTATGTTTATAGTAAAAGTTGTTCCAAAGCCCACTTCGCTCTCAACATCTATATTACCACCATGTTGTTGTATAATGTTTTGGGTAGAAGTTAAACCCAAGCCCATTCCTTTTTGTTTTCCGGTAAAAAAGGGATCAAATAATTGCTTTAAGGTTTCTTCATCTATGCCTACTCCATTATCGGAAATCTCAATGTGAACTTCATCTAAACTGCTGTATTCTCTAATTTCCAGTCTTCCATCACTTTCAGGCATTGCTTCAATAGCATTGATAATGATATTTAAAATTGCCGTTTTTAAATAATTGTAATCAATCGGAGCTGTCAGCTCTTCTTTTTTTTCGCGGAATAGTTCAACCCCCTTTAATTGCAATCGGTCTCCGGCTAATTCTAAACTCTCATCAATGAGTTTAGAAAGTGAATTTAATTCTATCTTCAAGGCTGAAGGTTTTGCGGAGTCCAGCAGTTCAGTAATTAAGTTGTTGATGCGTTCAGAGTTTCGCCCTATTAAATCTAAATACATTTCCGCAGAATCGTCTTTTTTACATTCTTCTTTTAGCTGATCAATTGCCAAGTTGATATTGGTCAACGGATTGCGAACTTCATGGGCTATACTTCTTGCTATTCTGCCGGTCATTCCTAGTTTTTCCGCGCGCATAATGCGTTGTTCTGTTTTTCGCTCCTTCGTTAAGTCGTTAATAATTAGTTGGTAGCCTGAAATTTCATGCTCTACATTAAATAAAACTGAAGAGGTGATTTCACAATACAAGCGCTGATTGTCTTCACTTTTTAACTGAACATTAAACTTTTTAAGTAAACCTTGCTTGAAGATTTTGTTGGCAAACTCCTTATAGACAGATTGGTCTGCGAAAAATGATTTGATTGGCTTTCCTTTTAGCGAACTGTCTTTTGGCTTAAAAAGTTTTTTCATTGCCAAGTTTGCTTCTAGAATATTGAGGGATTTGTCAATAATTACAATTGCATCAATCGATTTCTCAAATAGATTTTTATAACGTGCTTCTCTTTGGGCAATTCTCATTCTCGACTTATAACGCTCATAACTGTAACGAATACTGCGCTCTATTCCTCCTTCAGAAAGCTTTTCTTTAGAAATATAATCATCTGCTCCTTCAGACATTGCTGTTAGGTCTAAGGCGTGACTTTCCTTTTCTGTTAAAATGATGATTGCCTTGTCTACTCCTTGGCTTCTTGCTGTTCTTAACAATTCTATTCCTTTGTTATTGAATTCTTCTTCAATTAAATAAAGGTCATATTCATCATTTAAGAGATGTTGTAAAGCTTGTTTTTCGTTATTTTCCCAATCAACTTCAAACCGAATTCCGGAAACACTTTTAAAGTAGTTCTTAAAGCGTGTTTCCTCCTCTTTGCTTTCGTCGATTAATAAAACGCGCATTATATTCATTCGTAAGCTCTTTTAAATTCAATTTCATAAGCCTCCATTTTGTTGTAAAGCGTTTTGCGGTCGACTTTAAGCACTTTGGCTGCTTGAGTTTTATTATAATTGGTTTGCTCCAACACTTTTAAAATGGCTCTTCTCTCTGCTCGCTCTGCCACTGATTTTAGGTCAGTTATAGGTTCATTGTCGTCATAGCCATTTTCCATAGCTTTTGGATTGCGAATTTCCAGTGGAAAGTCTTGAGCTTTAATTTTATTTCCTTCACCCAAAAGTGCAGCTCTTTTGATTACATTTTTCATTTCTCTCAAATTGCCCGGCCAACTGTAATTGCTTATAATTTGTTTAGCTTCTGCATCAAAGCCCTTAAAATTTCTTTGAAGCTCTTGATTAGAGTTTTGCAAAAAGTAATCGGCAAAAGTTAGAATATCGTCTCCTCTTTGTCGGAGTGGAGGAAGCTCAATCATAAATTCATTCAAACGGTAATATAGGTCTTCTCTAAAATCACCCTTTTTTACCTTTTCCTCTAAACTTTCATTTGAAGCCACAATAATTCGCACATCAATGTCAATTGGTTTTGTATCGCCAATCTTTTTGATTTTTCTTTCTTGCAGTACGCGTAATAGTTTTACCTGATTGTTATAGGTTAAGTTGCCTATTTCATCTAAGAAAAGAGTTCCACCCTTAGCAGCTTCAAAGTGTCCCACTTTGTCATTTATAGCTCCGGTAAAAGAACCTTTTATATGGCCAAATAATTCACTTGCCGCTAACTCTTTGGGTAGTGCACCACAATCAATCGCTACAAAAGGTTTGTTAGATCGCTCACTTTTTAAATGAATTGCATTGGCTACCATTTCTTTACCGGTTCCACTTTCGCCTTCAATAATTACACTCATATTTGTTGGCGCCAACAGCTTTATCAATTGCTGAACCTTTTGCGACTGACTGCTTTTTCCTTCAATAAAGGTTTTCGACTGCTTGGGTTTACTAGAATTTGTTGTCTTCTTTAAATTATTAGTAGCTTTTTTTTCTTCTTTATTCGCTAGACTACTTTTTACACTATGTAAAATTTCTTCCGGGTGAATCGGCTTAGTTACGTATTCGCTTGCACCCAGTTTAATACAGTCTACTGCTGTCTTTACGTCAGAATAACCGGTAATTATAATCACTTGAGTGCTTGGGTTCTGATTTTTTATCGCTTTTAAAGCTTCAGTACCATCCATATCCGGTAAGCGAAAATCCAATAAAACTAAATCGTAATCTTCTTTTTTTAGTTGCTTTAACCCTTTTTTTCCTGTAATTGAATAATCTGCGCTATAGCCTTTTTTTTCTAAAAACTTGCATAGCAATTGACAAATATCGACTTCATCGTCGACGATTAATATTTTTTCCTTCATCCTTTAAAACATTAAGAACAAAAAGTATACAGTTCAATTTTAAGCTACAGACAAGCTTTAATTTAGTGATTACTTATTGCTTGTGTTAAAAGTTTGAATGTAGATATAATTCTACAATAAAAAAAGACTTATTTGAAAATTTCTTCTAATGTCTCGAATATTGACTTCTTACTAAGGGGTTTATGTAAAAAATAATTTACCCCTAATTCTTTAGCGTGCTGCTGCTCACTCTTTCCGGTATGCGCTGAAATAATTACAATTTCCGACCGAGGGGATACATGCTTTAAATCATTAATAATAGAAAAACCTGAGCCATCTTTAAGGCTCAGGTCTAAAAATATAACATCTGCTTGAAAATTCTCCGCTTTCTCTACAGCACCATTAATCTGATTATGATTCTCCGTTTTTATTTCGGACTTATTTAGGATTGCTGAGAGTAATATTCTTATCGCCTCTTCATCATCAATAATGTATGCTTTCTTGTTTCTATAAGGCATTTAGTCTCCTCCCATTCCGCTCCTTTCGGAAAGTTTAGCTTGCTCAAGTAGATTAAAATACTCCTTTTTCATTTGTTTAGTATACTTTTTATCATGGACAAACTCACCTTTCTTTTCATCGTAGTGTACCAAACCAACCGGAAAATCCAATAATGAGGTATTCACTCCCTTCATTTCCTCTTCAGAGAATATATCCATGTCAAAGGTGTAACGCATTCTGGATTTTTCACTTTCAGGAACATTTGTATCCATCATAAATCGCTTGCTGTGAAAGCCGGGCGCTGCAATTTCTATGGTTAACATTTGATTAAAAGGTAAGTTCGTTTTGAATTTATTAGAACGAGATACTTTAACCGATTTATATAACTGATTATTGATATAAACTCGAATAATGGCATTTTCAACTTTAGTTTCGTTGTTAAATACACTGCCTTCAAGTAGAATGCTGTCCTCTCTTTGTTGAAGGTTATTGGCCAGAGCTGATGGCACAGTAAAAAACAAGAGAAATCCAAGAGATAGAAAAATCCCAATTTTAAATGACCTCATCTTCCATTATTTTAAGTTTTATCAGCTCTATAGCGCTATCTCGACTGTTGGTTGACTGCTCCTAAATAAGGACTAAGTCTTTGGCTCAGTTCCTTGCCAAATTCACCTTGCGGATACATTTGGTTAGTGAAAACCACCAATTGGTTAAGCACAGCTAAAGCTTGTTGTTTATCACGCTGAAGTTGTCTTGCATACTCTGGTTCTAAACTATTGTAATAAATTACTTCCTTCTCATAAATGTCCACTAAACGTTCTGCAATTTTGTTAGCTTTCTCATCTGCTCCTACTTGATAATAATTTTCAGCTAAATATAATACAAATATATCGTAAGGAACGTTATGTTCGGGCATTACCTCAAAAGCCTTGTCTACTACTTCTTCTGCCTTTGCCATTTCTCCTTCTTTTATCAATTGATCAGCCAATCTTGAAAAAGTCATACGCATACTCATATTCATTCTTCTGTTGGTCTCATCCATGTATACATCGCTTGTATCTACGCCGCCCCAATGGAAGTCGTTCATCATTCTATCATACAAAATATCTGCATCAACAAATCCCGGATTACCATCACTGCGATCATTTTTCTTAATCGGAACTAATCTATACGTCATCCCTTCAGCTCTAAAGTAGTCTTCTAGTCCAATGTAACTTGCAGAGCCTGTTGTACTGGCAAAGTAGATTGGACGCTCCCAATTATTGGAAGCCAAGATATCTAAAACAGTTAAATCGTTCTTTAAAACATAGTTTTTATTTATAGTCCATTTTATCTCATCAACTATCTGATTAGCCATATCAGCAGGTACAGTTCCATTGGCTAAAACCTTTTCTTTATCTACCTTGATTTTTAGTTTTTTACTAGGAATATAGTCGATTTTTCTACCGTTTCCTACTGACACTTTAGTTTGTTGATTATCACTTAAAATGAAGTTGATTAAATCCTGAACATCAATATGTCCTTTGATTTGATCCCTTTGATAAACCGGTAAGTAATCATTCGTTCCTTGTCTGATTTTCTTTTCAGGTAATGTTAAAGGCACCGGATCTGATTCATAAGCTTTCTTGCGCATTTGGTTAATGTACCAGTCTGTATTCAATAAACTTAAGTTAATAACTCTAACATCAGTTCTGTATTCCTCTACTTCTTGCACATACCATAAAGGGAAAGTATCATTGTCGCCATTGGTAAATAAAATGGCATTGGGTTCACAAGAATCTAAGTAATTTTTGGCATAATCTCTACCTGTGTAGCGCTCAGCTCTGCTGTGATCACCCCAGTTTTCAGATGCCAAAATTCCCGGTACTAATACTAAGGTAGCCAATGTAACGGCTATAGCCGAAAGTTTAGCCGGCATTTTGTCTTTTAAAAAGTCGAAAATAGCATAAACACCTAAGCCAATCCAGATACAGAATGCATAAAATGAGGCAGCAAAAGCATAATCACGTTCTCTTGGTTGTAGCGGATATTGATTCAGATAAATGACAATTGCCAAGCCCGTAAAGAAAAACAGTAGGGCTACAATAGCTGTATCTTTTTTGTCTTTTTTATATTGATAAAATAAGCCAATTAATCCCAGAATAAAGGGGAGCATATAGTACTTATTGTTAGCAGGGTTATCGGAAATAAACTCAGGCAAATTATCTTGGCTTCCTAATCTCATTTCGTCTAAGAACTTAATTCCGGAAATCCAATTTCCATGTACATTGTTCCCATGACCTTGAATATCGTTTTGTCTTCCGGCAAAATTCCACATGAAATAGCGCCAGTACATCCAGCCTACCTGATAGTTAAAGAAATAAGTTAAGTTTTCCCCAAGTGTAGGAGTGTTAATTGTTTTTGCTTGTCCACCAGGTTCTTGGTACTGAACAGGCTTTCCTTCAAAATTCGACCACTTTTTATAATGTGGTCTATGTCTGTCTTCCGTACTCCACATCCTTGGTGTTAATACCTTGAACCGATCATCGTAATTAGGAACTGTGTTTTTGCCATCGTCAGTAATAATGTACTTACCGCTTTCTTCATCTTGAAAATAAGTTGGGTCCCCGTCAGAGTATGGCTCTCGAGCATCTAAAGGAGAATTAAAGTTGTGTCCGTTAAATAGTGGACGACTACCATACTGTTCACGATTTAAGTAGGATAAAAGAGTAAATACGTTCTCCGGGTTATTCTCGTCCATTGGAGTGTCGGCATTTGAGCGGATAATAATTACAGCAAATGTTGAATAACCTAGTAAAATAAAGGCAAAAGCTAAAATAACAGTGTTAAAAATCACCTTCTTCTTTTGATGTGTTTTGTATAAACCAAAAACGATTAGTCCTACAAGGAGTATAATGTAAAATGAGAATCCTGTATTAAAAGGAAGTCCGAAGCTATTAATAAACAATAGTTCAAATTTTGATGCTAGCGTAAAAGTTCCCGGGATTATTCCATACTGGATTGTTGCTAAAATAATCACTGATAAAGCAAAAGCCTTGGCCACCCCTTTAGGTGTTACTTTAAATTTCTTGAAGTAGTATAACATTACAATGGCCGGTATAGCCAATAAGTTTAGCAAGTGAACTCCAATAGAAAGCCCAACTAAATAAGCAATTAAAATAATCCATCGCAAATTATGGGGTTGGTCTGCAACACCTTCCCATTTAATGATTGCCCAAAATACAATAGCAGTAAATAGAGAAGATAAGGCGTAAACCTCTCCTTCAACAGCAGAGAACCAAAAAGAATCAGTAAAGGTGTAGGCTAACGCTCCCACAATACCGCTCCCAACAACAGCAAAAAGTTTTGCATCTGTTAAGATTCCATTTTTTTCTACCATCTTTTTCGCAAAAGCGGTAATGGTCCAAAATAAAAACAGAATGGTAAATGAGCTGGAGAGTGCCGACATAATGTTTACCATCATTGCAGAATTCTCAGGACCTGCAAATAATGTAAAGAAACGACCAAACATCATAAATAAAGGCGCTCCCGGAGGGTGTCCAACTTCTAACTTATAGGCAGTGGCAATAAATTCCCCACAGTCCCAAAAACTTGTTGTTGGTTCGATTGTTAATAGGTAAACAATAGTAGCAATAAGCCAAACAGTCCATCCGGCAATTAGGTTTAGTCTTCTAAAGTCAGTCATCTGCGTTAATTAAGGGTAAAATATCTAATTTAGTTTAGAGTAAGTTGCGAATATATTAATATTAACGGAAATGAAGCACGAAGATTTTTAAAAGATTCTTTAAAAAGTTTAAAGTAATTTTTTTACTTTTGTCGTCCCGAAAGGGAAAATGTCCGATGGTGTAACTGGCAACACGTCTGGTTTTGGTCCAGAAGAGTCTAGGTTCGAGCCCTAGTCGGACAACTGAGCCGCTAAGCAATTAGCGGCTTTTTTCATGTAAAAAAATGATTTTGAATAACCTTAGAGCTAAGGTTCTTTGAAAGTTATCTTGATTTTTATAGCCGAAACGTCACAACGTCACGCTGTACTAAGCTTTTTTAATCGTGGTACACGATTCGGTACACATATTTACTTCGGGACTCTTTGGTGAAATCAGCATTTCATAAAAAATTACTCCAAACAGGAATAAATACTCCATCAACAGTAATAGATAACTTTCATTAAAATCAGACTGGCTGTAGGCAAAATAGCTAATAGTGGCTAAAAATGACCAAAATATAGCAAAGCGGTAAGAGGTGAAAACACTAAACAATACTAATGGTGTAATGTACCAAGGGTGAACAATCATTGCAAAAAAATAATACCAACTCATTCCCAAAAGCAAGGCGGTGAAAAGTGCTTGAATACTTTTTAAAGGTTTTCTTAAAAGCAAGTATATAAGTCCCGACAAACCAATAAATGATAAAACTGGGCCAAGTGTTTTTATCGGATTATAGTCAACAAAATAATATCCAACAGTTCTTAGCACATAATAAATGCCGGCATTAAACTCAAAAGTGGAAGAATAGAGTTTCAAACTAGTGGTAAAATGATCCAAAAAATACTTTTCGTAAAAAAGCAGAAAGCCCAACCCAAAAAGCAATCCGGTTAAAGTAAAAAACCTCAGCCATTGTTTTGCATTTAACATTCGAATCAAAGCTGGCAATAACAGCAATGGAATAAGTTTTATGGATGCCGCGGCTGCCCAAAACACTGATGATAAAATAAGTTTCTTTTTGTACAGCCAATAAACACTCCCTAAAAGAGCAAAAATCCAAAGGGCTTCGAAGTGAAGGCTTCCACTCAGTTCTGTAATGACCAGTGGATTAAGTGCATAAAGCAAACTCTTGTCAGGCAAAATGTTTAGTTTTTTTAAAAAGCGAGGTAAAATCAAGAGTGTTCCAACTTCTGCAAGAAGTATAATGGAACGCAAAACGACAACAGCTCCCAAAATGGATTGAGGAGAAAGCATAGCGGGAATTGCAAAGAACAATTGATTTAATGGCGGATAAACAGAGTAGTAATTCGGACTATTCATCCGGCTCAATAGTAAATCTTTGTTTGGGAATGAAAGCTGAACTTCGGTAGGCAAAAAGGAATATGGATTGATGCCATTGACAACTAGTTGACCGTCCCAGAGAAAGCGATAAAAGTCGTCAGAAAGGGCAGGCATACTAAACAAAAACAGCAAGCGAAACAATATGGCAATTGCAATGAGCCACGACAAATTTAAAGCGGATTTGAACTTATAAATGAACATATAGGCTATGAAGCTCAAAGCAAATAAAACAATCAAAAAATTAAAATTGCTTCGATCCAATTGGTAAGCAAACAGCAAGTAAACAACAACTGAGATCAAAATTGAAGTCAAAAGCAATACCTGCTGTAGTTGCTTATTCAACTTCATTGGCTTGCTGTTTTAAAACTAAATCGACCCAAAAAGGAATAGACAAAGACCAAACTAAAACCAACAAAAAGCAAAAGGTGAAATGGAAGTAAGCCAAATTCCATCAATTGGAAAGCTAATATGATTCCGTATAAGGAATAAATTGCAAAAAGCAGTTCGAAAACAATCAGCCATGACCATTGCTTTTTCAGGTAGCTACTCTCCTTTTGTTGTCGGTTACTAAAATTGGTAAGATTGAATTTCGGGGTGCGAATAAAAGGTGTTTTTATGCCCAAATATCCTTCAAGAACGGCCTTTGCATTGTGCAGCGACATGCCCATTGACATGCTTAAAAAAGCGGGAAAAAGCATTAGAAAGTGAAGCTTTTTATTCTCTTTGTTCTGTTTGAAAGCCATCCAATAAAAGATGGCTAAAATGGGCAAGCTAAGTAAAAAAATTGCAGCCATGTTGAACACAACATCTAAACTCGCATTGTTTGATTTAATCATTAAAACGGGAACACTTAGAATCAATAATATTGCAATTGCTAAAAAAACAGAGGAGTTCATCAAGTGAAAGAGGGCATTTATTTTCGTAGCCATTGAAAATTGCTTAGAACGAAAAACATTCCATAGGTTCTTTCGCACACATTCTGCCGCTCCTTTATTCCATCTATGTTGCTGCGTTTTAAGCGCCGCCATATTTGCGGGCAATTCTGCAGGTGCACCGACATTTTCCTCGTATACAAATTTCCACCCTTTCAACTGAGCGCGATAACTTAAGTCCAGATCTTCGGTAAGGGTATCTGCCGACCAACCACCGGCATCTATAATTGTCTGCTTACGCCAAACTCCAGCCGTTCCATTAAAGTTAATGAAGTAATTCGCCACATTTCTTCCGGATTGTTCGACGGTAAAATGAGCATCCAAACCAAAAGCTTGAAGTTTAGTTAGGAGCGAATAGTTCTCATTCAAGTGTTCCCAACGACACTGCACCATTCCAACTGATTGGTGATTGAAATTGGGAAGTGTTTGAATTAAAAATTTCTTATTCGGAACAAAGTCCGCATCAAATATGGCGATAAACTCTCCCTTTGCTTGTTCCAGTCCTGCTGCCAGAGCTCCGGCTTTAAAGCCTTCCCGATTTTCCCGATGAATGTGCTTGACATCATAGCCCTTCAAATGAAGTTCCCCCGCTTTCTTTTTTAGCAACTGAAAGGTATCGTCTGTGGAATCGTCGAGCAATTGAATCTCTAATTTTTCTTTTGGATAATCCAAAGCTGCTACAGCCTCTACTAAGCGTTCTACGACATACTTTTCATTGTAAACCGGCAATTGAACCGTTACAAAAGGGGCTTTTTTTTCATCAAAAATGACTTGTCTTTTTAGGGCTTGTAGGCTTTTATACTGTTTGTACTTAAAAATTAGCTGTAGCTGAATCAAGCTGTAAGTAAAGATAAATAGAAGCGCTAATCCGTAAATAACTAAGACAACAATTTCCATGAGCAAGCTAAAGGTATTTAAAAATTGTAGTAATGATTTTATATCCGGCCATTACACTACCTTTAAAAGTGCCACTTACTTTTGAGTGACCAATTCTATTTTTGTAATCAACAGGAACTTCGCAATAGCTCAATTTATTTTTTAAAGCTTTTACTTGCATTTCAACTGTCCAACCGAAATTCTGATCACGCATTTTTAGCTGCAAAAGAGCATCGTAAGTTATTGCTCTAAAAGGGCCTAAGTCAGTAAAGTTGGCCCCATATAGCCATTTTAGCAAAACAGAAGACAAGCGATTACCAAAAATTTGAGGAATGGTCATTGATCCCTTTTCTCGATTTCCAAGTTCTCTTGAACCGATTACCAATTGAGCTTTTTGATCTAAAATGGGCTGAATGACACGATCCATTTGTTGAGGATAGTCTGAGTAATCAGCATCTAGAAAAACGACGATTTGGGGCTGTTCTTTTTTATTATTGATGTACTCAATGCCTTTTAAGCATGCTTTTCCATATCCTTTTTGTTTTTCAAAAAGAACAGTAGCGCCTGCTTTTTGGGCAACTTTAGCTGTTTGGTCTGAAGAATTATTGTCCACTACAATTACTTCCATAACATAGTCTGGAATTTCTTCCACCACTTTGCCTACAGCCTTCTCTTCATTAAAAGCCGGAATGATAACTACAATATTAACATCTAAAAGTCGTGCAACACTCTGTTTCATTTAGTCTTTAAAAGAGTGCAAAGTTAGGTTTTTAACGACTTTTTAGCTCCTCGCAATCTATTTCTGATTCAAAGAATTGGTCAAAACATTCACTTAAATTGCTTTTCTCCCAAGTTCTTTTTACAGTTTGTATAATTTGCTTGTTTGGATAATCTTTGTGAACTATAGCTTGCATAGAAGTATTTGCATTTCCTTTGTATGTTGTTTCATAGGTAAAAATGGTGTACTTTCCTTCTGAAACCTCCTCATATCCTTTCCCACTCAAAAAGTCTTTAAAAGATGAGTTAGCATCATCGCAATTAACCAAAAAGTAATAGTGTCCTCCGGTTAATAATTTATACGGATGACCATAAGCTGCTAAGAAACCATAAATCCCTTCTCGTTCAATGTTCAACTCCTCTTTAATTGACTTCTGGTTTAAAGTCATAGCTGTTTGTTCATTATCAAAAATCCTTAAAGGGAAGGTTCTGAGAATACTCCAATAAGACGCATGAATGTCCTCATACTTTTCAGCAATGGCCATCAACTTTTTTTGACCTAGTGACTTTACAATTCCTTCCAAGTCTTCATTGCTATAATCTTCCTTTAAACCCATTATTGTTAGGGAGGTATGTTCATCAATAAATACTACTAAAGCATTTGAACCTCCCAGCAACTTTACTTGTGTTAATGCAGCTGGAAATTCTTCAACACTTTTTATACTTAGTTGCTGATCTAAAAATGCATTGACTAAAAAGCCATCTTTAGTCAGCATTAAAGGCGCAGCAATATCAAAGGGGTAATCAAAGTAAGATTGGTATGCGTAATTTGTAAATGTTAGTGTTAGGACTGCATTTGAGTTTTTGCCGTCTAATTTTAGTTCTGTGCTCAATACTTGAGCCGGTAATACGTTAGTTGCTTCAAAAGCAAGGTCTGTTGTTATCAAGTGGTCTTTTACAGTTGTTTTAGTTTGTATGAATGCTTTAATCGGCTCCAGCAACTGAGTAAAATCTTCATTTATACTACTGCTGTCATTAAATGGATCTATATCTACTGTCTTTGGAATTTGACCCATAAGCTGTGCCAATTCTTCATAGGTCTTCTTTGATTTTAACTTATCGGCAGCCGCATCAAAAGTCATCGGTTTTTCGAGGTCCTTGATTACAGCCGCATCTTTTTCAAGTCGCTTATAAAATACTTCCACTGCTTCTTCAAAATCCTTTTGAGCCTCGCATTCAATACTTAAATTAAAAAAGTCTTTTACTTTATACTTTACTGTATTGCTTAGTTCATTGCTCGATTCAATTGCCAGATTTACAAAACTTTTACTGTTATAGGCAAATAGCATGTTCTGCCCATTTGTCTTTGGGTAAAATACATAGGTTACGCCATCTATCTCTTCCTCTTTTACTTCTCCACTTCCTTTCTTATATTTAATTTCATAAGGAAAATAATCCCTGTCTTGCAGTGCTTTGCTGGGCATTTCACAGGCAAAGCCAAATTTCAACTCATTGCCGTCTTTTGTTGCAGAGTAGCTGTAATCCATTTCATTAATATTCCCCCAGCTTCCTTCTAACTGTTCTGTATTCCAGTTTTTATGCATGTAGTTAACAAACTTCAACTTTTCAGCATGAATGTCTTTCAAATACTCAGTGATACTCATTAATGCATTAAAACTTATTCCCCGCATTTTATTTTTTAATTCCTCAATGCGGTCGCTTCCGCTATAATCAACTAATGAAAAAACAGCATTTTCCCCTAAACGAACTTGAATCATCGAATAAGGTAGCCCTTCTTCAGCCTCATAAGATTGTGTTGAAATTAACATTCGATTAAAGATGCTGAGTTCAGCATTCGCCCAGCTTTCTATTTTGTTGAGCAAAAACAAGCCTCCGTGTTCAAATAAAGAGGGAAAAGCATCGTTATAGCTTGCATTCACCAAATCTATATGAAAATATGTTTTATCTACTAATGCACCAGAAAGAAATAACCCTTCTAGAGTAGTTTCAACGATTGGAGTTTTTATTGTTTTAGATTCCTCTACACTAGATAAACCCATTAATTCAACTTCGTCCTCAATTTCCTCTAAAAGTTCAGCATAAACGTTATCATCTGAGCGATAAGGTCTCATCCTCGTTTCAGGAAGCTGACTAACCAATTCTTTGTATTTTTTGCTGCTTTCTAATGCTTTAAATTCGTAAGCACTCATTTGCTCAGCTTCTTCTTGTGCTGAAAGAGAAAAAACAGAAAGACTTAAGCAAATAAATAGTGTTTTAAGGTAAAGTTTAGTTTGTCGCATGCTAAGTGTTTTGTGGTTGTTTATAGGCGCATAAAAATATTGAATTTAAGCGATATTTCAGAATAGATACTTAAAGTAATCCCTACTGTATTGATTAATCGAACTTAAAATTTTACTGCATAAGTTCCCTTTAGAAGAGCATTGTCCCAAAATACTTTTTGACTATATGGTCCGTGCCGAAAAAACACTCCAATACCAAAGCTACCGAAGTTCATTCCTTCCATTCCGATTTGCTCAAACCCCCAGTCTACAATGCTAAATAAGCAATCGATTTGTACCCCGCTTTCAAATAATCCGGCTTCCATACTTTTAAAATCCAAGCCTTGGTGGCTGTCCATTTTGTGCATTTTTCCATAGCCAGCTGAAGCTACTAATGCCAACTCAGGTTTGAAAATTTTACTTTCGAAGAGTAAGTTCTTAAAAGTGTGTTTAAAGAATAAAGCTGCGTATTGATCATTGAAGAACTCATTGGGTGTAGCCGTTTGAAAGCTGTAATCTGAGGCAAACCTCACATCAGATTGAAAACTACCTTTTGTTCTATACAAAAGTGAAAGCGGTAAATTTCTGTCGATATAGCCGGCTGTTAATCGTAAGCTGGTAAAGCCTAGGTTTCGCAAACGAAAGTTTTTGTGCACTTTTAAATCCAAGCGATGATAAGCAAAATCGCCATCGAGCAAATCGTTGAATCCGTGGCTATACTTTAAGTAGATGATTGGATAGTTGTAACTGATTGGAGTTTTCACGCCAAACATTTCAATAAACTTTTCTCGAAAAGCATAGCGAACATTCACTCCTGCTTCAGCTAAGCGAAAGCGGTTATCGGTACTTAACTCATTAGCCGGAGAAACAAAATTGTATTCATTTAAAATTTGCCGATTTTGAACATTTCCAAAAAAAGTAAATTGGAAATCGCGCAAGGGGTGTGTTTCAATCTCCACTTCGTATTTCTCAACGGCATCCATTCGCTGTATAAATAGCTTATGCAAAGCTTCGCTGGAAAAGGGATTCACCCAATCGTTGTAAAAAAAGGTTCCACCACTCTCAAAAACATCATTGGAGTAGGAAGCCTTAGCTGAAAGGTGATTGTCCCACAAGCTGTTCCATTTCAAATGACCGCCGTATTTCCAAGCTTTATCTCTAAAGCCATAAGCTCCGTAGCCTCCAAGGTGAAAATGCTTAGAAATTTTATCGTTGGTTTCTGCTCCTAAGCCCAAGCGAAAACCTTCATAGCCGTTATAATCCATCAAACGATTTAGCAGCAAATCAAAAGAGCGAATAGGTATAACTCCGCGAAAAAGCGCTGTAATGCCTTTCATTTTTTTGTCCAAATTAATTTCGTTTCCAATGCTATCCATTAATCGATAAGTCTCTTGTTCTCGATTGTCCAATGGCTTTGTTCTATAATCCTCCCAAAATGTGCTGTCTTTTTCTCCGGCATCATCTTCCATTTTAAGCACTATGTTTCCCAATTCTTTTTTTTCTAATTGAGTTTCCAATTGAATGTTTTTTAAATAAGAACGACCTTCTGCATACATGCTGAAATTATCAATATCAACATTTTTAAAGATTAAAAAGGTGTTTAATTGAGTCGGAAACCACTGCTGCTCATCTACAAATTCATATTGTTGCTGAATTTTAATATCCATCGTTTCTTGGTCATTTGCCGAAGCTACAAAGTTTTGAACCGCAAAACCATTGGTGTGAATACGTAAAATTCCTTCTAAACCATCGAAAAATTTGCCTTTGCGCGGATGGAAGGAAATGGTGAAAATGCTATCTTTCCCTTGATAAAGCGTATCTTCTAAAATAAAAAGATATTTAGAAGTGCTTCCTTTACTAATCGGACTAAGGTAATTTACGCCTAGCAGGCTGAGGTAATCATTGTAAAGCGAAAAAGACTGTAGTTGTGTGCCAATTAAGGTGAAAAAAGGAGTTTCCATTCCTGAAATGCGCGAAGCTTTCACTAGCTCTTTAGTGTGGTTGGGTGGAATGTGATTTCGCTCAGTAACTGACTCCATCATAAATAAATGTGCCTTCTTAACGTATTGCAAGCCCTCATAACTGTCGCTATCATTTCGCTGAATAGAATCAGGAAGACTTAAATAAGCACTGTCGGGGCGAGCAGAAAAAATAAGTTTGTTGTATGAGTCATAAGAAAACTCCGTTGCTTTCTCCGGATTGTTTTTGTCTTTGTTGGCAATGGCAGCTTCAATAATTCGATGAGCGGGGTTTTCTCCGGGTAAAATAGTTACTTCAGAGATTTTATAAGCATTGCTTTGCAAGTGAATGTTTGAATGAGCTTTTATTTCGGCAACAGTTAAGGTATCTCTTTTATAACCTATATAACTAAAAACAACCTTTTGATATTTTGAGGAAGAGCGAAAGCGAAAATTGCCATCGATGTCGGAATTAACTCCACCGCCGTTTTGAAAAATAATGTTGACAAAAGCTAAAGGCTGTTTATTTTCGGCGTCAATTACCTTTCCTTGGATCCATTCTTGAGCGAAAAGGTTAGTAGAAAATAAAAAGAGAAGAAAGAATAGTTTGTGTTTCATTGGTTAAAAATAGTTCTGAAATTAAAAACAATTGCTTTGATGATTACTTTTGAAGTGTGTTCAATACGCTAAATGATAAAATACAACTGCTTAAAAAAGCGACTCCTCGGCGAGCTTTAAACTCCTTTAAAGTAATCAGCAGTTTTTACCTTTCCAAAATTCTTGCCAAACCGATTCAATGGGGTTTGCCTTTGGCCGTTGCCATTGAGCCCACCACCGCTTGCAACTTAGGTTGCCCCGAATGCCCGAGTGGTTTGCGCTCATTCAGTCGGGCTACCGGGAATCTCAAAAAAGAATTTTACCAAACGGTCATCGATCAATTGGCTAAAGATACTTTTTACTTGACTTTTTACTTTCAAGGAGAGCCCTACATCAACAAAGACTTTTTGGAGATGGTGAGCTATGCCGCACAAAAAAAAATCTACACCGCTACTTCAACGAACGCTCACTTCTTAAATGATGAAAATGCAAAAAAAACGGTAGAATCCGGCTTGGATCGTTTGATCATTTCCATTGATGGAACCACCCAAGAAACCTATGAAAACTATCGCCGAAAGGGTTCATTGGAAAAAGTGATTGAAGGCACCAAAAACATTGTAAAGTGGAAAAAGAAATTAAACTCTAAAACGCCGCACGTTATTTTTCAGTTTTTGGTGGTTAAACCCAACGAACACCAAATCGATGATGTTCACCAATTGGCGAAAGAACTCGGCGTTAATGAGGTGAAACTAAAAACTGCACAGGTTTACGAATATGAAAACGGCAATCCGCTGATCCCAACCATCGACAAATACTCCCGCTATCGCCAAAATGCCGATGGCACTTACCGCATTAAAAACAGCTTAGATAACCACTGCTGGAAATTGTGGCACTCTTGTGTAATTACTTGGGACGGAGCAGTAATTCCCTGCTGTTTCGATAAAGATGCCGAATACAAACAAGGCGATCTAAAAAACGCTTCTTTTCATGAAATATGGCAAGGGGAGGCCTACCAAAACTTTCGCCGGCAATTGCTAAAAGGCCGTGACCAAATCGAGATTTGCAAGAATTGCTCGGAGGGAACGAAGGTTTGGGGTTAACCCACGACTTCAGTCGTGGTGAAAACAAACGAAACGCCCTTAAAATAAACCGTTTCAACGGTTTTTTCTGAAATGGTTAAAACCATTTTTGAACCTTCGTTGTGTGTAAATCACCTACGATTGAAACTGTGAGTTCGCTAATCAATTGTAGTTACTTCATAAGATTAGAGCTCCTCTGAAATCCACACATTACAGCTTTTAACAAACCATAATTTCGTTAAATCAATAAGAGCGCTTATTTTTGAAGGTATATATTAAATTCATGAAAGCATTATATTTTCTCTGCTTCTCACTATGGTTTTTTACGTTGTTTAGCCAAGTGCCAGAAGATGAAACTATTCCCCACTTTTCTAATAAAGATTATAATTCAGAAAATAGTGCTCAAAACATTTATCAATACATTGGTGAAAATATAGAATACCCAGGTAAAGCAAAAGATAATTGTCAGAGCGGTACAGTGTATATTCAATTTACAATAGACACATTAGGTAAAGTTGTTTCTGATTCATTACTATTTGAAAACTATCCCCTCTTAATCAAATCTGCAAGGGAGGTCATTTATCAAACTTCTGGTAGTTGGAAACCTGGCACTCAAAATGGTAAAAAAGTCAATGCTAAAATCACATTGCCGTTTAGTTTCAATTTAAGAGGTGGTGGTTGTAATACAGCAACAGACTACTTTCAATACGGATTGGGTGCTTTTGAAGAAGAAAATTATGAGAAAGCTGCTTTGTATTTTAAGTATGCTTTAAGACGCGAACCTTATAATGCAGATTATTTATACAACACATCTGTATCTTATTTAAAAATGTACAAAATTGACTCTGCTTGCTATTATGCCGATAGGATTCATACTGATAGTGATCTGAATGACATCCTTTTTAAGTTTTGTGGTGCTGACTCTTCGATATTTGTATTAGTAGAAAAAATGCCTTTATTTAATGGTGCCAAAACCAATCAAGAAACGCAAGAAAAATTATTTATACACTTACAAAAGGCGGCTAAAAGTATCAACGCTAAGGTAAAAGGAATAGTACATATTAGGTTTCAAGTTGATCCTAGCGGACAAGCAGTAAATCCGGAAATTCTAAAAAGCGAGAATGAAGAACTCAATAAATTCGCTACCCAAATCATAAAAGATTTACCAAGATTTATACCCGGGACTCAAAGAGGAAAGCCTGTGAGCGTGCAATATAACGTACCAATAAAATTTTAATATTTACTATGAATCATATTCTTTTATTAAAATGTCCCAACTTGTTGCAGAATATATTTTAAGCCCTATTGGCGCAACAGTTCGTTGGGCATGGAGCACCACTTGGCGAAGCATTGCAGGAAAGAAAAAAATCACTTTTAAGGAGTATCTTAATGGTCCAAAAGGCGGAGAGCCTTTTATTGATAATGTAGTACATGAATTTAATAATCGATTGATTGGTGGAATTGTTTTAGTGAGCTTAGGTCTGTTATTGACTTTGCTTTAGCATACTAAGTCAAAGGCTCAGCTTTTACGAATCATATAATCGACTTATTAACTAGATCATTGTGAATACAACTAATTTCAAATCGAAACCGTTTTAACGGTTTATTGCTTTTCTAAATCAAATACTTTCCAACAATTGGCATTCTTCTGCCCATGCCAAATGCTTTTTGAGAAATTCTTAGAATTGGTGGTGCCTGGTGTCGTTTATATTCATTGATGTTTACCATTCGAAGAATTCGGTGAACCAATTGTTCGTCTTGTCCCGACTTAATAATTTGCTGAGGACTTTGATGTTCTTCAATGTATTGAAATAGAATTTCATCTAAAATGTCGTAATCCGGTAATGAGTCTGAATCTTTTTGATCCGGACGAAGCTCTGCTGAAGGCTCTTTGGTTATAATATTTTCCGGAATTACTTCTTCTTTTCTGTTGATAAACTTAGAGAGTTCGTAAACTTCCGTTTTGTATAAGTCTCCAATAACGGAAAGGCCACCTGCCATGTCGCCATATAAAGTCCCATAGCCAACTGCCAATTCACTTTTATTGGAAGTGTTAAGTAAAATGCTGCCAAACTTATTGGTGTGTGCCATCAATAAAGTTCCGCGAATTCTAGACTGAATATTCTCTTCGGTAACATCAAAGTCCAGGCCTTTAAATAATGGTGCTAACTGTTGATCAAAAGAGTTATAAATTGGTTCAATTTCAATAGTGTGCGCTTTGCATTTTAAGTTTTTACAAAGCTCTATGGAGTCGTCGATGGAATGGTCTGAAGAAAACTGAGAAGGCATTAAAATGGGAATCACATTTTCGGCTCCTAGTGCTTTAACTGCTAAAGCCAACGTTAATGCTGAGTCAATACCTCCACTCAAGCCAAGGGTAGCGGTTTTGAAGTTGAGCTTTTTGAAATAATCGCGAACGCCTAAAATCAAAGCATTTTCAATTAAAGAGTACTCTTCTTCTTTAAGATCAGAATGATTTTTTACATCATCTAATTCCTGAGTGTCGAAAAAACGAAAGTCTTCTTCAAACGAATTTAAACGACAACATTCTTCGCCATTTTTGTTGTAAACTGAAGAGCTTCCGTCGAAAATCAATTCTGTTTGTGCGCCAACATGATTTACATAAAATATAGGTAGTGCGTATTTTTTAGCATTCCACTCAAAAACTTTATGTCTGTTTTTTGCTTGATTTTTAGAGAAAGGCGAAGCGGCAATGTTGATGATAAACTGGGGCTTTTCATTTGCCAAAGTCTCCATGGGAGAGTTTTTGTATAAATAACTGCCGTTAATGTTCCAAAGGTCTTCGCAAATGGTTAGTGCAATGGTTTCGCCTTTGTAGTGAATACATTCCACTTTTTCTGCCGCTTCAAAATAGCGGTTTTCGTCAAAAATATCGTAAGTGGGTAAGAGGCTTTTGTGGTGAACGCTTTTTATTTCGCCTTCATTTAAAAAGAAGGCGGCATTATGCAACTTTTTTCCTCTTTCTAATTTGCTTTTGGCAGGAGCTCCTACAATTGCTGCAATCCCTTTACAGTGAGAAGCAATTCTTTTTACGATTTGTTCACAAAGATCAATAAAATCGTCAAACTCTAAAAAATCTCTCGGTGGGTAACCGCAAACAGATAGCTCTGAAAAAACAACTAAGTCGGCTTGCGCCGACTTAGCTTTTTTGATTGCTTGTATTATTTTTTCCTCATTGGACTCAAAGTTCCCAATGTGGTAATTTAGTTGAGCGATAGCAATTTTCATGTTTCTTTCATGAAATTTTCAAAACAATTTAGCGATTAAAACAATACGCCAAAGTTAAAGATTAGTGAGTTGTTAATGGCAATGAACTTTTCGCTTCTTTCATTATTGTCAGCATTTCCATTGTCATCTGCTTGGTAAATATCTTTGTTTAAAATGTTCAAGAAACCATTGTCAAAGCTCAGACCAAAAATCAAAGAAGTATTTCCCGATAAATTGTACTCTGCACCTAAGCCAACAATTAAGCTCGCGCGGAATAGATTGATTTCACTACCATAGTCTGCTTCATCTTCAGAAGTAGTGGTTGAAAGGTATTTGAACTCTTTGTCTGCTGTAGCATCGTAGTTAAATGCCGCTCCAAAACCAAACTGACCGTAGTACTTCATATAGCCAATCTCATTGGTTTTAAGTTTTAAGGTTAGCGGGATTTGAATGTACTTTAAACGAACATCAGCAGTTGTTCTTCCTGCTTGGTTGCCAATGCCACTAATTTCTTGTCGGTCAGGGTAGCTGATTTTTCCGCCGGCACTTAGCAGTGTAATTCCGGTAGAAAATGCGTAGTTATCAGAAATATTAAAATCGCCAATTAAACCGTAGCTAAATCCAATTTTAGAACCTTCGCTTTCTAAACCGTCAGAATCGGGATTGATCCAACTGATGTTTGGTGAAAGTTGTAGACCTAATTGAAAACTTTTTTGAGCAAATGCCGCCATGCTAAGGCTTAAAGCAAGGGCAAAGGATAGTATCTTTTTCATAATTTTGGGATTCTTTTTTAACAGCCACAAAGCTAAGTTGTTTTTATTAAAATGAAGCTGAAAAATTTCTACTTTATTTTCTTTAGTACAATAATACTACTTTCTTCCTGCGAAAGCAATCGTTGGGAGGCAGATGTTTCTAATATTGAAGCAGATTTGAATCTTAAACGCTTCGATTTAAAACTCAGTGAACTTTCTTCAAAGCCTTTTAATGAAGAAGATTGGAATGAATTGCAAACGGAATACCCCGTTTTTTCTCGACTGTATGTTGAAGGAATCATGCAATTTGGAAGAAGTGGTGAAGCCGAGAGTATTTACACTTTTAATCGGTTTTTAAATGATGAAGATATAAATGAGTTGCTTGATGAAGTGAAAAAGCAATATCCTCAGGGAAGTTTAAAAGACTTAGAGAAGAGGTTGACCGATGCATTTAAATTGTATAAGTACCATTTCCCTAATCGAACAATTCCTGAACTGAGAACATTTATTTCGGCTTTTACTTTTTCTACTGTTGCAGCAGACAGTCTGTTGGGAATCGGACTAGATATGTACTTGGGCGGCGATTTTGAACTTTATCCTAAGATTGGTATTCCACAATATAAGTTTAAACACTTTAGTAAAGAGTATATGCACAGCGATGCACTGAAAGCTTGGTTGATGACGGAGTTTGAAACTACCGGAGCCAAAAATTTGTTGGAACAGATGGTGGAGCAGGGGAAAATTCTCTATTTGTTAAATGCATTTATGAGTGATACAGAAGATCATATTTTTATGAATTACTCAAAAGAGGAGTTGGAGTGGTGCGAGTCTAACGAAGCAGAAATTTGGTTTCACTTTATTGAGATGGAGTTATTACATACCTCCGATAACAACAAAATAAAAAAGTATTTAGGCGACGCTCCTTTTGTTGCCGGCTTTCCTGAAGGTTCTCCGGGGAGAGTAGGGCAGTGGATTGGCTGGCAAATTGTGGATGCATACATGGAGAAAAACAAAAATGTAAGCTTAGCGCAACTAATGAAAACGCAAAACGCTGATTTAATTTTACAACAATCTAAATATAAACCTCAAAGATAGTTATGAGCAAAAAGTCTGACATCAATTTTACCATAGAAATGGATGAAAATAACGTTCCTGAAAAAATTAGTTGGAAAGCAGAAGGTTCAGATAAAGCCGACGCTAATATGAGTAAAGCCATAATGCTTGCATTGTGGGATCAGGATGAAAACAACACTTTGCGAATCGACTTGTGGACAAAAGATATGATGGTGGATGAGATGAAAAAGTTCACTTGTCAGAATATAATTACCATGGCAGATGCCTTTGAAAGAGCCACCGGCGAGAAAGCTATTGCAGAGCAGATGCGAGATTTCGGGAAAGACATAGCCGTGAAGTTGGGAGTTTTAAAATAAAAAAATCATTTGCTTAAACTAATCAATTCCTCTAATTTAGCGCAGACTGAAATAAACGCCAATGGCCGCAGAAGAAAAACAAAGAAGTGCAATCAAAGTTAAGTCTAACTACTTGAGCACCATAATTAGTATAACACTTGTGCTTTTTATGCTGGGCTTGTTGGGAATGATTGTTCTCAATGCTCAAAAAATATCAGAGCACGTTCGCGAAAACATTGGCTTTTCACTTTATTTACAAGAGAACCTTTCGGCTGAGGAACTAAAAACGTTACAAGAGGATTTAAAAGAGAAGCCTTTTACCAATCGAATTGAGTACATTGACCAAAAAACGGCTGCCGAAATGCTTAAGAAAGATTTGGGCGAAGATTTTGTAGATTTTTTAGGCTATAATCCATTAAGCGGAAGCATTGATGTTTACTTAAAAGCCGATTATGCTGTAGAAGAAAAAACGGTGGAAATTGAAAAAGCTTTAAAGCGCTATCCGGCAGTTAAAGAAGTGGTTTATCAAAAGGACTTAATTGCTGAGGTGAATAATAACATTCGAAGAATCAGTATTGTTCTGTTGGGGTTTAGTATTTTGTTGCTGATTGTTGTAATTGCTTTAATTAACAATACAATTCGCTTGGCGATTTATTCCAAGCGCTTTTTGATTAAAACCATGCAATTAGTAGGAGCAACCGGAGGTTTTATTAGACGCCCCTTTGTTGCCAGAGGTATTTTAAATGGAATAATTAGTGGATTTATTGCAACCCTTTTATTAATGGGAGTAATGTATTCTGCTGAGCAAAACTTTCCTACTTTAGTAGAATTAAAGAACGTTAACTTATATTTAATCCTTTTTGCATCTGTAATTGTTCTGGGAGTTTTAATTTCGTGGATATCTACTTCATTAGCTGTTCGCAAATTCTTACGTATGCAGAGTGGAGATTTATATTAAAAGTAAAAGATTATGAGCGACAATTCTAAAAATGAAATGGCATTTGGCAAAGAGAATTATAAACTTTTTGGCTTGGCTGCTATAATTGTAGTAGTTGGATATTTATTATTGGCCGGAGGAGGTTCTGATGATCCTAATGTTTTTAACTACGATGAGCTATTTTCTTTTAGAAGAATTACACTTGCTCCTTTAGTAATTTTAGCCGGTTTAGGTGTGGGATTTTACGCTATTTTAAGAAAGCCAAAGGATTAGTCAATGCAAGATTTTCTCGATGGTAAGCTTTTGTTGATCGACAAAGACTTACATTGGACATCTTTTGATGTAATCAAAAAGATTAAATACTTACTGAAAAGTAAGTTGGGAATCAAAAAAATCAAAGTTGGTCATGCCGGAACATTAGATCCACTAGCAAGTGGATTGTTAATTGTTTGCACTGGAAAGCTAACTAAACAAATTCCTCAAATACAAGACCAAAGTAAGGTTTACACAGGGATTATTGAATTGGGTGCAGTAACAGCCTCTTATGATTTAGAAACTGAAGTTGAGCCAAAAGCTGACCCTATGCATTTGACGAATGAGGAATTGCAAGAAGCAGCACAAAAGCTGAGTGGTAAAATTGAACAATTACCTCCCATTTTTTCTGCCAAAAAAATTGATGGAAAAAGAGCTTACGATCTTGCTCGCAAAGGCGAAAAGCCTCAAATGAATCCAAAAGAAGTAAATATATTAGCATTTGAATTGACCAAAATAGAGTTGCCGGAAGTGCATTTTAAAATACATTGTACAAAAGGCACTTATATTCGTTCTATGGCACATGATTTTGGAGAGATTTTGGGCGTTGGAGGGTATTTGAAAGAACTGAGAAGAACGCAAATTGGCAACTGTTCTGTTGATGAGGCAATCTCTATTAAAGATTTTCAAGCCGAAGTTGAGAAGGCGACTCAAATTCAATAATACAGCTTTAGCCAAAAATTAGTAACTTTGCCGCTCATTTTTTCGAACTGTTTTTTAATCGCATTGACCTATGAAATTATCTCAATTCAAATTCGATTTACCCCCTGAATTATTGGCTGAGCATCCGGCTCAAAATAGAGATGAATCCCGATTGATGGTTGTGAACCGTAAAGAGGGAACAATCGAGCATAAGATGTTTAAAGACATCATTGATTATTTTGACGAGGGTGATGTATTGATTATGAACGACACTAAGGTCTTTCCTGCTCGTTTGTATGGAAACAAAGAAAAAACAGGTGCTAAAATTGAGGTTTTTTTGTTGCGCGAACTAAACCGTGAAAATCTACTGTGGGATGTGTTAGTTGATCCGGCAAGAAAAATTAGAATTGGAAATAAGCTTTACTTTGGAGATGATGATTTAGTTGCTGAGGTAATTGATAATACTACTTCTAGAGGAAGAACACTTCGCTTTTTGTTTGATGGAACACATGAGGAGTTTAAGGAAACCATTACTCGATTGGGAGAAACTCCTATTCCTAAATACATTAAGAGACCGGTTGAGCCCGAAGATGAAGAGCGCTACCAAACGGTTTATGCTACAAAAGAAGGAGCTGTAGCTGCACCAACTGCCGGACTGCATTTTAGCAAAAACCTTTTAAAAAGATTAGAAATAAAAGGAGTAGACTTTGCACCTTTAACACTTCATGTAGGTTTAGGAACTTTCCGTCCTGTTGAAGTGGAAGATTTGACCAAGCACAAAATGGATTCTGAGGAAATTGAAATTCCGGAGTCAACTGCTGAAATGGTTAACAAAGCTAAGTTGGCAAACAAAAAGGTATGTGCAGTTGGTACAACCAGTATGCGTTCTATTGAAACATCGGTTTCTACAGAAGGTTTATTGAAGCCATATAAAGGGTGGACGAATAAGTTTATTTTCCCTCCTTACGAATTCAGTATTGCAGATATGATGATTACTAACTTCCATACACCTGAGTCAACTTTATTGATGATGACGGCTGCTTTTGGTGGTTATGATTTAATTATGAAAGCATACAAAGAAGCCATTAAAGAAAAATATCGTTTCTATAGCTATGGAGACGCTATGCTGATTTTGTAAATTGAAAAAATCGGTAATCATAGTAGCCGGAGGTAAGGGTTTGCGAATGGGGAGTGAAATTCCCAAGCAATTTCTTCTACTCAATGGCAAAGCGATTATTTTACATACGATTGATAAGTTTAAACAAGCTTTGCCTCAGGCAAGGCTTGTTTTGGTTTTGCCCAAAAATGAAGTTCAGCGGTGGAATGCTTTAGCGAAAGATACACCTTATGCTGAAATTGAAATTGCAATTGGAGGGCAGAGTCGCTTTGATTCAGTTAAAGCAGGACTCGAGTTAATCGATGAAGGTTTAGTGGCTGTTCATGATGCGGTAAGACCATTAGTGAGTAAAAAGACCATTCAAAATGCTTTCAAAACTGCTGCTGAAAAAGATTCAGCAATCCCTGTTTCTCCCTTAAAAGATTCCATTCGCAAAGTGGAAGGTGAAAATTCAAAGTCGCTTAACCGCTCAGAATATGTTTTGGTGCAAACACCACAGTGTTTTAATGTTACTTTGCTAAAAGAAGCTTACAATCAAGACTTTTCTGATTCCTTCACCGATGACGCCTCAGTTTTTGAAGCTGCAGGAAATTCAGTTAATTTGATTCCGGGAAGTGAAGCTAACATTAAAATTACCTCACCGGAGGATTTAAAGGTGGCTGATGTGTTACTGAAAAGTTTTAATTAGTTTCCTTTTTCATTTTCACTAAAGCGTAGGGAACTACAATGAATGCCGGGATAAGTGAAATGAAGAAGTCGATTAATTTTTCTTTATGAAAAGAAAGGAGAGAGGCTGTGAATGTCAAACCTTCTCGATCTTCTATAAATTCCGAAAATGAATGAATAGCCCATATAATTAATATTGCGAAAATCATTAAAAGAAGGAATTTTGTTTTTTTGGTCATAGGTCATCAATTCGTTTAATAATTGTGTTGCCAATTTTTGTGTAATTGTTAAAAATGTAAATTACTGCAATAGCAATTATAGTTGAAGAAACTAAATTAAACAAAAACATTATTGGTAATTTATAATACCATTCCATTTGTAATAAGGGGGATAGTTGAAAAAGGAGACTAGAGCCTATGCCTTGAGCTAAATAGAAAGAAAGCGCATTTTTCCCAATGTAGTTTATTTTGTATTCCTTTTTAATCAATCTAGCTGTGATTAAAAATAATGATATTGAAATTATTGAAGCAACTACATATTCAGTTTTAGGTGGAAACTTATAATCCTGTAAATTAAATGGAATGTCCCAATAGAGCCAGATGGTAGCTAATAGTGAACATAAAAGTAGAATTGTTCCTATTATTTTATACAGCTTTGGTGTGAGTGTTGATTTAAAATAGTAACCTAGAAGAAAGAAAAGTAAGTAGGTGAAAAAGTAGTCGGCTGAAAGTGATAGAAACTTGTATGCAGAAAGTGCATGAATTTGATCATATCTTACAATAAAGTAAAATAGAATTGAGCAGATCAGAAGAAGAATATTTTTACTTCCAATTTGCTTTATGATGGTAAAGCCTGTTATGTAAACAACAATAAAAGGTAGAATAAACCATGTAGAAGCACTAAAAACAATAATTTCTTGAGTTTTTTGGTAGTTAATTAATAATGCAGAGAGTGTATACTCAAACAACTGTTCTTGCTTATAAATTATAGCGTAAACGAAGTAAGCAAGAGTAAATAAACTAATTAACCTAACTAGTCCACTAAATGGGTTTGATTTTTTGAATGAAAAAGTTGCACTACAGCCACTTAAGAAAAAGAAAAGGGGTACATCTATTAATAAGCTTAATTGCCTTAAAATATCAGGAGCGTAACTTGTTCCACTCCACCATACTGTGTGTATAAAGATTATACTGATTACTGTTAATCCTTTAGCAAAGTCAATGGAGTAGTCACGCTTTTGGGATTGTATTACTTGGCTCATAAGTCATTATAGATATGAGCCAAATATAGATAAATTTAATTTTCTAAACAGCTTGGTTTAAAAGATACTAGTCCCTGCTTTTTTAAAAATAGCTTGAATATCTTGTTCTATAGGGAATGGTTTTAAAGGAGGTACGTTTGCTCCGCCGGGATTTCCAACTGGAATTTTTCCTACGAAAGATTTTACACCTCCAAAAACAAGACGTGGAATTTGACCAATTACTTCTTTAGTACTTTTAATTTTGAATCCAAATTGGAGCATTTCCCAGTGGGCAAGGCTATGAGAGAATGGGTAGCGTTGTCCGATAATGTGTGCACGTTCTAAATGTCTCCAAGCGGATTGCAAGTCACCTTTGGTGTATTCACTTTTGTATTCTCTCAGCTCTTTGTCAAAATAGGGTTTTAGCTTGTCCGGTATAGAAGTGTACAGTTTCATATCAAGTTATAACATTTTTATGGTTCAAAAGTAGAAAAAGTTTGAAAACTAGAAATTTGCATTCATATTAAAGTGCCATATTCTGTAAGCCTTTTTTTATTAAAGACTCCTGGCTGAGTACCTTCATCAGCTTCATAAAAAAAACCCTAACTGCTTATTGCAATTAGGGCTTTAAAGAAGTGGTGCCAGCTGGAATCGAACCAGCGACACAAGGATTTTCAGTCCTTTGCTCTACCAACTGAGCTATGGCACCGCCTTTTTTTTCAATTGGTCGGCAAATTTAGAAATAATATTTCTACTTGAACGTAAAAAAATAAAGTTTTTTAATTCCTTTGCTTAGTTTTGATGCATGGCATTGCAATTAGCAATAGATATAGGCAACAGTCGCACTAAGTTGGGAGTGTTTGATCATAGAAAAATGCTCGAACATAAAGTGATTAATAACGGCGATTTAGAGCAGCTTAATATACCTATTCGCGATTTGGAGATAGATGCCTTAATTCTTTCATCCGTTAACCGGGAAGCTGAAAAGAAGCTGAACTTATTAGAGTTAAAATGCACTCAAATTCGCTTAGATGATCAATTGCCTTTGCCTTTTAAAATGGAGTATGAAACTCCCGAAACTCTAGGCAAAGATAGAATTGCCGCAGTTGCAGGAGCCATGAAAGCCTTTCCAAACAGCAACCAATTAGTAATTGACGCAGGTAGCTGTATTACTTATGATTTTTTAACAGCCGATCATCGTTATTTGGGAGGAGCAATTTCTCCGGGTTTGCAAATGCGCCTAAAAGCCATGCATCAGCTTACTGATGCTTTACCCTTAATCCAATGGGAAGGTAATGAACTACCACAATTAATCGGTAAGTCAACCATTAGCTCTATGCTGAGTGGTGCAATTAATGGAGCAGTAGGTGAAATTAAGTCCTTTATAACTACTTATCAAAGGCAATATAATGAATTGAAAATCGTATTAACGGGAGGCGATGCAAATCTCTTTGAAATAGAGTTAAAAAATGGCATCTTTGCAGACCCTAATTTGGTGCTAAAAGGCTTGAATGAAATACTTATTTACAACCGCGATTAAATTCTTCGCAATATGCTGTATGCTTGTGCTAGTTTTTGTGCAACAAACAACAGCACAAACATCTACTGATTCTCCATATTCTCAATTTGGAATAGGTTTACTCAACCCAAAAGCCTTTAATGGTAATGTGGGAATGTCAGGCTTAGGTTATGCATGGCGACCAACCAATTATAAGCCTGGAATCTACGATTCTTTGGCGAGAAGCAATGCACAATTCAACGATAGAAGAACCAATTACATTAATCCTAAAAACCCGGCTTCTTACTCCAATCTTAGCTTAACTGTTTTTGAAGCCGGCTTATACGGGCAAAGTGTGCAGGCTCAAAGTGGAGGTCAAACACAGGCTTACACCAACGCACAATTGGCTCACATGGCAATTGCTTTTCCTATTGGCTCAAAATGGGGTGCCGGTTTCGGAATTCGGCCTTTTTCTAAAAGAGGCTATGAGTATAGTATACCCGGAAGAATTAATGGAGAAGAGTTTGATTTTAACTTTAACGGAAGTGGAGGTTTGAATCAAATTTATGCTTCAACTGCTTTTGAATTTTCAAAACACTATTCATTAGGTTTAACCGCAAGCTACTTGTTTGGAACTGTTATAGACGAGCGAAGGGTGATATATAATGACTTAACGACTGATCACTTTTTTAACACTGTAGATCAAGCTCGAAATAAAGTGAGTGATATTACTTTTGATCTTGGGTTTCAGTATACCCGAGCTTTAGGCGAAGATTATCATTTGGTAATTGGTTTGGTCAGTTCTCCCATTGGTGAACTTTCTGCCGAGCAAGATCGTTTGGTAAGAACATACGAGGGCTCGGAAGGAAATGAAAGTATAAAAGACACCATTACAAATATTCAAGGGAACAATCAATCGGTGCAATTGGCCCCAACATTTGGAGGTGGATTTGCCATTGAGAAAAAAGGAAAGTGGTTAATCGGAGTAGATTATACCAATTACAATTGGAATGATTTTCAAGTGGCACAAAATATTCGTTTGGTAAATAGTCAGAAGTTTACCTTGGGCTACGAGAAGTTTAACAATTTATCAGCTTTTGGTTCATACTTTAAGCAAATGGGAATCAGAGCCGGTGCGCACTATAATTCTTCTTTAGTTCAAGTGAATGGAGAAGATGTCTCTGAGTTTGGCATAAGCTTTGGTATATCACTTCCGCTGAGAAAGACCTTTTCTACTCTTAATGCCGCCATTGAAGTAGGGCAGCGAGGTAAAAATGAGAATAATTTGACGCAAGAAAATTACATCGGCTTTCAATTTGGAGTAACTATAAACGACCGATGGTTTATAAAACGCAAATACGATTAACATTCAACATAAACACAATTAACTTAAATAATAAACAATGAAAAAGTTTGTCTTAATGTCTTTAATTGCATTGCTTACAATTCCGGCAATGGCTCAAAGCAAGTATGGTACAGATAGCGTAAAGTGTGTTCAAAATCTTTCGCTATACCGCGATTACTACAAACAAAAAATGTATGATGAGGCTTACAAATTTTGGAGTATAGCATACAATGTTTGTCCGGCTTCTTCAGAAAGAATGTATGTAGATGGAGCTAATTTAGTAGAGATGAAGTTAAAAAAGGCTGAGACCGATGAGGAAAAAGCAGCTTGGACGGATTCTTTATTGAAAGTATACGACAAGAGAATTGAAAATTTCGGAAACGAAGGTTACGTACTTGGTCGAAAAGGTACAGATATGTTGCGTTATGCAAATGATGATATTGAGCCGGTTTACAATACCTTAAAAAAATCAATTGAGTTGCAAGGGAATGAATTTGAGGCCGGAGCTTCAGTAGCATATATGAATGCTACAGTAATTATGGAAAAAAGAGGTTTGTTAGAAGAGGCTGAAGTGGTAGCCAACTTTACAAAAATCAGCGAGATTATGGGCTATAACTTAAAGGCAAGTGCCGGAACTAAATCTGCAACTTATTACCAAAGAGCTCAAGAGTCTGTTGAAAAATTAGCCGGTCCTTATTTGAGTTGTGAAGTATTAGTAAAAATGGCAAAAGACAACTACGAAGAGAATAAAGATGACCGCTCTTGGATGGAGCGAACTGTTAATTTGTTAGACGACAAAAAGTGTACTGATGCTCCTATCTTTTTCACGATAGCTAAAAAAATGCATGATGATGAACCTTCAGCGGTTTCTGCTGAGAAAATGGGGATACTATCTTTAAAAAGCAAAGAATATAGTAATGCAGCAAATTACTTTAAGCAAGCCTTGGATTTAGCTGAAGAAGGTGCTGACTTATATAATTACTATATGGAGTTAGTGGAAGCATATATAGGAATGGGTTCTTATAGTCAAGCTAGATCTTTTGCTAATAAAGCTGCAGATGCAAGACCTAAAGAAGGCATGCCTTATATTAAAATAGGTGATATGATTGCTGCTTCTGCCGGGCAATGTAAAACAGATGATCCTTGTGTTTCTAAAGCAGTTTATTGGTTAGCAGTAGATTATTTTAGCAAAGCAAAATCAGTTGACCCTTCAGTGGCAGAGACAGCAAACAGTAGAATCGGGACTTACAGTGCTTATTTTCCCGAAAAGAACGACTGTTTTTTCAAAAGCATTAAAGAAGGTGATAGCGTACAAATTGGATGTTGGATAAATGAGTCTACCAAAGCTCGATTTTAATTGAAGAAGAGAAATATTTATATCAAACTAAAAAACACTTTCAGAAGTAGTCTTTTACTGCTGCTTTTGGGAGTGTTTTTTTCGTGCGAAGAAAGTACTCAAGAAATTATTTCCCAAGAAACAGAAGAGAATCAGCCAGATCAAATTGGGAAAGATGTTGAGATCTTATACAGCACTAACGGCAGAGTGAGTTTTCAGTTAAATGCTCCAGTAATGGAGCAGTACCATGGAGAAAAACCTTATACTGAAATGCCCGCTGGAGTCCACATTCAAACCTTTGACTCTTTAATGAACGTGAGTTCAGAGTTAACTGCAAATTATGCCATCGACCTTAAATACGAGGACAAAATGGAGGCGAAAGATGATGTGGTCGTTATTAATGAAAAAGGGGAGAAGTTGAATACTGAGCATCTGGTATGGGATAAAAAGACGGAAAAGATTACCTCTGATGTTTTTGTGAAAATTACCACCGACAGCGAAGTTTTAATGGGCGAAGGCTTAATTTCAAATCAGGATTTTACGGAATATCGTATTTTAAAACCCCGTGGAATTATTAATTTAGACGAATGATTAAAGTAATAAAGTTCATGGAAAAAATGTGGCTAATGTTGTCCATTGTCACATTTGTTTTGGGTGTTTACTATAGCGTTAAAGAAACAGTTTACGATGCACTCTACTTTTTCGTCTTTTCTGTAGTTGCCATTTTGTTGTTTTTAATGCGTAGAAAACAAAGGCGTTTCCATGAAAAAAGCAATTCCAAGAAATAAATAATACCTTTGGATTAGATTATTTTATATGGAAAGTTATCAATGGGGCGTTGTACTTGCGATGCTAATTTGTTCGGCCTTTTTCTCGGGCATGGAAATCGCTTTTGTCTCTGCTAACAAATTAAAAATAGAACTCGACGGTAAGCAAGGAAGTTTTTTGGCTAAAATTCTCGCCGGATTTTTAAAAAAGCCTTCTCGATTCATTGGAACTATGCTTGTTGGTAACAACATAGCACTGGTGATTTACGGTATTTATATGGCCAAAATTTTAGAGCCCAAAATTGCACTTTATACTCATAGTGAGGCGATCATATTAATCGTACAAACAATACTTTCAACCATACTTATTTTAATTACGGCAGAATTTTTACCTAAAACACTTTTTAGAATTAACCCCAATTTGGTTCTGCGATTCTTTGCCTTTCCTTTATTAATTATCTATTGGATTCTTCTTCTTCCTATGCTTTTGGTCATTAGTATTTCTGAGATGCTAATTCGGTTGTTTTCAAAGGAAGTAACCAAAGCAGATGAACTCAATTTTGGTCGACTTGATTTAGAACACTATATTAAAGAGGGAACTGAAAATAACGAAGATCAAGAAGAGGTAGATCATGAAATACAAATTTTTCAGAATGCTCTAGACTTCTCAAAAATTAAAGCCAGAGAATGCTTGGTTCCACGAACTGAGGTTGTGGCAATGGATGTGGAAGATAGTATTGAAAATTTGAGAAATAAATTTGTGGAAACAGGTTTGTCGAAAATTGTTATTTACAGAGATAATATTGATAACATTATTGGTTATACACACTCATTTGAACTCTTTAAAAAGCCGGAAAGCATTAAATCTATTTTACTGCCCATTCCCATTTTAGCAATTTCTACGCCCGCTAACGAAATTTTAAAGATTTTAAATGAGCAAAAGAAAAGCATAGCTGTGGTGGTAGATGAGTTTGGCGGCACTTCAGGAATTTTGACTATAGAAGACGTAATTGAAGAGATTTTTGGTGAAATTGAAGATGAACATGACAAAGAAGAGTTGATTGAAACAAAAATAAATGCAAATGAATATTTGTTTTCAGCCCGTTTAGAAGTCGATTATTTAAACGATGAGTACAATCTCAACTTACCGGAGTCAGATAATTACGAAACCATTGCAGGCTTGATTATCGATAAGTTCGAGAGTATTCCTAAAATGGATGAAAAGATTGATTTTGATCAATTTGAGTTTACCGTAAAAAAAGTATTTGACAACAAAATTGACTTAGTTCACTTGCGTATTTCGGCTGATGACGACTGATTTTTTTGAAAGAAAAATGTGCTTCTCAGTCCTTGACTCACGGACGGCTACTTCTTTTTTTAGATATTTTATATTTCAGTTTACAATCGTATATTCGCAAGCCTAAATTTTTAACAGATTTCAATGGCAATTATTGGAAAAATTAGACAGCAATCAACCTTAGTGTTGATTATTATTGGAGGAGCCATCATGGCATTTGTATTAACAGATTTGTTTAGTGCAGGAGCTACCGGAGGGCAACAAGGTCCAATTAACTTGGCAGAAGTTAACGGTACAAATATTTCGCCAACAGAGTTTGATATGCGTTTACAACAGGCGTATGAAAACTATCAATTAAATACTCAATCTGAAGAACCTTTAGATGAGCAAACCAAAAACCAAATCAGAGAGCAGGTATGGAATGATATGTTGTCTGAGCTGATTTTAGGTGAGCAAATGGAGCAGTTAGGTGTAACAGTTACTGCAAAAGAGCTGTTCGATATGGTTCAAGGAAACGATCCGCATCCACAAGTTTTACAGGCTTTTAGAAACCCTGAAACAAACCAATTTGATCCAAATGCGGTAGTTCAGTTCTTGCAAAATCTTAATAATGACCCGGAGATGAAAAATCGTTGGGTAACTTTTGAGAAAGCGTTAAAGAAAGAACAATTAAATGATAAGTTTCAAAACTTGATTAAGAAAGGAATTTATTTACCTTCTGATTTAGCTAAGATGCAATATGCAAACAGCAATCAAACGGTGTCGTTTAAATACGTTTATAAGCCATTTAATTCAATCAGTGATACCTCAATTGCTGTTACAGAATCAGATATTCAAGCTTATTACGATGAACATAAGAATGACTATAAGCAAGAGGCAAGTAGAAAAATCATGTATGCTTATTTTCCGGTAAGACCGTCGGAAGCGGATGTTGCTGCTACTCAAAAATACATGGATGAGACTTATGAGCGTTTTTCTAAAACAGAAAACGATTCCATTTTTGTAAATGCCAATTCCGATCAACCTTTTGATCCTACTTTTTATTCTATTGAAAATATGCCATTGGGAGCTGATACTTCACTTTGGTCGAAAGAAGTAGGTTTTATGAAAGGGCCGTATAACTTAGACGGAATGTACTACATCCAGAAGGTGAAAGCCATTAAAATGGCTCCTGACTCTGTAAAAGCAAGTCATATTTTAATCAATACTCAAGACCGTAGCCCGGAAAGAGCCAATGAAATTGCAGATAGTTTGCTATCACTTTTAAACGGCGGCACTCCAATGGCTGATTTAGCTTTAGACAATTCAGATGATGTTGGTTCAGCACAAAATGGTGGCGATCTTGGCTGGTTTACTGAAGGGATGGGGGTGCCATTTAATGATGCAGCTTTTTCAGCAGAAATTGGAGAGTTTAAAAAGGTGGAAAGCCAATTCGGAATTCACCTGATTGAAGTAACCGAGAAAACAGCGCCTAAGAAAAAAATCCAATTGGCAACAATTCAAAGAGAAGTGCTAGCCGGAAATGATACTTATGCTGAGGTTTTCAATAAAGCCAACAGTTTTTCTATTGAGGCAAACGATTTGGAGTCTTTTAACAACTTAGTAAGCGAGAAAAACATTCAAAGAAGATCTGCAGAAATCGCTGAAAATGCAATAGCCGTTCGTGGACTACCTAATTCAAGAGATGTAGTACGTTGGGCTGTTGATGCTGAAGAAGGTGCTGTTTCTGAAGCTTTTGATGTTGATGATGCATTTGTTGTAGCTATTGTTGAGCGTGTTGATAAAGAAGGTGTCGCGCCATTGGACAAAGTGAGAAATAGAGTTGAATATTTAGCGAAACAAGATAAAAAAGCAGAGCAGTTTATTGAGGAAATGAAAGGATTTCCGAACATTAATGAATTAGCTGCTGAGCAAAATTTAACTATTGAAACGGCCGCAGGCATCACTTTTGCTAATCCGAATATAAATGGAGTGGGAATGGAGCCAAAAGTAGTAGGCAAAGCTTTCAGTTTAGAGCAAGGACAAATGAGTGTGCCTATTCAAGGAAATAGTGGGGTATTTGTTGTAGCTATTGACAGCAAGTCTGAAGTTGGAGAGCCTAACTTGGCTTCTACAAGAAATAGCAATGCTCGTTCTATTGAAAGCAGAGTAGAAAATGGAGCTGTATTCTCTGCATTGAAAGAAAAAGCAGAAATAACCGATAACAGAAATAAGTTTTATTAGTAGATAGGTATTCCTAAAAACGATAGAACTAAAAAAGGGCGCACATTGAGCGCCCTTTTTTAGTTAATGAATATACCGAATACATTAGAGGATTTTAATTTCCGGAACGATACCTAAATTAGTTATCTATTATTTGAATTTTGTCTAGAAGGATGGCCATTTTCATAATTTAAGGCTGGAACGAACTAAATGGGGCTAATGATTGAAGAAGCTCCAAAGGAAATCTTTGGAGATCACTGAAATCATCGCCATTTAGGAGCGGAAGACTTTAATTAGGGAACAGGCCTAGATTTTTTTGTTTACTTTTTTCATCAATGGAAAAAAGTAAAGACAGCATGCTGAAAACAAAATAGTTTAGTTATTTACTAATCAATTTAGGTAAATAGACTGATATTCATGTTAAAAGATTAATATACGACATATAGTTTCTAAATTGGTATTAAATCACTTTCAATTCCTTTCCCACTTTTGTAAAAGCAGCAATCGCTTGGTCTAAGTGCTCCCTTTCGTGTGCAGCTGATAACTGAACTCTAATTCTAGCTTGCTCTTTTGGCACAACCGGATAGAAGAAACCAATCACGTAGATGCCTTCTTCTAACAATTTATCCGCAAAGTCTTGAGACAATTGCGCATTGTATAACATAATGGGAACAATCGCAGAATCTCCATCTTTAATGTCAAAGCCGGCTTCCTTAATTCCCTTTTTGAAATAAGCTACATTGTCCATAAGTTTATCTCTAAAAGCCGTAGTTTCCTTTAATATATCAAAAACAGCAATGGATGCACCCACAATTGCAGGAGCTAGAGAGTTAGAGAATAAATATGGTCGTGAACGCTGGCGAAGCATGTCGATAATTTCTTTTCTTCCGGTTGTAAAACCACCCATTGCGCCGCCAAGAGCTTTACCCAGGGTGCCGGTAATAATATCAACTCTTCCTAATACATCGCAATATTCAGCTGTTCCTCTTCCGGTTTTGCCAATAAAACCATGTGAATGACAGTCGTCAACCATGACTAAAGCATCGTATTTCTCAGCTAAATCACAAATTTTATCTAATTGAGCAACATAGCCGTCCATAGAAAAAACACCATCAGTAACAATAATTCTGAAGCGTTGGTCTTGCGCCTTTTTTAGCTGTTCTTCCAAATCCTCCATATTGTTGTTCTCATAGCGATAGCGAGCCGCTTTACACAATCGAACACCGTCAATAATTGATGCATGGTTTAGCGAATCAGAGATAATCGCATCTTCAGCCGTCAAAAGTGGCTCAAATACACCACCATTGGCATCAAATGCTGCGGCGTATAAAATAGTATCTTCAGTTCCGCAAAATTCCGCAATCTTTTGCTCTAGCTCTTTGTGAATATCTTGAGTTCCACAAATAAAACGAACAGAAGACATTCCAAAGCCGTGAGAGTCTAAGGTTTTTTTGGCAGCTTCAATAACTTTTGGGTGAGATGAAAGGCCTAAGTAATTATTGGCGCAAAAGTTTATTACTTCTTTTCCGCTATCGAGCTTAATTACCGCATCTTGAGGAGAAGTAATTATGCGCTCTTTTTTATACAATCCATCCGCCTCAATTTGTTTTAATTCAGCTTGTAAATGGTCTTTTAATTTTCCGTACATAATAGTTCAATTTTAGTCTTTCAAAAGTATGGAATTTGCCCGCCATAAGAAAGGGTCTTATACCGATTATGATTTTAAATGTCGCGTAAAATTGCTCCTTAAAATCTATATTGGCCTGTCTGCCGACAAAGGCAGGCATAATACCTTTAAAACTATATAGCGGTATGTAATTTCTAAATTGGTATTATTTGATAGAAATAAAAAAAAGCGAATGGATTAAACCCATTCGCTTTTGAAGATTTTATTTTCGACTTTACACAATTCCCTGGGCAATCATCGCATCAGCAACTTTTACAAAGCCGGCAATGTTTGCTCCTCTAACGTAATCTACAAAACCCTTGTCGTTGCAACCATACTGCACGCATGAATGATGAATGTCCTTCATGATTTCTTGTAGTTTGTTGTCTACTTCTTCAGATGTCCAATTGTAGCGCATAGAGTTTTGGGTCATTTCTAAGCCTGAAGTGGCTACCCCACCTGCATTGGATGCTTTTCCGGGAGCAAAGAAAATCTTGGCTTTGTGGAATTCTTCAACAGCCTCAGGAGTGCAAGGCATATTGGCTCCTTCAGCAACTAAGATAAGTCCGTTTTTGATTAATGTTTGCGCCTCTTTTTGGTTCAATTCATTTTGAGTAGCACAAGGCAAGGCGACATCACATTTCACCGACCAAGGTCTTTCACCTTCGAAGTATTCACAGCCAAATTTTTCAGCATATTCAGAAATCCTGCCTCTTTTTTCGTTTTTTAGTTTTTTGATGAAATCTAATTTTTCTTGATTGATTCCTTCTTTATCATAAACATAGCCACCCGAGTCAGAAACGGTAACCACTTTTGCGCCAAGTTCAGTAGCTTTTTCGCAAGCATATTGAGCCACATTTCCCGAACCTGAAATACTAAGAGTTTTGCCCTCTAAATTGTCACCTCTGGAATCCAGCATTTCTCTAACAAAATACACACAGCCATAACCAGTTGCTTCAGGTCGAATTAAGCTCCCTCCGTATGAAAGTCCTTTTCCGGTTAGAACACCTGTAAACTCATTGCGAATACGCTTGTACTGACCAAATAAATAGCCAATCTCCCTTCCTCCAACGCCAATGTCTCCGGCAGGTACATCTGTATCAGGACCAATGTGGCGAGAAAGTTCTGTCATAAAACTCTGGCAAAAACGCATCACCTCATTGTCTGACTTTCCCTTTGGATCAAAATCAGAGCCTCCTTTTCCCCCACCCATAGGTAAGGTAGTTAAGCTATTTTTAAAAACCTGCTCAAAGGCTAAAAATTTCAACACACTTAGGTTAACGGTTGGGTGAAAACGTAAACCACCTTTGTAAGGTCCAATGGCGGAATTCATTTCAATTCGAAAGCCTCGATTTACTCGTGCATTCCCTTTGTCGTCCATCCATGGAACTCTAAACATAATCACCCTTTCCGGCTCAACCATTCGCTCCAATAAATTGTGGTCGGCGTATTTTGGATTCTCTTCAATAAAGGGAATTACCGTTTCTGCTACCTCTTGTACAGCTTGTAAGAACTCAGCTTCGTGAGTATTTTTTTTGGCAACTTGTTTTACAAAAGCTTCTATCTTTTCCTCGATGGCTTTTTGATTTTTTGATGTAGTGCTCATTTATGTAGGATGTTGTTTTAGTGTTTGTAAGAACAAAAGTAAATAATTTAATAAGGCTTCACCTAATTCCCACTAGATTCGTTGATACATTTTTCCCGGCAAGGAACGAACAACTCCTTTAAATTCTAGATTGAGTAATAAGCTGGTTGTTTTACTCATGGGCATGGAAGCCTTTAAGCACAACTCATCTACTGCTATGCTTTCTTCTCCATTAAATGCATCCACAAGCTGCTGTTCTTCGGTATTTAAATCGACAAACAATTGCTTTTGCTGACTAGCATTACTTCTTTTTTTCGTTGTTTTTTCCCAACCCAAAATGTACTCTATGTCTTTGGCAGATTCAATTAGCGCGGCTTTATTGGTTTTTATTAATCGATTGCACCCCACCGATTGACTGTCATCGATTCTTCCCGGAACCGCGAATACGTCTCGATTATAACCATTGGCTAAGTCGGCGGTAATTAATGAGCCACCTTTAGCTGAAGATTCCACCACAACAACAGCATCAGAAAGTCCGGCTACTATTCGGTTACGCTCCGCAAAGTTGATTGGAAGAATGGTCGTTTTACTCAAATAGTCTGTAGCAATTCCGCCGTCTTTTAGCATTTTTTCAGCTGTTTGTGTATGAGGTTTTGGGTATACTTCATCTAGTCCACAAGCTAAAATTCCGATGGTTGGTAAGCCTGCCTTTAAAGCTGCTTGATGAGCAGTAATGTCAATTCCATAGGCTAGTCCGCTTACAATGGTAGCATTGTGAGCCTTAAGTTCATCAATTAGTTTTTCGCAAATGGCTTTACCTTTTACTGTAGCCATTCGGGTTCCAACAAAACTGACCATTTTTTGGGCATTCCAATCAACATTTCCTTTAGAGTATAAAATTATTGGACCGTCCTCACAGTGCAACAGGCGCTGAGGGTATTCTTTGTCCAAATAATAAAGTGGCTTAATGTCACTTTTAGCAATAAATTCAACTTCTTCCTCAGCTCTTTCCATCACTTTAGCTGACTGAATGCTTTTAACTACTTTTTCTCCAAAGCCCGGAATTTTTAAAAGTTTGCTCTTCTTTTCTTTAAAAACCGCTTCAGCACCACCGCAGTGAGCAATGAGTTTTTTTGCACTTATGTCACCAATTCCCGGAATTAAGGAAACAGCAATTTTATATTTTAAGTCTTCCAAGCTGCTGGGTTTAAATTATTTTTTATCTTAGTCAAAAGTATTAATTCATGCGCTCAATTGGAATAATTCCTGCAAGATTTGCATCTACACGCTTTCCCGGCAAGCCCTTAGCGGAAATTGATGGAAAGATAATGATTCAACGTGTTTACGAACAAGCAAAAAAAGCATCGGCTTTGCACCATGTTGTGGTGGCAACTGACGATGAACGGATTCAAAAAGCCGTTTTAGATTTTGGAGGAGAAGTTGTCATGACTTCATCTGAACATCAGAGTGGAACAGACCGCTGCTTAGAAGCATTGCGTCAACAAGAAATGGATTTTGAAATTGTGGTAAATATTCAAGGCGATGAGCCATTTATATCTCCCGATCAGATTAATTTGATTCTTTCTTGTTTTCATCAAGAGAATACTGAAATTGCTACTTTGGTGAAATTAATTGAAGATGAGAAAGAGCTTTGGAATACTAATAAGCCCAAAGTGTTAATGGATGAGGATGATTTTGCTATTTATTTTAGTAGGCAGTGTATTCCTTACTTGAGAGATGTAGAAAAGCCAAAGTGGCTAGAGGAGTTTAACTTTTACAAGCATATTGGAATGTATGCTTATCGTGCAGAAACCTTAGCAGAATTATGCGCTTTAAAGCCTAGTCGACTTGAACGAGCAGAAGGCTTGGAGCAGTTGCGCTGGATAGAAAATGGCTATAAGATAAAAACGGCTATTACCGATGAAGAAGCGCTTTCGGTAGATAGCCCGGAAGATTTGGAGCAGTTTTAAGGAGGAGAAGTAATTTTTTGAAACTAGCCATACAAAGCTTTATCTCAGCTCCTTTTTAATTCGTTTCTTTGCAGTCTCAAATTATCACTCCCGATGAAGCATCGTTCAGGTTTTGTAAACATCATTGGTCACCCCAATGTGGGTAAGTCAACATTGATGAATCAATTAGTTGGGGAGAAGTTGTCGATTATTACTTCTAAAGCACAAACTACTCGACACCGTATTTTAGGAATTGTAAATGAAGAGGATTATCAAATCATTTACTCAGATACTCCAGGAGTAATTGAGCCTGCTTATAAGTTGCAGGAAGGAATGATGAAGTTTGTCTTTAATTCACTAGAAGATGCCGATTTGTTTTTGTTAATGGTAGAATGTGGACAGCAATCTTTTAAAAACGAAAAGCTATTCGATTTTCTCTCAAAAACTGAGACACCAATTATCTTATTAATCAATAAAATTGATATTTCTAATCAAGACGTATTGGAAGAACAAGTGCAGCATTGGCATAAACAATTGCCAAAAGCTGAAGTCTTGCCGGTTTCTGCATTACACAACTTTAACGTTGATGTTTTAAAGCAAAAAATTGTTGAGAAACTACCAGAATGTCCGCCCTATTACCCAAAAGACAGTCTGACGGATAAAACGGAACGTTTTTTTGTAGAAGAAAAAATTAGAGAAAAGATTTTACTTAACTATGAGCAAGAAGTTCCTTATTCTACAGAAGTTTTGGTGGAAGAGTTTAAGGAGGAAGAAGAAATTATTCGCATAAGAGCAAATATTTTTGTTTCACGAGATAGCCAAAAGGGAATTTTGATTGGTAGAGGTGGGTCGAAGTTGAAAAAGGTAGGCACTGAGGCTCGTAAAGATTTAGAAGCTTTTTTTGAGAAAAAAATATATTTGAACCTTTTTGTGAAAGTCAATAAAGATTGGCGAAATGATGAAGGTCAGTTGAAACGATTTGGATATTTATAAAAATGAGTAGCAATATAGTAGCCATAGTAGGTCGACCAAATGTTGGGAAGTCAACTTTGTTTAACCGACTAACAGAGAGTAGAAAAGCAATAGTTGATGAGGCTAGTGGAGTGACCCGTGATCGCCAGTATGGCAAAGCTATTTGGGGAGGTAAAGAGTTTACATTGATTGATACCGGGGGGTATGTTCGCGGTTCAGATGATGAATTTGAAGGCGAAATTCGCAAGCAGGTAGAGATTGCTCTAGAAGAAGCCGCTGTCATTCTTTTTGTGGTAGATGTAACTGTAGGAATTACTGATTTAGATGAAGCGGTTGCCAAAATATTGCGAAAGACCAATAAACCTATTTTTGTGTTAGCAAATAAAGCCGATAATAATCAAAGGATTGCTGATGCATCAGAATTTTATTCTTTTGGTTTAGGCGAGAGCTTGTATCCGGTTTCCAGTATTAATGGAAGTGGAACCGGTGAAATCTTAGACGACTTGGTTAAACTGTTGCCGGATGATTCAGAAGAAGAAGAGTCTGAAATTCCACGAATTGCTATAGTGGGGCGTCCGAATGTTGGAAAATCTTCATTTCTAAATACTTTGATAGGTGAGGAGCGGAATATAGTTACCCCAATTGCCGGAACTACAAGAGATGCGGTTGGAACACATTACAAAGCTTTTGGTTTTGATTTCATACTTACAGATACAGCCGGCTTACGCAAAAAAGGCAAAGTTGAAGAGGATGTAGAGTATTACTCAGTAATGAGAACAGTTAGAGCCATAGAAAATTCAGATGTTTGCGTGCTTTTGATTGAAGCCACAGAAGGCATGATGGCTCAAGACATGAACATTTATCAATTGGCCATTAAGAACAAGAAAGGCATTGTGATAATGGTCAATAAATGGGATATGGTTGCTGAAAAAAGTTCCAATACCATGAAGGAGTTTAAGAATCACATTTTGGAAAAAATAGCTCCTTTTACGGATGTGCCCATTATTTTTACATCAGTTACGGAAAAGCAGCGAATTTTTGACGTATTAAAAGCAGCCGTAGATGTGTTTGAAAACAGAAGGCGAAAGATTTCTACCTCGCAACTGAATAAAATAATGCTGCCAATTATTGAAAATCACCCACCACCCTCTGTAAAAGGAAAATTTGTAAAGATTAAGTTCGTTTCTATGTTGCCCACATACAAACCGACATTTGTTTTTTACTGCAATCATCCGCAATATGTAAAAGAACCTTACAAGCGTTTTATTGAAAATCGCTTAAGGGAAAAGTTCGACTATACAGGAGTTCCAATACAGATTTTCTTCAGGAAGAAGTAAGGGGAATATATGCTTTCAGTAAAGTAGTAAGCAGAGTTTTAATATTTGTTTTCATTTAAAAAAGTATATTTGCTTTTGTAACGAATTGATTAACTGTAATAATTACTAGCTATGTCTACTCTCTTAAAATTTTTATTTTTTTCTTTTTGTATTTTTCTTTTTCAACTAACTGCTTTTTCACAAGTGCAAATTGGCGGAGATATTGATGGAGAGGCAGCCGGAGATATGTCAGGTTATTCGGTTAGTATGGCTAGTAAAAATACTATTGCTGTTGGAGCTAGAGAAAATGATGGTAATGGATTTAACTCCGGTCATACTAGGGTTTATAAGCTAATCGGCAATAGTTGGGTTCAACTAGGTTCAGATATAGATGGTGTAGCAGCAAGTGATTGGTCGGGTTGTTTTGTGAGTATGCCGGATACATTAACCGTGGCTATGGGCGCTCCTTTTCATAATGGAAAGGGTCACGCCAGGGTATTTCAATGGAATGGTAGTGCATGGGTGCAGAAAGGGACTGAAATTGAAGGAGAAAATTTTGGAGATGAGTCCGGGCGAACTGTAGTTATGCCGGATGCAAATACAATTGCTATTGGGGCACCTTTAAACGATGGAAACGGGAGTAATTCAGGTCATGTAAGAGTGTTTAGATGGAACGGAAGCGGCTGGGTACAAAAAGGTAGTGATTTAGATGGTGAAGCGAATGGTGACAAGTCTTCTTATTCTATTAGTATGCCTGATTCAAACACAGTTGCAATTGGTGCGAGATATAATGATGGAAATGGATTTAACTCCGGTCATGCTAGGGTTTATCGGTGGACAGGAACTAGTTGGGTGCAGAAGGGTACAGACATTGACGGAGAAAATAGTGGAGACGAAGCAGGTACTTCAGTAAGTATGCCTGACCCAAACACTATAGCTGTTGGAGCAAGGCGAAATAGTGATAATGGTTATGAGTCTGGTCATGTAAGGATTTTTAAATGGAATGGTAGTAGTTGGGTGCAAAGGGGAGCCGATATTGATGGCGAATCATCAGGAGATTTCTCCGGAAGGACTTCTTCCATGCCTGATAGTAACACTGTAGCAATTGGGGCAAGATATAATAGTGGAAATGGATTTCGTTCGGGGCAAGTTAGGGTGTATAAATGGGATGGTACTTCTTGGAATCAAATGGGGGTAGATATTGATGGAGAAGCTTCGGGAGATCAGTTTGGTTGGATTGTAGATATGCCTGACCCTTATACTGTTGCTTCCGGTGCGCTTTATAATGCCGGAACAGGGACAGACGCAGGTCATGCAAGAGTGTTTTCTTTTTGCAGTACAACAACAAATACAATTCAAGCAAATATTTGTAGTCAGTATACTTCACCAAGTGGAAAACATACTTGGACTTCAAGTGGCACTTATCTAGATACATTAACAAATATAGGAGGGTGCGATAGTATAATTACCATTGACCTTACAATAAATAGCAATAGTAGCTCAATGATTAATGCAATAGCTTGCAATAGATACTTTTCGCCCAGTGGAAATCATGTTTGGATTAACAGTGGAACTTATCAGGATATTATTCCGAATGATAAAGGATGCGACAGTATTATTACCATTAATTTGACAATAAACAATACTACCTTAGCCACAATAAACCCTGTAGTTTGTGATAGTTTTACTTCTCCTAGCGGGAAGTATACATGGACAACTAACGGATCTTACATTGATACCTTGCAAAATATCGTCGGTTGCGATAGTTTGATAGGAATCAATTTGACAGTTGAGCCGATTAATACTTTAATAAGTACTTCAAATGACTCATTAATAGCTGCCGACACAAACGCTACTTACCAATGGTTAGATTGTGGGAACAACTATTCGCCAATACCCGGAGCTACTAATCGAGTGTTTGAGCCGACAGTTAGTGGAAATTATGCTCTTGCACTTAATAAATTAAATTGTGCGGATACCTCTGTTTGTCATAATATTGTGATTTCATCTCTGAAAAAAGCAACTGTACAAGTGGATCAAATTAAAATTTACCCAAATCCATCCAACGGATTATTTACCATAGACTATTCTTTTGCTAACGAAAGTAAAGTCTATACCGTAACTGACATCAACGGAATAGTTGTTCGAGAAGGGGTAATTAACAAGGAGAAAACTCAATTGGACTTATCAGAATTCGTAAGTGGAATATATTTATTGAGAATAGAAGATGCGGTAGTTAAGTTGAAATTGAATTAAAAAAGGCCGTCCTTTTTGGAAAGCTTCCTAATTCGTGAACTTGTCTGCCATAGGAAGATCTATGGCAATTGAAATTCATTTTCAATCAAAAAAGTATATTTGCTTCTCATTGAGTAGTGAAAACCAATTAAATTCGATTGTTATGTCTACTATTTTTAAATCATTTTTTCTTTTACTTACAATAGGGTGCTTTCAAATGACAACTTTCGCACAAGTTCAAATAGGTGGTGATATTTGGGGCTTAAGCTATGAAGAGCAATTCGGATACTCTATTGATATGTCGGATGAGTATACAATAGCGATAGGTAGTCCTTTTTTCAGAGTTAGTCAAAACAACTGGTATGATGCAGGACGAGTAAGTGTCTATAAAAGACAAGGGAACAGTTGGGTGCAAAAGGGTACAGATATAGTTGGTTTAGATGCTGATTTACTTTCCGGAGCTTCAGTTAGTATGCCGGATAGTAATATTGTAGCAATAGGAGCACCTAATTATTATAAAGCCGGATTTGGAGATTACACTGGAGAAGTTCGAATATTTCGGTGGGATGGTCAGGGCTGGTACCTTAAAGGAAATTCAATAGCTGGTGAATCTGCATATGATCAGTCGGGGCGCTCTGTGAGTATGCCTGATATTAATACAGTAGCAATTGGAGCAGCAGGGAATGACTCGAAGGGTGAAAGTACAGGGCATGTTCGAGTGTATAGCTGGAACTCTACTTCTTGGGTGCAAAAAGGAGGTGATATTGATGGAGAGGCTGCCGGTGATCGATCAGGTTGGTCTATTAGTATGCCTAACAATAACACAGTAGCAATAGGAGCTCCTTATAATGATGTAAAAGGAGAAAGTACAGGGCATGTTCGAGTGTATAGCTGGAATTCTACTTCTTGGGTGCAAAAAGGAAATGATATTGATGGAGAAGTCGCAGGAGATCAGTTTGGTCGATCAGTTAGTATGCCTGATGCTAATACGATTGCAATAGGTGCACCTTTAAATGATGAGGTTGGTCTGAGTTCTGGACATGTCAGGGTGTATAGTTGGTCAGGTAGTTCATGGGTTCAAATGGGAAGTGATATTGATGGAGAAGCTTCGGGAGATAATTTTGGTTATTCAGTTAGTATGCCAGACAACAATACTGTTGCAATAGGTGCTCCGGGAAATGATAATTCAGGAGGCAATTCAGGACATGTAAAAGTTTACAATTGGAATGGAGTTAGTTGGGTTCAAGAAAATTTTGCAATTGAGGGTGTTAGTGACTCAATTTATTCAGCCTATTCAGTGTCTATGGCTACCGATCATATTTTAGCAAGTAGTGCCCCAACATTAGGGTTAGTTCAAGTACATTCCTTATGTGCTTCTATAGACACAATAAATGTTAGCTCTTGTGAAAGCTTTACATCTCCAAGCGGGGCGTATACTTGGACTTCATCAGGCATTTATGATGATGTTTTAACTAATTCAGTGGGTTGTGATAGTGTTGTAAGAGTATTTTTGACAATTAAGAGTAGAGATATAGTCGCAATCAGCCCACAAGCTTGTATATCTTACCTTTCTCCCAGCGGGAAATACACTTGGAGGCAAAGTGGGAATTATAAAGATACTTTAGCTAATATAGATGGTTGTGATAGTATTATTTATATTAACCTTATAGTTGATACGGTTAATACTTCTGTTAGTGTTTCAGGAAACTCTTTAGTGGCAGACGAAACAACAGCAACATCTTACCAGTGGTTTGATTGTAGTAATAACATGACGGCATTGCCTGGAGAAACAAATAGGGCATTTATCCCGACAGACAACAATAGTAGCTATGCTGTATCTATTGAGAAAAATGGCTGTATTGACACTTCAGATTGCATTTCAATAACTGGTTTATTTGATTATGACAGTAAACGAGAAACAATTAAAATTTACCCCAACCCTTCCAAAGGTTTGTTTACCATAGAATTTCCTTTTACCAACGAAAGTAAAGTCTATACAGTAACTGACATCAACGGGAAAGTTGTTCGAGAGGGAGTGATTAATAAAGAGAAAACACAATTGGACTTATCAGAATTCGTAAGTGGAATATATTTATTGAGAATAGAAGATTCGATTGTCAAGTTGGTTTTAAATTAAAAAAGGCCGTCCTTTTCGGACAGCCTTCTAATTTTTGAATCTGTGGCAATTGAAAATTTTTACAATCCAAATGAAGCTTTGATTTTATCGACGTAGTTCAATTCTTCCCAAGGAAATAATTTCACTTTCATTTTTACTTCTTCGCCATTGGCTGATTTGAAGACTTTTTCAACTTCTTCACACTTTCTTCCCATGTGTCCGTATGCTGCTGTTTCAGAGTAAATTGGTGCGCGAAGATTAAATCGCGTTTCAATGGAATAAGGTCGCATATCGAAAATATCCATTAACTTTTTAGCAATTTCACCATTGCTAAAATTAACTTTAGAAGTACCATAAGTATTTACATAAAGTCCCATTGGTTCCGCAACTCCAATAGCATAGGCTACTTGAACTAATGCTTCATCAGCTAATCCAGCCGCTACCAAATTTTTTGCAATGTGACGAGTGGCATAAGCAGCCGAACGGTCAACTTTGCTAGGATCTTTTCCTGAGAAAGCACCACCACCATGTGCACCTTTTCCACCGTAAGTATCTACGATAATCTTTCTTCCAGTTAAGCCGGTATCTCCATGCGGCCCGCCTATAACAAAAATACCTGTTGGATTAATGTGATACTTAATTTGATCGTTGAACAATTTTTGCGTTTCCTCCGGAAGTTTTGCCATAACACGAGGAATCAAAATCTCAATAATATCTTTTTTGATTCGCTTCAACATATTCTCTTCCGTATCAAAATCGTCATGCTGTGTTGAAACAACAATTGCATCTATACGAACCGGTTTGTTTTCATCATCGTACTCAATGGTTACTTGAGACTTAGAGTCAGGACGCAAGTATTTAATTTCATTGTTTTCTCTGCGCAAAGCAGCCAGTTCTTTTAGCAACATGTGAGAAATCTCCAAAGCCAAAGGCATGAAAGTTTCTGTTTCGTTGGTGGCATAGCCAAACATCATTCCTTGGTCGCCGGCGCCTTGTTCTTCTTTATTCGCCCTGTCAACTCCTTTGTTAATATCAGGTGATTGTTCGTGAATGGCAGAAAATACTCCACAGCTGTTTCCATCAAACATGTATTCGCCTTTATTATAGCCAATTCGGTTGATTACATCTCTTGCAATAGCTTGAACGTCAAGGTATGCATTGGATTTAACTTCTCCGGCCAAAACAACTTGCCCGGTAGTAACTAAAGTTTCACAAGCTACTTTAGAATCTTTATCAAAGGCGAGAAAATTATCAATTAATGCATCTGAAATTTGGTCTGCTACTTTATCAGGATGTCCTTCCGAAACAGACTCGGAGGTGAATAGATATGACATAGTTTTTTTGCTTAAATTTTAAAGTCGCTAAAGTACGAATTGAAAAAAGAATTTAAAATTCAATTATTCGACTTCAGCAGCTTGAGTTAATTGTTTGAAAATGTCTTCTAATTTGGTTTGTTCTTCCTGCAAGCCCAATACACTAAGGTCGGCTTTTACAGCTATTTGAAAAAGCTCATTTCGTATTTCTTTGTCAGCTGTGCATTCAATTCGCCAAGCGTTTTCGCGGATATTTTGGGCAGAGATTACTCCATCAATTTTCATAAATTGTGCTTTGCTTAATTCACCGCTGTATTCTATGGTAAAAGAAAGATTTTTGTTGAATAAGTGACTCATTTGATCCACCTTTTCATTGGCTACTATTTTGCCTTTGTTTATGATAATTACGCGGTCGCAGATCGCTTCCACTTCCTGCATAATGTGAGTTGAAAGCATAACCGTTTTTTGGGCTCCAATCTTTTTAATTAATCCTCGAATTTCATCCAACTGATTGGGATCTAGCCCGGTGGTGGGTTCGTCTAAGATCAATACTTCCGGATCGTGTAAAAGCGCTTGTGCCAAACCTACTCTTTGTTTGTAGCCCTTTGAAAGTTGACCGATTTTTTTATTTTGCTCAATACTTAAGCCCACTGTTTCGATAATCTCGTCCACTCTTTTTCGTGCATCTCTCATCTTGTAGATTCCGCAAATAAAGTGCAAGTATTCGCGAACGTACATATCGTAATAGAGAGGATTTTGCTCTGCTAAATAGCCAATTTTCTTTTTGATGTCAATCGGTTTTTCAACCACGTCCATTTCGCAAACTTTTACATTGCCATCCGTAGCTGGAATAAATCCGGTAATGATTTTCATCATGGTGGACTTGCCGGCTCCATTAGGGCCTAAAAATCCGACAATTTCTCCCGGTTTAACCGAAAAACTAACTTGATCTAAGGCTTTTTGTTTTCCGTAAACTTTACTTACATTTTCTACTAAAATCGACATCTTTTTCTTCCCTTAAATTGCCAGACGAATTTACTAATTTTAGAAGTTCTTAATCGTGGAAATTTGGAAGGAATAGTAGTAAAATCGACAGGCAGTTGGTATGAGGTAGAAACTCCTGAAAAAGAGAGAATACTAGCTCGTTTAAAAGGAAAGTTTCGCATTAAGGGGATAAAAAGTACCAATCCGGTAGCGGTGGGAGATCGAGTGAATTTTCATCGAGAAGGAGAGGAAGCGGTAATTGATAAAATTTTTGACCGCAAAAATTACATTATTCGGCGCTCGATTAATCTTTCCAAACAGGTTCAAATCATTGCAGCTAATGTAGATCAGCTTTTTTTAGTGGTTACATTAAAGAATCCACAAACCTATTTGGGCTTTGTCGACCGCTTTTTAGTGGGGGCTGAAGCTTATCGAATTCCGGTAGTTTTAGTGTATAACAAAATTGACTTGCTGGAAACTGAGGAGGAAAAAGCGGAATTGGAAAAATGGCAAAATATTTATGATAAAGCCGGCTACGAACAACTGTTTGTTAGTGCAGAAAAAGAAATTGGCTTAGAAGCCTTAAAAGAGAAAATGAAAGAAAGGCTATCCATTTTTGGCGGTCACTCCGGGGTTGGTAAAAGTACTTTGATCAATCGTTTGGATTCAAACCTTAAGTTAAGAACAGCTGAGGTTTCTGAGAGCCATCAAAGTGGTAGGCATACAACCACTTTTGCAGAGATGTTTGAGCTTAGTTTTGGGGCACATATTATTGATACACCGGGAATAAAAGGCTTTGGAAATGTAGAAATGCAAAAAGAGCATCTGTCGCACTATTTTCCCGAAATGCGTAGTCGTATGAATGAATGTAAGTTCAATAATTGTATTCACATCAATGAACCGAATTGTGCGATTAAAAAGGCAGTAGCTAATGGAGAAATTGCAGAAAGCAGATACTTTAATTACCTTTCAATTTACGAAGAAGACGAATCAGAAAACTACAGACAAAAAGGATATTAAATGCGATTAGTAATTCAAAGAGTTAGAGAAGCTAAAGTAGAAGTAAATGAAGAGATCACAGGCGCTATTAAAACGGGCTTATTGCTATTTGTCGGAGTAGATGAAGCTGACGATTCTGATGATGTAGAGTGGCTTTGCAGAAAAGTAGTGAATATGCGCATTTTTAACGACGATGAAGGGCAAATGAATCTTTCGGTTAAAAATGTAAGTGGTGAAATTTTGGCAGTTAGCCAGTTTACTCTGCATGCTGCTACTAAAAAGGGCAACAGACCATCTTTTATTCGAGCAGCAGCACCTGATTATGCTGAAAAGCTTTATGAGCAGTTTAAGTTTCAATTGAGCGCTTTGTTAGGAAAAACAGTTGAGTTGGGTCGTTTTGGAGCGAATATGCAAGTGAGCCTGGTTAATGACGGTCCGGTAACCATTACCATGGATTCTAAAAATAGAGAGTAATGAGAGTAGTTTTATTGATTTTATTATTTGTAAGTATGCAGCTGAGCGCACAAACTAAGTCAGAGTATGGAGTTGAGGTTATAGAAGACGTTTTAACTTATCGAGCGCAAGTAGAAGAGAACCCTAAAATGCAATTGGTAAACTTAAAAGATTTAAAAGGAATCTATTTTGATATTCGCTATGCGACCAAAAATAACTTTGTAGGAGAGGTAGTTTATCCCTCTCCGGATGCATTTGCTCGTAAACAGGTGGCTGTAGCACTGCAAAAAGCCAATTCAATTTTTGCAAAAAAGGGCTTGGCAATTAAAATTTTTGATGCTTATCGTCCTTATTCAGCTACAGTGCAGTTTTACGAATTGGTTGAAGATACTACATATGTAGCTTCTCCATACAGTGGTTCAAGGCACAATCGTGGTTGTGCAGTTGACTTAACTCTGGTTGATAAAGAGACTGGTGAAGATTTAAATATGCCCACTTCTTATGATCACTTTACGGAGAAGGCTCATCCAACCTTTATGGACTTAGAAGAAGAACAGATAAATAACCGCCAATTATTAATTGAGGTAATGGAAAGTGTCGGTTTTAGAGTTTATCCTTACGAATGGTGGCACTTTGATTTTATAGGTTGGGAAGACTACCCATTAATGAATTTGAGTTTTGAAGAACTAAAACAAAACAGATGACCATTACAGAAGCACAACAGCTTGTAGATAATTGGATTAAAGAGCATGGAGTTCGTTATTTTAATGAATTAACCAATATGGCTCAACTGACCGAAGAAGTGGGAGAAGTAGCTAGAATTATTGCTCGTCGCTATGGCGAACAATCCGAAAAGGAGAACGATAAGGAAAAGGACTTGGGCGATGAACTCGCAGATGTACTTTTTGTAACGATTTGCTTAGCCAACCAAACGGGAATTGACTTAGAGAAGGCGCTTGCTAAAAACATCGCTAAGAAAACCCAAAGAGACTCTGAACGGCATAAGAAGAATAAGAAGTTGAGTTAAATTTTTTCAAAAAGAAGATTTAATTGATTTTTTACAATATTTTTTTTGGACCTGCTAATTGGTATTTTCTCATTGTTGTTCATTGTTAAATAACCTCCATCATTGTGGCAAACTTTGATTACTTTATTAAGATTGACTATGTAACTTTGATGGGTTCGGATAAATTGTTTGTTTGAAAGTTTTACTTCAAACTTCTTTAGTGTTTTAGAAACTAAAATGGGTTTTCCGTTTTCAAGATGAATAATAGTGTAGTTGTTGTCAGAGCGAAAAAAAATGATATTATCTGTTGATAAATAGGTTGTTCCATTATTTGATGGAATTCCAATTCGGTTACTGTATGGAGAAGGTTCTTCAACAGTTAAATGGTGGGAGATCTTTATTATTGAATTTTCAAGGTGTTGAAGACAAACTGTAAGAAAATTGTCATCTAAGTTGTTGATATCGATTTTATTTTCTGTAACAAAAATAAAATAAGGATTAAAGCCTTTCTCTTTAACTTTTCTAGATAATTCAATATAATCGCTCTTTTTTGAACGAATAAATAGGATAGAAGCTTTGTGCTTTTGTATTAACGTTAACCCAAAAGAACAATTTGTTGATATGCCAACTATGTTTGCATTAGGTAATGTTTTGTTTATTGCTTTAACCAGTTTTGACATTGAATCACCAACGTAATCAATAATAATTGTTTTTTGCATCATACATTAATTTACTTCCAAATAATATAATGTAGCTAACTACTTGTTTTTCCCATTTTCAAGGAGATAAGTTACTTTTCAAATATAAATAGTTTTTATTATTTTAACAAATATAAAAGAGGCTGCCAATTAAGGCAGCCTCTTTCTTTTCTTAAAAGAATTAATTAGTTACTTGCTAATTATTAATTGTTTAGTCTCAATCTTGTTATCCCCAATACATTGTATTGAATATATTCCGGCATTGAGATAGTCTAAGTTAACTCTTTTAACTCCTGAAGATGAGAAATTAATCTTGTCATTGAATACTAATTTGCCATTTATATCGTAAACAGCAACATCATAGACTCCCTCATTAGGAGATTCTATTTGCAGCATACCCGTAGTTGGGTTGGGGTAGAATCTAATTTCCTTCGGGGTAGTTTCCTGTTTATCTTGCAAACTTTTGATTCTGCTGCTTGCATCAGGATCACCACACTCATCTACCTCAAAACATACTCTCATTCTACAAGTTGATGAGTCACATAGATTTTGAATAACAATTTCAAAACAAACCTTACCTCCCGGATAATAGGTTTGGTTGGTTTGCCAAATACCTTCAATGTTATTATATCCAGGTGTGATAGTGTTTGGACTTAAGCTAGACTGAGGTACACTTCCTACAGGAGGGATAATTGTATAGCTGTATTTATCACACTTTTTACCAAAGCCTCCAAAGCCAATATCCATATTAAATCGATAGTTGGCAAATCCATCATCAGTTTTATAACATTTGACATCGTTCATTTGAGCCTCGCCTTCACATGGTTTTCCACACTCCTCAACTTCAAAACAAACTTCCATTGTACAAATTGTTGAGTCGCATAGATTTTGAATAACAATTTCAAAACAAACTTTCCCTCCAGGATAATAGGTTTGATTGGTTTGCCAAACACCTTCAATGTTATTATATCCAGGTGTTAGTGTATTTGGGTTTAAGCTAGACTGAGGCACACTTCCTACAGGAGGGATAATGGTATAGCTATATTTATCACATTTCTTGCCAAAGCCTCCAAAATTAATATCCATATTAAATCGATAATTGACTAATCCGTCATCTTTTACATAGCATTTGATATCGTTCATCTGTGCTTCGCCTTCACATCGTTCTCCACAATGTGTTAAATTTAAATCTACTTCACAAGAATAGCCATCGCACCCATTGTAAGTCATTACATAAAGTCGAATGGTATGTGTGCCTGTTGAACTGGTTACATAATCGGGAACTGCTCCTGTTCCTGAGCTTACCGTATTCCAGTTTACACCATCAAATCGCTCCCACCTCCATTGAGCGAAATTACCCGATATTCCGGGGAAGCTGTAACTTCCGCCTTGCTCAATACAATCTGAGTAGCATCCACACATGAAGCTACAGAAATCAGGAAGTTCATATACATTGATACTGTTATAAGATGAGCAACCATTTGTATCAGTTCCAACAGCATAGTAAACACCTGAATTGTTAACTGTTGTTGACGTACTAACATCTCCTGAACTCCAAGAGATAGAGTTATAGTCAGATGGGTTGTTTACTGTAAGTGTAACAGGACTGGGGCATGCCGGTACTGGAACGGAACTTAATATTGGTGTAGGGGGGTTAGGATGAACTACTACCGTAAAAGGTAAGGATTCTTTAACACAATTATGGTTGATGTCTTCAAGTTCAACCTTAAATTCATGCGTACCAACTGGAGCATTACTTAGGTTGAAGCTTGTGCCTGTTACACCGGCTGAAACATAACCTCCACCGGAGATGTTTTGATACCATGTGTAGGTATATCCATTCCCGTAGTTACATATTAAACCGATGTCGTCACCAATACAATATTCATCTTCACCGGTAATTTTAGCCAGCGGAACTTCAACAACCTCAACTGTAGCAGGGCCAAAACTTTTAAAACAACCATAAGTATCGGTTACTGCTAAGTAGTGAGTAGATGTTTGGGTACTAGTTGTTGAAATTGAAGTAGTATTGTCACTCCAGTAGTAATTGTACGGAGCTGAACTTGGGCTGGTCGTGTTGTTAAAAGCGATAGTGGCTGTTGTTCCAGGACAGATAGGCATATTAGGAGAAACTGTAATATTCCCATCTATATTGTTGTCTTTAATATCAACAGGGACAACATAGCTGTCTGTACATCCATACTCATCCATTATGCTTAATTCTACATTATAGGGTGACCCCAAGCCTGATTCATATACTTTTTCCGGATGTTGGGTAAGGATACCTGAGCCATCATCAAAATCCCAACTCCAAGATGAAATGTCACCGATAGATTGATCTGTAAACACAACTGTGTTGCCTTCACAAGTTGGAAGCATTGGTGAGCTAATTGTAAAATTGGCATCTGCTTTTTCAGGCATAGTAAAATTAACCACATGCTCACAAAGTGCATTTATAGTTTGTCCACCCCAATTAAAGGTATGACTCTCCTCTAAATATATTTCATAGTCATTTCCTTCGATTAGTCCGGGTACAGCTAAGTAGTCTTGTGTTGTAGCACTTGTTATTAATGTTGGGGAACCTGTTACATCGTATATTTCCCATTGGTGGTTGTAATTAGCTAATGGTTCAATAACCACATCTGAGGTATTGATTAGATTAACTTCAAATGTATTTCCAATACAACTGATATTAATTTCAAAGTCAGACATTACCGGAACAACTACTGTTTGGGTATCTGCTACCTTACAGATGCCGCTTCCATAATCTGCTACTAAAGTAACCGGATAAATTCCACTTGCCGGGAACTGGAAAGTAGGGTTTGAAGCAGTTGAAGTTCCTACATTTCCAAAATACCATCTGATGCTATTAGGAGTAGGTGAAATAGTTTCATTAAAAGTAACGGTATTGCAGCCAGGGCTCGGTGAAGTCTGTGCAATTGAATAAGTAAAAGAAGCATTTCCTCCATTTGGTGTACAAGGATTTGGAGTGCTACATACCCTAGCTCTAAGTGTGTTTGTGATTGATGTACAGCCACTTATATTGTCGGTAATAACAACGTAATAATTACCTGCATCAGCCGAATTATTTCCAATCGTAAGTGAGGTTGTAGGTTGTGGTGTAATAGGGTTACTACCATGATACCATACATAACTATATGAACTACTTTGCATACTTAGGTATAAAGTTGCTGTATATTGATCAATACACCCAATTTGCCCTGAGTAAGTCAGATTTGCCACAGGTTCAGGATTTACAACAATGTTCTTTGTTACGGTGTGTTGTAACATACAATTTTCTGCTGTCATCCTGATAATAAAAGATCCACTATTACTTGGAAAGTTGTATGAAGCCGTACTTCCCGTCCCGTTTACAATAATATTGCCTGTGTTAATGGACTCAATCTCCCAACTATAATTACTTCCGCTACCAATGTTAAACGAAGCATTCCAGTTGTTCCATGTGTTTTGACAAACTGTGTCAGGTCCGTTGAGAGACATTATTGGAGTTGTAACGTATACCTGATAGTTAATTGGCGTATGAGACGTATTACATACAATTGGAGTAAGTACAACATCTGCCAAACCAGAATAGTTATTCCAAATAACTTCTATGGAGTTTGTCCCTTGACCATCAACAACACTTCCTGCTGTGGCAGGAGAAACTGACCACTCATAATCGTCTAAAGTAGCTGTAGTGCTATATATCTCAGGACTTAGAGCATTTGTGTTTCCACAAACTGTATCCGGACCGGTAATTGTAATTGGTGGTGGTGTTTTGTCTATGATGTAGGTAGTATCTCCTACTGACTTGCAGTCATCTTGTTTAGATACGTGATAGAGTGCTATCCACTTTGTGCCTGAGCTCCAGTTAACAGTTACTGAATTTCCATTAGACACAGTAGTTGTTCCATTATTAAATACTTCCCATTCTAAATAATAATTGTTTGAACTTGGGCTGGCAGTATATACTGAAACTTCCCCAATGCAAACTTCTACAGGTCCGTTAATTCCAGAAGGTGCCGGAGGTTGTTCAATTACTGTAAAACCGTGAACTGCGTATTCATTGCAATAACTCCCGGGGCTAGCAACCTCTTCAGCAATAACTGTATATGTTCCTGCTGGTAAGCTGTTACTTGTCAGTAGGCTGGTGGTTGAGCTTGCAGTTTGATGTATTGTTCCATTTTGATCTTTCACTGTCCAGTTAAATGCACCTGATGGGGCTTGGATTGTTATAGCATCTCCTTCACATACTGATTCAGGACCATCAATTGAAAATGGATTTAATACTTCAACAAAAAATGTATTTGAAGATCCCGAACAGCCTAAAAATGAATTTTGGTAACTGACTTCAATTTGATGTGTTCCTAAGCTATTAAATTGATAACTAAAATCATGTGTGCTTGAACTTTGTACTACTCCATCAATATACCAACGATAGGTTGTGCCTGGAAAGCAAGGGACTTCGAAGTTGCCTGTTTCACCAATACAAACGATTTCATCACCTTCAATATCTAGAGTATTAGGTATGATAGGAATATCAACCGTCGTAATCTTATCACAAACTCCACCACAGCCACTAATACTTAATCCGATAGTGCCTATAGGACCGGAGTTCCAGTCAACTTCAATTAATGTTACATCTGTTCCATCAACATATTGTGGTAACATTGTTCCTATAGTTCCATTTGCATTTATAATGGTGCCATTATTAGAAATTGTCCATTCATAGTAACCTCCACTACATGGAGTTGGTAAAATTGCATCATATACAAAAGTTCCACTTCCACATACTGTATTTTGACAAACGATTTCAGCTCCTTCTTCTTGATTAACCTCAACCCACATATATGCAGTGTCTGTACAGTGACATTCATTTTCTACAATTTGCGTAACTAAATAGCTTCCAGGGGTTGTGAAAGTTTCGCAAGGACTCTGCTGGGTAGAGGTATTACCATTTCCAAAGTCCCAAAACCAGCTTGATCCTCCTACTGATAAATCATCAAAGCATATTGTTCCGTCTTTACAGATCTCAATAGTATTGGCACTTCCTTGGTTCGGTGAACTGTTTATTGCTGAATTACCTTGGTCAACTTTAAATTCAGCATCCGGTTTTTCTACTATTTCAATGCATGTTGTATCTGTTTGGGTACAACCAGCAGGAGTTGTTTCAGTAACAATAACATAAGCTTGTCCCGGCGCACCCCAATCAACCGTAGCAGAGTTAGTTGTAGCGCCGCTAATGCCGGTATAATCGCCAATAACAGTCCATTGGTAGGTATTACCTGAAGTGAGGTCGGTTGTATAAGTTACAGGACTGTATTCGCAAACAGTTTCACATTCAGAAGGACCTCTTCGATCATCCGGATTAAAATTTCTTTCACCTTTAATTGTATCATCAACACAATCACTATCAAAATTTGAGCTAATTTGTGGATTAGGATTTAGGTTAACTGTTATATTTAAGGTCTCACTATTAACTAAGTTGGGACCATTGTATTCTTGTAGATTGACTGTGTAGGGTGGGGTTCCACTCAATCCCCAAGTGACTGTAAAAGTGGCAAGGTTAAGACTTGAATTAATCGTAGATATGCCTGTTCCCCCATTAACACTCCAAATATAATTGTTGCCATTTGAATATGGGTAAGTATAGGTGACGACTTCACCTTCACATACGTTTACACTTCCATTTATAGGAGTAATATTTGGTGTTGAATGTAATATTGCCGGAATACATAATAATGTAAACAATAGCAAATAGATTTTTTTTGTAATTAGTTTTTCCATAGCTTTTAGCGTTTTGTTAAAAAAAGTAAAGGCTAAGGTGGGGGAACTAAACGAATGTGAAAATAGATGATTAGAGTTTGGTTGATATTGATGAGAATCCCGATTAATTTAATTAGAATTTAGTCCTACATCAATTAGTTTTTCTGGGAGAATATAAATTGACTTCGAATTGAATAAAAACTAGAAGCCTTTAAACCGATTAAAAGTATCGGTTGCTAAGGCTTTCATCGAAAATATATTCAAGAAGTATGAACCAGTAACTCTTTTACGCCTTAGTGCATGAATCAGCATGGCTAAGCCACAATAGACAAGTAAAAAGAAAAGTGTGGCATAAGGGTTTTCATGGAAAACCTTTTCAATTAAATTAAACTTAAAGACAAATAAACCTAGTAATATCAAGGAAAATAGACTAATGAAGTAGGTTTTTCGGCTCATTGTGTTAGCGATTTAATCACTTAAATATAGTTTTCTTTTTTAATAAAATGAAAACAAGGGTATAAAAAAAGCAGTCAATTTTTACTGACTGCTTTGCTACTAATATTTAAGAGTTTTTTTACAAATGATTTCTATTTTTGAGTTTTTGCATTAGCGGAAATAAATGCTAAATGATTGAGGCAAATTAATATCAAAAATGCAAGAATAGCCGGTACTGCAACATGTCTTATCACGGGGATTAAAAAATAGCTATTCGTAATTGTTTTATTTTCAATTAACTCACGAACTGCTTCGAGATATAACATTACTGAAGTTAAAGCTAGTAAGTTTGAAACTATTGAGATTAAATTATTGTCTAAGTAGTTAACCTTTTTATAGTCTCTTTTTTTATAGTCGTATAATCTCATATAGTAGCTAATTAAAACACATAAACTTGCTATCAAAAATAAAACCCCTTCTTTTTCCATATTTTAATTTATTCTTCTAGTAAAACTTATAGGTTCTAAAAACTCCTGCTTTTTCTTCTTCGTTATAGTAAATATAGTTTGCTTGATCCTTGTCGGAGTTTTCAAGAAGTTTCTTTTTAATCCAGTTTACATCTAATCGCTCCAATTGTACTTCATCTTCTAACATACATCTACTATAATTGGAATTTAAATTTGACACCATTTCAATGACATTTTCAGAATTATAAAATATAGAAGCTTTACATGCATAAGATCCATTTTCATCATAATAAAAAACAACACTGTGTTCTTTTATGTTTCCCACTACAGCTTGGAAGTGAATATAAGTAAGCGTTTCTATAGAAGTTCTTGGAGTCACTCCTTCTGTATTGTATAACTTTATTAAAGAATCTTCCGTTACCGTATCTCTTGTTTGAGCGTAAGCAGATAGTTGGCAGAAAAACAAAGGAATAAATAATAGAAGGATGTTTAGTTTGATTTTTTGCGGTAACATCTTTTTTCAATAGCGCTTAAATACTCACTTGTAATGAGTTTAAAATTAATATATTAATTTAATAAAGCCAAAATAAATGAGTCTGTGTCAAAACTTTTCCAAAGTTGGAATTAGAGTTGATAAACTTTTCGTGCCTTTATTTATTAGGCTAAAGTGATTGAAACTATAGGCAGAACATTTGAAAAGTTAAGTGCCAAAAAAAGCAGCCAATTTACACTGACTGCTTTTTCGATATAATGTATGTTTGTTTTCTTATTCTGCTAAAACTATAATCTTATTGTGATTGACTTCAACTACTCCGCCGCTTACGTCAAAAAATTCCTCTTTGCCGTTAACCACTACTTTAATTTTTCCTTCTTTTAAAGTAGCTACCATAGGTGCGTGATTTTCTTTGATTCCAAAGCTTCCGTCAGAACCCGGAAAGGTTGCTGAAGAAATATCACCACTAAAAATGTTCTTGTCCGGAGTTACAATATCAATTAACATAAGCTTTTATATTATTTGTTTTCAGCCAACATTTTTTCACCGGCTTCAATGGCTTCCTCAATGGTTCCCTTTAAGTTAAAGGCAGCCTCAGGGTATTTGTCCACTTCACCGTCCATAATCATGTTAAAGCCTTTAATCGTATCTTGAATATCAACCAATACTCCTTTTAAGCCTGTAAACTGCTCGGCTACGTGGAAAGGCTGAGACAAGAAACGCTGAACACGACGGGCACGGTGTACAACCAACTTATCTTCTTCAGAAAGCTCATCCATACCCAAAATGGCAATAATGTCTTGCAATTCTTTGTAGCGTTGTAAGATTTCTTTTACTCTTTGCGCTGTGTCGTAATGCTCTTTACCAACAATTTCCGGAGTAAGAATTCTTGAAGTAGAATCCAATGGGTCTACCGCAGGATAAATACCTAACTCGGCAATTTTTCTTGAAAGTACTGTAGTAGCATCCAAGTGGGCAAATGTGGTTGCAGGAGCCGGATCCGTTAAATCATCCGCAGGTACGTAAACCGCCTGTACAGATGTAATAGAACCTGACTTTGTTGAAGTAATACGCTCTTGCATGGCACCCATTTCGGTAGCCAATGTTGGTTGGTAACCAACGGCAGAAGGCATACGACCCAATAGGGCAGAAACCTCAGAACCTGCTTGTGTAAAACGGAAAATGTTATCGATAAAGAAAAGAATATCTTTACCACCTTGTCCATCGCCGCTTTCTTTATCACCGTCGCGGAAGTATTCAGCTAAAGTCAATCCCGAAAGGGCAACTCTTGCTCTCGCTCCCGGAGGCTCATTCATCTGACCAAATACGAAAGAAGCTTTAGATTCCTTTAATTGCTCTTTGTCAATTGATGATAGATCCCATCCGCCTTTTTCCATAGACTCCATGAATTTATCTCCGTATTTTACAATACCTGCTTCAAGCATTTCACGCATCAAATCGTTTCCTTCACGAGTACGCTCACCTACTCCGGCAAATACAGAAAGTCCACCGTGTCCTTTGGCAATGTTGTTAATTAATTCCTGAATCAATACTGTTTTACCAACTCCGGCACCACCAAACAAACCAATTTTACCACCTTTTGCGTAAGGCTCAATCAAGTCGATTACCTTAATACCGGTAAATAATACCTCAGTTGCAGTTGATAAGTCTTCAAATTTAGGTGGCTCACGGTGAATAGACGATCCATTCACTTTTGGCAATTGCTCAATTCCGTCAATGGCATCACCAACAACGTTAAACAAACGTCCTTTAATTTCATCGCCAATTGGCATTTTTATTGGAGCTCCGGTAGCTGTTACTTCAGCACCTCTTTGCAAACCTTCAGTAGAATCCATTGAAATGGTTCTAACGGTGTCTTCACCAATGTGCGTTTGAGTTTCCAAAATAACTTTTTCACCATTTGGCTTTGTTACCTCTAGGGCATCCAAAATTGCAGGAAGCTCGCTCCCTTCTTTATCAAAACTAACATCGACAACCGGTCCGATGATTTGTGTAATTTTTCCAGAGTTTGTTGACATTTCGTACGAATTAGGTAATTAAAATCTAGTCCAAATTTCGGCTGCAAAAGTAGGGCTTTTTTCATTTAAGTGGAAAGGATTCTGCCTTTTTTTATTTTGTTAATTTTGAGCTTTCTAATTTAGGCGTTTTACGTTTTAATTTTGATTTTAAAATTTTCGCTGAGTGAAGATATATCAAGGGATTGAGCAGTTTGAAAAACTGGAGAAGGCAGTAGTGACTACCGGAACATTCGATGGAGTGCACATTGGGCACAGAACAATTTTAAATCGATTGATAGAGGTGTCCAACAAAATGAAAGGCGAAAGTGTTTTGCTTACTTTCTATCCTCATCCGCGCATGGTTTTGCAAGAAGATGCAGAGCTGCGACTTTTAAATACGATTGATGAAAAAACGCAACTTTTAGAAAAAGCAGGAATTGATCATTTAATTATTCACCCTTTTACCAAAGAGTTTTCAAGAACTACTTCTTTGGAGTTCGTTCGAGATTTATTGGTGAATAAAATTGGCACTAAAAAACTGGTCATTGGCTACGATCACCATTTTGGCAGAAATAGAGAAGGTTCCTTTGAGCATTTAAAAGAGTACGGGCCGGTTTATGGTTTTGAAGTGGAGGAAATTCCGGCGCAGGACATAGATGATGTAAATGTAAGCTCAACAAAAATCAGGAAAGCTTTGGTGGCGGGAGATGTAAAGACTGCCAATAATTATTTAGGGCACAATTTTCAGCTCAACGGAATTGTTGTTCATGGCAATAAAGTGGGAAGAGAGTTGGGTTACCCAACTGCAAATATCGATCTTCAAAACAAGTATAAATTAATTCCCGCTGAAGGAATCTATGCTGTAAAAGTTCGTTTGAAAGATGAAAGTTACAATGGCATGCTAAACATAGGCAGAAGACCAACCATTAACTCCGGAAATGGCGAAGTTAGCATTGAAGTCAATATCTTTGATTTCAAAAAAGAAATTTACGGCGAGAAAATTCAGCTAGAGCTCATTGAGCGAATTCGAGATGAAAAAAAGTTCGATAGTAAAGAAGAGCTGATTGCCGAAATGCAAAAAGATCAAGTAAAATGCGAACGTATATTGTTACATTAGTTTTTCTTAGTGCTTTAATTTTTAACTTAAAAGCTCAAGAGCCGGGCGACTACGACTATGTTTATACTTCGCTCAACAAAGCAATGGAGAATCCCGAATGGGTGTATCATTTAGATTTAAGTGGTGGGCGAATGAAGGACTTGCCTGAGGAATTGGATAGCTTTCCGAATTTAATCACCTTGAATTTAAGTAAAAATAAAATCTCATTGCTCTCGCCGGTTTTAGGCTCCTTAATTGACTTGGAAGAACTGAATCTTTCTAAAAACAACTTTTCCATTATTCCACCACAAATCGGAAATTTGAAGAAGCTCCAAAAATTAGACTTGAGTAAAAATAACATTCGAGAAATTCCCGGTGAAATTGGAGAATTAAAGAACTTAGAAGAACTTGATTTATGGGATAATCAAATTGTAAAAATCCCCGAAGAAATTAGCGGTCTTCAATCGCTGAAAAACCTCAATCTTCGGGGAAATACTTTGTCCAATGAGCTTGAAGAAAAGCTCAAAAAATGGCTCCCTACAACGAATATTTACTTTTCATCTTCTTGCCGTTGTGGGTTTTAAAACTTCAAATTCAAGCTCACTAAATAATTTCTAAAAGCTTGAGGATACACAAAATTCTCGGTAATCGTTTCACCATATATGTAAGAATAGGTATAGCCGTTTGAAGCATAATCTGTGCTAAACACATTGTTGACCAACAAGCGAACCGAAGCTTCTTTAATCAACTTTGTAGGAATTTTATAAGCCAAACGCACATCATTTACAAAGTAGGCATCCAACTTTCGGTCTTCATTAGAAGTGTTATCCAAGTATTGCTCTCCAATGTATCTGCTAAGTAAAGCAAGCTCAAAACCTTTAAAGAACTGATAACTAACTTCTCCATTTACAATAATCTCCGGTGAAAAAGCAATGTCGGTTGTTCCGTGATCGATTTCTATGATCTCATAACCGTTTGTATAGTCATACAAATACTCCCTAAAGTTTGCTATTTTGTTTTGACTGTAAGTGGCATTAATCAAAAGAGAGAGCTTGTCAATAGGTTGAACTCCGAGCTGCAATTCAACTCCCATACGGTAGCTTTCGTCTACATTCTGACGAATAGGCGAGCCCACATCGTTCAGTTGTCCGGTATTTACTAATTGATCTTCATAATACATTATAAACCCATTTACTGCCGCGCGAAACTTTCTTTGTCTGAGTTCATAGCCGGTTTCCAAGTTATACATTCGCTCGGCCTTACTGGCTTCCGATTTTGGGGTGTTTGGCGGCAAATCCGTGAAATCGGCTCGGTTAGGCTCTCTGTTTCCAATTGCTGCCAATAGGTATAAACTGCTGTTGCTGTTCACTTGCAAATTAGCACCCAACTTAGGGTTGAAGAAAAGAAAGTCTTCATCTACATCCAACTCCCTTTGATCATTATCAACTCCTTTTACTTTGTAATTGATGCTGCGTATTTGCAAATCTGCAAAAAGGCTTAGTTTGTCGTTCGCCTGATAAGTGGTTTTCAAATAGGCATTACCATCAATTTTTTCAGCGGTATTTAAATAGTAGTTTTCAGTTGGGAAACTGTTTTCTGCATATTCCGACCAAATAATCTCTCCAAAGTGATCGCCAATATATTGATTCAATCCTCCACCAAAATTAAAGTTCAGTTTATTGCTAGCTTGATAAAGCAAAGAGTACGTAAAACCATAAAAATCATTGTCCAACCACCTTCTTCTAATTAAGTCTGTGGTAGTAATGGTGTCTTGGGCGTTTGGTTTCCCAACAAATAGCGTATCCCAAGCGTAACCATAATCACTTAAATCTTCATCATGTTTAAACTCTTCATAGTAACCTTCCCCTTTGGTATAGTGGAAGGATAGATTCCCGGTTAACTTTTTGGAAAACTCGTGTGAAAAATGGAGTTGGTAGTGATCCTGATTGTAGTTGTCTACCTGATTTTCATATAAATATAAGTTGTATGTCCTTCCTGCATTTAGTAGGTTGTCTTTTTGTTGTTCTGTGTGATAAATTGTCCCTAAGTTTCTGTCAAAGTGGTTTAGTCTATCTTGAGTATTTCCGTCATATCTCGACTCCGGCGTGCCGTACCACGATTGGTAAGTACGCTCTTTTCCGCCAAAAGTAATGGCTTTTATTACGGTTTTCTCCCCATAATAAGCACCTGATAAATAATATGATTTTAAGTCAGATGCAGCTCGATCAATATAACCGTCGGAGTTAATTTGAGAAAGTCGACCCTCAAAAACGTATTTGTTGTTGATTAAACCGGAACCCAATTTAACAGTATGTTTCCATGTGTTAAAGGAACCAAATGAGTTATCGATTTCACCATAAGCTTTTTCATTCATGCCAGTGGTCTGTAGGTTCATACTAGCGCCAAAAGCTGCTGCGCCATTGGTAGAAGTTCCCACTCCTCTTTGAATTTGAATGCTTTCCATCGAAGAGGCTAAATCGGGCATATTTACCCAAAACACACCATGTGATTCTGCATCGTTTAAAGGGATACCGTTAATGGTGACATTAATTCGACTGGCATCGCTTCCTCTAATTCGAAGTCCTGTATAGCCAACTCCTGCGCCTGCATCAGAAGTGCTTACCAAAGAAGGTGTTTGTTGTAATAAATAGGGAATATCCTGACCTAAATTATTTTTTTCGATTTCCTCTTTACTGATGTTAGTCGCCGTTCCTGGAGCGTTTTCGTTTAATCGAGTGGAGGAAATTATCACTTCTTCTGTCTGGTAAGCTTTTCGCTGAAGATTGATTCTGATTTCATTACCACTTACTTCCGACAATTCTAAAGTGTCGTTTTCATAACCGATAAAACTGATTTTTAATTGAGCATCCTCCTTTAGTCGATTGAGCTGAAAGTTGCCTTCAGAGTTGGTAGAAGTTGCTTGATAAGAGTTGAGCACTTGTACGTTGGCTCCCGCCAGTGCTTCTTCATTTTCTGCATCCACAATGGTTCCGCGGATGTTTTTTTGCGCCAGCAAGCTAAAAGATGTAGCGATTGCTGCAACAGTTAAACATAAAGTTTTCATTTCAAGTTTTTGATTAATTGATTCAAAAAATCGAAAAACTTGGGGCAATTTTTCTTGTTAAAAAAATTATCCTTCCCGACAGTTTAATAGCTAGCATAAAAAACTGTCTGTTCCCTGCGCCCGCATTACCGGTATCAGGTTCAAAGGGTATGATCTCAGCCGTAAGGCACCCCAAAGAGACAGGGCAAAGTTAGAATGAAAAATGAGAATGAAGAATTTTTAGCGCACTTTTTAATCTTTCATTTCCTTTTCCTCCTACAACAGCGTAATTAGCTTTGTCTTGAATCAAGTGTTGACGGTAAATTTCAAACAATTCATTTCGATCTTCAATGCTCGGATTTTCTCGGAGAGGATCGTCTTTGTATTCAATGTCCGGACGAAGTAAAAGATGTAAGTCGTAATCCGCTGCGGAATAATGTGCGCTAACTTCCGGCTGAATACTGCCGTATTTGTACTGCGACCAAATTTTAATGACCAGCAGTGTAGTGTCGCAAAATAAAAAATTATTGGCTTTGGAAGTGGCTTGCTCTTCTAGCGCTAACTGACCTTTCGCAATTTGCCATAAATCGGATTGATTGTATTTCCCATTTTGCATTAAGAGGTATTCCCGGGCAAATTCTCTCACCCAAGGTTCTTGAAAATGCTCAGCCAAGCTTCTACAAAGCTCCGTCTTCCCACTCGATTCAGGGCCAACTATGGCAATTTTATACATCTTTCAACAGTTTTTTCCATTTAAAATAACCGTTAATGGCAATTATGGTGTACAAAGCAAATAACAATGAAGTTAAATACAATTCTTTGTAAAAGTACATAGCTGCTGCCACAGCATCAATAACAATCCAAAACAGCCAATTCTCCAAATATTTTTTTACCACCATCCAAGTGGCAATAATGGAGAAAACTGTAGTAAAAGCATCAGCATAAGGTAATGCGGCATCAGAATAATTGTCGGCAAAAAATGCCAATATTAGAGTGGCTAAAATTCCCAAAATTAAACTCAAAGACAATTCTTTTTTGCTTAAGTTAAGCACTTCAATTTCACGATTATTTTGGTTTTTCCAAGCAAACCAACCTGCAAAAGACATGTAAATATAGTAGCCATTAATAAAGGTATCGAAATAGAGTTTTAGCTGAATGGTTAGATAAACGTAAATGACAGAACTAACGAGTCCGAATAAAAAGCACAAACGCTTGCCTTTAGATGCTAGATAGATGTAAATTAAGGCGGAAAGTACGGCTGCGCCTTCCAAAAAACCGTAAGCTTTGCTTTCTTCAAAAAAAGAGGCAAGTATTTCTTGCATTTAGTTGAATTGTTTTAATATTGGGCTAATTTCTTGAGCGAAATTTTCGTCTTTTTCAAACGCATTCCCAATTACTACAACATCTGCACCGGCTTCGTAAGCTGCTTTTAACTTATTTGCTGTGTTTATTCCTCCACCTATAAATAAAGGTTTTTTGGTGTAACTCTTTACTTTTTTGATCATTTCTGCTGGAACGGCATTTTTTGCTCCACTGCCGGCATCTAAATAAATTAATTGCATGCCCATGTAATCTCCTGCAAGTGCTGTGCTTGCTGCAATTTCAGCTTTGTTGGCAGGAATAGGATTGGAATTACTCATATAAGAAGCCGTTGTTTGACTACCGGATTCAATTAATAAGTAGGCAGTTCCGATAGCTTCAATATTAGCTTGTTTTATATAAGGAGCGGCAACTACCTGCTGACCAATGAGCATTTCCGGATTTCTGCCTGAAAGCAATGAAAGAAACAAAATTGCATCGGCTTTTGGAGAAAGCTGATTGGAGCTTCCCGGGAAAATGATGCAAGGGAGTTGGCTTTCTTCCTTTATTAATGAAATCGTTTTTTCTAAGTCGCCATTGGTAAGTAGACTTCCACCGATAAGAAAAAAGTCAGCAGCAATTTCTTCAGCCACTTCGCAAAGTCGATTAATTGAGGCTGTATCTGCTTTATCGGGATCCACTAAAATGGCCAATTGCTTTTTGCCTGAACTGACTTTTTTTACAATGCTATCTAATATAGTTGCTTTCACAGTAAAAATTCTCTTGCAATATTAAGAATTCACAACATAAGCCATTACATAATCATTCACCAATTTTAATTCTAATTGATGAGTAGAGGTTTCCCCATTAGCTTTAATCTTTCCGCTAGCGCTTCCTTTTCCTTCATTAAAGCTCAAGTTTTCTACTTCTATATTGTCTTTTAAAAAAATATCTTTTTTGCCGTAAATTTTAAACAATGCTTCCTTTGCCGACCAATAAAGCGTGAGTTTTAGGTCATTTGCTTGCTCGCAATTTGACAATTCTATCGGGTTTAAAAACTTTTCTTTAATGACTTGAATTTTTGGTGTAATGTGTTGAATGTCTATTCCACAAATTTGTTTCTCATCTATAGCTACAGCCACCATGTGATGAGAATGAGAAATAGAAATGTGTTGTTGGCAGTTGATTAAATGTGGTTTGCGGTGTTCATCGTATTCTATGTCGCAAAAGTCAGCTAAAAAATGAATTAAAATTCCTCGAATGGTCATCCATTCAATTTGTCGGCTTTCATTTTTAATTGAATTTATTTCGCTTAAATCAATTTGATTTTTAGTTAAGAAAGCAAACAATTCTTCTTTTTGATTGTAATCTACTTCTGCGTAGGCAATTTTTAAATTAGCGTTGACGTTTTGCTGCGTATAATTAATCATAGAGCGTCAAAATTAAAGAATTGTAATGCAAGATATTAATTTACTAACTTTGCAAACCCAAAAATAAAGATATAAATATGAGTAATACATCAGTAGAGTATTTGCCTTATAAGGTAAAAGACATTTCCCTAGCCGACTGGGGAAGAAGAGAAATTGAATTGGCCGAAGCAGAAATGCCGGGTTTAATGGCATTGCGTGAAGAATACGGTAAAGAGCAACCTTTAAAAGGTGCTAGAATTGCCGGTTGTTTACACATGACCATTCAAACAGCAGTTTTAATAGAGACATTAGTAGAATTAGGAGCAGATGTTACTTGGTCGTCATGTAATATTTTCTCAACACAAGATCATGCAGCTGCTGCTATTGCTGCTGCAGGAGTTCCTGTTTATGCTTGGAAAGGAATGACCGAAGAAGAGTTTGACTGGTGTATTGAGCAAACCTTGTTTTTTGGTGAAGATCGCAAGCCCTTAAACATGATTTTGGATGATGGTGGTGATTTAACCAATATGGTTTTTGATAAATACCCTGAACTAGTAAAAGAGATTCGTGGTTTATCAGAAGAAACGACAACCGGGGTTCACCGTTTGTACGAAAGAGAAAAGAAAGGTACTTTAGTAATGCCTGCAATTAATGTGAATGATTCGGTAACTAAATCTAAGTTTGACAATAAATACGGTTGTAAAGAATCATTAGTAGATGCGATTCGCCGTGCTACAGATGTTATGATTGCCGGAAAAGTTGCTGTTGTTGGCGGATATGGTGATGTAGGAAAAGGTTCTGCACAGTCGTTGAGAGGAGCAGGAGCAAGAGTGATTGTTACTGAAATTGATCCAATTTGTGCTTTGCAAGCTGCTATGGATGGCTTTGAAGTGAAGAAAATGATCAATGCTGTTGAAGAAGCAGATATTGTTGTTACGGCTACCGGTAACAAAGATATTATCCACGAAGCGCATTTCCGCAAAATGAAGGATAAAGCAATCGTTTGTAACATCGGTCACTTCGATAATGAAATTGACGTAGCTTTCTTGGAAAAGAACTTTGGTTCAACTAAAGTAGAAATTAAGCCTCAGGTTGATAAGTATACAATCGATGGGAAAGATATTATTTTATTGGCTCAAGGTCGTTTGGTGAATTTAGGATGCGCAACAGGTCACCCTTCATTTGTAATGTCAAATTCATTTACCAACCAAACGCTTGCACAAATCGAATTGTGGAAAAACAGTGATAAGTACGAAAACAAAGTGTATACACTCCCTAAGCACCTCGACGAAAAAGTAGCACAACTGCACTTAGAGAAAATTGGAGTGGAGTTAGAAGAGTTGTCGCAAGAGCAAGCTGAGTATATTGGTGTAACAGTTGATGGCCCTTACAAACCGGAATACTACAGATATTAATTTTATACCTTATAATATATAGGTTAAAAAAAGGTCGGCTGCAAAGTCGACCTTTTTTATTGAATAGTGCATTAATTTGTAACATATATAATAGTACCATCAAAGGAGGTATTGTATTGCTTCAGCGGAAAATTTGCCGGAGGCTTGGTCACCGAACCATCGGTTAATATAAAAGAAGATCCACAACAATTGTCGCTAGCCGTAATGTTGTTTGCATCTACCGAAACAATGGCGCAAGTGCTGGAAGGCTGAAAAGTACAATGTCGATCGTAGGCTTTAAATTCATCTTGAGAAACTCTATAAATAATGATTCCTCTTGAACCGCCGGAGATATATTCCCAACCACCCGGTGTTTGTAAATTAAGATAAGCGGGGTCATTAATAGGAATGGCAAAATTCACTTCTACTAAAGGAATGTTGCTGTTGTTTCGATTATCATCTTTGCAAGAAAAATGGAAAAGCAAAGTAGATGCGAAAAATAAAAATGTTAAAAAGGTGAGAAATTTTTTCAGCAAAATATATAGTGTTACTTTTATCGCCTTTTCAAAAGTAAGCATGAAGCAACAATAAAGTTGAACTTCTTTATGGATAAAAGAACTAAACATAAAAAAGCAAAGAAAATTGTAATTAGAGGCATCATTTTATTAATGCTTGGTGTCTTTGGTGTGAATGTGCAAGCTCAATCGGCTCGAAAAGCTGAGAAGGCAGTTGAACGCAGACAAGATAAGCTCGACAAACAAAAAGAAGATAAAAAAGAGCAGAGCAAAGATGAAATGGAGGAGTTGCGACAAAAGCACATCAAAATGCAAACCAAAGAAGTTCAGAAACGAATGAAAAAAAGTAGGAAAAAAGCTAAAAAATACAATGAAAGAAAGAAGGGCTTTTTCTTGAAACGATGGTTTGGTCGAAAATAAAATGCTTGAAACGAATAAATTAAAATAAATATTATAAAGGTGCTGTTAAGGTTTGTTATATTTTTTATTAATTGTATATCTTTACGCTCCTGTAGTTTTTACAACGATACGATAACATAAAACATCAATTATGCTTAGAAAGTTACTGTTTACGCTAACATTAGCGTTAGGTTGTGTTATGACAATTTCTGCCCAAGTGGGGCAAGGTTCCATCATGGGAAAGGTGTTGGATGGCGAATCCGGTGAGCCTGTTCCATTTGCCAACGTTACTTTATTAGACGATGGAGAGCAAGTGTTAGGAACCACCACTGATTTTGATGGTAAATATACCTTGAAACCAATTCCTTCAGGAACTTATGATGTCCAAGTTTCTTATGTAGGTTATCAAACCAAAAGGGTGACAGGTGTTTCTGTTAGTTCAGATCAAATCACTAACCAAGACTTTAAGATTTCTCAAGGAGTGGATATTAAGACAGTAGAAATTATTGAATATACCAAGCCATTGTTTGAAAAGGATAATACGACTACCGGTGAAACTAAAACGCGTGAAGAAATTCAGCGAATGGCTGTACGTTCAGCAACTGATATTGCCAAAACTGCTGGTAATGGTGTGGTTTCTCGTGATGATGGTACAGGTGATATGAACATGAGAGGTGGACGTTCAGGCAATAACGTAACTTTTATTGACGGTATTAAAGTAATTGGTTCTTCAAGTTTGCCTAAATCAGCAATTGAAGAGGTGTCAGTAAAAACAGGTGGACTTTCTGCTCAATATGGAGACGTTACCGGTGGTGTAACCACTATTACTACTCGTGGTGGATTTAAAGAGTACTTTGGTAGTGCTGAAATTTTAACTTCAGGTTTCAAAGCAGGTGAAGGAAATGTAGTTGGACTGGATAATTTTGGCTATAACTTATTTGGGTTTAGCTTAGGTGGTCCAATTTTAACGAAAAAAGACGAAGATGGAAACGTTAAAGATTCTCCTTTGAGCTTTTTGCTTACAGGTGAATACAGAAATATTTTGAACCCCCGTCCTTCAGCTGTCCAATTGTACAAGCCAAGAGGTGAGGTTGAAGCTGAAATACATAGGGATCCATTAATTACTGATGGGGCAAATCCGGGAGTATTTAAAAAAGCTGAATTTTTAAGAAGGGATGATTTTGAAGAAATTGACTACCAGAGAAATGTAGCAAGTGAAACATTTGTTGTAAATGGTAAGTTCGATATAAAAATTAATGACTTGAGTTTTATGTCGGTTGGTGGAACTTTTAATACTACCGAAGGGAATAGTGATGTTAGAAGTAATCAAGGTGCATTTCAGTTGTATAACTATATGAATAATCCTTATTCTAAGTCAACTGATTATCGTGCTTTTGCAAGATATACACAGCGTTTTGCCAATTCGGAGGATGATAATGATAAATCTTTAGTGAAAAATGCCTACTTCTCTGTTCAAGCTGACTTCTCTAAGCGTTCTGCTGAGCAAGGTGACGAGCGCTTCATGGATGAAGTTTTTAAGTATGGCTATGTAGGGAAGTTTGATGCAGTTACCGAACTTTCTTATGCCTTTGATAATAATAATGGTAAGGGAACTTATTTAAAAAGAGATGACCAATATTATATAGGATATTTCTTAACTGCATTTAATAGTCCTCAAGCTTATGAATATACTCCAGGTACATTAAACCCATTGTTGGCAAATTATACTTCTAGTTTTTACAAGTATGAAGATCAGTTTCCTGCATTTTATACGACCAGAGAAAATGTTGAAGGATTTGGTGGTTTAGTAAATGGTAGTTCGATAAATAATAATATCTATAATTTGTGGAGCCATCCGGGAACGGTTTTTAACCAATATGCAAAAACTGAGAGAGATCAATATCGTTTAAGTGGTAGAGGTTCTGCCGATATTGGTGACCATGCTATTATGATTGGTTTCGAGTACGAGCAAAGAGTAGAAAGAAATTACAGCTTGAACCCACTCGGACTTTGGCAGTTGGGTAGAGGTGCTGTAAACTCTCATATTGAGCAAATTGATTCTACAAATTATACAATTGAGTACCGTCAATCATTGCCAACAATTACTTTCGAAAGAGCTAATGCTGAAAGTGCTAGAAGGTTGTTTGCTTATAATATGAGAAATGCTTTAGGTTTAGATCCAACCGGAACAGACTTTATTGATTTTGATTCTTACGACCCGGACTTATATAAAATAGAGTATTTTGAGGCAGAGCAGTTAATTAATCCTTCTAACAATGTTAATTTAACATATAGAGGATATGATTATTTGGGTAATAAATTAACAGGGACTCCTTCATTAAACGACTTCTTTAATGAGTCAGTAAATGTAGGCGGTAACGAATACAAAACTCGTCCGATTGCTGCTTACCAACCGATTTATATTGCCGGTTTTATTGAAGACAAGTTTGCCTTTGATGATTTAATCTTCCGTTTAGGTTTGCGTTTAGATCGATTTGATGCTAACCAGCCTGTACTAAAAGACCAATTCTCTTTCTTGCCAACTCGTAACGCTGCATTCGCAAGAAGTGAAGGAGCTGAAATTCCTTCAAATATTGGCGATGATTACGTTGTTTATGTTGCTGATATTGAAAATCCTTCTGCTGAAAATATTACCGGTTATCGTGACCCGGAAACAAACACTTTCTATAACGCCAGTGGTGCTGAATTAAATGACCCATCGGCCTTACAAGCAGGAAGTTCAATTGCTCCATGGTTGCAAGATCCTACAAAAAGAAGCTTAACCCAAGATATGGATGAAAGTTCATTTGAAGATTATGAGCCGCAGTATACTTTAATGCCTCGTATTTCATTCTCTTTCCCGATTTCTGATGAAGCAACTTTTTATGCAAACTACGATATATTAACTCAACGGCCTACAGGCAACATTGCTTTAGATCCAATTGATATTATCTATTTACAAAACCACAATAGAATCTTAACTAATCCAGAGCTAAAACCAACGAAAACGATTAGTTATGAGTTAGGATTTAAGCAAAAACTCACTAATTCGTCAGCACTTTCACTTTCGACATTCTATAGAGAGCAAAGAGACGAAATACAAGTAGTACGTAGAGTTGGAGCTTTTCCTGAAGATTATTTGACTTACAGTAACCAGGATTTTGGAACAGTTAAAGGGTTTTCCGTGAACTATGATTTACGAAGAGTGAAGAATATCATGCTAAGAATCAACTATACCATTCAATTTGCTGAGGGTACAGGATCAGGTTCTTTGAGTTCTTTAAATTTAGTAAACTCAGGACAGCCTAACTTAAGAACTATTTTCCCTTATAGTTTTGACCAAAGACACCAAATTACGGCAACTATGGATTACCGCTATGGTAGAGGTAACCGTTACAATGGGCCTAAAATTAATGGAAAAAACATCTTAGAGGATGCAGGTCTTAATATACAATTTATTGCCGGATCAGGCACACCATACACTGCAAGATCTAGAGCTAACAATAGTGAAAACATAGGTGGTGGACAATTTAGAGCTCCGGTAGTAGGTGATGTGAATGGTTCTAGATTGCCTTGGACGTTAAGAATGGATGCACGTATTGATAAAAACTTCATTTTGAAATGGGGTGATGATACAGAAGCAAACCAAGAAATGTGGAAAAAAGGAAAGAAAACATCTGTTTTGAATGTATACTTACAAATATTGAATGTGCTTGATCGTCAAAATGTTCAATCTGTTTATGCTTACACAGGGAATGCGGATGATGATGGTTACTTAACGTCAGCACAATTCCAAGATCAAATCAGACAACAAATTGATGAGGATTCTTTTAGAGATCAATATTCAATAAGGTTACAGAATATGTATAACTACGAACTGCCTCGTAGAATCAGATTAGGTTTACAACTAAACTTTTAATTAAGGACAATAACATATCTAGATATGAAAATTAAAAGCAAATTATTATTATCAGCACTTGTACTAAGTGGAATATTTCTTGTTTCTGCAAGAGGACCTGAGACAAAGAAGGATCCTAAAAAGGAAACTGAAGTTAGACCCTCTTTAGCTGCAGGCTGCTCTCCGGCAATTAGAATAACTTACTTAGAATTTAATAATGTAAGAACAAGAATTGAAACCGGTGGTTTATGGTGGCAAGATAGAGCTAATGGTAGAGCGGATTACGAAGTTCCTAAAGGTTCAAATTCTTATGCTTTATACGCAGGTGGACTTTGGCTAGCAGGAACGGATGTAAACGGTCAATTGAAAGCTGCTGTTAGTAAATTCGGACAAGGTGTTGATTATTGGGCGGGTCCATTAGATACAACTGGTACAGCAGAAATTGACGATGTTACTTGTAGTAGCTGGGATCGATTTTTTGAAATAAGTAAAGCTGAAGTTTTGGAGTTTGTTTTGTGGAATCAAGCAAAACAAGAAGGGACAGCAGCAGAAGATTTTCCCGATTATCAAGTTCCACAGTCGATTATTGAGTGGCCGGGTAATGGTGATCAAAGTAAAGAGCAAGCAAATAAGTTAGCTCCTTATGTTGATGTAGATAGAGATGGAAGATATGATTATTTAAGTGGGGATTATCCATTTTACGATTTAGGTCCTGGTTTTAACACTTTTGTTGACCCAACATTGTTGACTGAAGCCGGTGCGGTAGATTGTAGAGCGCCAAGAATTGACAGAAGTGAAAGTTCAAAAAGACCGTTGTTTGGAGACAAAACTTATTGGTGGATTTTCAACGATAAAGGAAACTTACATACAGAGTCTAATGCTCCATCAATTGGTATGGAAATTCATGGTCAGGCATTTGCTTTTGCTACGAATGATGAGGTGAACGACATGACTTTTTACAACTTTGAGTTAATTAATCGTTCAACCTTTACCTTGACTGATACTTATTTTGCCAGTTATGTCGATCCGGATTTAGGAAACCCAGCAGATGACTATGTTGGTTGTGATGTGGAAAGAGGTTTTGGCTTCTGTTATAATGGAGATGATTTAGATGAAGATTTTCAAGGTCAGACAGGATATGGAACAACTCCGGCTGTAATTGGAATTGATTTCTTTGAAGGACCTTATCAAGATGCTGATGGTATCGATAATGAAGTAGGTATCGGGCCGGGAGAAGCTTTAAATGGTTTAGGGTATGGCGATTCAATTGTGGACAATGAGCGCTTTGGTATGAGAAGGTTTGTTTATTACAAAATTGGACCCGGGAATAATGGGGATCCTCAATTAGCCATACACTATTACAACTACATGAGAGGTATTTGGCAAAATGGTCAGCCAATGCGTCATGGAGGTGATGGATTGAACTCAAATGGAGTGGAAGATATCCCTACAGCCTTTATGTTTCCGGGAACATCTGATCCACAACATTGGGGAACTACCGATGAAAATGGGGTAACTCAGATTCCTGCAAATACAAACTGGACAGAGAGTAGCCCCGCACCAGGTGGAGGAACACCAAATGACCCAAATGATCGTCGTTTCTTACAATCTGCAGGGCCTTTTACTCTTGAGCCGGGAAATGTAAATGACATTACTGTAGGGGTTGTTTTTGCCCAAGCGGAATCAGGTGGTAATGAAGCTTCTTTAGCTAAAAGTATAACCGCTGATGATAGAGCACAAGCTTTGTTCGATAACTGTTTCCAAGTATTGAACGGTCCAGATGCTCCTGAATTAACCATTCAAGAGCTAGATCAAGAACTTATCTTCTATCTTTCTAATCCTGAAATTTCAAATAATTACCGTGAGGAATATGAAGAAGAAGACCCTAATATTATTACGCCTGATAATGTATTAGCTGAAGGCATTACCTATGATAATAAATATAGATTCCAAGGGTATCAAGTATTTCAATTGAAGTCTTCTGATGTTTCTGTCAATCAGGTAGGAGATATTTCTTTGGCTAGACCTGTTTTTCAATGTGATATTAGTGATGGTGTTACTACTATTACAAACTTCGAATTTGATGAAGGCTTGCAGGCTAGTAGACCTTCTGTAAAAGTAGTTGGAGAGAATGAAGGAATTTCTCATACTTTTAGAGTCACTCAAGATCAGTTTGCTCAAGGTAACTCCGGATTAGTGAATTATAAAACTTATTATTATATAGCAATTGCTTATGCATACAATAATTATAAGCCTTATGCTCAAGATCAAGCTCCGGATCCTGATAACGTATTAGCACCGGCCTACGATGGTCAAAAGATTCCATATCTATCCAGTAGACAAGCTGCCGGTGGTGGTTCAATTCAAGCTGTACCGGCTATTCCTCATAGAGTAACTGCTGAGGAAAGAGGTACAGTGGTTAATTCTACTTACGGAGATTTAATTCAAATTACGCGTTTACAAGGACGTGGTAATGGAAACAATGCTCTTGAGTTGACGGATGAAACGGTTAATCGTTTGATGGAAGAGAAAACTTGGGAAGATTCAGCGGTTAATCCTGTAAGATTAGACTACAAATTAGGAAAAGGACCTATTAATGTAAAAGTGGTTGATCCATTAAACGTTGTAGATGGAAAATTCTACTTTAAGCTATTAGATAATGGAGAAAAAGTAGTTTCCAGACCTCAAGGAGTAAGAGATACATTTGCTATTGTAAGCGATACAGCCAAATGGATGATTTGGAAAGAAGGTACTCAGGATACAATCTATTCTGAATATGCCATTAATACGCGAAATGAACAATTACTTTTCGATCCAAACTGGGGGCTTTCAGTTTTAGTTGAACAAGGAGAATTACCCGGAAGAAGACCAAATAGTGGTAATGGTTCGTTGGGTGCGACAATTACTTATGATGACCCTTCTCAACCTTGGTTTGGAGGTATTAACGATGAAGATGGACTGAATCCTTACAACTGGATTGCTTCAGGAGAAAATTACAAGGGGCCTGATGATGCAACTGACTTAGAAACGGACTATAATGATAGAAGGTTTAATACTATTTTTATGGATCCAAAAGAAGACTATGAAGGCTTATTGGGTGGAATTGTAGCTCCATATCAATTAGTACACTATCATGTAGATACTAAAACTCAACCAATTAATCGTTTGGGTTATGATCAAAATACGCAGCAATATTCAAGTTTGAATTATTTAAACTCAACACTTGTTGTTTTAACTAAAGATAAGTCTAAGTGGACCAGAAGTCCTGTTTTTGAAATGCAGGAGGATCCTGTTAAGTCTGCCAATGGGGATGATAAGTTTGATTTACGTTCAGCTCCATCTGTAGACAAGAATGGCGTTCCTTTTGACACTACAGGTTTAAATATTACTGCAGATAGCCCCTATGACTCTTTGAGAAAGTACGCTTCTTCAAACCCTGAGGATGCAAACTATACAGATCCATTTGGAATGGGATGGTTCCCGGGTTATGCTATTAATATTGAAACCGGAGAGCGATTAAACATTGCTTTTGGTGAAGATTCTTGGTTAGGAGGTGAAAATGGTGATGATATGATGTGGAACCCAACTGATAAAGAATTTAGCGGTGCAAACGGTGAGTTAGTTTGGGGAGGTAAACATCCGATTTACATTTTCAGGAAAACACTTTTAGATGTTGAAACTTCTAAAGAGTTAAGTTTTGTTTTCCAAGGAACAAATTATGGTGATGCTATGCCCGTATACGATGGAGCAAAAGCCATGATGAGAATGCTGCGAATTAGCTTGGGAACTACGGCACTTTATCCTAATGTTTGGGATGCATGTAGTTGGGTGTTTATGCCAATGCTAAATCCGGGTCAAGAATTGTTAGCTACAGATGTAAAAATTAATCTGAATGTAACCCGTCCTTACAATTCAAAGAAGACAGAATTAGATGATGAGTCCTTAGAAAATGATGGTCGTCCAGTTTATGCTTTCGAAACCAAGGGTGTAGCTGTTCAGAAGAATAGGACAGATGTATTAAGTGATGCATTAGATGAAATCAATGTTGTACCTAACCCTTATTATGCGGTTTCACAATATGAAGCTACTGCATTAGAGAACCTTGTTAAGATTACCAACTTGCCTGCTCAATGTAAGATTAGAATTTACAATATGTCAGGTACATTGATTAGAGAATTTAACAAGTCAGATCCGGCTAACTTCCTTAATTGGGATTTAAGCAACCAAGTAGGAATTCCAATTTCGAGTGGAGTTTATATTATACACGTTGAAGTTCCCGGTGTTGGTGAAAAAATCTTGAAATGGTTTGGTGTAATGAGACCAGTTGATTTAAATAACTTCTAAAACAATCGAAATTTTAGTTATTGTGAGAGTTATCTCACACTAACCAAAGCACGAAATGAAAACTAATATACACATGAGAAAGATACAATCACTTAGTTTAACCGCTCTCTTATTCCTTTCTACTGCTATTTTTGCAGGAAATGAGGATCGTGCAGGTGAAGCTGGTTCTTCGGAATTATTGATTAACCCATGGGGCAGAAGTTCCGGCTGGGGAGGAGCAAACACTTCCGGAGCAACAGGTCTTGAGGCAATGAACTTAAATGTTGCCGGTCTTGCATATACTTCAGGAACTCAAGTAGGCTATACTAATACGAGTTGGTTAGGTGGAACTGATATTTCAATAAATACAGCTGGACTTGCAACTCGAATGGGAGAAAATGGGGGTGTTTTAGGTATTAGTGTAATGTCAATGACATTTGGTGATATTGATGTTACTACTGTCGACAACCCCGATGGCGGATTAGGTACTTTTAGTCCTAACTTCTTTAACATGGGCTTAGGTTATTCTAAAAAGTTCTCTAACACAATTAGCGGTGGAGCTGTAGTTCGTTTAGTAAACCAATCCATTTCAAATGTAAGAGCAAATGGTGTAGCCATTGATGCTGGTGTTAATTATATTACCGGGGATAGAGATCAGTTAAAGTTTGGTATTACTCTAAGAAACATTGGACCAACAATGAAATATAGTGGTAACGGACTTTCTGAAAGATATGAAGATCCTTCTACAGAAAAAGAGTTAACAATTAGTCAGCGTTCTAATGATTTTGAACTGCCTTCATTGGTTAATATTGGTTTGACATATGATTTTTACTTAGGTTTAAGTGAAGATGCTATGCCGGATGAATTGTCTGAACATAGACTTACTGTAGCCGGTAACTTTACTTCTAATTCTTTTACAAAGGATCAAATTCGATTAGGTGTAGAGTATGCCTTTAAAGAGATGTTTATGCTTCGTACAGGATATGTTTATGAATCAGATATAACTAACGATGAAGAAGCTCAAACTGCTTCTAATGGCTTGTCGGCAGGTGCCACTATTGAAGTGCCTCTAGGAAAGTCAGGAAATACTTTAGGAATAGATTATTCATACAGAACAACCAGATATTTTGATGGTACCAACTCAATAGGAGTTATGCTAAATTTCTAAAATTAAATTATTTATATATCTTTGTAAAAGAGAATCTCCAGAGGGAGGTTCTCTTTTTTAAGTTTAAGATTATACTATTAAGAAGATAAATTATGGGACAGGTAAGTTATTTTACAGAAGAGGGATTGCAAAAACTGAAAGATGAGTTGAAACAACTGAAAACAGTTGAACGTCCCTCAATTTCTCAGCAGATAGCAGAAGCAAGAGATAAAGGAGATTTATCAGAAAATGCTGAATACGATGCGGCAAAAGAAGCTCAGGGACTTTTAGAAATGAAGATTAGCAAATTAGAAGACTTAATTGCTAATGCCCGCGTGGTTGATGAGTCAGAACTTGACACCTCAAAAGTGCTAATTCTTTCTAAAGTAAAAATTAAGAATGTCGCCAATGGTGCTCAAATGGAATATACCTTGGTTTCTGAGAGAGAAGCAAACATGAAAGAAAAGCGTATTTCTGTTGATTCTCCTATAGCAAAAGGTTTGTTGGGTAAAAAAGTAGGGGATGTTGCAGAGGTAGAGGTGCCTTCCGGAAAAATGAAGTTTGAAATTCTTGAAATTAGCAGATAATGGCTACAATATTTTCAAAGATTATCTCAGGAGAGTTGCCGGCTCATAAAATTGCCGAAAATGACCAATTTTTAGCCTTTTTGGATATAAATCCCTTAGCTAAAGGACACACCTTGGTGATTCCTAAAAAGGAAACGGACTATATTTTTGATGTAAAAGATGAGGAATATGTTGAACTATGGAAGTTTGCTAAAAAGGTGGCAAAACAAATTGAAGCTAAAATTGATTGTGAGCGCATAGGAGTTGCTGTAATTGGATTAGAGGTAGCTCATGCTCATATTCACTTGGTGCCGATAAACAATGTATCTGATATCAATTTTGCGCGTCCTAAACTGGAGCTTTCTCAAGAAGAATTAGCTGAAATTGCAGAAAATATTAGAGCTTAGGCCTTGCGGTCGGGATTGTTTCTTAAAAAGGAGTCCCATGAGGAATAGCTTTTTTTTGAGCTAAGTGCATTTCCTTGAAAGTGATGACAAACAGCCACGGCAAGTCCATCTGTGGCGTCTAAGTATTTTGGTGAGTCCTGAAATGCTACAATGGTTTTTAACATAGCCGCAACTTGATCTTTTGAAGCTGCACCTTTACCGGTGATGGCTTTTTTTATTTTTTTGGGCATGTATTCTGTTACCGGAACTTCTCGAACCAATGAAGCCGCCATAGCAACTCCTTGCGCGCGTCCTAACTTTAACATCGATTGAGCGTTTTTACCATAAAAAGGAGCTTCAATCGCCATTTCATCTACTTTATAATCGTCGATTAAACTTAAAGTTCGTTCGAAAATCTTTTTTAAACGTATGGAATGGTCACCAAGTTTAGTCAAATGAATGGCTCCCATAGCCAATAAAGAAATTTCTTTTTTTTTGATGGCAATCAAGCCATAACCCATTATATTCGTACCCGGGTCTATGCCTAGTATAATTTTATCCGCTTGACTGATTTTTTGTTCCATTGAATAAAGCAAAGCTATATAAATTAACCAACACATTGCTCAGTTTTCTGCTGGCAATTGCAGCATTAATTTACCTTTTCTATCTTTTTCAACAAAAGCTAGAGAAAGTGGAATTGCTAGCTGCTTTTGAACTATTAAAAGAAAATGGCACAGGCCTTATATTAGTTGTATTATTAATGCCATTAAATTGGCTGATAGAAACCTATAAATGGCGCTATCTGCTTCTTAAAGTGCAATCTTTGAGTTTTTGGAAATCACTCCAATCTATTTTGTTGGGAACATTGTTGAGCTTGCTTACTCCTAATCGTACAGGTGAGCTTGCAGGAAGATTGCTATATGTAGAAAAATCAAATCGATGGCAAGTGTTCTATGTCAACTTACTTTGTTCACTTTCTCAGTTGAGCAATACCTTTTTCTTTGGTCTTTGTGCTGTTATTTATTGGCGATTGGATTTACAAAATAGTTTAAATATCGATAAAGGTTGGATTGTTATTTTATCAGCATTCGGGCTGTTGGTTTTGAGCTCTCTCTATATATCAAGTAATGGCATTTGGCGAGTGATCCACTTTTTTAATCGAAAGCTAAAAGCAGATTATATGATTAATCAATATCCTTTAAGAGAACGGTTGATTTTGTTTTTTTATAGTTGCATTCGCTATCTTGTATTTGTAGCTCAGTTTGTTATATTGCTAATGATTCTTGAGAAACAAATCGCACTTCTCGATGCTATCACTATTGTAGCCTTAATTTTTATGCTTACTGCCGTAGTTCCTACAGCATGGATTTCAGATTTACCCATCCGAACTTCCTTGGCTTACTTTGTTTTAGAGTCTTTTGACTTTTCAGGCTTAGCCGGATTAATTGCTTCTATTACACTTTGGTTGATTAATTTATTTACTCCTGCTCTTTTAGGACTTACCATTTTGCCAAAGTTAAATTGGTTGTCATTAACAAAATTAAAAATCAATGATTAGTTTGTTTCTACTAATTTCTATAAGCTATTTAGCATTGATTTTTGCTTTTATTCTTGGAAACAAAAAGCTGAAAAATAAGGGGTCTTCAACAAAAGAATTAAGTGTTTCCGTCTTAATTCCCTTCCGCAATGAAGAAGGGAATCTGGGCAACTTAACAGATGACTTACTAAATCAAACCTATTCTAAAGAAAAAATAGAGTTTGTATTTGTGGATGACCATTCAGTTGATCGAGGAGCTGAGATTGTAAAAAATAAAATGAAAGACAGAACAGTTCAACTCTTGTCTTTAAGTAAGCAGGAGGGAAAAAAAGCAGCCATTAAATTTGGTGTAGAGTCTGCTTCAAATGAAATTATTATTACCACTGATGCAGATTGTAGAATGAGTCGAAATTGGCTTAAAGCTATGCTTTCTTATTATCAGCCTGGAGATACTCACCTTTTACTTGGTCCGGTTCAGTTTGTTCGTGAAAAAGGCTTGTGGAATCGTTTGCTGAGAACAGAGTTCGCTGCACTAATTTCAACCACTTCTGCTGCTGTCGGGATTAAGAATGCGTTTATGGCAAATGGAGCAAATCTGCTTTTTCCAAAAGCGCTTTTTTTAAGTTTAAAGCAAGACAAATTGCAATTAAATGTAGCCTCGGGAGATGATGTTTTTTTACTTCATGCTATAAAACAGAAGTTTGGCAAGAAGGCGAAAGTTCATTTTGCCGCTGAACCTAGTGCCATGGTTTCTACCTCAGCTCCAAAAAGCTTAAAAGATTTTATTTCACAGCGAATACGTTGGGCATCTAAAAGCAAGTATTACCGAGATTCATTTACAAAGCTTGTTGGTTTTTTAATTTTTTTAGGCAATACAAATCTTGTTTTGGGTTTAGTTTTATTTGTGTCCTCATTAATGAGTATAAAATTATTGATTGTTTACTTTATGATTAAATGGATAGTGGATAGTTTGTTGATATTTAGTGCTAAAAAGTGGAATAATCAGCACTTAAACCTATTGGATACTTTCTTACTTTCTTTGCTTTACCCGCTTTATATAATCTCAATTGCTTTGCTATCTTTACTTTTTAAACCAAAGTGGAAAGGCCGAAAATTAGATTATTTTGATTCAAAGCAATAAAGAGTTGTCGCCTACAAAGTTAGCTTGGAGAAAGTTGCTTGCTAATCGTTTGTCTGTAATCGGTTTGTTGATTATTGCTTTGTTTTTTTTAATTGCTTTGATAGGTCCTTTTATTCGTCCTGATGCGAGTCCAAAAGCCAATGAGCAACATTTAGAATTGGCGAGAAAAGCTCCGGGCTTTCAAGTAAAAATGCTTCAATTACCAAATGAGTTTTCTTCAGAAGAACAAAGCTTTTTTCGAAAATGGCTATTTGGATTTGCGCCAAAATACCGCAAAATTCCTATTGCAAAATATGAACTACAATCAGAAGGTATTTTAATCGAAAAATATACAGGAAATATCCCCAACGAAGGGGAGGAGGTTTTTTATTCATTTGAAGAATGGGAGAACAAGGGAGTGAATTTTTCTATAACTACGCACATTGATCATGTTACTTTTTACTTGGGAACAGATCGCTATGGAAGAGATTTGCTGAGTAGATTAATGGCCGGAACTTGGATTTCATTTAGTGTTGGTTTGATTTCAATTTTTATCTCTTTGCTTATAGGGATTACTTTAGGCAGTTTGGCAGCTTTTTACAAAGGGTGGGTAGATGAATTAATCATGTGGTTAATTAATGTCATTTGGTCTATTCCTACTTTGCTTTTAGTGATTGCCATAACTTTAGCTTTGGGCAAAGGTTTTTGGCAAGTGTTTGTGGCAGTTGGCTTAACCATGTGGGTGGAAGTCGCTCGTGTAGTGCGCGGACAAGTAATGAGTATTCGAGAAATGGAATATGTAGAAGCCGGTCGTGCTTTGGGTTTTAGAGATTTTCGTATTATGGGGAAACATATTTTGCCCAATATTACTGCTCCTGTTATAGTCATTTCGGCTTCTAATTTTGCCGCCGCAATATTAATCGAAGCCGGTTTGAGTTTTTTGGGCTTGGGAGCACAACCGCCTCAAGCTACTTGGGGTAAAATGATTAGTGAACACAAGGGTTACATCATTACCGGAGAGGCTTATTTAGCTATTTTACCTGGTCTTGCTATTTGCTTGTTAGTGCTCTCTTTTGTGCTTTTAGGCAATGGTTTGCGTGATGCTTTTGACACTAAAGGCGTGAAGGGAGTGAATTTGTAGCTTTTTGCTTGATAAGCTTAGAAATGCCTTATAAAGCGTGGTAGTTAAAAGTGCTTAATGTGCTTTATTTTGAAGTTCTTTGAGAAGCAAGAGGCAAGAATCAAGACGCAAGAATCAAGACGCAAGAATCAAGACGCAAGAATCAAGACGCAAGAAGTTAATTGTTAATGCCTAAATAAGGTTGACCGTTAAGTAGAAGCATTCATTTTGATAAATGTGGATTTCTTTTATTATCAAATTACACATTTTGCGTAATTTTTAAAAAAGCAATAATGCTGATAGGTAAATTAGAGAGCCCACTAACATTAATAAAAGGGAATAGGGAAGAATTTCTTTGGCTTTCAGTCCGGTAATCCCCAAAAGTGGTAATGCCCAGAAAGGCTGTAACATATTCGTTAGTTGATCTCCATAAGCCAATGCCATAATGCTTTTGGGAAGAGATATATTCAGCGCTTCGGAAGCCTGTATGAGAATAGGACCTTGTACCGCCCATTGTCCGCCCCCACTGGGTACAAATACATTCACGATTCCTGCACTGATCATCGTAAAAATGGGGAATGTATTTTCGTTAGAAATACTGATAAAAAAGGCAGAAAAGTCTTGCACTAAACCCGTGCTTTTCATTATTCCCATAATGCCAAAGTAAAGTGGGAATTGAATGAGAATGCCTGCTGCACCGCCAATTGCTTCGTTTACGGCATTTAGAAATTTGCTAAAAGTGCGGTGAAGTAGTATGCCCATTCCTAAAAGAACAAAATTTAAATAATCAGGAGTAATAAACCCAAAAGTTGAATTAGTTGGTTCAAAAAACGCTTTATAAACGGCATAGAAAAGAATGACCAAGCCCAAAAAAGAAGCAAACCACCTTGATTTGTCTAAGCGCTCAGCACCGACTACCTTTTCTTCTTTTGATTCCACAATACTTTGTCGTTGCTCTAATTGAGGAATACGATCGCCACTTCCTTTCTTCGCTAAGAAATAAAGAAAAAGAGGCAAGATAATGAGCACACCTATGCTTGCAAAAGCATTCATGCTAGAAAAAACAGTTTCTGAGAAAGTAACTTGATCCGGAAGTTGAGCTATTTGAGAAGTAGTGAAAATACCCTGCATCATTTCTTTTAAATGACCAATTTCTGCTATCTTGGTGAGAGATGAACCACTAATGCCACCATGCCAAACCATTAATCCCGAGTAGCCAGCAGCTCCAATTAAAGGGTAATTGATGACGAAATTATTTTTTTGTGCATTTTCCGCTACTTTTCTGGCAAATATGGCTCCGAAGATTAGTCCTAAACCCCAGTTAAAAAGTGCAACAGCAATGGTGAAAAAGGTAACTAATAAAGCGGCATTGGCAGTATTGTTAGCAAATTTAACTAAGCTATTTAATAGGCGGTTAACCAAAGGGCTTAAAGCCAAAACATGACCTAAAACCAAAATCAACATCATTTGCATAGCAAAAACCATCAAGCTGCTTTGCCATAAACCTTCTTCCCAAAAACCTAAAACTTCTAAAGCATAACTTCCCGCGCTTTCTTCAGACGGCTGAGTGAAAATTAAGGCAATCAGGTAAGTGACAATGGTTAAAATAAGTGCAATGGTAAAAGGGGAGGGTAGTAGGTACTGAAAAACTTTTGCGTAGCGATCTGTGAATTTCATTGTGAATGATTAGGGGCAATAAATATAGGGGAAATGCAATTGAATTAATAATTTTAGCCGAGGATAAACTCACTCAAAGCAAAAGTATGCAATCAGAAGAAGCCGCTAAAAAAATCAAAACACTTACCGAAGAGTTAAGACAACATAACTACGCCTATTATGTGGAAGATAATCCGGTGATTAGCGATTATGAGTTCGATATGAAGCTCAAAGAACTGCAACAATTGGAAAAAGAGTTTCCGCAATTTGCCGATGTGAATTCGCCGACAAAAAGAGTTGGTGGAGAGGTGACTAAAAAGTTTGAAACAATAAAGCATAAATATCCTATGCTTTCGCTTTCTAACAGCTATAGCCGTGAGGAATTAGTTGATTTTGATGAAAGAGTGCAAAAGTTAGCCGGTAAAAAAGTGGAGTACACTTGCGAGCTAAAGTACGATGGAGTGGCGATCGGAATTTCTTACAAAAATGGTCGTTTAGAGAGAGCAGTAACACGCGGCGATGGCACGCAAGGGGATGATATAACGACAAATGTAAAAACCATTCGCTCTATTCCATTGACTTTGCAAGGTGATTATCCTGCTGAATTTGAAATTAGAGGAGAGATTTTTTATCCTCTTAGTGTATTTAGAAAACTCAATGAACAAAGAGAAGAAGAAGGTGAAGCACTTTTGGCAAATCCTCGAAATGCTGCTTCAGGTACTTTAAAAATGCAAGACTCAGCAGTGGTCGCTGAACGAAAGCTTGATTCATACTTGTATTATGTTCTTGGTGAGAAATTGCCTTATGATAATCACTTGAAAAATGTAGAAGCCGCCGGAAAGTGGGGTTTTAAAGTGCCGAAGAAAGACAAGAACTTAATCAGAACTTGTCGTTCTATTGATGAAATTTTTGAGTTTATTGATTATTGGGATGAACATCGATCGGAATTAGACTTTGAGATTGATGGCGTAGTGATTAAGGTTAATGACTATCATTTGCAAGAAGAGTTGGGTTTTACCGCAAAAAGTCCCCGCTGGGCAATTGCCTATAAGTTTAAAACAGAGCAGGCTGAAACTAAGTTGGAAAAAATTACATATCAAGTAGGAAGGACGGGAGCCATTACGCCGGTGGCAAATTTAGAGCCGGTTTTATTGGCCGGGACAACTGTTAAGCGAGCTTCTTTGCACAATGCCGATCAAATAGAAAAATTGGATGTTCGAGAAGGTGATGTGGTCAAAGTAGAAAAAGGCGGAGAGATTATTCCTAAGGTAGTAGGTGTAAATTTGGAATTGCGACCAAATAACTCTCAACCGACGAAATACATTACAAATTGTCCGGAGTGCAACAGTGAACTGCAGCGAATCGAAGGCGAAGCGCAGCATTATTGCCCGAATGTATGGGGCTGCCCGCCACAGATTAAAGGTAAAATGGCGCATTTTATTTCCAGAAAAGCCATGGATATCGATGGTTTAGGCGAAGAAACCATTGAGCAGCTTTATGATGTAGGATTGATTAAAAATGTGGCTGATATCTATGAATTAAAAAAGGAAGACTTATTGCCCTTGGAACGCATGGCAGAAAAAAGCGCTCAGAATTTAATTGATGGAGTAGAGGCTTCAAAGAAAGTTCCATTTCAGCGATTGTTGTTTGCTGTTGGCATTCGCTATGTAGGAGAAACGGTTGCAAAAAAGTTAGCGGCACATTTTAAAAACATGAATGCCATTATGCGAGCGACTTTTGAAGAGTTGGTTGCTGTAGATGAAATAGGAGACAAAATTGCCGAGAGCATTATCAATTTTTTTTCAGAGGAACGCAATCGAAAATTAATTGAGGAGTTGAAGACTTACGGACTTCAAATGCAAATGGAGGAGCAGAAAAACACAATTGTATCAACCGTTTTAGAAGGTAAAACTTTTGTCGTTTCAGGAGTATTTGAGCACTTTTCAAGAGATGAGCTCAAGCAAGCCATTGAAAATCATGGAGGAAAAAATGTAGGGTCTATCTCCGGTAAAACGGATTATTTGATTGCAGGAGATAAGATGGGGCCGGCAAAAAAAGAAAAAGCCGAAAAGTTAGGCGTGAATATTATTAGTGAAGAAGACTTTATGAAGATGGTTAAAAATTAATTCTTAATCAATCGAACCAATTTTACTTCATTTTGATTTCGAACTTCAATAAAGTAGATGCCATTTTTTAAGCTATTTAAATTTGCAGATCTGCTATTGTCGAATTTTTGGAAATTGAGATTAATTCTTTTGCCGTCTATGTTTTTAAAATAAACTTCCGCCTCAGGGTCTACAGGTGATAGAGTGACTTTATCTGTTGCAGGGTTTGGAAATGCATTTACTTTCTCTTCAGTTGCTTTAATTTCAATTGCAATCATGCTGAAGTACTTTATTGCTCCATTAAAGTCGGTTTGCTTAAGACGATAAAAAGAAGTGCCAATAAGTGGTCGTTCATCTACCGTTTCATAAACAATTGGAGAATTGCTGTTGCCTGCACCGTTTTGTTTGTGAATAACCTCCCAGTTTAAACCGTCTTTTGAACGCTCTACTTCAAATTTTTTGTTGTTTATTTCCGATAGAGTTCGCCAACTAATATTCACTACATTTCTTTGTGGTATTACATTGAAATAATCCAGTTCAATGGGAAGAGGATTAGCTCCACTACCGTCTAATAAACCGGAGTTATTTACACCACCACCATTATAAGCTGTAGAGTTACAAGGGTCTGAATTGTTGTTGCAGCCCCCATCTCCATTTAATGCTTCAGTAGTCACATTGGTATTAGGGATTTCATCTGTGTAGATAACAACTCCTTGTCCACCACCACCACCTGCGCCATGAGAGGAGGCAGTATTAATGTCACCTCCATTTCCACCATTTGCAGAAATAGTTAAAGGACTTAAGGCAGCTATCGACCATTTATTAATGTCTAAAACAATCGAGCCTCCAGCACCTGCACCACCTGCGCCATCATTACCTGCTGAGCTTGAATTTGCTCCATTTGCATTAATTTGTACACTCCCATTTTCAGTTTTTATTTCATAAGCACGAAGAATAATAATTCCGCCACCTCTTCCACCATTGGTTGAGACATTGTCGTTTCCTTCGCCACCACCGCCACCGCCGCCCATAAAAATACGCTGACTGCTAATATAAGTACCTAAAGCTAAGCCACCAATACCTCCGGCGCTGCCACTGCTACAGTTGTAGCCTATTCCTCCATTTCCACCTGAAGTGAAGTTCCCTCCACCACCTCCACCACCATTGTGTTCGTTAGCTCCACCGCCTGCATTTAACATTCTGCCTCTGGCTTCAACCCAATTGGCGTTAGTATTTTTGTAAATGCTCTCACCTTTAGCAGCAAAAGCATTAGTGTTGGACGAAATATAAGTGCTTGTATTGCAGTTTCCGGAGGTACTTACATCTCTTGCACCGCCTCGAAAACCTTTACTACTGGCAATTAAATTGTGGTTTAGGTTAAGTGTGCTATCAACTTGGAAAGCTAAAACTCCGCCAATATTTCCATTCCAGCTCACAGCTTCTAAATTTTGAGTTGTACTGTAATGAGGAGTTCCTAATGTTGGGAAACTGATAATTTGAACGCTGCTGTTATTTCCTATTCGATAAGTGTTGTTTAAGCTTTCTGCCAAAGTAATACTTGTAGGTACTCCACCGCTTTCCGTAATTTGAGCAATACTTCGAATTTCATAGAGACCAGCCGACCGAATGTCTCCTAAACTTCCAAAATTGCTGTTGTTACTTGTCTCCCCAATGACATTATCTTGCATTTGCATAATAACTATCAAGTCGTTAACCTGGAAGCTGTCATAGCGTTCATCAACATTTGAAAGACTCAAGCTTTGATTGCTAATTCCCGTAATTTTTGCATAGGCGTTAACGATTTGCTGAGCAAATATTGTAGAGATACTTAAGAGGAAAAAACTAACTGTAAGTGTGTATGCTTTTGTTGCCATCTTAGCCATTTTATGAAACAGTTGGGTTGTTTATGTTGGCTCGTCAGTATACGGCAGTTGTTTAATTTAGTTGAGCTTTAATGATTTAATTTAATAGTTTTTAGACGAATGTAGTTTTATCGTCGATTAGAGTGATTAACCTATGTTTGAATAAAGAGGTTATTTCGTAAAATACTGATTGTCTTTCTGAAAAAGTTTATTGTGTTCCAATAAAAAATCAATGACTTTGATAATTTTATCCTCTCTATAGCCTTTTACTTGATAAACCAACTCTTGTAAACTAAGAGTTTTGTTTTTAAGAATTTCTTGCAATTGATTTTCAATTTCATCGAATTCCAGTTCACTTAATTCTAATTTGTTTCTTTCCAAGCATACATCGCAAATACCGCAGCGGTGGCTATCTTTTTCACCGAAATATTCTAGTAATAGCTGGCTTCTGCATCTGTGGTTTGTAGTCGAATAATGGAGTACGGCTTCCATTTTTTCAAAGGCAATTTTCTTTCTTTCGTGATAGTTTTCCTTACTAATTCTAAGTGCTACTTGATCAAAACGCGCTTTGGTGAAAGTGAGCTTGGGTAAATAACTTTGAGCTTCGTAGTCTAAAATTTCTAATTTTTCTAATCGTTTGAGCGTTTCTATAACTACTGAGCGTTTTACTTTTAGGTTGCTAGCCAACTGTTGCTCATTGATTTTTATAAATTCTTCGAATAAGCCGCCATAAGTGCGCAAAAGCGTTTTAATGAAAAAGTCATATTTCTTATGAGAAACTTGAAACTTGTATAAATCTTCCTTCTTAACGACAAGGTGAATTCTAGAAGGAGTGGCAAAGTTTTCGGAAAGAGCAATGTAGCCTTCTTTTTCTAAAAAATGAAGGCAATGATAGGCTTCATAAACATTTAAATCATAGCGATTACAAAAAGCCGCAATGTCAAATTCAAAGTTTTGGTTTTCTCCGCTACCCACCGGAATTTGAAAGAAATTCCCCAAAGAGAGATACACTTTTTTAATGGTTGGGATATCAGGAAAACTTTGTTCAATTTGCTTTTTTAAGTCAATGCCCATTGAGGGTGTCATCAATAAAACAGCAAAAGACTTTTTACCGTCTCTGCCACCTCTGCCTGCTTCTTGGAAGTAGGCTTCTAAGGATTGCGGTAAGTCTAAATGAATGACAAAACGAACATTGGGCTTGTCGATCCCCATGCCAAATGCATTGGTTGCCACCACGACCTGACATTTGTTTTGAATCCAGCGATCTTGTTTTTGTCGCCGATCGATGTGATCTAAACCAGCGTGGTAGTAATCTGCAGAAATGTTATTTTCTAGCAAAAACTTGGCTACTTCTTTTGTTTTCTTTCTTCGGTTAACATAAACAATTCCACTTCCACCCACACCTCTAATTACTTTTAGCATTCGTTGAAACTGGCTTTCTTCCTGTAAAACTACATAGGCAAGGTTGTCGCGTTTAAAGCTTTTTTGTATGCAATGTTTTTGCTTAAAATGTAACTTTTCTTGAATATCATCTACAACCTTTGGTGTAGCAGTAGCTGTTAGAGCTAATATGGGAACTTCCGGAATGATTTCCCTCAATTGAGCAATTTTAAGGTATGAGGGTCTAAAATCATAACCCCACTGTGAAATACAATGGGCTTCGTCAACAGCAATTAAGTTGACTTTCATCTTTTTTAATCGCTCTTGAAAAAGCTCAGTTTCTAAACGCTCAGGCGAGACATAAAGAAACTTATAATCTCCGTAAACGGCATTGTCTAATCTAATGTCAATTTCTCTTTTGCTTAAAGCAGAAGTGATTGAAATTGCTTTAATTTCATTTTTTTGGAGATTATCTACCTGATCTTGCATGAGCGCAATCAGTGGAGAAACCACAATGCAAATCCCTTCTTGCGCTAATGCCGGTACTTGAAAACAAATGGACTTTCCACCACCGGTAGGCAAAAGAGCTAAGGTGTCTTTCCCCTCCATGGCCGACAAAATAATTTCTTCTTGCTTCTCGCGGAAAGAGCTGTAGCCCCAATATTTGGTTAAAACTTCGTGTATTTTATCGCTTGCTGTCATGCAAGGATAAAAATAGGTTAAAAATAAAAAAGGCTTATTGAGTAACTCTTATTTCTTTCTTTGCGAAACCGTAACTTTGACCTCTCAGATAATTTTATGATTACGCAAGAACAAATTAAAGATTTAGATAAGCGGGTAGAAGCTCTTAAATCATACTTAAATATTGAAGATAAGTTGATTGAGATAGGAGAAGAGGAGCAACGTACGCAACTCCCGGAGTTTTGGGACGACCCTAAAGAAGCCGAAAAGCTGTTAAAGCAAATTCGCAATAAAAAGGTGTGGACTGACGGCTATGTCGAGGTGCGAACTGCGGTAGATGATTTAGAAGTGCTTTACGATTTTTACAAAGAAGAGGGAGCTACTGCTGAAGAGGTTATGGAGGCTTTTAAAAAGGCAGAGGAGCTGGTAGAAGACCTTGAGTTTAAAAATATGCTCAGTGCTGAAGAAGATTCATTGAGTGCTGTATTGCAAATTACTGCTGGTGCCGGAGGAACAGAAAGCTGCGATTGGGCTTCTATGTTAATGCGCATGTATTTAATGTGGGGCGAAAAGAATGGCATGAAGGTAAAGGAGCTCGATTTACAGGAAGGAGATGTTGCCGGAATAAAAACAGTTACGCTGGAGTTTGAAGGAGAATTTGCCTTCGGTTATTTAAAGGGAGAAAATGGAGTTCACCGCTTGGTTCGTATTTCGCCTTTTGATTCTAACGCTAAGCGTCACACTTCTTTTGCATCGGTGTATGTTTATCCTTTGGTAGATGATACTATCGAGATTGAAGTAAACCCTGCTGACATAAGTTGGGACACCTTCCGCTCAGGTGGGGCTGGTGGACAAAATGTGAATAAAGTTGAAACCGGAGTTCGCTTGCACCACAAGCCAACCGGAATTGTTATTGATAACACAGAAACTCGTTCACAGTTAGGAAACAAGGAAAAGGCCATGCAATTGCTGAAATCTCAGTTGTTTGAGATTGAAATGCGAAAGCGAATGGAAAAACGCGCTGAAATTGAAGCTGACAAAAAGAAAATTGAATGGGGTTCTCAGATTAGAAACTATGTAATGCATCCTTATAAAATGGTAAAAGACATTCGAACAAATTACGAAACATCGAATGTAGATGATGTAATGAATGGAGAGCTAAACGATTTTATTAAAGCTTATTTGATGGAGTTTGGGTCAAAAAAATAGAAAATAAATAAATCATTTTATGAAAATATATCACAACCCTAGATGTGGGAAAAGTAGGCAAACACTAGCAATAATTAAAGAAGCAGGCATAGAGCCGGAAATTGTTGAGTACTTAAAAGAAGTGCCTTCGGCTGCTGAGATAAAAGATTTACTAATGAAGCTAAACCTCAAAGCAACAGATATTCTCCGAAAAGGAGAAGCTGTTTTTAAAGAAAAATTTAAGGGTAAGGAGTTTGCAGAGGAGGAATGGATTCAGATTATGACTGGATATCCAAAACTCATCGAAAGACCCATTGTTGTAAAAGGAAATAAAGCTGTATTAGGCAGACCGCCGGAAAATGTGGAAGAACTGCTTTAGGCAAGTTCGCTTTCTTCGCCCTTGTTGCCTTTTAGGTTTTCAATAACATACATTGTTATGGCATAAGGCAAAGCAAATGCAGAAAGAAACAACAATACCCAAAAGGCAAGAACAAAGATGGCTAGGAACAATAAAAAACCGGCTGTAAACATAACTTTGTGTTAAAATTTCTCTGCAATTTTACGCAAAATTTAATTGAAAAGTAGAATCATAAACCAAATAAAAAATCATGGAATACAGAATTGAGAAAGACACCATGGGGGAAGTGAAAGTTCCCGCAGACAAATATTGGGGTGCGCAAACTGAACGCTCCAGAAATAACTTTAAAATTGGGGATAGTAAGCAGCAAATGCCCATAGAAATTGTTCATGGCTTTGCTTATTTGAAAAAAGCAGCAGCTTATGCCAATGCTGAGTTAGGAGTGTTGCCTAATGAAAAAAGAGATTTAATAGCACAAGTTTGTGATGAAATCTTAGCCAACAAACTAGATGATCAATTTCCTTTAGTAGTATGGCAAACCGGCTCAGGTACGCAATCGAATATGAATACCAATGAGGTAATTGCTAATCGTGCGCATGTAATTCAAGGAAATAAATTGGGTGAAGGAGATCGCTTTATTCATCCTAATGATGATGTAAATAAATCACAATCTTCAAACGATACATTCCCCACCGGAATGCACATTGCTTGCTACAAAATGGTGGTAGAAACTACTATTCCAGGTGTGAAAAAATTGAGAGACACTTTGGCTGAAAAGTCAAAAGCATATATGGATGTGGTTAAGATTGGACGAACTCACTTAATGGATGCTACGCCTTTAACCGTCGGGCAAGAATTTTCCGGATATGTTTCGCAATTGGATCACGGTTTAAATGCATTGCAAAATACCTTAGCGCATTTGTCAGAGATTGCTTTGGGTGGAACTGCGGTTGGAACCGGGATTAATACACCGGAAGGTTATTCCGACAAAGTGGCTCAATACATTGCCGACTTCACAGGATTTCCATTTAAAACTGCCGAAAATAAGTTTGAAGCCCTAGCTGCTCATGATGCTATTGTAGAAACACATGGTGCCTTGAAACAATTGGCAGTTAGTTTGATGAAGATTGGAAACGACATTCGTTTGTTGGCATCCGGCCCAAGGTGTGGTATCGGAGAAATTAACATTCCTGCTAACGAGCCGGGTTCTTCAATTATGCCGGGGAAAGTGAATCCAACTCAAGCAGAGGCTTTAACTATGGTTTGTGCACAAGTTGTAGGTAACGATATGGCGATTGCAGCAGGTGGCATGAACGGTCACTTTGAGTTGAATGTGTTTAAACCAATGATGGCTAAAAATCTTTTAGAGTCAGCCCGATTAATTGGGGATGCTTGTGTTTCTTTTAACGATAACTGTGCAGTAGGAATTGAGCCTAATTACGCTAACATTACTAAAAATCTCAACAATTCACTGATGTTGGTGACTGCGCTTAATACACATATAGGTTATGATAAAGCATCAAAAATTGCCAAAACAGCTCATGAGAATGGCACAACACTGAAAGAGGAAGCTATAAATCTAGGTTATCTAACTTCAGAGGAGTTTGACCAATGGGTTGATCCATCGAAAATGATTGGTTCAATGAAATAAACTTTATTTAAGTATGAGTTAAAAGGGGTCGATAGTTTTTATTGACCCTTTTTATTTTGTAAAGATTAACACCCACTTAATCATAGATGAATTGCAGCTTTATAAGAATCATTAAATTTGCAGCATAAATAATTTTTATACTTTGCATAAGTTTTTTAAATATTTTATGTTGCTCATGACGGTGTATACCTTTATGGGACTTTCTACTTTGCAAAACATAAGTTATTTTACCGACTGGATGGGTGATGTAACAATTAAATTGAACATTACTGCTTCTGAGGAAGAATCCGAAACTTCAAACTCAAACGAAGTGAAGGAGGTAAAAGAAGTGCTTTTTAACCATCGGAATAAATTGGCAATTAGTCAGTACAACAATGTTTTAAACTTAGAATTTTCTAATCACAAAAGCCTTCCTGAAGAGGCATTCTCTGAGGTAATTACACCTCCTCCCGAATTGGTAGCTTAAGTCTACTTTCCTAATTTATTTAAGCTGTTACGATTCAGCTAATCCATTGTTTCTGTATACCAAATCAATGTATTTTCATTGTGATTGAAGTGTTTTTCAATACAGTGATTTTGCATACTGTAATAATAAGTTGTTCTGATGAAAATTTTCGAAAATATTAAAAGTGATTTACCGGCAAGTATTGTCGTATTTTTTGTAGCCATTCCTCTTTGTTTAGGAATTGCATTAGCTAGTGGTGCACCGCTTTTTTCAGGTCTAATTGCCGGTTTTGTCGGCGGTATAGTTGTGGGATCTTTAAGTGGATCTTCTTTGGGAGTTAGTGGGCCTGCTGCTGGTTTAGCCGTAATTGTGTTGAATGCCATTAATGACTTAGGTTCGTTTGAAGTATTTCTTCTTGCAGTTATTATTGGTGGGCTTATTCAGTTAATCTTAGGCATCGCACGAGCAGGTATTATTGGTTACTACTTTCCTTCATCGGTGATTAAAGGGATGTTAACCGGTATTGGAATTATCATTATTTTAAAACAAATTCCACATGCCTTTGGCTATGATGCCGACTATGTTGGTGATATGGATTTTAATCAGCCGGATGGAGAAAATACCTTTTCGGAGATTTTTAAAATGATAGACTATATTTCTCCTGCTGCAACATTAGTGGCGGCTGTTTCTCTATTTATTCTATTGTTTTGGGATAATGTTTTAAAGTCAAAAGGTAAGTTTTTTACGGTTATTCAAGGGCCGATTGTGGCGGTAGCTTTTGGTATTGTTTACCAGATTGTCACGTCAAATTACTTCCCTGAATGGGCGATTTCAAAAGAACATTTGGTGAGTGTTCCTGTAGCAGAGGACTTCAGCTCTTTTGTTGGTCAGTTTACATTGCCTGATTTTTCCGCTTTTTCGAATTCTGAAGTTTATGTGGTGGCAATAACCATAGCTATTGTGGCTAGTTTAGAAACGCTTTTAAGTGTAGAGGCTACAGATAAACTAGATCCGAAGAAAAGAGTAACTCCTACCAATAGAGAGTTAATTGCACAAGGTACCGGTAATATGATTTCAGGTTTAATCGGAGGATTACCAATTACACAGGTAATTGTTCGAAGTTCAGCAAATATTCAATCAGGTGGTAAGACCAAGCTCTCAGCAATATTGCATGGTTTTATGATTCTAATTAGTTTAATGTTAATTCCTGATGTGTTGAACTACGTGCCTTTGTCTGTATTGGCAAGTGTACTTTTTGTTGTTGGGTTTAAGCTGGCCAAACCTAGCTTGTTTAAGAGTATGTATAAATTAGGGCCGAAACAATTTTACCCTTTTGTGGTTACTATCGTCGGTATTGTGTTTACAGACTTGCTAGTAGGGATTGGTTTAGGAATGGCGGTTGCTGTATTTGTGATATTGATGAATAGTTACAAAAACTCTCATTTCTTACACAAAGAAGAAAGTAATGGCAGTACTAAGGTGAAAATGACTTTGGCAGAAGAGGTTACTTTTTTAAATAAAGCAGCCATACAAAAAGAACTTAATCGATTACCGGATAATATAGAGTTGTCGATTGATATGAGTAAGTCAGTACGAGTAGACTACGACGTTTTTGAAATCATAGAGAATTTTAAAAATAACGGAGCAAAAGATAAAAACATTACAGTAAATGTAAAACGTGGTACACCGCACTACGAAATGGCGGATTACTAAGAACAATTAATTATAGTTAACCAATTAGTTGAAAAGAGAAAGCCCTGCTGAAAAGTAGGGCTTTTTCTTTAGCCGCTAATTCACAAATTAAAAACGAAAGCCTTATCGAATACTATTCGTGCATTCGTGGCAATATTTTTTTAAGATTGTTTTATATTTGTGTTATGAAGCAATTTGTAAAAAGCTTAAGGAAATCGAAAAGGCTCGCTATTTTGTGGACTGCTTTTGCTTTAATTTTTACAAAAGTATTGATTTGGTTAGTAGGGTTTGAAGAAATACAATTGCGAGATTTTATTATATTGCCGCTTTCTGCAGTAATTTTTGGTTTGATTTTTTGGAGCTTTGCTAACTATGTTAATGATTAAGATTAATTGTTATATTTTGAGTAGTTTATAAACTAAGTTAAGCTGAATATTTTTTAACTGACGAATATGCTTTAATGTAGGTGTTGGATTTTTTTCTTGTTTTTTAATAGTAACCGACTTAGGGTTTTTGACAAAAAATGTTCAGATAATTGCTCCAAACTGTAAAATTTAAAACGATGAAAAAACTAGTAAAGGGAGCATTGTTGCTTGCCTTAGTAGGAACTACAATTGTTGGGTGTGAGAAAGAAGAGGTAACTATTCAATCTTTTCAAGATAATGACTTAAAAGAGAATAAAGAGTATGTTCTGAAATCAAACTTTGATTATCCAATTATATTAGATAAGGGTTTAACTATTGAAGAAAACCTTTTAGAAGTTCTAACGAGTTTGAAAGCAGGAGAAGTTTTGTATTCGACAAATGTAAATGGTGTTCGAACTAATGAAATTAGACTAAATCTTGAGAATGATGACTTTCCGGATAACCCGGAAGATCCAAACATTTCTGCACATTGTCATGTAATTCAAAGCGGCTGTCTTGCTTATTTAGTAACAATTCATAATTATAATCTAGAACATTGTAACTATTCATCAGGGGGAATTTATCAGGAAAGCGGAAATATGATGGTGCTTGATGGAGGTTGTGATAATGATAACATTACCTATCTTTAATATAGATGAAAAGTTACGTATTATGTATAGCTATATTAATTAGCTATACAATTACTTACTCCCAAGAACAATCATTAAAGCGTGAAGATTCGTTAAAAAATGCGTTTATTACTGAAGGTTATTCAAAAGAATTGGCACTTGAAACTTTGACCTATATACATTATGAAGGAGTAAAAAGTACTAATAGACCAAATTGTGCTTTGTTTTTTATTAATCAAGAGGGAGAGTGTCAACTTGAAACCAATCGATTTTGGGAGCTAGAAAATTCAGCTAAAATTGTTTTAGAAAAAATGAACTTTATAAGTTCATGCAATTTGGTAAATGAGATAAAGTTTAAAAGTCTTGATTTGGATTGGATTAACTTAAATTTACAATCAAACCTTGATAGTAATCATGCAAATTTTATTTATTATAATAGTATTGACAGTCTAGGTTTTTTGAGGGTTTATAGGGTTGAGTAAAACGAAATGTGAATTTATTTTGTAAAAGGCATAAGGCTTGATTATTATTTCTTATATAAATTTCTCTCCCTTATTTAACTTAATATCTGTTACAAATTCTTTTATTTTTTGCTCATCTTCTTTTTTGCAAACTAAAAGTGTGTCGTTGGCTTCAACTACAATATAACCTTCTAATCCTTGTAAAACAACTAGCTTTTCTTTAGGTACACTTACAATACAATCTTTAGAATCGTATAGCATTACGTTTTTGCCCACAACAGCATTTTTGTTTTTATCTTGAGGTAAGTGAGTGTAAATGGATCCCCAAGTGCCTAAGTCAGACCAGCCAATATCGGCACTGATGACGTATACGTTTTCCGATTTTTCCATAATGCCATAGTCAATGCTAATGCTTTTAGAAACCGAGTAAATGTCTTCAATCGCTTTGCTTTCTTCCGCCGTGTCTAGTTTGCTGTCTTGCTCTTGAAAAAGATTATCGACCTCAGGTAGCAATTTGGCAAAAGCTTTATTAATGCTTTTTAAACTCCAAATAAACATTCCGGAATTCCAGCTAAAGTCGCCGCTTGCTAAGAATTGTTTAGCAAGTTCTATGTCGGGCTTTTCGGTAAAGGTTTTTACTTTTTTAATTTCTTCATCACTGCTATCGTCAAATTGAATATAACCATAACCGGTATCGGGTCTTGAAGGTTTTATTCCCAGAGTAACTAAAACATCGTTTTTTGCGGTAAAGTCGAGTGCTTTTTCTATTACTTCAATAAAATGATCTTCTTTAAGAATTAAGTGGTCGGAAGGAGCAACAATGATGTTGGCATTTGGGTTTTTCTTTTTGATTTTATGGTTGGCGTAAGCAATGCATGGTGCAGTATTTCTACGACTCGGTTCTAAAAGGATTTGTTCTGCCTTTACATCAATTTGCTCCAATACTAATGATTGGTACATTTCATTGGTTACAATCAAAATGTTTTCTTTAGGTGCTATTTTTAGCAGGCGGTCAAATGTCTGCTGAATTAGTGTTTGTCCGGTACCTAAAATGTCGATAAATTGCTTGGGAAATGCAGTGCGACTCATTGGCCAAAATCTGCTTCCTATTCCTCCTGCCATAATTACACAGTAATTATTCTTCCGATCCATGATGTAAAATAATAGTTATTAAAAGTCAAAAATAAGGAATAATAGGAGCTTTTTATGCTATATTTAGTCATTAACAAAATGATAATTTAAAATTAATTTAAGGGGTTAAGTTTTTTGTATTTTGTTGATGCATTTGAATGAAAAAAACGCCCCGGAAGACCGAGGCGCTTAAAACCCTAATTAGCGAGATAAAACAACTTTGACAAGATTAACTACTAAGTTGTTTTAAAGAGATGATTACTCGCCAACCAAAGAACACTTAACCATTGGGGCTAAAGTCCGCAGAAGTTTTACGCTGGTCAATACTCATATTTCGGTATTTTTGTTATGCTAAAAAATATGGCAATACATTTAGATACTATTGTCGACTTTCTAATTTTCTTTTTTATCTTCGCAGTCTATGGAGCGCATACAAATTGATGTTTATATTTCTGACTTACTCTACAGCTACGACTGTGTGATTGTGCCTGATTTAGGGGGCTTTGTGGCTAATTATGCGCCGGCTCAGATTCAGGCTGTTCAACATAAATTTAACCCGCCTTCAAAGAAAGTTTCTTTTAATAAGAACTTAAAAAACAACGATGGTTTATTAACAAATCACATTGCTGAGCGCCGCTCTATTTCTTATGAAGAAGCCGGAAGTTTGATAAGGTCGTTTGTTAATCGTTCTATTGCCGGATTAAAGCAAGGAGATAAAATTCACATTGAAAAAGTGGGTACTCTTTATTTAGATCCTGAGCAAAACATTCAATTCAAAGCAGAAGAGAGTAATGATTATTTGTTAGATTCTTTTGGGTTAACTGCATTTAGAGCCATGCCTATACAGAGAGAAGGGCTCGAAGAAAAATTGGAAAAAGAGTTCAAGGAGAAGTTGCCTAAATTAAAGGAAGAGACAAAGAAGAGAAAGAAATATTGGCCGGCTGCGGCTGCCTTGGCGCTTTTGGTAGCATCTACTGTAGCTTTAAACTCTCAATTTAACTGGATAGAAAAGGATCATTTACAATATTCTTTTCTGAGCTTTTCTGATAAAGCAGCACCCAAATATTCTGCTAAAAGCGTTTCTATTGATGCCATTAAAGAAGACATTAATTACAAGCCTTCAGTGAGTTTTTCAAAAGGGATTGTTCCTTTTGTAACTTCAGATGGAGAAAGCACAGCGCTTTTTGTAGATAATAGAGAAAACAATCTCAATACAGAGGTTGACAACACAAAAGTTGTAGATGAAAAAAGGAGCCAAAAGTTAGTTTTTCATGTGATGGGCGGTTGTTTTTCTCAGTATACAAATGCCACTTCGCTTGTAGAAACTTTAAAACAAAAGGGCTACAACGCTCAACTGCTTGGAAAGTATAAAGATTTGCATGCTGTAAGCTATAGTAGTTTTGCCAGTAGAGAAGAAGCGGTTAAGCTATTGGCTGATATTAGAAATGGCGAAAACCCAAACGCTTGGTTGTTGGTGAAGCCGTTTTAGTTTCACGGATTTACTTTTGCAATCACAGCTCACATTTTAATTACCTTTGCCATCCAAAATTTTGAATAGATGAAAGCTAGAAAAGCTCAAGAAACACTCGCGCAAACTTCTAAGATTGTTTTACCAAACGATACTAATGTCTTGGGGAACTTAATGGGAGGACAGTTGCTTAATTGGATGGATATTACTGCAGGTATTTCAGCACAACGCCACTCTCAAAGAGTAGTAGTTACTGCTTCAGTAAATAATGTTTCATTTAATCATCCGATTAAGCTGGGCGATGTAGTTTCTATTGAAGCAAAGGTTTCTAGAGCTTTCACCTCTTCCATGGAAGTTTTTTTAGACGTTTTTGTTGACTTGCCTGGTGGTAAAAGAAAAAAATGCAATGAGGCCATTTACACTTTTGTTGCAGTTGACCAAAACGGATCTCCAATAGAAGTGCCTGAATTAGTTCCCGAAACTACTGAGGAGAAAGAGCGATATGATGCCGCCTTACGTCGCCGACAGTTAAGTCTAATTTTAGCCGGAAAAATGAAACCCGAAAGCGCGACTGAATTGAAAGCCATTTTTGAGCATGTAGAAAGTGTGGCTGAGAAGTAATGTGCTGCTATAGTGTTTAATTGAATATGGAACGCGGATGACGCTGATCTTTTATGACTGGCGCGGATTGGTCTTTGCGAATACTTGCTTAATATCACCCTTGTTCTATCCTAATAATGGAACACAATGGCACTGATTATTATAATTCAAGTTGATTGGTATCTGCGAAAATCCGTCGAATCTGCATTATCAGCGTTCTATTAAAGTTTTATGCTTCAAATTTTCTTGATCACTTCACTTTCATCAATCAACATCATGCAGTTAAAATGACCTTTTGGACATTTATTGAATCCAATTTTGGAGCAAGGTCGGCAGCTTAAATCCTTTACTTCAAAAATGGTAGATTGATTTTCATTTCCTTTCTTTAATAGGGGATACATTCCAAATTCGGGAACTGTATTTCCCCAAAGGGATAAAATTCTTTTTTGAAAAGAAGCGGCAATGTGCATCATGCCGGTGTCGGGTGTAATCACCGAATTGGCCTGCTTTATCAAATAAGCCGATTGATGTAAACTCATTTCTCCGGCTGTATTCCAAACTCTATCCGGAGCTATTAATTCTAATCGCTCACCTAAATCAGCATCGTCTTTACCGCCAATTAAAACAAAGTTTTCTGTTGATTTTTCAAGAATCGACTTGAGTTTATTTTCCGGAATTTGTTTTGTAGCGTGATTGGCTCCTAAAACTAGAGCTGTGTAACCATTTTTAACTTTATTGGGAAGCTCAATTTGAGAATTAATATTTTTTGGTAAAAAATAATCTAAGCCTTCTCCATCGTATTTAATATCAAAAGCTTTTGCAGCGGCTAAGTATCGATCCACAATATGCAGTTCAGGCATTTTGTTCCACTTAAAATTCACCAAAACCCACTTGCGAATATTGAGTTTGTCGAAAGTAAAGCTCAAAGCCTTTAGCTTTCTTTTTACTCTACGAGCTCTCATATTTTTATGCAAATCAATAATGTAGTCGTACTGCTCAGCTTTTAATTCTTCAATTACTTCGTTGGTGCTTTTCTCGATACTGTAAATTTTGTCCAAATAAGGATTTTCAGCTAGCAAAGGCAAATACACTTTTTTTGTAATGTAGTGTAGCTCAACATCACCTTTAATTTGGTTTTTTAAACAGCGAATTACCGGTGTAGTAAGCACAATGTCACCAATGGAACTAAAACGAATGATGAGAATTTTGACTTTAGTATTCACAAGGGCAAAGTAAAGAAACTAGATTATAACAACGAATGCCTTTTAAATAATCTACTAATAATTTGTATTATTTTTTTGCTGCTTCATCTTTATAAATACAAAAATTCCCTTTATTTTCTCCCAATTCCTCAGGATTTACATATTGACTAAAGTCATCGGAATCAAATGATTTTAAAAATTGTTGAAAGCGCTCATAAGGAGTCAATGCTAAAAACTCCTTTTCTCTTCTTTCATTGTTTTCTTCTTTTGTTGCGAAAAATATTTTCTTCTTTGACTTTTTCATATTCTGAAATCAAAGTTAATGAAATCAAGACTTCTCAAAGGCATGATAAATCCTATTTTTGCGGCATGGAGATGATCGATACACATACACATCTGTATTCAGAGCAGTTTGATGAAGATAGAGACGCTATGATTCAGCGAGCTTTAAATGAAGGAGTGAAGCGTTTTTTTTTACCCAACATTGATTCCAATTCAATAAAAGGAATGAAAGATTTGGTAGCAAAGTACCCAAACAATTGTTATCCGATGATGGGGCTTCACCCGTGCTCGGTTGGTAAAAATGTAGCGGAAGACTTAGCTTTAATTGAAAAGGAGCTTGCTTCAAATAAATACATAGCTGTTGGTGAAATTGGCATTGACTTATATTGGGATAAAAGCTTTCAGCAAGAGCAAGAAATGGCATTTAAAAAGCAAATTGAATGGGCAAAAAAATTAGAATTACCTATTGTTATTCATTGTCGTGAAGCATTTGATGAGATTTTAACTATATTGGATGAGGTAAATGACGAGCAGCTTAGCGGAGTTTTTCATTGCTTTACCGGAAGTTTGGAACAAGCAAATCATATTTTAAACTACGGTGGTTTTAAATTGGGCATTGGGGGTGTAGTCACTTTTAAAAACTCAGGTCTAGATAAGGTAGTTGAACAGTTAAATTTGAAAGATTTAGTTCTGGAAACAGATGCACCATACTTAGCACCGGTTCCTTTTCGAGGTAAGCGCAACGAAAGTGCGTATGTTAGCCGTGTAGCAGAGAAACTAGCTGAAATCTTTCAATTACCTTTGGCGAAAATTGCCCAACAGACAACTGCTAACGCATTAGAAATATTTAAAATCAATGAGTAATCCTTCTAAAGTTTTAATTATATACACAGGTGGAACCATTGGTATGGTGGAAGATCCTGAAACAGGTTCTTTACATCCATTTGATTTTGATCATTTATTAAATGAAATCCCCGAGTTAAATAAATTTGATATTGACTTAGAGGCAATCTCTTTGGAAAACCCCATGGACTCTTCGAATATGGGGCCGGAAGGCTGGGTAGAATTAATTGGAATTATTGAGGAAAATTACAATGACTTTCATGGTTTTGTAATTTTGCATGGATCTGATACCATGGCTTATACTGCTTCAGCCTTGAGTTTCTTATTAGAAAATGTAAATAAGCCGATTGTTTTCACCGGAAGCCAGTTGCCCATTGGTAAAATTCGCACCGATGGTAAAGAAAACATAATTACAGCCATTGAAATTGCTGCCGATTATGAAAATGGCAGACCAATCGTACCGGAAGTTGCTATTTACTTTGAGTATGCTCTTTATAGAGCTAATCGAACAACAAAAGTAAGTGCCGAAAACTTTGAGGCTTTCCAGTCTCCAAATTATCCGCTATTGGCAGAAGCAGGAGTTCACATTAAATACAATCGTTTTGCCATAAGAAAGGCTGAGGATAAACCATTGTTGGCTCGAAAAAATATCGTTGAAAATGTTGCTAGTATTCGTCTTTTTCCTGGTTTACAACACAAAGTTTTTAAAGCCATTTGCGATGTTCCTGATTTGAAAGGTTTGTTGCTTGAGACTTATGGTAGTGGGAATTCACCTACTCACACATGGTTAGCAGAAGAAATTATTAAGCTAAATGAAAAAGGAGTGATTGTGGTAAATGTTACTCAGTGTATTACAGGGAAAGTAATGCAAGGGAAATACGAAACCGGAGTGCATTTAGAAAGAGCCGGAGTGTTAAGCGGTCAGGACATGACTTATGAGGCCGCCATGACAAAGCTGATGTACTTGCTTTCTTGTAAAGAGCTTAGCGTTGAACAACAAAAACAGTTTATGCAAACTAACCTAAGAGGGGAGATGAGTTAAAAAGAAGTTTTTGAGAAAGTATTTTTTTGTAATTTGGCTGCCCGCTTATTTCAGGCGGGAAAAATATTGGAGAGGTGGCCGAGTGGCTGAAGGCGCACGCTTGGAAAGCGTGTATACGGGAGACCGTATCGGGGGTTCGAATCCCTTCCTCTCCGCAGCTGGAAGTTAATAGCTTCAGGAAGTTCTTTGGTAAAATGTAATTTATAAGTAAAGCGGAATTGGAAGGGTTCGAACCCCCGATAATAAGGGTCGGTTCGTTCCGAGGAATTTCGCCAAAAGCGAACTTATCTAGTTTATGTTTGTTTACAAATGGATTTGTTAAAACTAAATTCTTTTACACTTAACACAATATTGAACTCAAAGCAATGTTTAAGGCATTATGAGTGTCATTGATTAAAGTTTTTGAAAAAATTTAACATTCAGTTAATGAAACTAAGGCACTAAAATTTGCCAGAATTGAAATAAGTACATTAAATTCGCATCCTAATTATTTAAAATAACCACAAATCAGTAATTAAATCAGATTATTAATAATTAAATTATGAAAAAGTTATTCACTTTAATCGCAGTAGCAGCTTTCTTCACATTTGGAGTAAGCAATTATAGTTTTGCTCAAGAGGAAGCAGATAGCGCTGAAGCGCAAACTGAAATGGCTGACACTACTGCAACGGAAGCCGATACAACGCAGGAAGCTGCAGCAGCTACCACTGAAACTGCATCAACTGAAGAAGCAGCAGAAGAGGAAACTGAAGTAGTTGAAGAAAACAAGTCATTCCACCAAATTTTGAAAGAAAAATTTATCGAAGGTGGAGCTGAGTTTATGGGCATTGTATTACTTTGTTTGATTCTTGGTTTAGCCATTGTAATTGAGCGTATCATATACTTAAATATGGCAACAACAAATACTAAAAAATTGTTGGCAAATGTTGAAGATGCTTTAAATTCAGGTGGTGTTGATGCTGCTAAAGAAGTTTGTAGAAACACAAGCGGACCGGTAGCCAGCATTTTTTACCAAGGTTTAGATAGAAGTCACGAAGGAATTGAAATGGTTGAAAAATCAGTTATTTCTTACGGAAGTGTTCAAATGGGGCTTTTAGAAAAAGGAGTATCTTGGATTTCATTGTTTATTGCCCTAGCACCAATGCTTGGTTTCATGGGAACTGTAATCGGTATGATTGGAGCCTTTGATGCAATTGAAGCAGCAGGAGATATTTCTCCATCTTTAGTTGCCGGTGGTATTAAAGTAGCACTTTTAACAACCGTATTTGGTTTGATCGTTGCGATTATCTTGCAAATCTTTTACAATTATATTATTGCAAAAGTAGATAGCATTGTAAACGATATGGAAAATGCTTCAATTGGATTAGTTGACTTATTGATGAAGCATGAGTTAAATAACAAAAAAGCCTAAGAAATTATGTCTGAGGGACTATCAAAAATATTAAACATAGTGCTCTATGCCCTTTTAGGGATTAGTGCACTGCTGGGAGTTCTGTTTTATTCAGGCTCAATAGAATCTGATACCATTATTTATTGGTGTTATGCTTTATTCGCATTAGGTGCTGCAACTGCAATTATCTTCCCAATCATTACCATGGTTAAAAACCCTAAAGGAGCAAAAAGTGCTCTTATTGGAGTGTTGGCTTTAGTGCTTGTGTTTGTTGTGTCTTACGCCTTAGCAGGAGATGAAATGTTAGATAAATACTACGATTTCATTTCAGGGCCTGAAGCATCAAGAAGAGTAGGAACCGGATTAATTGCATTTTATATTTTAGCAATTGGCGCTATCATAGCAACAGTTTACTCCGGAATATCAAAACTTTTTAAATAATTCATTGATTATGGCAAGAAGAAATGCACCGGAAATTAATGCAGGTTCGATGGCGGATATCGCCTTCTTACTCTTGATTTTCTTCTTGGTTACAACCACCATGGATGTAGATACCGGATTAACACGGAAATTGCCTCCACCATTAGAAGATCCAACTATGGATCCACCGGAGGTGAAACAAAGAAACGTTTTCCAGGTATTAGTCAATGCTAATGATGAATTATTGGTAGAAGGCGAGCCAATGTTGGTTAGTAATTTAAGAGAAGAAGCTAAAAAATTCATTATTGGAGACCCTACTTTTAGCGATCCGGAAATGCCGGAAGGTAAAATGACAGAGGTGCCAGTTTTGGGTAATAGAATGGTTTCAAAACAAATTATTTCGCTACAAAATGACCGCGGTACTTCTTATGAAATGTACATTAAAGTTCAGAACGAACTTGCGGGAGCATACAGTGAAGTAAGAGACGAATTTGCTCAGAAAGAGTTTGGAAAACCTATGATTAGGTTAGAGAAGGAAGCCGAGTCGTCTAAAAAAGCAGAAATGCAAGTAGATGCTGTTAAAGCAGTATATCCTCAACGAATTTCTGAAGCAGAACCAAAGAACGTAGGAGAATAAAGTTATGTCAAAGTTTAAAAAGAAAAAAGATGGTGGCCAACCGGCCATTTCTACCGCATCATTGCCGGATATCGTTTTTATGCTTTTGTTTTTCTTTATGGTTACTACCGTTATGCGTGAAGTAACTTTGAAAGTAAAAGTAGTTACTCCTAAAGCCACTGAAGTAAACAAGCTTGAACGAAAGTCTTTAGTAAGTTATATATACATAGGAGAGCCGGTAGATAGATTGCAAGGTCAATTTGGAACTGCTCCAAGAATTCAGTTGAATGATGCTTTTGCAACGAAAAATGATATTTTTCAATTTGTAGAAGCGGAGAGAGAAGAGACAAATCCGGCCGAAGTACCTTTAATGACTTTTTCACTTAAAGTGGATAAAGATGCTGAAATGGGTATTGTAACAGATGTTAAACAAGAACTTAGAAAAGCAAATGCATTAAAAATTAACTACTCTACCGGTAAAACGGATAAGATTGTAGATTAAATAATCTGACTTATTACTCTAAAGCCGACTTTATAACAAGAGTCGGCTTTTTTATTTTGGCTTTTTATCAGTTACTGGCTGCAAAAACCATCCATAAGTTAAACTGATTAAGTGAGTTCTTCCTCCCATTCCTGTGTAACCTCTATCCATAAATGGGTTAGCAAATCGGTATTCAAATTTTAGGTAGGAGTAACTCTGATCTTCATATACAAAGTACTTGTCTTGTTGATTTTGCTTTTGAATATTATAGCGCAAGCCTATTCCTGCATAATTGGTGAATTTTGCTTTAAAACGGACACCTTCAAAGTATTCTTCTCCTTCTACGGTGTTTGACATCGGTGCAAATGATGTTGTTCCTATTCCTGCAAATGGCAAAATTGATAAACGACGATCAGCAAAAAAAACATAACCAATAGAGCTTTCAAATTGGGTCATACTAGAACTTTGATTACGTTCCCACAAACGGTCGTTTAGTAATATGTCACGTCTTGGAGAGGTGAATCCCCAGGTCGTATTTATGCGAATAAAGTAATTTTGATAATAATAGGCTAATTTGAAGCCAATAGCAAAGTGATCTCTAAAAAGCTGATTCATATCTCCTTCTAAAGTGTTGTTGCCAATGTATACTGAAGCAGAGAATTTACTTTTTGTAGGGTAATAAATTTGTCTAAAACTGTTTTCAACTACATAACGGTATTCACTTTCCGAATAGTTTTCCAGAAAACGGTCTGCTGCTTCATTAATTTTTTCTTGAGATTCAAACTTTTCTCCAATAAAGTAGCCAAGGGCTAAAAGTAAAAAGTCTTTTTTCTCGCTTGAAAGAACTGGATTTTTTTGAATTCTATAACTTATATCAAAACGATCATTACCTACTATAGCTAATAGAGCGTAATATAAGGTGTCATAAGGAGGCCAATTACTAATTGAGTCCTTTGGTGCGGGAGGCTGATGTATAAGGTAGGTAAGAGGCTCAAATTCATTCAACCAAAAGTGAAGCAATATTTTTTCTTGATCAAAAAAAGCTAAACTAACAGTATCTTCTTGTAAAAGCAGTTCATTCCTTATTTGTTCAACTTTAGCTTTATTATTGTTTTTTAATGACTGAATAATTTCCGTTCTCCCTTCTTTAACAGCTGCATTAAAAAGCATGTTTTTAACTGATCTGTGCTTTTCCTCTTCTTTTTCTTGTGCGTTAAGGTTGACAGAAAAGAGCATCATCCATAAGAAAAGTAACAATCTTATTTTCATCTTGAATAGTTATGAAGGGAAAGTTAGTAAGAAATTCTGTGAAGATGATGTTTGTTGATTTTTGAGTATTAGCTTGGTCAGTTTATGTTTAATTCCCAACTTTTGTTCTTGATTAACACAAGTTTTAGTCATGATCCCATATTTCAAACGTAAAAAATAAGTGACAAATATGAGACCTAAAATAATAAAAAAAGCCACTCAATGCTGAATGGCTTTCTCTTCTAAGCTCCTCCTCTTGCTCCGATAGCTATCGGAGTCGAACCATTTCCTATACAATACTATATTTTTGTAAATAAAGTTATTGAAACTTTTCTTTGAGCTTTTCAATCATCTCAGGATATCGCTTTAAGTTTTCAATGTGCTTTTTTGACTTCATTGATTTAATATGTTTTTCGATTGAAAATGCTTGTTTACTATGTAAACTATCAATTATTAAGAAAAGTTTCCATGGAATTCCTGCTTTTGTGTATGCATTGTCATATTTTATTGAATTGTGTTCAATTAGTCTTTTTTCAGGGGAATCAGTTGTGCCTGTGTAATATCTGTTAGTTGATTTGGAGTGAATAATGTAAACAGAATACTTATTTTTATTTAACCCCATGATAATGGCAAATTAAACTAAAAAAGCCCAGCTTTCGCTGAGCTTTTTGCTCCTCCTCTTGGGCTCGAACCAAGGACCCTCTGATTAACAGTCAGATGCTCTAACCAACTGAGCTAAGGAGGAATTTTATTCCTTTTTTCAGGAATTGGAGTGCAATATTAGGACTAAGTTTTAAATTAAACAATATCTTTGCTAAAAATTTAAAGAAAGATTTTCATGAGCTTATTATCAATTGGAACTGTGGCTTTCGATGCCATTGAAACCCCCTTCGGCAAAACCGATAAAATTCTTGGAGGTGCAGCAACTTACATTAGTTTAGCAGCATCAAATTATATAAAAAATTCTCGAATTGTTTCTGTAGTTGGAGAAGACTTCCCTGAAGCGTATATTAAGATGCTTGAAGCACATGGAGTAGACTCAAAGGGACTGCAAGTGAAAGCAGGTGAAAAAACATTTTTTTGGTCGGGCAAGTACCATAATGACATGAATACTCGCGATACTTTAGATACTCAATTGAATGTGTTGGAGAACTTTGATCCGATTATCCCTGAAGAATATAGTGAGAGTGATTACTTAATGTTAGGAAACTTAGCTCCTGTTGTTCAACGCCAAGTAATAGAGCGTATGGCTAAGCGACCAAAACTTATTGTAATGGACACCATGAATTTTTGGATGGATATTATGATGGATGAACTTAAACAAACTCTGAAGATGGTTGATGTTTTATCGATAAACGATGAAGAAGCTCGTCAGCTTTCAGGAGAGTATTCGTTAGTAAAAGCAGCTCAAGTAATCATGGAAATGGGTCCAAAATACCTCGTTATTAAGAAAGGAGAGCATGGCGCATTATTGTTCCATGAAAAAGAAGTTTTCTTTGCTCCTGCATTGCCTTTAGAAGATGTTTTTGATCCAACAGGAGCAGGAGATACTTTTGCAGGAGGTTTTATTGGCTATTTAGCTCAAACAGATGATATTTCTTTTGAAAATATGAAAAGAGCAATTATTCACGGTAGTGCATTAGCTTCTTTTTGTGTTGAAAAGTTCGGAACTGAGCGTTTAGTGAATTTGACTGCAGAAGAAATTGATCATCGCTTAAAACAATTCATTGACTTAGTTCAATTTGATATTGTTCTTGAAAATGAAACAACAGCATAAGACGAGGTATATTCATTTTAAAAAAAGCGGCTCAAGTGCCGCTTTTTTTATCTCTCCACTTCAATCGTTCTTACACCCGAATCATTAAATGGTCCGGGAACTAAGTTACCCTTTTGGTCGATTAACCTTAGTCTAAACTGATGCTCTCCCTCGCTTAGACCTTCTACGAAATAAGGTTGCCAAGAATCAAGAATAAATTCTTCGCTATCAATAGTTAGTTCTACTTTATTGCCTTCAGTTGAAAGCTCAGTATTAATTAAGTAAAAGTCAACCAAGATGCGCTCAGCATCTTCCCCGGAGTACACTCCTTTAGGACGGCTAAAGAATAAATGTTGTGCATCGTAATCAAAGTCGCTGTTTGTGCTAATTGGAAAATTTTTGAGCACATAGGCTTTTCCATTTTTTATTCCTTCATGATATGAACGTGAGAGAAAGGCTAACACTACATTGTTGCCTTCCACCAGTTCGGCTTCGAATTGCGGATCGTACTTTGCTTGATAAGGGCCGTTGTTTAAAATGAAATGAATGTGCTGCCCATCTGCTGAGTTCGCACAATGCCGCTCTTCAGCTCCTTCTGTTTGCTCGCGCAATTGATAGTTTTTTACTCCAAACTTAAAATTTACTTTACCGGCATTCACTTTTTCGTCTTCGCTTGGACTGCTCAAATGGAGTTCTGCATCCGGAAAAGTTTTTGCTATTTCTGCAGGATATAACTTTAAGTCTCCTTTTTCAATTGGTTCTCCACCGGCTTTTAATTGTGCTCTATGCGGTTCTTCCTTTGGTGTAGCACTTTGCTTTTCTTCTTTGTTGTTAGTTTTACTTGATTCACAAGATGAAAGGCCAATAATGAAAATTGAAGAGATTAATAATACTTTGAAAGTGTTCATGGTCTTAAAGTTTCATTTTCTCCAAATGTAGTATTTCTTCTACTTTGTGCCAATAAAAAAAGGTTGCCATCCAGCAACCTTCCTTAATTATTTGAAATGAGTTTTATTTTTTACTCTACATTAATTACAACAGTAGCACTCATCTGCTCTCCGTAACTTCTGTGAATTCCATCAGCAAATTGCATGGTTAAAGTGTGCTCACCTTTTGGCAATTCAATTTCTGCTTCTGTTTGACCATTACCATAGTGAATGTTTAATGAATCCGCAGGAACAACAGTGCCGGCAGGAATAAATTCACCATCGATTACAATGTGGTGGTGACCTGTACCTTCAACTAACTCTCCGGCAGGCTTTACATCCATACCTTCAACGCCAAATTCTATTTTTACTGGAGATTTGACTGCATCTCCACTTTGCAAATTTTTGAAGAATACTCTTGCATCAGCCGGTACATTTAATAGTTCAGGCTCGTTCGAAGATTTTTCGTCATGCATATCATGTCCTTCATGGTCAGCATGATCTTCATGGCTCACTTCTTCTTTCGCTTCATTGTTTTCTTCACTTTTATTTTCAGCTCCACCGCAAGCAGTCATAAAAAATGCCGCAGCAATTACAGTAGCAAATAATCCGATTTTTTTCATAGTTATAGTTTTTGTGGTTTAGGATTCAAATTCAATTAATAGTTGATTTTTTTCAACGGCTTGACCTTGTTCAATAGCAATGGCTTTTACCACAGCGTCGGTTGGAGACTTAAGTACGTTTTCCATTTTCATAGCTTCTAAAACTACTAATGGTTCACCTGCTTGTACTTCTTGCCCAGCCTCAACTTCTACTGAAAGCACTAAACCGGGCATTGGAGCTTTGATTTCACTTACTCCGCCGGCAGCTAAATCATCCATGCCGAGCTTTTGCAACAGTAAGTCAAAACGATCTTCAACTTTTAGCTGATAGTCGTTATTGTTAATGCGTATTTCAAAACTTTTCTCTGAATAATTTACAGAGATTACTTCGGCATTGTAAGATTTGTTGTCTTTTATGATGTGAAACTTGTCATCGGCAATTTTCACTAAGTCAATGCTCTTTTGGTTCCCATCAACTGAAAACTCATTGGCTGAGCGACGCTCAATGGTATGAGTCGCCCCTTTCTCAATTTCAACTTTCAATTCACTCATAGTTGAGCAAAGATACATTTAATCATCTAATTCGCCAGCCTGAATTTATTTGTTATTATTGTGTTTTTATCTGAGCTTTGAAAATCTAAAAAAACAATCAAATGAATAAGCATATATCTTTCATTATTGCAATAGCAGCCATCGCATTAACTCAGGCTTGTAAGCCAACAAAAGAAGTTAGTGAAGTACCTACTTCTTATGTAGATTTAGATACCATTGAGGTTGAGTCTTATGATCGACCTGTTTACAACCCTTCCGAAACGCGAGTGAATGACTTATTGCACACCAAACTGGAAGTGTCATTTGATTGGGATAGCACTTACCTTTATGGGAAAGCATTTTTGACTTTCAAGCCTTACTTTTATGATACCGATAGCCTAACGGTTGATGCCAAAGGTTTTCAAATACATCAAGTTGCTATGTTGGATGAAGTGGGCAATCAGTCGCCTTTGGAGTACAGTTATGATAGTTCTTTCCTAAGAATTGATTTAGGTACAACCTATAGCAGAAACGATACCTTCGAGATTTTTATTGACTATACAGCCATGCCCAATAAGCTGGATGCCGGTGGTAGTGCTGCCATTACAAGTGATAAAGGTTTGTATTTTATCAATCCCGACGGTAGTGATCCAAACAAACCTCGCCAAATATGGACTCAAGGCGAAACGGAAGCAAGTTCTTGCTGGTTTCCAACCATTGATTCACCCAATGAAAAAACCACTCAAGAAATATTCATTACAGTAGACTCAGCATTTAAAACACTGTCGAACGGAACCTTAATGTTTCAAACAGAAAATGCAGATGGCACTAGAACTGATTTCTGGAAACAGAAGTTGTCACATGCCCCATATTTATTCATGATGGCGATTGGCGATTTTGCAATAGTGGAAGACAAATGGAGAGACATTCCTGTAAATTATTATGTAGAGCCAAAATACGAGGAGTTTGCCAAAGACATTTACCCGAATACTCCTGAGATGATTGAGTTCTTTTCAAAACAGTTGAATTACGACTACCCTTGGGACAAGTATCATCAAGTTGTGGTAAGAGATTATGTTTCCGGAGCTATGGAAAATACCGGAGCGGTTATTTACGGAGAATTTGTGCAAGGAAACGATCGTTATTTAATTGATAATTCAGGAGAGGACATTGTTGCACATGAACTGTTTCATCACTGGTTTGGTGATTTAGTGACTTGTGAATCTTGGGCGAATCTACCGTTAAACGAAGCTTTTGCTACTTATGGTGAGTATTTGTGGAATGAGTTTAAATACGGAAAAGATGAAGCGGATTACAAAGGCTACAATGATTTGCGCGTTTATTTACAAACGGCAAGAATGGGCAAAGAAGAGTTGATTCGCTTTGATTATGGACATAGAATGGAAATGTTTGATGCGCATTCATATCAAAAAGGAGGAAAAGTTTTACATGTATTAAGGAATTATGTTGGAGACGAAGCTTTCTTTGCGGCTCTAAATCACTATTTAAAAACAAATGAATACAAGCCGGCTGAAATTCACCACTTGCGTTTGGCTTTTGAAGAAGTTACCGGTGAAGACCTCAATTGGTTCTTTAATCAATGGTTTTTAAGTGCAGGACATCCTGTTTTAGAAGTTGAAAAAGAGTATATTGATTCTTTGAATTTGTTGAGAGTTCATGTAAAACAAACTCAGGAGGGAGACAATGTGCCGGCAGTTTTTAAATTGCCAACTAAAATTGAAATTATACAAGCGAATACATTGTATTATGAAAAAGACATTGTTGTTGATAAAAGAGAGCAGACTTTTGAGTTTGAATTTGACGGGGAACCACTTTTAGTCAACTTTGATGCAAACAAAAGCTTATTGGCAGAAATTAATCAAGACTTTGATGTTAAAGAAGCAGCTATGTTGTATAAGCATGGCGGCGAGTTTTTAGATCGATATTTTGCTCTTCAGGCATTAAAAAGAGAGAAAGACAGTCTTGCTTTAGAAACCATTAAAAAAGCTTTAAATGATAAACATTGGAAGATTAGATCTTATGCCATCGAAGGAATTAGAAATTTAGCGAAAAGTGAAGCCGAAGAGACTTTGGCTAAATTGCAAGAGATGGCAAAAGAAGATGAAAAGTCAAATGTTAGAGCAGAGGCAATTCGCGCATTAAACAAATATTTTGAAGACGAAGTAAGTGTAGATTTGCTTAAAAATGCAACGGAAGATCGCTCATACTTGGTGGTTGCTTCTGCATTAAATGCCCTATATGAAAAAGATGCTGAAGGTGGATTAAGCGCTGCTAAACAATTGGAAAGGGAAGAAAGCCCCTCAATTATCACCTCTATTGCTGAAATTTATGCAGAAGATGGTTCAGCAGAACATTTAGACTTTTTTACTACGCAATTAAAAACGATTAGTGGATTTAATATTTATCCATTGAGCATGAGTTTTGGTGACTATCTCGATAAACAAGATGAGAAGGTTATAAAAGAAGCGATGCCTCATTTAATCGAAATTGCCGGTGGCGAAGGTGCTTGGTGGGTGAGAATGGGTGCTGTAAACAGCATTATTAAAATTAAGAGCAAGTATGCCGATGAATCTAAAAGCTTGGAAAACAAAATCAAATCCACAGAAGATACTGCGGAATTAGCCGATTTAAATCAGCGCAAGAATAAGGTAGATGAGATGAAAGATTGGATTATAGAGGAGTTGAAACAATTGAGTGAAGCGGAAACCAATGCTAACCTTAAGCGGATTTTAGAAGGGAACTTAAATTAGATAAAAGGGAATAAAAGGAGAAAAATTAAGGGACAAAGGGTTAAGGATTAAAATGATTCAAAGTCCTCTAAGGGTTAATGTGATCAGAAAAACAATTGAGAAGTCATCCAAATTCCGGACTAATCAAAAAACCTAAGCTCTCAAGTCAATTCTCTCTATTTTCTTAGAATGGCAATTTAGATATGAAATTCTCTTGATTTTAAAAGAGTGTTCCTTCAGGGTCTTGGTTTTCAAAACCGTGGTCAATAGATAGCTTTGTGCCCTCAGCGGCTTTAACCGCCAATTGATCACAGCGCTCATTGAGTTCATTACCGGCATGTCCTTTAACCCAAACAAACTTTACTTTGTGTTTTCTGTAGATTTTTAAAAATCGCTGCCACAAATCAATGTTTTTCTTTTTGGCAAAACCTTTCTTCTCCCAATTAAATACCCAGCCTTTTTCTACAGCATCTACAACATACTTTGAATCGGAGTAAATGGTTACTTCAGCTTGGGGTTTTTTAATCTGCTCTAAGGCCACAATTACCGACAAAAGCTCCATGCGATTATTAGTGGTTTTACGAAAACCTTCAGAAAGTTCTTTGCGGTGTTTCCCCGAAAGTAGAACTGCTCCGTAACCTCCATTTCCCGGATTTCCTTTTGCTGCACCGTCGGTGTAAATGGTAATTTCTGCCAAACTCTAAATTTTCAACGAAAGTAATAAGTTCTGTTCAATTCTTTTCTTCTGCTTAGTTTTGTTTTTTACTTTTAAAGATGGCAAATTTCAATCTCTTTTTACTCAATCAAACCGATTATCAGGATGCTCTAGCTTTGCAAGAGTGCTTGTTTAACGCTCAATTAGAGCGCATAAAAAATGGAGAAGACACTCACGATTACCTCGTTTTATTACAGCATACTTCGGTTTATACTCTGGGTAAGTCCGGTGATGAGAGCAACTTAAAAGTGCCTATTGAACAAACCGATGCTAAGTTTTTTAAAACCAATAGAGGAGGCGATATTACTTATCACGGTCCCGGGCAGTTGACTGGCTACCCCATTTTCAACTTGGCACATTTTGGTATTGGCGTTCGAGAATATGTTGAGTTGGTTGAGGAATGTGTAATTGATTGTATTTCCAATTACGGTTTAAAAGGCGAGCGTTTGGAAGGAGCAAGTGGAGTTTGGTTAGATGTAAAAGGAAATAATCCGAGAAAAATCTGCGCCATTGGAATTAAAGTAAGTCGAGGAATTACCATGCATGGTTTTGCATTTAACATAAACACCGACTTGAGCTATTTTGAAAACATCATCCCTTGTGGAATCGATGATAAAGGAGTTACTTCATTGGAAAAAGAAGTGGGGGGGAAGATGGATTTTAAAGTTGTACAGCAGCAATTACTGGAGTGTTTTATAACTAGGTTTAATTATGTTACTAAATAGTTCGCACAGACTCTCAGCATTTCTTTAACTTTAGCCACCCAAAATTTTTGACCGAAATATAAAATATTGATAAATGAAAGACGTACACAGTTATATTCAGGAAAATAAAGACCGATTTGTAAATGAACTGATTGACTTGCTGAAAATTCCATCAGTTAGTGCAGATTCAACTTACAAAGAGAATGTTTTTCAGGCTGCAGAAGCAGTACGAAGAACCTTAGAAGATGCAGGGGCTGACAATACTGAGCTTTGTGAAACAGAAGGATTTCCTGTGGTGTATGGTGAGAAAATAATTGATGAAAACAAACCAACGGTTTTAGTTTACGGGCATTATGATGTTCAACCAGCCGACCCATTAGAGCTGTGGGACAGCCCACCATTTGATCCAGTGATTAAAGACGGTAAAATATACGCTCGTGGGGCAGCAGACGACAAAGGACAAATGTACATGCATGTAAAGGCCTTTGAAATTATGATGAAAACTGACCAACTGCCTTGTAATGTAAAGTTTATTATTGAAGGAGAAGAAGAAGTTGGGTCAGCTAATTTAGAAGCTTTCATTAGTAAGGAAAAAGAGAAATTGAAAGCCGACATTATTTTGATTTCTGATACTTCGATGCTTTCTTTAGAGAATCCATCGATAACTACCGGCTTAAAAGGATTGAGTTACTTGGAGGTAGAAGTAACAGGTCCAAACAGGGATTTACACTCCGGTTTGTACGGCGGGGCAGTTGCCAATCCAATTAATATTCTTTGTCAACTGATTGCTTCCTTAACGGATGAGAATAACCACATTGCTATTCCCGGCTTTTATGATAAAGTGTTAGAAGCAACTGAGGAAGAGCGTGAATTAATGGCAAAAACGCCCTTTGATTTAGACGAATATAAAAAGAAATTAGACATAAAAGAGGTTCATGGAGAAGCCGGTTATACCACTATTGAACGTACCGGAATTCGTCCAACTTTGGATGTAAATGGAATTTGGGGCGGTTATATTGGAGAAGGAGCTAAAACCGTTTTACCTTCAAAAGCATACGCAAAAATTTCTATGCGCTTAGTGCCGGATCAGGATGATGAAGAAATTAGCCAATTGTTTAAAAAGCATTTTGAATCAATTGCTCCCAAATCGGTGAAAGTGGAAGTGAAACCACACCATGGTGCAACACCTTATGTAATGCCAATCGACATACCGGAATACAAGGCAGCAAGCGATGCTATTGAGAAAACATTTGGAAAAACACCCGTGCCTGTTCGTGCCGGAGGGAGTATTCCCATAGTCGCGCTTTTTGAAGAAGTATTGGGCTTAAAATCTATCCTACTTGGTTTTGGTTTAGATACAGATGCAATTCATTCACCCAATGAGCATTTTGGAGTTGAGAACTTCTTGAAAGGAATTGAAACAATTGCTCATTTTTACGACTACTATGCAGATAAGAAATAAATTTAAGCTCTTAAAGGGAGTCGCTTTCATCGCTTTTATTAGTTTGCTTTTAAGCTCTTGTGTTAACTACGATGAAGTTGAAATTAAGGAGATCCAAGAAGTGAAATTGGTTAGCTTTTCCGATAAAGGACTTATTGTAGATTCTAAGGTGAAAATATCAAATCCCAATATTTTTGATATTAAAGTAGTGGGGTCGAAGCTGAATGTTATCGTTCAAGGACGCGCCATTGGCTCAACTAAAATTGATGGAAAGTTAGTATTACCTTCCAAAAGTGAAGAGTTTCATACTTTGCGTTTGAAGAGTAGCTTTGAAGATTTAGGGAAAGATGCATTAATGAATTTAGTGGCCATTACAGCTAGTAATAATGATAAAATTAGCTTTAAGTTTGAAGGCTACATTGTAGGAAAAGTATTTTTTATAAAAAGGAAAGTGGAGATTAGCCACGAAGACAGTACAAGGTTGAGGTTGTTTTAGTACCTTGATAACTTACTCTCGCAATAAAGTTAAGCTTCCTTTGTAGGTTCTGTATTCGGAGTTGAAATCCAACACTCTTATGGTGTAAAAGTAAACTCCGGATTGAGCTTTTTTCCCTTGTATTCTTCCATCCCACTGAATGTTGAAGCTGTTGGAGAAAAACACCTTTTCCCCAAATCGATTGAAAATCTCAACTTCATAATCGTAAATTCCTATTCCTTTTGGAGCAAAGTAATCATTGATTCCATCGACATTGGGGGTGAAAATGTTGGGAATAATAAATTCAAACTCATCATAAACGAACACTTCCACAGAAGCGGTGTCTGTACAACCTAAATTATTTGTAAGTATTTGCTGAATAGAGAAATGGCCAGTGTCATTAAAAGTATACTCTAAATAATTGCCGTCGAATTTTTTACCTTCTACTAATAAATAAGAAGTTGTGTACTCCAATCCTTGGGTACCGTCAAATGTGAAATCAGCTTCTTTAATTGATTTTGTAGAGTCAGAGACTAAGAGCAAAGCAGAGGGCTTTTCTTGTACATAAATCACACTATCTAATGTCATTACAAGCGTGTCGATGCAACGTTCAGTGGTAATCATCATTAAGCCCACATCATAATAATCGGAGCGAGAATAGCTGTGTGATACACTGCTTCCTTCCGCCGAATTGCCATCGCCAAAATCCCAAATGAAATTAGCTTTGCCATCATAAGTCGCCTTTTCTGAAAAATCAACTTTAAGTGGCGGGCAACCAATCTTTGGATCCCATTCAAAATCGATTTTGTTGTTGGCGAGTTCAAGCGAGGTATAAACTGCGCTATCAATTTTAAAAGTATCCGTATCAATACATTTGTCGGTAGTTTCTATAATCAGAGAAACATCAAAATAGCCATTTTGATTATAGGTGTAGGAAGGGGTAATGGCATTAGAAGTATTTCCATCGCCAAAATTCCATTCAAAATTTGCATTGCTTTGCGGATTGGATAGGTTTTGAAAGTTGACCGGCAAAGGGTAACAGCCTTCGGTGGTATCGTAAGTGAAGTTAGCAATTGGGTTGGGGAAAAATGATATGTTTTTAAGTACGGTGTCTTTACAATCGTTTTCAGAAACGATAAGTTGCACTTCCGGATTTGGGTTGTTAAAGGAAACATCAAAAACGGAGTCGTTTGTACTTCCATTAATGGATGCATTTAAAAACTCCCATTCAAAAGTGGCGTAAGGTTCAAACTGCCCACTAGCTGCAAAACTCACTGAATTGCTGTCTTCGCAAAGTCTTCCGAAATAATCAATGTCGGGATCAAGTAGTGGATAAACGCGATAAATTTCAGTTGAGGTATCGCTGCAAGGATAATAAGGGTTAGTAATTAAAGTAATGGTGTATTCTCCTGTGTCAGGATAGGTATAAGTGGGTTCTTTTAACCTTGATGTATCTGCTTGAGTAGTGGGGTCACCAAAGTTCCATAAATACAGCAGCGTATCTAAGTCATCGCTCGATGAATTGTTTTTAAAGTTAACTGTATAGCCTTCACAAAACTGCTCTTGGTCTTGCACAGCAGTTGTAATAATTGGTTGGCAATTCTCTACAATAATTTGAATGTCTCTTCGTACGGTATTGATCAGCACATTGTTTTTGTATTCTTCTACGCAGTAACCAATAACGTACTGACCAAGCTGTGTGGGTTGTCCGCTTAAAATGCCGTTTTGATCAATGCTGAATTGAGGATTGGAAGGTATGGGGTTAGTTCCACTTTGCGGAGATAGAAAGGGCAATTCGCTGTAGGGAGGCGGAGCTGCAGGATTTGGTGCAGGAACGCTTATACTACTGTAATTTAAAGGTGCGCAAATAGAGTAGGCCAAAGAGTCGGTAGCGTCTTGGTCGGTGGCAGAAAGATCGATCGTTAACCCAAAATCTTTGCAAAAGCTCAAGGGAGGAGGGGAGGCGAATTGTGGTGTGTGGTTGCAGTTCTGTAAGTCGGTGTAAGCCGGTACATTTAAAACGTAAGTAACACCGTTTCCATCGGGATTTGGAATGTTGTCGATAACAGCATTTCTGCAACAGCGTTGATAAACAAATTTTTTAGGTTCGTCTGCATCCAAGGTAATTGTTGCTCTATAAGTTTCTTCAAGGGCGCAGAGTGTGGTATCTTCAACAACGCAAGGATTGAAACTGCCATCCGGTATTCGGGCAATATTTGTTTGACTTAAGCTTAAAGATTGTTCAGGTACATCAAATTCATTAAAGATGCTGACCGTTGCGAATGAAGGATTTGGTGAAGAACTTGGCCCGCAGTCGACATATAATTTAAGAGTTACTTCATAGGTAACTAGGCTGTTGTTGTTAGCTAAAGGACCGATGCATTCGTAACTTAAATATCCGCCAATAATGTGACCACAATAAGCACCAATGCCGGAGAAAACGAATAAAACAGTAAAAAAGAGATGTTTTGCTTTATGCATTTGATTGTAATTGAGATTCAAATCTACATAGAATAAATTAATTGTTAGAAATAGCCCTGTTTTTTTATATCTTTGATTTTGAATTTTTAAGGGAGCCGTTTTTATAACGATTATGATTTTAAATGTCGCAAAAAATTGCTCCTTAAAATCCCTGCCTGTTCGGTAGGCAGGTATATCGGCCTGTTTGCCGACAAAGGCAGGCAAAACTATATGCCGCATGTAATTTCTAAATTGGTATTAAAAGTAAGCGAGAAATTCTCCCCATAGCCTAAAGGCGCATTGCAGCTTTCTATTTAATTAAGGAAGAAAATCTGTACATAAATCAACTATTGTTGATTGACCGAGAATTCAACAGATTAATAAAGGGCAAAAAAATAAAAAAGTACTATGTTTATGCGGATATTTACAAGTTGTGTGGCATTTGAAAACAGATGACGATAGATTTTAAAAACAATAGAATTTTTCATTTCGACCAGGACTTAAACTTGACCGAACATAAACCTATTTCGACAGAATTTAAGGAAATTGAAGTTTTATCAAATGGAAGGATTTTAATCGTTGAAAATTACCACGAATACGATAATGACGGCAAATCCAACTTGTACTGCATAAATTAACAAATGGAAATTGAATGGTTCCTTCCCTATCCTAACAAAAATCCAGACTCAATGGATAATTACGTAGGATTCACAACAAATGGAGACAAGGTTTTTGCCAACACGTTTAGTTGTTACAGGGTAGAAATCGATACACTTAAGGGACAGATTAAGGACACGAAATTCACGAAATGAAAAAGTAAAAAAACGCCACACAACAACACCTAAAGCTAATGCGGCCATTACGTCTCTGGTAGACACAGACGCAGTTGACGATGACAATCTCGATTCTTTTGGAACTTGCAGGAAACTGCACTAGCTTTATTCAAACCGTTGTGGTTAATTAAAAGAACGTAAATGAAGAACCTAATCTTAACTACTATATTCTTGGTTTTAATTGCCTACAGTTTTGGACAAGAAGCCAAAGTGACGACAGATAAAGAAGAATATAAATTTGACGAAATCATTGAACTAACTTTTGAACTCAATGCAAAATTTGACTCAATCGACATTCCTGACCTTCAAGACTTCAAGATAATTAGTGGTCCTAACAAAAGCTCTTCTGTTTCCATTCAAAACGGAGTAACGACTGAAAGCGAAACCCGAACTTTTAGACTAAGACCAATTGAGAGTGGACGACTGAAAATTAACTCACCAATTTTTTACAAAGACGGAAAGGAGATTCAAGGAAAGTCTATTGAAATTAAGGTCGATCCTTCAAATTTGACCGAAGAAGAATTAAAAGAAAAGGAATACAAAGAGTTTATTGAAGACGGCATAAAACCAAAGGGGTCGACTCGAGTAATCCTACATGAGAATAAAGGATATGTTGAAATTTTCGGAGAAATGGGATGGGAGTTTCACAGACGACTGACTTATAAAGAAATTGAACAATTAGATAAAATAAAATAACTGGCCACAATAACTAAGCATTCCCCGACTAATTGTACGGGCTGGTCGGTTCCGATAGTAATCAGAAACCCAAGATGAATTTATAACTCCGATAACAATCGGAGGATGGTTCAGAAGCGTAGTATGATTTATTAGGTTTAGGAGAGCTTATACCAATTAAGGAATTATGTGCCGCACATGAATTACCAAAAGGTATAATGCCGATATAGATTTTAAGGAGTATTCATGCGACATCTAAAATCATAATCGGTATTATTTAAGCTTGACGCAACTTTTCCAATTTGGTAAGTAGTGGTCAATTAGCGAGTAGGTTTATCTATTATTGGTAGTACTTTACTTTTTATCCACAAAAACTTTGGAAAAGTTTAATCTCCTTGTCTACTCGATCACGAACCGATGAGCAACATTAAAATTACTTCTATAAGCTATTTAACCTCCGGCCTTAATTGTTGTTTTTTGATCACATAATCGGAAAATATCCGATTATGTGATTGTTTATTTACATCTTATTGTTACTTATGAATTAGATAATAGGGTTTTATCCGAATATTGTGCGCAATAATGACAATATGGATTTTAGAACAATCATAAAGGACTATACCGAAGCACCTATATCAATTTCATTTAATTTTGGAATTACTTAGCAAGTATCAGCGTCCAAATGATACGATTAGCGAACTGCTTAAAAGCGGATTTCATTCTTTGATTTACTTTAATTTGGGGCAAGAACTAATAGCAAACCTTTGTTACAAATAATCTAAATTGCTTAAAAAGTGCTATTTTTATCCAAAACTAACGTTTTACTAAAAATTTAGAATAGGTTTTTAGACGAACTGACGTTAGTCAGAGATTTGAAAAAACAAAACCCAAATGATAAACAAACTAAATATTGAAGGTTTAAATGGTAGAAGAAGACCATTAGAGCTTGAATTTCAACCAGATTTAAACTTATTAACTGGAAAAAATGGCTCAAGTAAAACAACTATTTTGAAAATGCTATGGTTTTTAAATTCTGGTAAAATCTTAAACTTAGTAAAAGAGGTTAACTTTTTAAATACGGAAATACATACTTCAAATATCAAGTTATCCATCAAAAGAAATCCAGAGAATAATACTGTTACAATTGGTATTGATGATAATAAACCTTTTTCAATCAGTTATGGTAATTTGCGTGAAATCGAATTAAGACGACCTTCTAATATAAGAGAGAAAATATCGACAATTCATAAGCTTGCGATTCCAACAATATTCTTTCCGACTTTCAGAAGAATTGAGGGAGGTTTTACAATGGAAGAAGGTTATGACCCTAGATTTGGACCGACAGACGAAATTCGAGAAGCACTAGAACAGTTCTCTAGACGTATGTCTATTCGTAATCAAAGATTTATTACTTCGATATCTACTGACGATATTGTTGCATTATTAAACCAAGAATATACTAATATTAATGCCAAAATTAATCTGATTCAAAAACAAAAATCGGATGAGATTATACGCAAAATAAAACAACAGGGTAAAAGTGAAAAAGCCACTTTGAATGAAATTCAAAGTGATATTGAGTTTATGGAGAATCAAAGAGAAACATTCCTAAAACCATACACAACATTATCAAATCTAATCACGAAAATCTTTCAACATAAAGGGATTAATCTCAGTAATTTGACTTTAGGAGAAGTAAATAATGCTATTTCGTCTGACAAATTATCAGCAGGAGAAAAACAGATGTTAAGTTTTATATGCTACAATGCCTTCACAAAAAATAATACCATATTTATTGACGAACCTGAATTAAGTCTTCATCCCGATTGGCAAAGAACTCTAGTTCCAACACTGTTAAATCAAGGAAATAATAATCAATTTTTTATGGCTACGCATAGTCCGTTTATTTATTCCAAATATTCGGATAAAGAAATAATGTTGTCGGACGATAGAGGTGAGTAATATGAGTTTAGATTTAACAGTAGAAGAAATAGTTGAAACACTCAAGCGCTCATCACTTACAACAGTCTTAGTAGAAGGTAAAGATGACGTAATAATATACAGATGGCTTGAGGATGAAATAGGAATTACCAATGCTAATTTCCTACCTTGTGGAGGTCGTGATAAGCTTTTGCAGGTTTACGAAAGGCAGAGTGAGTTTCCTGATATTAGTGTAGTTTTTGTCGCGGATAGAGACGCTTACGTTTATATTAACCCACCTGATGAATATGACGATATAATCTGGACAAATGGATATTCGATTGAAAATGACCTTTATTTTGGCAGAGAAATCGAATCACTCTTAAGTAATGAAGAAAAATGCAATTTTATAAAATCCTTAAATTGTTTTATTGAATATTATGCATTTGAAGTGGAAAACTTAATTGATGGAAATGAATTTAATTTAAGAAATCATCCGCAGCAAGTTCTATGCGATATCAAACACGAAATCAAAGAAGAATTTCTGAAAACAATTGATTTCAAAAAAGCAAATGAGGAATTGGAAAATAATATCAAGGAAAACTATGATGTCCTTGTAAGAGGGAAAACGCTTTTTGCACTATTAACTAGAATCCTTAGTAATAAGGCTAGAAAAATCAAGCACAATAAACTTAGTCTATTAGAGCATTGTTATAGAACTCATAAAAGTGAAAAATTTCTGGAATTGATTGAAAAAATTGAAATAAAAATCAGCGCATAATGACTAAGCATTCCTCGTCCAAAGATGCGAGGAAGGCTGTGTGGTTGTAAAACAAAATGAATGTGTTATTGACTGAACTGTCCCGTTTTTCGGGAAACCGAAGATTCAGAATCGCACTATGGGCTTTTCGATGAATAATAGTTCCCTGAGCGAACAAGGGTTAAATAACACAGTTTGAAAGCAAAAATCAATTATCGCACTTTTAATAATTGTGCGCTATTGTGAAATTTTGATTTACGATTTATACCACCCACCACAATCAAAAAAAGCAGCCGATTAGGCTGCTTTTCTCTTTATTAGATTTAAACTAATTACAGTTTTTGTTTTACTTCTACTTCTTCGTAAGCTTCCACAATGTCACCTTCTTTAATGTCGTTAAAGTTGGCAATGTTTAATCCACATTCGTAACCTTTGGCAACTTCTTTTACATCGTCTTTAAAACGTTTTAAAGAGCCAAGTTCTCCTGTGTAAACAACTACTCCATCGCGTATAACTCTTACCTTATTGTTTCGATGAACTTTTCCATCTAATACCATACAACCGGCAATTGTTCCCACTTTTGAGATTTTAAAAGTTTCTCTAATCTCAATTGAAGCTGTAACTTTTTCTTCCACTTTTGGTTTCAACATGCCTTCCATGGCAGACTTCAATTCGTCGATTGCATCGTAAATAATCGAGTACAATCTGATGTCGATTTCCTCTTGCTCTGCAATTTTACGTGCATTAATCGACGGTCTAACTTGGAAGCCGATAACAATGGCGTCAGAAGCTGCAGCAAGCATAATGTCCGATTCTGTAATTTGACCTACAGACTTGTGGATAATATTTACTTGAATCTGCTCAGTTGACAACTTCAATAAAGAATCGGATAATGCTTCAATTGAGCCATCCACATCACCTTTAACAATTACATTCAACTCTTGGAAATCACCAATGGCGATACGTCTGCCAATCTCATCAAGTGTAATGTGTTTCTTAGTTCTTGCACCTTGTTCTCTTTGCAATTGCAAGCGCTTAGTAGCAATATTTCTGGCTTCTCTTTCATCGTCCATCACTACAAACTTGTCGCCTGCACTTGGCGCTCCACTTAAACCTAAAATGGAAACAGGAATCGAAGGGCCTGCAGTTTCTACATCCTGACCTCTTTCATTATGCATCGCTTTTACACGTCCTGAATAAGGACCGGCCAAGATAATATCACCTACTTTTAATGTACCCGATTGAACGAGTATAGTGGTTACATACCCTTTTCCTTTGTCTAATGAAGCTTCAATTACTGTTCCTTTCGCATTTCTATTTGGATTTGCTTTCAGTTCTAACATCTCTGCCTCAAGCAAAACTTTTTCTAATAGTTCTTGAACGCCATCTCCGGTTTTAGCAGAAACTTCTTGAGCTTGATATTTTCCACCCCAATCTTCTACCAAAATGTCCATTTGAGAAAGCTCTTCTCTAAGTTTATCAGGATTAGCATTTGGTCGATCAACCTTGTTAAATGCAAATACAATAGGTACTCCTGCGGCTTGAGCGTGATTAATCGCTTCTTTTGTTTGAGGCATTACATTGTCGTCCGCTGCAATTACAATAATGGCAACATCCGTAACTTGAGCACCACGAGCACGCATGGCAGTAAATGCCTCGTGACCCGGTGTATCTAAGAAAGTAATGTGCTTTTTGTTAGGCAATTCAACATTGTAAGCTCCAATGTGCTGTGTAATCCCTCCGGCTTCACCGGCAATAACGTTGGCACTTCGAATATAATCCAACAATGAGGTTTTACCGTGATCAACGTGTCCCATTACCGTAATAATTGGGTATCGATCTACCAAGTCCTCCGGCTTGTCTTCTTCTTCCTCAACTACTTCTTGTGAATCCGGCTTAATAAATTCTACTTCAAAGCCAAACTCCTCGGCAACAATACTGAGGGTTTCAGCATCTAACCTTTGGTTAATGGAAACGAACAATCCTAAGCTCATACAAGCAGAGATAACTTCATTCACATTTACGTTCATTAAAGAAGCTAATTCGTTTGCCGTAACAAATTCAGTTACCTTAAGTACACTTTTTTGTGCTTCTGCCTCCTCAGCCTCTTTTTGTGCTTGCTCACTAGCAGCATCTCTTTTTTGTCTTCTGTATTTAGCTCCTTTAGATTTACTTCCACCACCGGTTAAGCGAGCTAGGGTTTCTTTGATTTGCTCTTGAATTTCCTTATCTGTTAATTCAGGATCATCTTGTTTTTTACCTCTACCTTTATTAGGTGCTCCACCTTTTTTGCCTTTATTCTCGTTTTTATCGTGAATTCTACGGCGCTTGCGTTTAGGTTTTTGCGTTTCTTTATTTTCAGATGAAGAGGCTACCGGCTTTTTCTCTTTCTTTTGAGGAAGCTCAATTTTACCAAGAACCTTAACGCCTTCGAGCTTTTCTACATCTGTTTTGTGCTCTTTTGGCTTGCGTGCTTCTTTGTCAGCCGCAGCTTTTTCCTCAGCCGCTTTTTTAGCATCAGCTTCTGCTTTTTCTTTAGCAGCTTTAGCTTCTTTTTCTGACTTTTCTTTTGCCGCCTTATCAGCAGCTGCTTTTTCAGCTTTTTTCTTGGCTTCTTCCTCTTGTTTTTTCTTCTTCTCTTCTTCGGCCTTTTTCTTAGAGCGCTTGTCTGGGCGTGTTTTTAGGTTCATTGAATCTAAGTCAATTTTACCTACCACTCTCGGCTTTCCTTCTTCAAATTCAGGCTCAGGCTCAACTTCTTCTATAACCTCCTCTTTGCTCTCTTCAGCAGTATCTTCACTTTCTTCTTCATCCTCACTACTTTCGTCGGCAGGAATGTTCTTAATCAACACTTCATCATCCTCATCTTCATCAGCACTCTCAGTTTCGTCTGAAGTAGGGCTATCAATGGACACACTCTCACGGTCGCTAGAGGGCATGCTTACATTTTTAGACTCCTCTTTCGCACTTCTTTCAGATTGAAATTCTTCATTTAAAATGTCGTATACATCCGCTTCAATCTTGGTGTTGGGCTTTGCTTCAATTTCAATTCCCTTTTGATCCAAGAAATCTACGATGGTACTAATACCAACATTCAACTCTCTGGCGACCTTACTTAATCTTTTTACAGCCATATAAATGCTTCTACTTTTAACTTAAATAATCTGTTGACAAAAAATGAGTAAAAAAGTGAATTTACTCAAATTCTGCCGATAATATTTTTCTCACGTCCTCGATTGTTTCCTCTTCGAGATCCGTTCTTTTTACTAATTCCTCTATCGACAAGTCAAGCACATTTTTTGCGGTATCACAACCGATTGCTTTTAGCTCGTCTAATACCCAACCGTCAATTTCATCTGAGAATTCATCCAATGCAACATCGTCTTCAACATCGGCAACATCTTCGCGATAAACATCAATTTCATAACCGGTTAATTTTCCTGCTAATTTAATGTTGTGCCCGCCTTTACCAATGGCTAATGAAACTTGATCAGGAGCTAAATAAACTTCTGCTTTGTTATTTTCTTCATCTAAATTGATCGAAGAAACTTTTGCAGGACTCAACGCTCGTGTAATGTAAAGTTGAGTGTTGTTTGTATAGTTGATTACATCAATATTTTCATTGCGCAATTCACGCACAATTCCGTGAATTCTTGAACCTTTCATTCCCACACAAGCCCCTACAGGATCAATGCGATCGTCGTATGACTCTACAGCTACTTTTGCTCTTTCTCCCGGTTCGCGAACAATGTTTTTAATGGTAATTAATCCGTCGAAAATCTCGGGAACTTCCATTTCAAATAAGCGCTCTAAAAATACCGGAGACGTTCTCGATAGCGTAATAATGGGTTTGTTATTTCGCATTTCAACTTGCTTTACTACAGCACGAATAGTGTCTCCCTTTTTGAAGTAGTCATTAGGGATTTGCTCTGATTTTGGCAAAATAAGCTCGTTGTCTTCATCATCTAAGATTAACAACTCTCTTTTCCATACTTGATAAACCTCACCATTGATGATTTCACCAACGCGATCTTCGTATTTTTTGAAAATATTGTCTTTCTCTAACTCTAGCACTTTAGAAATTAGATTTTGACGCAATGCCAATACCGCTCTACGTCCAAAGTCTTCTAATTTAACCTCCTCTGAACACTCTTCTCCAACTTCAAAATCAGGTTCAATCTTAATGGCATCAGAAAGGGCAATTTGACTATTTTCATCTTCTACCTCTCCATCTTCCACGATTTCTCGGTTTCTCCAAACTTCAAGGTCACCCTTGTCGATGTTTAGAATGATGTCAAAATTTTCATCAGAGCCGTACTTTTTGATAATCATATTTCGGAAAACCGTTTCCAAAATGTTCATCATGGTAGGACGATCAATATCCTTAAACTCCTTAAACTCTGCGAACGACTCGCTTAAATTTATCTTACTCATTGCTTTTATTTGAAAGATATTACCACTCTTGTTTCTTTAACTTGCTCCATGGGAACAATTACTTCTCTATTGATTGTTTGTTTCTTTTTTTTGCCTTCAATTTTCTCTTTAGTCGTCACTTCAAGGACAACTTCATTTTCATCTGCCGAAAGCAGCTTGCCTTTATGGCGCTCCCCTTCTTTGGTGGTTAATTGAACTTCTCTTCCAAGGTATCGTTGATACTGTCTGAGAATTTTAAAAGGCTGATCCATTCCGGCAGAGCTTACTGTTAACTCAAAATCTTCAGTTTCTCTGTCTATATTGTGTTCAATGTTTCTACTAATTGCTACACAATCATTAATAGACACCCCTTTGTCGCCATCAATTTCCACGCGAATAACATTGGTTGCGCTCACACTTATATCTACTATAAAATAGTCTTTTTCGAGCTCTGCTATGCGCTCTTCTGCTAACTTACGTACCAATGCTTCGCTTATCATCCCTTTTAGTTTTATCAAAAGAGGGGACTCGCGTCCCCTCTTTCTACAATTCCAACTAATTCGGCGCAAAGGTAACAATAATTCTAGAATTATTTGCTAATCTTTTTGCTCTTTGCTTTTTATCCTAAAGTTTAAACACCAAACCGAATGTTAGGCTCATAACATCCGTTTCTTGCTCAGCTGGAGGAGCTGTCATAGTTCCTTGACCTTGAGCTGTTACTAAAATATCTTCATATTCCAAAGTAGAGGTGAAATAGTCCCCGGAAATCATAATGTCTACCGATTCTCCGGCATGAATTCTGAAACCTAAACCAAAGAGTGCTGCAAAGTTGTTTGCATCTCCACTAGTTTGGTTAATGACCAAGTCACTATTTCCGTCACTTAATGTTGCTTGTACGCTAGGTGATTTTCCACTACATAAACCCATCATCATTTTGGTATAGAATTCTATTTCGTTGTTATTTAAGGGCGAGATTGTACCTAAACCGACTAAGTAGTTGTTTAATTTCCAATTACCCACGCTCAATCCACTTACTCCAATGCCGGGTTGCATTTGAGCTGCTAAAGATCGTTGCATTGCAGGCTCATCAACTTTATAGCTATGGTTTCGGTACATTGCACCTACATAAAAAGTTTCAGTTATGTTATAATGGAATTCTACCCCAATACTAAATCCATTTTTTGCAGCACCACCATTCTCAGTGTCTGCAAAATTACCCGAAGGAAAACTAGCTCCGAGATGAAGAATCATGACAGATTTTTCTTCATTTGAAATATCTGAGTCAATAGTTTGAGTGTTTTCTACTGCTTGTGAAAAAGTTAACTGTGTAGTGAAAGTTAGACAGCAAAAGAGTATTAGGCGTTTTGAAAGTTTCATTTAACAAAAATTTAGACAAAAAGTAAAAGTAATGGATTACTCTTTTATTACTTCAATTTTTTCACCTTTTTTGTATTTAATCTGCATTTTTAAATCTCCGGCGCGTTTACCGTAAAATTTAAACTCTCCGTGAGGAACTCCCTCTTTGTAATTTTTTTCACTTTCTAAGGTTCCAATTTCATACCAAGAGGTCATTTTTCCATCGATTTTACCTTCTTTATAGGTAACTTCTGTCATTTTGTTGCCATTTTCATGATAATAAATCCACAAACCATTTTGCTTCCCGTCGATAAAATTGCCCTGATCTCTCAAATTTCCATTCTCCCACCAACTTTTACGTTCTCCGTTTAAAGCCCCATTGGCGTAGGTTTCTTGCAATTCTTTTTTTCCTTCCTCACTGTAATAAATCCAAATTCCATCTTTTTTACCTTTCAAATAACCTCCTTCATAGCGTAAGTTTCCATTTGGAAACCAGCCTTTCCAAGCTCCATGCATTAAGCCTTCTTCGTAGTTCCCTTCATCCTGTTTGCTGCCGTCAGCATAGTAGCTGTACCACTTGCCATTTTCCAATCCTTTTTTATACTTTCCTTCAATCAATAAATTCCCATTTTCATGATAAGTGTTCCAAACACTATCTTTTAAGTCATTTGCAAAAAATCCTTTTCTCCACAAGCTGCCGTCTCTGTAATAATACAGCCAAAGCCCCTCGCGCTTGTTTGCTTTAAAGTGCCCGGTATTTAATATTTGGTTAGTGTCGTTGTAATAATAAGCCCACTCTCCGGACTGCATTCCTTCTTCAAAGTTCCCGCGCATATCCAACAGACCGTTTTCTAAATACCACATCCATTCACCTGACTTCATTCCATTTTTATATGCTCCGGAATCGGCTAAGGTGCCATCGGCAAAGTAGCTCTTCTCCACTCCAAACTTTTCACCTTTTTTGTATTGTGTGAGTTGTTTTAGTGTTCCATCAACATAGTAGTATTTCCAATCTCCTATTTTTAAATCGTCTTCATACTTTCCTAGCCATTCTACTTTCCCACTTTCGTAAAATGACTTCCACTCACCATTTGCTTTCCCATTTTTAAACGATTGCAGTTTGCTTAATTCTCCGGCTGAATTGTAAAATTTCCACTGTCCTGATTTTTCGCCATTGCTAAGTTCTCCCTCTACTTTCAACTTGCCATTTTCATGGTAGTCTTTAATCTTTCCATTGCCATTTTCAACTAATTGCTTTCCTTCTTTTGAGTAATAAGATTGAATTTTTTCTTGACCTTCAGTTATTTTTCTCACCTCTTTCAACTGTCCATTTTCATACCAGCTTTTCCATTCTCCAATGCGTTGATCCATTTCAAATTCACCGCTTTCCTTTTTATTTCCGTTTTCATAGTAAAACACCCATAAACTATCTCTAAAACCTCTTTTAAAATAGCCTTTTACATCCAACTGCTCATTCGGATAATAGGCTTTAAAAACACTGTCACGCATGGCTCTCATAAAATAGCCCTCTTCCTTCAACTTTCCATTTTCGTAGTAGTTTTCAAAAGGACCGTCAAACTCCCCAAAGTCATAAGTCACCACCTGCTGCAAAATTCCCTCTTTGCTGTAAAACTCCCAACGACCATTTTCTATGCCGCCCATTTCCAAAAATCCTTTGGCTTTAATATTGCCATTTTCCCATTTATAAACTGTGGTGTCCTGTGCTAAAATTGTAATCGACAGACTAAAAAAGAATATTAGTCCTAAGCAATTTTTTATCTGCAATATTTGTGATAGTTTCATGGAATAATTTTATTGTTACGCTAAATTGAAAACGCTTTTGAATTGCGCTCTTAGTATATTTACATCACTTAATTGTTCAATTAGCAAGCTTGGTTTTTAGTTTAATTATTAACAAAAGTAATTTTATCTATAGTTAATTACATTCCCTAATTGAACATTTACTAACAATTGAAAGCGTAAAAGCCCAAAGAAGATGAAAACAGAGGATTCCAGCGAATTAAAAATTATTATTCGCAATTTTTTAATCAGCGATTTTGATGATTTAAAAGAAAATATGCGTTCAGCTTATCCAAATATTGATGAAGATTGGGAGAAAAGCGACATTAAACAACTGCTAAAAGTGTTTCCAGAAGGTCAGATTTGTGTTGAAGTAAACGGAAAAGTGGTAGCTGTAGCCTTTTCACTTATTGTGAATTACGAAAAATTTGGTGATCAGCACACCTATGTGGAAATTACGGATAACGGACACTTTGGAACTCACGACCCAAAAGGAGATGTTCTTTATGGCATAGAAATTTTAGTCCATCCTGATTATCAAGGAATGCGCTTAGGAAGAAGAATGTATGATGCGCGAAAAGAAATTTGTGAAAAACTAAACTTGCGTTCCATTATTGCCGGAGGTAGAATTCCGGGATACATCGATTATCAAAATGAGTTGACGCCAAGGCAGTACATTGAAAAAGTAAAGGATAGAGAAATCCATGATCCTACTTTAAATTTTCAGCTCTCAAACGACTTTCACGTTAGAAAAATTCTAAAGAATTACTTGCCCGAGGACAAAGACTCCGGTGCTTATGCTACTCTTTTAGAGTGGAATAATATATACTATGAAAAAGAAGAAAAACTGCTGAATCAGCAGCGCAGTATTGTTCGAATTGGCTTAGTTCAATGGCAAATGCGGCGCATGGAAAGCATAGATGATCTGCTTGAACAAATTGAGTTTTTTGTGGGCGCTGTAAGTGACTACCATGCTGACTTCATCCTTTTTCCTGAGCTATTTAATGCCCCTTTAATGGCAAAATTCAATCATCAATCCACTCCGGATGCGATTCGCTCTTTAGCCGGTTATACTGAACTATTAAAGGAAAAGTTTAGTGAGTTTGCAGTGAGTTACAACATTAATGTAATTGCAGGAAGCATGCCTATTTACGAAGACGAACAATTGTTTAACGGCTGCTTCCTTTGTCGCCGTGACGGTAGCATAGATTTGCAAAAGAAAATTCACGTTACGCCAGATGAGCATGCCTATTGGGGAACCTCCGGGGGAAGTGAAGTAAAAGTATTTGATACAGACTGCGGAAAAGTAGGAATTTTAATTTGCTATGATTCTGAGTTTCCTGAACTTTCAAGGTTGTTGGCATTAGATGATATGAACATATTATTTGTTCCATTTTTAACAGATACGGCCAACGGTTATCACAGAATTCGCCATTGTGCACAAGCCAGAGCCATTGAAAACGAATGCTATGTTGCCATTGCCGGCTGTGTTGGCAACTTGCCAAAAGTTCATAATATGGACATTCAGTACGCTCAGTCGGCGGTATTTTCTCCTTGCGATTTTGCTTTTCCAACCAATGGAGTGGTTGCTGAAGCCACTCCCAATACAGAAATGACCGTAATTGCCGATGTTGACCTTAGCTTACTAAAAGAGCTGCATTTAAAAGGCAGCGTTAGAAACCTGATTGACCGAAGAACAGACCTCTTTGAGCTAAAGTGGAAGAATTGACTTAATTTTACAGCTATGAGTAAACCGCTTATTATAGCTCATAGGGGCGCTTCAGGAATTGCCCCTGAAAATACCTTGGCTGCTTTCCAAAAAGCGGTAGAAATGGGAGTGGATCGCATTGAAATGGATTTGCGTCAAACCATTGATGGAGAAGTGGTAGTAATTCACGATAAAACCATTGTAAGAACTACAAACGGCTGGGGAAGTGTTCGAAAAATGAGCTTAAATAAGCTGAAAAACTACAGTGCAGGCTCTTGGTTTAATCCCGACTTTACCGATGAAAAAGTTCCTACTTTTAGAGAAGTGCTTGAATTGGTAAATGGGAGAACACAGTTGCTTTTAGAAGTAAAGGATGGAAGTCCGTATCACCAGGGGATAGAAAAAAACATTATCGAATTGGTGAATGAGTATAAAGCTAACGAATGGTGCATTGTCCAATCTTTTAACGATCGAATTTTATCCAATTTTAGAAAGCTGCCCAATTTGCAAAGTGATGTTCAAAAACTCTTTGCTGCTTTTATTCCCGTTGCGCCTTTTTACGGTGGAAGCAAGTTTAGCTACAAACGCTTACAGCGCTACGACTTTGCGCAAGAAATCAACATTAACTACAAATACGTTAATACTCGAGTGGTAAGAAAAGTGCACGAAATGGGAAAAAAAGTGAATGTGTGGACGGTAAATGAAAGCACTAACCTAAAAAAGTACCACGAAATGGGAGTAGATGGAATCATTACCGATTATCCTCATCGGCTGAAAGAGGTTTTGGAGGGGAAGTAGTTTTATTTCGGCTTTATTTTAACAATCTTCTTACCTCTCATTACAACAAACTCACTATTCTTTTGCTTTTTATATTCGATTAATCTTTCATAAACCAATTCAAGCCTTTTTAATATCTTATCTCGAAGTTCAATTTGTCTTTCTTTGTTGGTCATAAAATGATTTTTATCTTTTGATAAGTTTTATTACATCAAAAGTATTTTTATCTTGATAAACTCTAAGAAAGTAAATACCACCCTGAAAGCTTTTCATATTTATAATTTCCTTCGATTTTAGATTTAACTCTTCAACTTTTTTCCCAGCCAAATTGTATATCTCAATATATGTGGATTTTAAATTATTATTGTCAAGCTCTGAGATGGTAATGTAATCATTAGTAGGGTTTGGGTAAATAGAGATACTTTCTTTTTTGATTTTTTGAAGCCCGGTTGTCGTATCGTAAATTAAAGAGTCGCACTTCACAGCCGGAAAGCGATTCTCCCACCATCCATTTTTATAACTTATTGAATCATCATTGTAACATCGAAGTCCTGTATAAACAAGCTCATCTTTAATAATACAAGAAGGAGCAAAAATGAAACTACTTTCATTTCCAACTTTTTCAATTAATTTTTCTTGTATTGTTTGATTAAATCCCAATTCACTTGTAGCATACAATGTATATGAAACATGTTGAACCTTTATGCTGTCACTATTCACGCTTAAATGTGAAATGGAGTCAATAACAATTGGAGAAACAGAGTCACATTTTAACTGTTCAACCTCAACGGCAAGTGTATCTCCAACACCTAAGTTGAAGTTATACATTAGTTTAAACTGATTCCCATTCCAATAATATACATTAGAGTTTGATTCATAAACATAGATTGAGTCCTCTAATGATGAATTTCCATTATAGTTAAGTGTGTCAACAAGAATTGTTTTAGTAGATATACCATTCAGAATAGTGTCATTTGCAACCTTATAATTGATATACCCGTGAGCTGGAAACGATAACTGTTCCTGTTTATTAAATTTCCAATTAGCACTATTGGGAAACCAATGTTGAGCTTTACAATATTGACTTGTGAGAATAACGGAAAATAAAAGTATATATCGAAATAGTAATCTCATGACTTCATTTAATTATTAGTTATAACTTTAATCAAAAATATAAATTATGTGTTTAATTTCAAATAGATTAGAGTGAAATCTATAAATGAGTCATATCGTTTCAGAATTGATGTAATTTTATTAGTCTCGTTTAACTTAAATACAATAATCCTACATTTGCTGCATATTCATTGAGTTATGGAGTCTACTGCAAGCAAAACAATTACAGAACAATCCTTAGAAAGCTACTTCAAACCCTTTCGCGAAAATATTATTGGAGTTCATCAAAGCTTTCGTTCCCCATTTGGCAAGCAAAAGTTGGTGTACGCAGACTGGACAGCTTCCGGGCGTTTGTATGGCCCAATTGAAGATAAAATTAAAGAAGAATTTGGTCCTTTTGTTGCCAATACGCACACAGAAACAACAGTTTCCGGCACAGCAATGACAAAGGCATATCATCATGCAAAAGCAATTATTAAAAATCATGTAAACGCTTCAGAGGACGATGTGCTAATTATGAGTGGTAGCGGGATGACAGGCGCTGTAAACAAGTTTCAACGAATTTTAGGACTAAAAGTACCGGAGGGTTTAAAGCAATTTACTTCTATTCCTGAACCTTTTAAACCGGTAGTTTTTATCTCCCACATGGAACATCATTCTAATCAAACTTCTTGGTTGGAAACCATTGCAAAAGTGGAAGTTGTTCCGCCAAATGAAGAGGGCTTTTTCTGCATGAAAGAATTGGAAAAACTCCTTGAAAAACACAAAGACAATCCTCTAAAAATAGCATCGGTTACAGCAGCCTCAAATGTTACCGGCTTAAAAACACCTTATCATAAAATTGCCGCCTTAATGCACCAAAACCAAGGTTTGTGTTTTGTAGATTTTGCCTGTGCAGCCCCTTATATCGATATTAACATGCACCCTGAAAAGGAGATGGAATATTTAGATGCCATCTTTTTTTCCCCACATAAGTTCTTGGGTGGACCCGGCACCTCAGGCGTTTTGATTTTTAATCGAAAGGTATATAAAAACCTTGTTCCTGATTGTCCCGGAGGTGGAACAGTAATGTGGACAAACCCCTGGGGAGAACATCAATATATTGAAAGCATTGAAGAAAGAGAAGATGGCGGTACTCCAGGTTTTTTACAATGTATTCGAACTTCTCTAGCCATTAAGCTAAAAGAGCAAATGGGAGTTGATCATATCATCAACCGAGAAGAGGGAATTATAAATCAGATTTTTAAGCGATTACTTCCGATAGACAATCTTCATATTTTGGCTGAGCAACATAAAAGTCGATTGGGAGTAATTTCATTTTTTATCGACGACCTTCATTATAATTTGGGAGTAAAATTGCTCAACGACCGTTTTGGCATACAGACAAGAGGAGGTTGTAGTTGCGCCGGTACTTACGGGCATTTTTTATTGCATGTAGATATGGAGACTTCTAAAGCATTAACTTCTGAAATTTCCGCCGGAGAATTAATGAGAAAGCCCGGATGGATTCGCCTGTCGATTCACCCTTGTATGAGCGATGAAGAAATTGATTTTATTTGCGAAAGCATTGAAGATTTAGCCCAAAATCATCAGCAATGGGAAAAAGATTACAATTATATTAATGGTGCAAACGAGTTTATCCATCATAGTGAGAATAAACTAGAAAGTAAAAAAATGATCGAAGACTGGTTTGAATTATAGTCTTAAGTTTCTTTTTTCCATTCATCATAGGCTTGCTGTAAGGTTTGCTCAAAAAGTTCTTTAGGCTGAGCACCTGAAATGCCGTATTGATTGTTGTATACAAAAAAGGGCACTCCCTTTAAACCTACTTGATGAGCTTCGTAAATGTCTTTCTGAACATCTTCTGCAAATTGATTGCCCTCCAAAATACTTTTCAGCTCATTTTTATCTAAGCCGATTTCTTCGCCTAATTGAAGTAGCGTTTCTAAATCGTCAATGTTTTTTCCTTCCGTAAAGTAAGACTTAAAAAGCAGCTCTTCCAGCTCCGACTGCTTGCCTTTAGTTTTTGCAAAATGCGTCATTCGATGAGCCATGAAACTATTGGCTACTACCGCCTCATCCATTTTATACGTTAAACCTACTTCAGCAGCCATTGCAGTAACGTGCTCATTCAAAGAACGTGCTTCTTCAATGCTAATGCCTTTATGCTCTGCCAAATACTCATTAATATTTTTATCTGCTTGAGTAGTAAGGTGAGGGTTTAATTGATAACTTTTCCACTCCACATCAACTTCATCTTTGTGTGGGAATTTTTCTAAGGCTGTATCAAATCTTTTTTTGCCGATGTAGCAAAAAGGACACATTACATCACTCCAAATTTCTACTTTCATTTTATTCATTGACTTAAGCTCTTTTGATAGGAAGACAATTATATTAAAATTTGGTTCAACTCCAAATTGACCCTTTTTCCAACTTTATTTTTTCTTTAAAGAAGAAGCGAGTACTCTTTTCAAAAGATTTGGTGTAATCGGAAACATAAAAGTGATGGGGTAATAGTTGTGCTTCGCTCAGCAAACCTTTTTCTTTCAACAAGCGAGCTACATGCTCAGCTACTACTTCGGCAGAGTCGATTACATTCACCTGATTTTTGTAGTAAGATGAAATTTGTTTTTTGATTAATGGGTAGTGTGTGCAAGCCAAAATAATATGTTCTATTTCACTAAGCTTTTCATCGGAAAGGTAGGAGTCGATAACCGTTTGACTGATTTTGTCGTTGATAAATCCTTCTTCAATCATTGGACAAAGAAGGGGAGTTGCAAGTGACTTAACTAAAAGCTGATTGTTCTCTTCTCCAATTTTTTTACGATATACATCAGACTTTATAGTTCCTTTAGTACCAATTACACCTACAGCTTTGCTCTTTTCTATCTTTGTCATAAGCTTAACTACGGGGTCTACAACATTAATAACGATCGCTTGATTGCCAACAATGCGTTTTACTTCTTTATAGGCAATAGATGAAGCTGTATGGCAGGCAATAACAATGAGCTTGCATTTTCTCTTCAATAAAAACTTTGCAATTTCTACCGAATAGTGTTTAATTGAGTAGGGTTCTTTATCGCCATAGGGTAAATGAGCAGTATCTCCAAAGTAAATCAGTTGTTCGTTAGGCAAGTGATTTTTTATGGCATGAGCAACTGTTAATCCGCCAATCCCAGAATCAAAAATACCAATGGGGTTTTCCTTTTTTAAATTTGTTTTCATAAAAAAAGCAGCCTGTTTTAGACTGCTTCGAATTTATTTATTATTTGCTTTACTTGATTAGAGTAAGCCCAATTTCTTTTTCACCATTGGCATAATGTTGTCAGAATCTTTCTGGTAAAGCAAAACGCCAACTCCTGAGTCGAAAATATAGGTGTATCCGTTTTCTTTGGCAACCTCTTCAATTGCGTTCTTCGCTTTGTCAATAATTGGATTCAACAACTTTTCTTCTTTTTCTTGTAAATCTTTTTGAGCAGTTTGTTGAAAATCATTGATACGCTCTTCTAAGTTAGTGATTTCTCTAATTTTGTCCTGCTTGATTGATTCAGACATAGTTGCTTGTCCTTGCTGATAGCTTTGAACTTTAGATTGATACTCTTTTGTCATTGCTGAAAGCTGAGCTTCCAACTCTTGAGCATATTTCTTTATTTCTTCTTCTACCTGTGTTCTTTCAGGCATAGCTTGTAGCAATTCATTGGAATTAATGTGTCCAAGTTTTTGACCAAATACGGTGGTTGTAAATAAAATAGCTACCAATAAAAGTGCATTCTTCATTGTTTTCATTGTTGTCATATTTAAAGGTGTAATATTAATGTTTAGTTGTTTATTTTCAAATTTTTTATCGTTCTTCTCCGGGTTTGTGTCCCATTCTTCTCAAAATATCATCGCTTTTGTCGTATTTAGGGTTGGTGTAAACCATGGTTAATCCGGGTGATGCCTTATCGAAAATAATGGAATATCTTCCAATGTTAGCTGTCTCTTGAACGGCTTTGTAAATTTTTTCTTGAATGGGTTTGATGAGTTCTTTTCGCTTTTTAAAAAGCTCGCCATCTACTCCAAATTTTTCTTTTTTAAACTCTTTTAGCTCATCCTCTTTTTCAATGATTTCTTCTCTTCTTTTATTTTTCATTCGCTCGGTAAGAAGAATTTCCTCTGCTTGGTAATCTTGATAGAGCTTATCAATTTGCTCTTGTTTACGTTCCATTTGCTTTTCCCACTGTTCAGAAAGTTCGTCCAATTGTTTTTTGGCTTCTTGATAATCAGGAATATTTTTTAAAATATATTCCGTATCAATGTAGGCAAACTTTTGAGCTTGCATTTGTGAAGCTCCAAGTAGAAGTAAAAATATTAAAACGATTTTTTTCATTTGTAATCAATTTAATTTACTGCCAAAATTGCTTTTACAACTCAGTGTATCATTAAAGTTGAGTTGCTCTCTTCAATTACCGTTCCAAAAATTACCATCCACCAATATTTCCTCCAATGGTAAAGTGGAATTCTGTTCGTTGATTAGGATCTGTTCTTCCCGGAACATCGTCAAATCGGTAACCCCAGTCGAGTCCCAACAAGCCGAAAAATGGCATGTATATCCTTACCCCAACTCCTGCTGCACGCTTAACGGCAAATGGTGAAAATTCGCTAAAATCAAACCAAGAATTTCCGGCTTCAGCAAAAGCTAAACCGTAAATAGTTGCTGAAGGATTTAATGAGAATGGATAACGAACCTCCATCGTGTACTTACTTACAATGGTTGCTCCCACTCGAGGGGATAAGATTCGGTCACCATAGCCTCTTAAAGCAATAATCTCACTTCCATCAAGGTTAAATCCACTTAAACCATCACCACCTAAATAAAAACGCTCAAATGGTGATTGACCTAACTCATTGTTATAGGATCCTAAATAACCGTATCCAATTTTAGTGTTTAAAACTAATTTTCCGGCAAGTGGAGTAAACCAAGAGGAGTTGAACTTCCATTTGTGAAATTCAATTAATTTATACCTTTCTTGATTACTCAAACCTTCGTAATCTTCTCTATTATCAAACAGCGAGAAAGGAGGGGTGATTTGCGCCGAAAGTGAAATGTTTGATCCGGTTCTAGGGTAAATGGGAGCATCAACCGAGTTTCTAGAGAAGGTAGTTTTAAAACTCAAGTTATGAGCAAATCCACTGTTGAAAATAAAGTTGCCCCAGTTTTGTAGTTCGTAGTATTGGTAACTAATTTCATTATACAATTGGAAAAAATCATCAGGACTGGTAAGTCTTCTACCTAAACCTACTGAAAGTCCCCAAATTCCTAAAAACTGACGATTTGGATTAATGATTCTCTCACCTTCAGAGTTTCGTACAAACTTTTCAACTCCATTGGTTTGTTGAGAGTAATAGCCGGTAACACTTAAGCTATTAGGTCTTCTACCTCCCACCCAAGGTTCTGTAAAAGAAATGTTGTAAGATTGGAAGAAAGTTCCGTTGGTTTGTGCTCTTAAGCTTAATCGCTGACCGTCGCCAGAAGGCAGTGGTCGCCAAGCTTCTTTTTTAAAGAATTTTCTAGCAGAGAAATTGTTAAATGAAAGCCCCATAGAACCAACAACTCTGCCGCCACCCCATCCACCGGATAGTTCAACTTGATCTGAAGGTTGTTCTTCAACTACGTATTCTATGTCAACCGTGCCATCAGTTTGATCAGGAACCGGATTTACGCCAAGTTTTTCTTGATTGAAATAGCCCAACTGCATTAATTCTCTTTGCGAGCGAATCAGGTCTGCACGGCTAAAAAGCTCTCCTGGATAGGTTCTGATTTCTCGGCGAATTACGTGATCGTTTGTTTTAGTGTTTCCCGTTATGGTCACTTCATCAATTCTGGCTTGTTGGCCTTCTCTTAATCGAATCTCAAAGTCAATCGTGTCTTCCCTTACTTCTACTTCAACTAGGTTCGGTTGAAAGAATAGATAACCATCATCCAGGTAGAGAGAGCTGATATCTCTACCATTAGGGTCTTGATAAAGACGGCGGTCTAATAAGTCTTGATTAAAGATATCGCCCCTTTCAATATTTAGAATTCTGTTTAACTGCTCGTCAGTGAACTTAGTATTTCCTATCCATCGAATGTCGCCAAAATAATACTGCTTCCCTTCATCAATCTCAAGTTCAATTACAACTCTCTTTTTACTGACTTGGTATACTGTATCGCTAACTACTTTAGCGTCTCTATAGCCTTGAGCATTGTATTTGGCTACAATGTTTTGAAGGTCGTCTCTGTAGTCATCTCGAATAAATTTTGAGGGCTTAAAAATTCGAATGAACTTTTTTCGCTTGGTATTTTTCATCGCTTTACGGATTTGGCGATCAGTCAAGACTTCATTCCCTTCAATAAATATATCTTTAATTTTTACTCTTTGATTTTTATCTACATCGATAGTAATGATTTTGCTGTTTTTCAACAAACTGTCATCCTCTTGAATAATGGTAACTTCTGTGTTGAAGTAGCCTTTATCAACATAGTAGTTTCTTACTGTAGTTTTTGTTTTATCGAGAAGGTTGGGTGTAATTACTCTTCCTCTGTTTAAGCGAATGTCTTCTCTTAAAGATTCTTGCTTCCCTTTTTTTACTCCTTTAAATCTAAACTTAGAGAGTCTGCTTCTTTCTTCAACAATTATCTTAAGAAAGATGATGTCGCCGCGAACATTAGTGGCTGCAATTTTGATATCGGTAAATAAGTCTTGAGTCCAGAGTTTGCTAATTGCTTCGGAGATTTTCTCTCCCGGCACGTCAATTTCTTGACCAATTTGCAAGCCGCTAATGGCGATAAGTGCCGAGTGGTCGAGGTTTTCTGTACCACTTACAGTTATTCCACCGATTTCGTAAGTTCTGGGAGAGCTATAATCAAGTGCTTCTAAAGCAGGGTCAATGGTAATTTGAGCCTTTGCCATTTGTGCTGTAGCCAGCACCAAAAACAAAACGATGATACTTTGTAATGAAAACTTATTCATGGGCGCTTTGTTCCTCAGATAATTGCTCGCTGGTTTTACCAAATCTTCTTTCTCTTTTATTGTAATCATCTATTGCTTCCAGCAAATCCTCCTCTCTAAAGTCCGGCCAAAGTTTAGGGGTGAAATATAATTCAGAATAAGCTAGCTGCCAAAGCAAAAAGTTGCTAATTCTATATTCTCCACTGGTTCTTATTAATAAGTCCGGATCGGGAATGTCATGCGTGCAAAGGTAGCTGTTGAATAGAGTCTCATTAACTTCCTCTGAATTTATTCGCCCTTGCTTAACATCATTTAACAGCTTTTTGGTAGCGTCCACAATCTCCCAACGGGAGCTATAACTCAATGCCAGCACTAAAGTCATGCCTTTGTTTTCTGCAGTTTTATCCATAGCAGCTTGCAACTCAGAGTAGCAATTTCCCGGCAATGATTGTAAATCACCAATGGCTTTTAAGCGAATGTTATTTTTATTTAGCGTTTTGGTTTCTTTACTTATGGTGTTTACCAACAACTGCATTAAAGCGGTTACTTCTGCTTTCGGACGATTCCAATTTTCAGTAGAAAAAGCATAAAGTGTTAAGAACTTTACACCTGCTTTAGCGGCACCTTCAGTAACACTTCTCACCGACTTTACTCCATTTTTATGTCCAAATACCCTTGCTTTGCCATTTTGTTTAGCCCAGCGTCCATTGCCATCCATAATTATAGCAATGTGTTGAGGAATATTTGGTTTAGTGGTTTTTTCAGGCATTCTACCGTGCTAATTTTAGGGGCGCAAATATCAGATAATTAAGCCAATTTTAAAAATTATTGTAAGCCGGACATGGTCCTACCTTGTTTACTCGATAAGTTAGCATGAAAATTGAGCTTACAAACCAATCATTATCATAGGTTTTGCCTTGCTCGTATGTATCGTTAATTAAATTAGGTAAACCGTCGAGATAATCTGTTCCTGTTTTTCTAAAACCCCATTCAAAAGCCAGGCTAAATCTTCTGCCTAATCCTAGTTTAAACCCCGGCCCAAAAGAGTAAGCTAAAAGCAACTGGTCATCAACCGGCTCTCCAACTACTTCCGTTCCATTGACTAATGTCTCCGGATTGCTGTCAATTAAGTTTAATCCAAAAAATAAATAAGGAGAGAAGAAGTAATCTTCGTTACCAATGGCATAAGGTAGAAAGTTAAATTCAATGCTGGTAGCCAACTCTGTTATTTGATTTTCAAACTCTGCATTTCTAGCCTGATTAAAAAGCAATTCATTGTTAATGTCGGCTGCTTGAAGTGTAGTTTGCGAAAGCGTTGCTTTAAGACTGTAGCGCATATTTAGGTTGTATCTGAAAACGGCTCCATAAGTCAAACTTCCGGTTTCATTTCCGTAGTGATGATCAGGATTAATTTCACCTAGGTAGTATGATCGACCTAGCAATATTCCCAACTCCGTTGATTTTTGAGCATACAGAGTAGAAAAACTCAAGCTAAAAAGGAAAAGCAATAAAGAAAAATTTTGCATAGCTGAATAACGGCAATAATTCAAAAAAAGTATCAAAGTTCTTAAAACTTCGGACGGCTTCGTCGTCTTTGGACAATTTTTCTTGAAATGGTAATCATTCCCGTCATAAATGTGTCGTTAAAGTCTGGGTTTCCTCTGGTTTCACCAACAAGTTGATTAGATCTTGGAATACCCACTTCCGGCATGGTGTGATAAATATTCGGATCGGACAAATAAGCTGCTTGATCAGCTTCTGCCTGAGAGGCACCATTGGCTAATTTTGCTTGTCTCAAATTATCTCTTCCATAGTAGTCTGTACTTACATCGTCAAGATAGTCTGTAAATGTAAAGCGCATGGTGAACTCAAAATTTACTTGCCAGTAGCGGTCAATGGTTTTTCCCAAGCCAATCCCATAGGGAATGGTCATTACCAGTCTATTGTATTTGTCAGGTTCTCCGGGCAATCCCTGGCCTTCTGTGCCAATTGGTTGAAGAGCTACCCAGTCGCCGTTTTGATCTTGACCTTTGGGGTTAAAGTGCATTAAACCGATTCCACCAAAAAGGTAAACGTCCAAGCCAAGTCCGCGACGACCTCTAACTCCTTTTAAACGATATAAATTTCCTCGGGCATTGTTGAGCATGTAGAACTCGCCCATTACATTTAATTCAAAAAAACCGGTTCTAAACCGCAAGTTTCTTCCTCTTCGAAAGGGTTCTTCCGTGAATTTATCATCCCCTCTTAAAACTCCCCAAGTTAAGTTTGAACGAAGAAAAACATAGCTGTTGAGTTGATAGCGATATCCAATTAAGGCTGCCGGACGGGTGGCAGCTAAATCTAAATCTGCAGGACCGGGGCGACCAATATTATTGCCACCTCCAAGTTCTCCTAAAAAGTTTGTAGCACCTATTCCACCAACAATCTGGCGTCTGAATCTTTTCCAGCGCTGAGCCTCAGCCATTGAAGGCAAGAGAATTAATAAGGTTAATATGACAAAAAATAATCGCTTCATTCTAGCAGTTGACAAATATAAATAGTTTTATCAAATCAATGGAAATAAGTCAAATAAACTTTAAGTATTTCTTTTGTCTAAGCCCCAATTTAATTTACTCCTTAAACTACTGATAAAAGACTGGTTTTCTAATTGAATTAGAGCCACTTTAAAGGGAGCTTTTTGTATACGAAGCTTTTCGCCATTAATTAACTCTTCTGACCTAGAATCCAATGCAATCAGATTTTTTTTGGCTCTAGCTTCTACTGTAATGTCGAGAATGGAGTTGTTGTCAATTACAATTGGACGAACGTTTAAATTGTGTGGTGCAATTGGGGTAATGACAAAGTTTCCGCTGCCCGGCATTAAAATCGGTCCACCACAACTTAATGAGTAAGCAGTGGAACCGGTAGCTGTTGAAATAAGTAGACCATCTGCCCAGTAGGTGTTTAAATGTCCACCATCCAAGCTTACATCAATGGTAATCATCGATGAAGTGTCTCTTTTTAAAATACTTATTTCGTTGAGCGCGAAATTATTATCGCCAAAATGATTGGAATCACTGTTTATTTTAATCATGGAGCGGTAATCTAAACTATAATTGCCCTCATATAAACTATCTATTGCAAAGTCAATGTCGGATGGAGGAGTATTTGAAATAAACCCTAAACGCCCGGTATTAATTCCCAAAACAGGAATTTTTCGCTCGCGGACAAGTAAAATGGTGTCCAAAAAAGTGCCATCACCACCAATACTAATCATGTAATCGGTGTTTTCATTTAGCTCGTCAGAGTTGCTGAAAATTTCATTCTCTTTAACTTGTAGAATTTTTGTTTGTTCTAACTGTTCTGCAAATAATTGATGGTATTGGAGTTCTGCACCTTTAAACTTTAGCTTACTGAGCAAATGTTCAATGTCGTGTTTATTTGATTGGTCAATATGTTTTCCGTAAAGTGCTATTTTCATACTGTAATAATTAGTGTCCTAAATGGGTGCTACAAAGTGAAGAAATAATCCGTTCTCTCCAAATTTATTGAAAGAAAATTCTGTTCGCAATACCATATCATAATAGGTGACAAAATCTAAGCCCAGGCCATAGCCGAATTGTATTTCATTAGCTAGCTTATTCTGAGGGTAGCCGGTTAAATCTTCAACATAGGCGAAATCAGAAAAAACACCTAAATATACTGCGTAGTGAAAACGATTAAATCGTTCCCATGGCAGAAGGTTTAGCTGAGCATGATTGGGTTTTACTAATTGATACTTGAATTGTGCTTTTGCTAGTCCAATGTTTTGCCCATCAATTACATAATATTCATAAGATCGTAAGGTGAATGATTGACTGTAGCCTAAGCCATTTTGAAGCAAATATGGTTGGTTGTCGTTACTTGCCCAAACTCCCCGAAAGCTTCCTGCAGCAAAAAAACGCTCTGAGAGTGGTGTAAACTTTTTTATTTGAAGTTGAAAGTTGGTAAGATCAACGGGGCTTTCCAAAATACCCAAACCATATTTTTTTACACTAGCTGAAAAATAAGATCCACTTAAAGGATAATTTTTGGAATCTCTGCGATCGTGTGTAAAACTGTAGTACAGGCTAAGATATTGATGTTCTTTTTGATTACTTCCTAAATAATTTGGATTGAGCTCACGAACAGTATCTTTTACCTCATTAAAATCATATTCAAACCCTAAGCGATGAGTGTTAAATATTTTAGGACGATATTGGTAGGTTAAACCGGCGGCATAGTTCCGAACAGCGTCGCCTTTATCGCTTTTGTACTGCAAGCGTTGATTGTCGAATGAAAGATATGTGATTTGGTCTCTTCGGTTGTAGGAGAAATCAATGTTTAAGCCGGCTTTTTGATTGCGGTTAATGTACGGAATATCATAGCTCAACTTTAATCGTTCGGTAAAACCAAACTGAGCAGTTGCACTCAGTTTTTCTTTTCTTCCGCGAAAGTTGTGACGGGTTAAGGTAAACCCATAATTCAAACGAGAGAAGTCTTTTTCTTCCCACCAAGTGTTAAAGTTGTTGTCGTCAATTTCAAAAATGGGAAGTGGAAAAGTATACCAACGTTCTTGTAGGTGAATAATTAAAAAAGCTTCATCCGGATTACCGATTGCTAAATCCACTTTTACAAAATTGAATAATGAGGTGTTGAGTAGGTTTTTTCTTGATTGCTCAATTTCTGCAATTAACTCATCATTCGTTAGTGTGTCTCCTTTTTTAAAAGTTAGCTCGCGAAGTACAATGTGTTCTTTGGTGATTTTATTGCCAATGAGCTGTATGTTTCTAATCACTTTATTTGGATGCTCATACAAGCTGCTATCTTTTCCCATTTGGTCGATTTTGTAGGCTTGACCAAAAGCAACAGTTGAAAAAAGAAAAAGCACGAAAAGTGCAATTACCTTAAACATGCATTACATATTGAGATAGTGGATAAAAGCATCGTAGCGTTTCTTGATATCGTCTTCGTACTCACTTTTGTGAAAAGAAGCGGCAACAGTGTAGTTATAACGCTCAAAAGTTCGAATAATCGCCGTTAAGTCTGTTTTATTAATTTTAACGGTAACATCCATTTTTGTAGAATCATCGTGAGTAAAAATATAGGAACTTAAGATCTTTGCGCCATTACTTTCTACGATTCCGGCAATTTCTGCCAAAGAGTAGTCGTTTACATTAAGCTCTAATTGTAAAATTCCACCCGGGTCTTTCATGGCGGCAAGCTTTGAAATGTTGTGCATAAGCACCTCTTGACAAATTAAGCCCAAGTAATTGCTTTCTTCATCTAAAACCGGAAGTACACTCAATTTCTTTTCGGCCATTTTGCTAATTACTTCATAAACGTGCTCAAATTGTGTAACATAAGGGGTTTCTAAAGATAGGCTATGATTGCCAATCGGCTCTTCAGGATGGTTTAAGTCTAAAATATCACCTTCGCTAATTAGTCCCAAAAACCGATTGTAGTTAACAATGGGCAGCTCACTAAGTTTATATTCTTCCATTAAGCGCAAGGCAGTTTCTCCGGTATCTGAAGTTTTTAATGGGGGAATTTCATCGCTTATTAATTCAATGGCTAACATTTTATACAGTCGTTAAATTCTTAAATTATAAACTAACTTTGAGGCAATACTACAATATTACAGAAAACTCATGACTAGATTAAGTGTCAATATTAATAAAGTAGCAACACTTCGGAATGCCAGAGGGGGAAATGTGCCGAATGTTTTACAAGTTGCTATGGATTGTGAGCGCTTTGGAGCTCAAGGAATAACTGTTCATCCACGACCGGATGAAAGACATATTCGCTACAGCGATGTGTACGATTTGAGTAAGGCAGTTAAAACGGAGTTTAACATTGAAGGATATCCAAATGAAAAGTTTATGGACTTGGTATTGGAGGTGAAACCTGCTCAGGTAACTTTAGTACCCGATCCACCTGATGTATTAACTTCCAACGCCGGATGGGATGTTTTGCGAGAGGCTGATTTTTTAAACCCAATTTTAGATCAATTTAGGAATGCCGGTATTCGAACTTCCATTTTTATGGAAACGGATATTGAGCAAATTGAAGCAGCAGCTCATGATATTAATGTAGATCGAATAGAGTTATACACCGAACCTTATGCAGAGAATTTTTCGAAAAATCCTGCAAAAGCAATTGCCCCTTATGAAAAAGCAGCTTCTAGAGCACTAGAGTTAGGTTTGGGAATAAATGCAGGGCATGATTTGGACTTATCGAATTTAAAATACTTTAGAGAAAACATTAGTGGTTTGTTAGAGGTTTCTATCGGACATGCGCTCATTTCAGATGCTTTATACTACGGTTTAGAGAATACCATTCAGCTTTATTTGCGCGAACTTAATTGGTCACACGACGAGGTTTAAAAAAGATTTTATTAAAATGCAATTGAATTATAAGAAAATAGGAGAAGGACAAGCCTTGATTATTTTACACGGCTTATTTGGTTCATTAGACAATTGGATGACATTGGCTAAAAAATGGTCGGAGAATTATCAAGTTTGGATTGTAGATCAGCGTAATCACGGACAGTCGCCTCACAGTGATGCGTTTGATTACAGTTTGATGGCAGAAGATTTAAAGAACTTTCTTGAGGAACACAAAATTAATCAGCCGATTATTTTAGGACATTCCATGGGTGGAAAAACGGCCATGGAGTTTGCCGTAAATTATCCAAATAGTTTAAAGAAGCTCATTGTGGTAGATATAGCGCCTGTAAGCTATCAAGTCCATCACTATGGTATTATTGAGGCTTTAGAGAGTGTGGATTTAAATAAAGTTCAGTCACGTAAGGATGCGGAGGAACAGTTGAAATCAAAAATTAAGGAGTTTGGTATTCGACAGTTTTTGCTGAAAAACTTATTCCGCAAAAGCAAGGAAGAATATGATTGGCGATTTAATTTGCCGATAATCAAAAAACAAATTGTACCAATTAGTGAGTGGAGTATTTCCGATAAAACTTATGAAGGTGATACTTTATTTATAAGTGGAGAAAACTCAGATTATATTTTACCGGAATATGGTGCAGAAATAGCAGCCAAGTTTCCCAATTACGAATTAGAAGAAATTGCCAATGCCGGTCATTGGGTTCATGCTGAAGCACCGGAGGAGTTCTCTAGGGCGGTAGAAGGTTTTTTGGAATAGTGCTTTGTTATTTATGAAACGCACTTGTCTTCCGATTGGGATGAGGTTGATTTTATAATTGACAAAGATAAAACCTGCGAGAATCTTCTCAATCTGTGTTATCCCTGCTTTCAGCAGGCAGGTGCCAACCACTCTTAACTCATTTTCCACTAACCACTGAAACGGTCTTGCTTCTATATTCTAAAAAAATCAAACTTTAACCCATTTCTTTTTCAATAAACTAGAGGTTTACTTAATAAACTTTAAGAAAAGCAATGAGTTAATTTTTTGGGCAGCTTAATTACGATTCCTATCTTGTGCTCAATTCATTCAATATCAATTAAATTAATTAAAGAAAATTATGCTATTAAAAAAAGTAGCCCTAATCGCATTTGTTAGTGTTGGACTTGCAGCATGCAACAATGGACAACCGGCAGATGAAAACAGTAATCAAAGTGAGGAAACTGCACCTCAGGAACAAATGCAAAATGAAGCCCCTGCCAATCAGCAGCAACAACCTCCGGCAGGAATGCAAGGTCAGCCACAGTCTCAAGCACCTAACTTAAGCGACGAAGAGTTGAAGCAGTTTGCTGAAATAGCCCAAGAAATGCAAGTAGTTAATCAATCGTTTCAACAAGAAATGATGACAGCAATTGAAAATGAAGGCATGCAAGTAGATCGTTTTACTCAAATTCAGCAGGCTCAGCAAAACCCTAATCAAAAAAGTGATGCTACGCCGGAGGAGATGCAAACTTTTGAAGCAGCAAATCAAAAATTACAAGAAATTCAAATGACTGCTCAAAAAGAAATGACTCAGAAATTAGAAGATGCCGGTTTGAGCCAAGAGTGGTATCAACAAACAGCTATGGCGATACAATCAAACCAAGAGTTGATGATGCGTTTCCAACAATTACAACAAGGAGGAAATCCTAATCAAGGTGGAGCACCGGCTCAAGGGCAATAGATTTTAAACCTTAAAAACAAAATGTTATGAAATTAGTAAAAAAAATAGCAATTAGTCTTTGCGCAGTATTTGGGTTTACAGCGGTTCAAGCTCAAGTAAACCAAGTTCCAGCGCAAATGCAACAGCAACAACAAGCTACTCCTGATATTTCTAATGAAGAATTGCAAAAGTTTGCAAATGCTTTTCAGAAAATTCAAGTAGAAAATCAAAAGATTCAGCAAAAAATGATTGCTGAAATTCAAGAAGAAGGCATGGAGGTACAGCGGTTTTCTGAAATTCAACAAGCTCAACAAAATCCTGAGCAGGAAGCTGAAATGACCACAGAAGAAGAAAAGGCAATTGAGAATTTAATGCCTAAACTACAAACAATTCAGCAAGAATCACAAACAGTGATGCAAGAAAAAATAAAATCTGCAGGCTTAACAATGAATCGCTATCAAGAAATAGCTCAGATGATTCAACAAAACCCTGAATTGCAGCAAAAACTACAAAGTATGATGCAAGGGTAGTTGTAAGTAGCAGTAGTACTAATAGATTGATTAGCCAAAGTGATTTGTTCATTTTGGCTTTTCTTTTTTTAAAAGATTATGAACTCATATCAGCAAGATGTTAGCTGAATGATTATTTTTACCTTTTATTTTTTAGCCAATGCCAAAAAAGCTCGTTATTATACCCACATACAATGAGTTGGAGAATATCCAAAAAATCATTGAAAAAGTCTTTACACTTAAGGAAGACTTTAACATTTTGGTGGTAGATGACGGTTCACCCGATGGCACAGCTCAGATCGTAAAAAGCTTGATGGAGAAGTACAAGGATAGGCTTTTTATTGAAGAACGAGAAGGAAAACAAGGCTTAGGAACTGCCTATATTCATGGATTTAAATGGGGCTTGGTAAAAGGTTACGATTATCTTTTTGAGATGGATGCCGATTTTAGCCACAATCCGGAGGACTTGGTTAATTTGTATTATGCTTGTGAAAAAGACGGAGCAAAACTAGCCATAGGTTCTCGCTATGTGACCGGAGTAAATGTAGTCAATTGGCCAATGGGCAGAGTGTTGATGTCTTACTACGCCTCGGTTTATGTTCGCTTCATTACCGGAATGCCTTTCCGAGATTCTACTGCCGGTTTTAAGTGTTACCACCGTTCAGTTTTAGAAGCCATTAAATTAGATCGGATTCGATTTAAAGGTTATGCTTTTCAAATTGAAATGAAGTTTAAAGCATGGAAGTTTGGATTCAAAGTAGTGGAGGTACCCATTATTTTTACCGATCGTCAAGAAGGGAAGAGTAAAATGAGTACAGGTATTTTTAAAGAAGCTTTTTTCGGGGTGATTTACCTTCGATTGTCTTCGCTTTTACCAAATTTTAAAAAGAAGAATTATGAGTCAGTCAACGCTCATTCAGGGAGCTAGTGTTGTTAATGAAGGAGAAATTTTCGAGGGCGACCTTCGCATTGAGGGAGAGCGCATTGTAGAAATCAGCAAATCTGGTTTATCTGCTAAAGCTAACGAAAAAGTAATTAATGCTAAAGGCTTGCACTTAATTCCCGGCATGATTGACGATCAAGTGCACTTTAGAGAGCCAGGACTGACCCACAAAGCGGAAATTTATACAGAAGCAAAAGCAGCAGTTTCGGGGGGGGTTACCTCTTTTATGGAGATGCCGAATACAATTCCAAATGCTCTTACTCAAGAGTTGTTGGAGGATAAATACGCTATTGCAAAGGAGAAATCATTAGCGAATTACTCCTTTTTTATGGGAGCCTCAAACGATAATTTAGATGAGGTTTTGAAAACCAATGGAAAAGATGTTTGTGGAGTAAAAGTTTTTATGGGTTCTTCAACCGGAAATATGTTGGTTGATGAAGAAAAAGTATTGGATAAAATATTTTCTGAATGTCCACTTTTAATTGCTACTCACTGTGAGGATGAAGCAACTATTCGGGCAAATATGGAAAAAGCACGTCAAAAGTATGGCGAGGAGGTGCCGATTGAACAACACCCCATCATCAGAAGTGCTGAAGCTTGTTATTTGTCCTCTTCAAAGGCTGTTGAGTTGGCTAAGAAGCACAACAGTCGTTTGCATATATTGCACATTTCTACAGCCAAAGAATTAGACTTATTTAGAAATGACATTCCCTTAAAAGAAAAGCGAATTACGGCAGAAGCCTGTATTCATCACCTTTGGTTTAGTGATGAAGATTATGCTGAAAAAGGTACATTCATTAAATGGAATCCTGCTGTGAAGACGGCAAATGACCGAGCTGAGATTAGAAAGGCAGTTTTAGATAACCGCATTGATGTAATTGCAACAGATCATGCACCACATACCTTAGAAGAAAAGTCAAACACTTACTTTAAAGCACCGAGTGGTGGACCATTGGTGCAGCATGCACTACCGGCATTGTTTGAAATGCACCGACAAGGGGTGTTTTCTTTGGAAGATATCGTTAATAAAACAGCTCATTCAGTAGCAGATTGCTTCCAGTTGGAAGAGAGAGGCTACATTAGAGAGGGCTATTTTGCCGACTTAGTTTTGGTGAACTTGGAGAAACCTTGGGAAGTAAGCAAGCAAAATGTTATTTCTAAATGCAAATGGTCGCCTTTTGAAGGGACTACTTTCTCTGCACAAATCGAAAAAACCTTTGTAAGTGGGCATTTAGCTTATGATTTAGGTCAATTTAATGAAGGTGTGAAAGGAAAACGCTTAAAGTTTAATCGATGAGCATTCGTCTAATTGGCATAATAACCCTTTTTCTGACTTTCTCTTCTTGCGGTGAAAAAAAAGAAAAGCGCCCGGAGCATATATGGGATGAAGAACGCATGATTGAAGTGCAAACTGAGTTTCAGAAAGCAGAGGCTTATCTTCGCTTAGGTTATCAGCGCTTTGCAGATAGTACTTATGTTGCAGATAGTGTTTTTAATGCGGTTTTTCAAAAGTTTGAAACCAATCGAGCTGAATACGATAGCAATTACAGTTATTACCTCAATCACCCCAAGGAGTTGGAAAAAGTTTATGAGCAAGTAATCATTAATTTAAATGAAGCTTCGGGTGAGTTGGAGAAGGAGACGAAGAAGTAGGCTATAGTTGATGATTGTTCCTGTACAACTGGCAACTCTCCTCAATCACTTCATCCATGGTTTGAAATTCAAAGCCCAAATCATTCTTTATTTTATCAGCAGAAAAGCATTTTTGATTAAAAGCAGTATGTATAGTTTCTTTGGTGAGAATAGCTTTTTTTGATGTGAGCAAAGAACGAATTTGATCTAAAACCAAAAGTATTTTGGCAAGTCCTATACCCGTTTTGTATTTGGGAGCTTGTTTCCCTAATTCTTGAGCAATTTTCGAAAGTAGTTTTTTAAAGCTGAGGTTCTCGGAAACTAAAATGTATCTTTTGTTGAACACATCGCTGTTCATTAGTAGTGTAGCCGCTTTTACTACATCTTTTACTCCTACAAAACCATTTCTTCCGGGCGGGTAGAACTTCAATCCGTCGGCTACTTTTTTAATTATGGTGGAACTACTCTCCGTCCAATCGCCAAAGCCAATAATGGTAGCAGGGTTTACAATTACCACATGTAAGCCTTCCTCTGCTGCTCGCCAAACTTCGTTTTCTGCATAGTACTTACTAATTGAATAAGTTGATGTGCTTTTCGTCTTTTGCCATAGCGCATTTTCGTCCGTGCATCGATTATCGGCATAACTTCCTAAGGCAGCTACAGAACTTATAAAACAAAGTTTTTTAACCTTAAAATCTAAACATAAGTTGACAATGTGTGCTGTGCCTTCCACATTAATGTCAATCATCTTTCTGGCATCTTTCGATTGAAATGAGACAATGGCAGCAGAATGATAGACGTATTCTACTCCTTCAAAAGCATCTTTTAAACTAAAGTAATCCATTAAATCAGCTTGCACCCATTCAATCTTTTCGAAACGATCTAACTCATCATAAGCTTGAAATACGGTTTTGCATTTTTCAATTTTTTCTTTATTTCTATAAATAGCCCGTACCTTCTGATTAGCTCTTAAGAGACTAACTAATAAGTGACTTCCTACTAAACCTGTGCCGCCTGTGACTAAAATCATGCGATTTTTTTCTGAGATTCAAAGGTAGTTTTAATTCACTAATTGTTTGAAGGTTTTTCGCTCTTGAATCATTTCTCTTTTTTCTTAATTTGAATGTCTATAAATTATTAGATTCAATTATACCAATTAGTTTTCACTGTTCTATCTTTACTTTTTTCCATTCCCGATAGCTCCTAAAATCCGCAAGTCAACCCTAAATTTAATTTCCTGGAATTTTCATATCTAAAAACACGATGAACTTTAAAATTTAGCTTTTAATTTTCAATCAAATTTCTATTTATCCAAGTTCTAGCATAAA
>Ga0207849_100046_pt1 | contig 175746 bp, 173 predicted proteins | sample TtaePargueraPR_12_FD_187277 | JGI IMG/M metagenome (GOLD analysis project Ga0207849, IMG submission 187277) | Aerobic enrichment media microbial communities from Bioluminiscent Bay, La Parguera, Puerto Rico - Tt and P2 (4) (SPAdes) | ecosystem: Environmental > Aquatic > Marine > Unclassified ... | reverse complement strand
TGCCCGCCGCGCGCGCCCGCCGCAGACAGGAAGCCAATTACTGGCCCGGCTTTGTTGATGCGCTTTCGAGCCTGCTGCTCGTCATCATCTTCATGCTGTCCCTGTTCATGTTGACCCAGTTTTTCCTCGGCCAGGAAATCCAGGGACGCGACACGGCCCTGGCCCGGCTCAATAGCCAGATTGCCGAGCTGACCGAGTTGCTGCAGCTCGAACGCGCCAATTCCGACGACCTCAATGCCCAATTGGCCACGCTGACCGCAACCCTGGCTGGCGCCCAGTCGGAAAACGAGGCCCTGTCCGACCAGCTTGCCGGCATCGGCGCGGGCCTGGGGGATCGCGACGACACCATCGCTGCGCTGGAATCGGACCTGCTGCAGGCCGAACAGCTCTCCGATGAGGCCAATGCTCAGGTGGCCCTGCTCAACCAGCAATTGGCGGCGCTGCGGACCCAGATTGGCGCGCTCGAGGCTGCCCTTGAGGCATCCGAGGCCCGCGACGCCGAATCGCGCACCCAGATCGCCGACCTTGGCCGCCGGCTCAACCTGGCACTGGCCCAGCGCGTGCAGGACCTGACCCGCTATCGCTCCGACTTCTTCGGCCGCCTGCGCGAAATTCTGGAGGGCCGCGCCGATGTCACCGTGGTCGGCGACCGCTTTGTCTTCCAGTCCGAAGTGCTGTTCGACGCCGGGCAGGCGGAGGTCAATCCGGCCGCTTTGCCCCAGCTCGATTCGCTGGCCGACGCCATTTTGCAGCTCGAAACCGAGATCCCTACCGACATCAATTGGGTGCTGCGCATTGACGGGCACACCGATAGCCGCCCGATTTCCAATGCCCGCTTCCCCTCTAACTGGGAGCTGTCGGCCGCCCGCGCCATTTCGGTCGCGCAATATCTGGTCACCCAGGGCGTGTCGCCCAATCGGCTGGTCGCCGCCGGCTTTGGCGAGTTCACCCCCCTCGATCCGGCCGAAACCGAAGAAGCCTATCGCCGCAACCGCCGTATCGAATTCAAGCTGACCGAGGGTTAGGCCACCGCCAGGCGCGCCGCTGCGCCGCCCGGCCAGAACGGCGTCGCGGTTATGCGGTGGCGAGCGGTGTCCCGAGACGGCTTTCGTCCCTGAAACTAAAAACTGAGACGAAAGCCGCCTCGGGAACGCCGGGTTTTCTCTTTAGAGGGTAACTTGGAAGGCTGTTCGGCGCGGCCGCCCCTGGGGCACCCGCTTTCAGCGACCGATCACAAGACCGGCAACAGGCACGAACTCTCACCGACCGACCCCCAGACCATGGCTGCACGCGACTGCCCCATGCCCGGCTGTCCCTCCCGCCACTGGTCGCTGCAGGCCGCCCTGACGCGAGAGGAATAGTGTGAGTATGCGGGAGAATTTTGACCCGGGGATAAGAAACTTGGTTGAGCCGCTCTTTCATCGGTCTTGAAGGGGCGAAAATAGCCCGGCGCAGGGCCCCACAAGATCACGGGTTGACCTTAACCCTATCTCCCGATCCCCTCTCCCCTGTTGCGCCACGGCAACGTCACAAAAAAGCCAGGATTTCCGCCACATCCGCGCCCCATTAGGCAGGGATTAACCACTCCGGCACACCCGGTTTTAAGATTAAGCGCGGTAAATGCTGTCCTTAAGATTTTAGCATTCCCCCTAGGAGTCCGCCTTGGCCATCCCCGCCCCCATCAACACCGCCCTGCGCGCCGCAGCCATGCTGCTGTTCGTCGTGGTCATCGCCGCCTGTTCGCGCAGCGCCACCGACAATGTCGGGCTGACCGGCGTTGGCAATACCGGAGCCGGCGCTCCGGGCAGCCAGCAGGAATTCATCGTCACCGTGGGTGACCGTGTCTTCTTCGAAACCGATTCCAGCTCGCTGACCAGCGAAGCCATGGCCACGCTCGACAAGCAGGCCCAGTGGCTCAACCAGTATGCCAACTACCGCATCATGATCGAAGGCCATGCCGACGAACGCGGGACCCGCGAATACAATATCGCCCTGGGCGCCCGTCGCGCCTCCGTGGTGGTGAACTATCTGGTCAGCCGTGGCGTCAACGCCCAGCGCATCACCAGCCAGTCCTTTGGCAAGGAACGCCCGGTGGCGATCTGCAACGACATCTCCTGCTGGAGCCAGAACCGCCGCGCGGTCACGGTGGTCCAATAGGCATCAGATCCAGTGAAAACTGGAGGCAAGGGCGCCCGGAACCAGAAAATGGTCCGGGCGCTTTCTTTTGACCAAAATTGCTCTTTATCGGCGGACGCATAACCCCCATCTTGGCCGGCATCGGCAGCATTTCGGAGGCAGGCGTGACGCTTAGGAATTTCAGGAAAATTGGCCGCGCGGCGCTGTGTGCGCTTGGTATCGGACTTTGCGCCCCGGCAGCGCAAGCCCAGACCGTGCTGCCACCGGGCGAACTGAGCGGCCTCAGCTTCAACAATGACGGCGGCCGCATTCTGGTGGCCCAGGCCGACAATGCCCAGCTCTTGGTGCGCATCCAGCAGCTCGAAGAGCAGATCCGCGTGCTCAACGGCCAGGTTGATGGCCTGACCTTCCAGCTCACCCAATTGCAGGAAATCCTCAACCGTTTCCAGGAGGATGCCGAATTCCGCTTCCAGGTTCTGGAAGGCGGTGACCCGGGAAACGGTGAAGCGGCAACACCACAGGGCGGCGCAACGCAGCCCCAGGCGTTGCCGCAGGACCCGGCAATCAATGAAACCGATGTGCCCCTGACCGACATTCCCGAACAGGGCGTGCAGCCCCTGCCCGGCGAAATCGAATTCGACCCCACTTTTGACGATGGTACCGCGCCCATGGACGACCTGGGCCAGTCGGGCGACCCCCTGGTTGGCACCGGCCAGCCTGGCGGCATCGACCTGATCACCGGCGAGCCGCTGAACTTGAGCTATGACCCGGCCGCCGACCAGACCGGCAATCCGGATGCAGACGCCCAGTTCCGGGCAGGGTATGAGGCGCTGCTGGCCGGCGACTACGCCTTTGCCGAGCAGCAATTCGGCCAGTTCATCGAACTCTACCCGGACAATCCGCAGGTGGTGGATGCCGGCAATTGGCTGGGCGAAGCCATGCTGGCGCGATCCGCCTATGCCGAGGCCGCCGATGTGCTGGTGGACGCCTATCAGCAGGACCCCGAACACGAACGGGCGCCCGATATCCTGCTCAAGCTGGGCGTCTCGCTGGCTGGCGTGGGTGAGCGGGAAACCGCCTGCCGCACCTTCGACGAAGTCTCGACCCGCTATCCAGATACCATCCCCGCCTTCCAGGCCCGTCTTGCCGAGGAAAAGGCAAAGGCCGAATGTCCACCGGCCTGACGCCCGATCTGGGCGATCCAGAGGTTCTGGCACGCCTGTTCGCGCCGGCGGCAGATCAGGCAGCGGTCGGGCTTGCCGTCTCGGGCGGGCCCGACAGCCTAGCCCTGATGTTGCTCGCCCAGCGCTGGGCCAGCGCACTCGATTCACCGCCCCGCCTGATCGTCTATAGCCTCGACCATGGCCTGCGCCCCGAAGCAGCAGGCGAAGTGCAGATGGTGTTGCGCGAGGCCGAAAAGCTGGGGCTGGCCGCACGCGGTTTGAGCTGGACCGGCGACAAGCCCGAGACCGGCGTGCAGGAAGCGGCCCGACAGGCGCGCTATCGCATCATCGGCGAAGCGATGCAGGCCGATGGTGCAGGCTTGCTGCTGACCGCCCATCATCGCGCCGACCAGGCCGAAACGGTGCTGATGCGCCTGGCCCATGGGAGCGGCATTGAAGGTCTCAAGGGTATGAATGCGCTCAGCCAGGTCGAGGGTGTCGCCGTGTTCCGGCCACTGCTCGATGTCGAGCCGGCCAGCATGGCCCTGATTGTCGAACAGGCCGGACTGGCCCCGGTGACCGACCCGTCAAATAGCGACTTGGCCTATGAGCGCGTGCGCTGGCGCAGGCGCCTGCCGTTGCTGGCCGAAGATGGGCTGGACAGCGCCACCCTCGCCCGTTTTGCCACCCGCATGGCCGAAGCCGATCTGGCCTTAACCCAGGTGGCCGACGCTGCCTTTGCCGAGCTGGTGACGCTGGACGGCTTTGGCGCGGCCAGCATGCCACAGGCCGCTTTTCATGCCCTCAGCCCCGCCATTGGAAGGCGCGTCTTGGCGCGCACACTCAACATTGTCGGCGGTCGGCAGAAGCCGCGGGCACTGGGGCAGGTCGAAAAGCTCTACGATCATATCGCCTTGGGGGACTTGCCCCGCGCCGCAACGCTGCTGGGCGCCGTGGTGCGGCTCAAGGGTCAGAACCTGACCATATCCCGCGAGCCCGGCCGCGCGCTGCCCGAGGCCTGTGTCCTGGGTCCGCACCAAAAACTGGTCTGGGATCAGCGCTTTCTGATCACCAATCTTTCGGACACCAGCGGCCTGATGGCTGGCGCCACCGATTTCATGCCGCGTCACCGGCTCGAGCATTTCCTGGGTTTCAAGGTGACCACGCCTGCCGAAGCCATCCGCACCGCGCCGCTGGTGCGCGACGCCGACGGCGAGATTTTGTCCCTTGGCGGCTGGTCGTTCGACGACCGGATCAGCGTGGAACTGCTGGTCGACTAGATCTGGCGCACTTCACCCAGGGCCACGACCGGACCGGTCGCCTTGCCTTCCGGCGCCCCCCCCTTGGGTTCAAGCGTAATGGCCAGCACCGAGCCCTCTCCCCAGCCCGCCTGTACCTCGTCACTCAGTTCCACCACCGAGCGCTCATTGACCGGTATGACGCCCATGGAAATAGGGTCCTTCTGGTCCTGGATCGCCCAGAGTTCCAGATCGCGATCTGTCGGCACCTCGCCCGAAAGCGCGGTCAACCGGACCGCACCGGCACCATCATAAAGAGCCAGAAAGCGCACATCGCTGCCTTCGGCCTCAAGCGCCGCAACGAGTTGGGTGGTGAGCGTCGTGACGCTGGGGGCCGGTTGCATCAGGCTGAAGCCGATCGCCGCGACGGCGACCGCCAGGGCGCCCGCAGTGATGCCGCGCCAGAGCGCCAGGCTATTCCAGATCGAGGCTTTCTGCGCATGGCCGAACAGGCGAGTCTCGACCCGGTCCAGTACATGGGCTGGCGCCGCCACCTCGGCAAACTCATCGTCCAGTGCGGCAAAGCGGGCGGCCCAGAAATCGCGTTCCGCCTGCAAGGCCGGGTTGGACGCAATCAGCGCTTCCACGCGCGCATGCTCGGCTGGTCCCAACAGGCCCAGGACATATTCAGCCACCAGCGCGCTGCGCTCGCCACCGCCAGTGCTGTCCTGTTCTTCGCTCATGCCGTCAGACACTCTCTCAGTTTAATCAGGCTGCGCCGCAGCCAGGTTCGCATCGTATTGAGCGGCACGGAAAAGCGCTGTGCCAGCTCGTCATAACTATAGCCGTCCAGATACGCGCCGCGTACCGCTTCGGCCCGGTCAGCCTCCAGTTCGGCAAGGCATGCTTCAATACGCGCGCCCTCCTGGCTCGACTGCGTCAGCCGCTCGGGGCTGGGTCCAGTATCGGCAATTTCCATCGCCGTATCCAGATCATCACCCGCCGGGCGCCGCGCCCGGACCATGTCGAGCGCATGATTGCGCGCGATGGCCACCAGCCAGCTTATCGGCGAATATTGCCCAGCGACATAGCGATCCGAACGTTGCCAGACCTTGATATAGACCTCCTGAATGGCCTCTTCGGCCTCGGCCCTGTTTCTCAAGATACGCAGCACCACACCGAACAGTTTCGCGCTTGTGCGTTGATAGAGCGTGCGAAATGCTTTCCTGTCGCGCAGCGAACAGCGCGCGATTAGGTCCGCAATCTCGGCGGTTCCCGATTGATTTGGCATGGGCTTAGGCCCTCCCCGTCCATGAGGCCGTGCCGCGGCCTGTATCTGAGGAACGTGGCCAATGGATAAATGGATCACTGCTCTTCAAAAAAGCTGGGCAATGGCGTTTCATAGCACAGCAAAATGAAATAGACCCTTCACCCTGATGAAGGCCACGCCAGGGAGCTGCCCGCCACCATGACCGATCAAGCCTCCGACACCGACCGGTTCAGCCACGATGCCGGCATTCTCGCCCAGGCCCTGCCCTATATGCAGCGCTATGAGGGCAAGACGGTCGTGGTCAAATATGGCGGCCACGCCATGGGCGATCTCAAGCTCGGCCAGGCCTTCGCCCGCGACATCGCCCTGCTCAAGCAATCCAAGGTCAACCCGATCGTGGTGCATGGCGGCGGCCCGCAGATTGCCTTGATGCTCAAGAATTTGGGCATCGAATCCAAGTTCGAAGGCGGGTTGCGCGTCACCGACGCCCGGACCATGGAAGTGGTCGAGATGGTGCTGGCCGGCTCGATCAACAAGGAGATCGTCGCCTTGATCAATGCCGAGGGCGAATGGGCCATTGGCCTATGCGGCAAGGACGGCAATATGGTCTTTGCCCAAAAGGCCGAAAAGACCGTCAAGGACCCGGGCTCCAATATCGAGCGCGTGCTCGATCTCGGCTTTGTCGGCGAGCCGGTGGAGGTCGACCGCACCCTGCTCGACCTCCTGGCCCGCTCCGAGCTGATCCCGGTGATCGCCCCGGTGGCGCCCGGCCGCGATGGCAACACCTACAATATCAATGCCGATACCTTTGCCGGCGCCATTGCCGGCTCGCTCGGCGCCAAGCGCCTCTTGTTCCTCACCGACGTGCCCGGCGTGCTCGATAAGGACGGCAAGCTGATCCCCGAATTGACCGTGCGCGACGCCAAGGCGCTGATCGCCGACGGTACCATCTCGGGCGGCATGATCCCCAAGGTCGAAACCTGCCTGGAAGCGCTCGACAATGGTGTCGAGGGCGTCGTCATCCTCAATGGCAAGCAGCCCCATGTGGTGCTGGTGGAACTGTTCACCGAGTTCGGTGCCGGCACGCTGATCGTGCGCTGATCGCGTCAAGCGCTGAATGCAAGCCGGGCCGCCCAATGGGCTGCCCGCGCTGTTTCAGATCTCGACAGGCGCAGGCTTGGTCTGCTCCCCCTCGGTCACGCGGCGATTGCCCTTGAATACAAAGGCCAGCGCCAACACGAGGGCGAATGAAACCACCTGATACCACATCGCCAGGGCGGCAGCGCCGCCAAAGGCGGCTTGCGGCCCAGCTCCAGCCGCTAGATTGCCTGCGAGCTGGGAAAAGAAGATCTGTCCCACCAGCGCCACGCCGAGCGCGCCGCCAACCTGCTGGAAAGCCTGCAACGCGCCTGACCCGGCCCCGGCATCACGCGGCGGCACATTGCGCAACACCAGCTGGAACAGCGAGGAAAAGCCGGTACCCAGGCCGATGCCGGCAATCAGCAGCGGCAACAGGAAGCTCCACGGGTCGATGCTGTTGCCCGTGCCGGCGATCACAAAATGCAGCCAGCCAATGCCAAAACTCACCATCGCCCCGGCTGCCGCAAGCCGGCTGCGCAGATAGTTCGACCCGAACCGCCCGGCAATGAAGGAGGCGATCAGCACGCCCACCGAAAAGGGCAGGTTGGTCAGGCCCGATTGCAGCGGGGTGAACCCGAAGCCGGATTGCAGCAACAGCGAAATCACCAGGAACAGGCCCGGAATGCCCGAGGCAAAGACGGTGACGACAAAGGCCCCGAACATGTAGTCGCGATTGGCCAGGAGGTCGTAATTGAGCAATTGCGGCTGCCCCGCACGCGCCCGCCGCTTCTGCCAGAAATAGAACACCACGAGCAGCACCAGCCCCGCTGCCATCATGCCAAAGCTCCACGCCGGCCAGCCCAGCGCCCGCCCCTCGATGATCGGGAACACCACCGCGACGATACCCAGGCCAAACAGCGCGATGCCGGCATAGTCATTACGCAGTTCCGCATGCCCCGGCAGGCGCGGGATGAGGAACCATCCGGCAATGATCGCGGCAATGCCGATGGGAATATTGACCAGGAAAATCGGCTGCCAGTCGAGCCCGAAGAGCTGGGCGTCGATCAGCAGCCCCCCCAGCACCGGTCCGCAGACCGAGGCCAGGCCAGCCGAAAGCCCGAACAGGGAGAAAGCCTGGCCCCGCTCATGCGGCGGGAAGGTCACCGTGGCAATCGCCAGCACCTGGGGCGTCATCATCGCCCCGCCAAGCCCCTGCAGCACGCGCGCGCCAATCAGCATCTCGATCGAAGGCGCCATGCCGCATAGCGCGGAAGCCAGCGTAAAGGCCGCCACGCCAATGAGGAACATGCGGCTGCGCCCCACAATGTCCCCCAGCCGCCCGAACGGCAGCAGGCCCAGGGCAAAAGCGAGGACATAGGCCGCCACCACCCATTCGATCTGGGCGTCGCTTGCCCCCAGATTATCGCGCATCGAGGGCAGCGCCACATTGACGATGGTCACATCGATCAGGTTCATGAAATTGGCAATGAGCAGGATGCCCAGCGCCAGCCAGCGGCGCGGGTCAGCGGGCGCAGCGGCTCCGGCTTCATTGGTGGACATGCAAATTCCTCAAAATACGGAAATGGGCCATATCGGCCCATTCAAGCGATCAAAAAAATACGCCCCCGCCAGAACAGCGAGAGCCAGACTCAATCGGCGACACCTTCGGGCAGAATGCCCGCCTTGAACAGCACCTTGGGCTCGTCATAGGTGTCGGCCTCGACATCCACATCGGCCGAATAGGCCCACACACCGGCGCGCATCGGGGCGATGCGCTCGGCGGATGCAATGGCCGCCTCTGCCGATTTGGACTGCTGCGGCTGATCAGGCTCCAGCTTCCGGCCCTTCTGTCGAAAGCCCTGCACATAATAGAGCGTCGCCACTGTTCGTATCCTTTGGTTGCCCGGTCGCGCACAGACTCGCCATGCCGGTAAAAGCTGCCTCCATTTACGCCACAATCGGGCTCGTGTCGCAGGCCAAGTTCGACTTTGACCCAATCGGCGTGGCGCTGTGGACACCAACCGCCACCCCGCGCCACTATCGCCCGGCGTTGACATTTGCTGTCAGCAGGCGTCCATCACCGCCACACTCAAGAGCCGCCCGAGACCGACTGATGACTGACTATGTCCGCAAGATCCTGACCTCCTCGGTTTATGAGGTGGCTGTCCAGACGCCACTGGAAAAAATGGACCTGCTCTCGGCCAGGCTGGGGCAGACCATTCTGGTCAAGCGCGAGGACTTGCAGCCGGTCTTCTCCTTCAAGATCCGCGGTGCCCATAACCGCATCGTCCACCTCAGCGCCGAAGAACGGGCCCGCGGCGTGATCTGCGCTTCGGCCGGCAATCACGCCCAGGGCGTGGCGCTGTCGGCAACCCGGCTGGGCATCCGCGCCATTGTGGTGATGCCCACCACCACCCCGATCATCAAGGTCAATGCCGTCAAGCGTCTGGGTGGCGAAGTGGTGCTGTTCGGCGACGGGTTCGACGCGGCGCGCACTCATGCGGCCGGGCTGGCGGAAAAGCATGGCCATGTCTTTGTGCATCCATTCGACGACCCCGACGTGATTGCCGGGCAAGGCACGGTGGGGCTGGAAATCATGCGCCAGCACCCCGAGCCCATTGGCGCCATCTATGTGCCGGTCGGGGGCGGAGGCCTGGCTGCAGGCATTGCCAGCTTCGTCAAATTCCTGCGCCCCGAAATCCGTGTCATAGGCGTCGAACCGGACGAGGCGGCCAGCATGAAGGCGGCGATTACCGCCGGAAGGCCGGTGCCACTCGACCAGGTGGGCCTGTTTGCCGATGGCGTGGCGGTGCGACAGGTGGGGGACGAGACCTTTCGCCTTTGCCGCGACCTGCTCGACGATATTGTCACCGTCTCCGCTGACGAAATCTGCGCCGCCATCAAGGACATTTTCGACGACCATCGCGCCATTACCGAACCGGCCGGCGCCCTGGCACTGGCGGGTCTGCGCCGCGACATTGAAAATGGCAATGCGCCAAAGGATGGCGCGCTGATCGCCATCAATTCGGGCGCCAATGTCAATTTCGACCGGCTGCGCTACGTGGCCGAGCGGGCCGAAATCGGCGAACGGGCCGAAGCCCTGCTGGCCGTGACCATTCCCGAACGGCCGGGCAGCTACCGTGCTTTCATCCGCCTGATCGGCAATCGGGCCATCACCGAATTCAACTATCGCTATCGCGCCGGCGACAGCGCCCGCATCTTTGTCGGCGTCAAACTCTCACGCGGCGATATCGAAAAGCGCGAAATCATCGACCTGCTCGAAGACAACACATTGTCGGTGACCGATCTGACGGACAATGAAGTGGCAAAACTGCATGTCCGGCACATGGTCGGCGGCCGCGCAGCGGGGCTGACCGACGAGCAGGTGTTCCGCTTCCAGTTTCCCGAACGACCCGGCGCCCTGCTCAAATTCCTTGAAGGGCTGAACGACGCCTGGAACATCACCCTGTTCCATTATCGCAATCATGGCTCGGACTATGGCCGCGTGCTGGTGGGGGTACAGGTGCCGCCCGAAACGCAGGCCGACTTCTTCGCCCATATCGACGCCATTGGGTTTCCCTATTGGGACGAAACCGGGAACCCGGCCTATCGCCAGTTCCTGCATATGGATTGATCGGGCGACTGACATTAGGCTGAAATAAACCGCATCTAAAGCGGGCTGACCTATTTCCGCCATGTCGTCATTGCATTTGCCGGAGCAAGGGGCAATCTGTCGACACATCAGCAAAACTGGACCGCTCCAGCACGCGCAAGACTATAAGAGGGACATGAACACGATGATCAGAATGATCAAGACCACCAGCCTGATGACCGCCACCGGGCTTGCCGCCTTTGGCTTCATGCAGCCCGCCATGGCGCTGGATGCGCAAACATTCGTAGATCGTATCGAAGCGGTCTATGCCGTGATGGGCTATGATATGAGCTTTGGCGCAGCCAGCCTGTCCGGCGACACCATTACGGTCGATGGCGTGACCATCACCATGGCTGGCGTGGACCCCATGGCTCTCGATGCAGAACTGACCTTTTCAGGCGTCGTCGAAAATGACGATGGCAGCTATTTTGCCGACAGCCTGACCACGCCCGATCTCGACATCGAATTTGGCGACGAACTTGTCGGTCGCCTGACCCTGGTGGACATGGTCGCAGAAGATCTCTGGCTGCCACCGGAGGGCGAGACCAGCGCGGAAGTGCTGGTGCAACTGATCGGCCGCATGGCCACCGGCCCGCTGACCCTGACGCGCGATGGCGCCGAAGTCATCAAAATCGCCGGCATGGAGGCGGTTTCTGAATTTGCCTTTGACGCCGACGATGCCCTGGAATCGATCCAGTCGGACCTCGCGATCACCGATATCTGGGCTGACCTGTCGACCCTGGGCGAGGAGGAACCGGAAGCCGGCGCCATCGTCGAAGCGCTGGGCCTGACCATGATTTCGGGCAACATCACCCAGTCGGTGAGCTGGTCCATGGGTGACGGGCGCATGGTTATCGAGGAACAACTGCTCGACTTCGCCGATATTGGCGCCCTCAACTTCACGGCTGACATCTCCGGCTTCACGCTCGACATGCTCGACAAGATCTACGCCATGCAGGCTTCCGATCTTGACCCGATGAGCGAAGAGGCCCAGGCCCAGCAGATGATGGCCGGCATGGAAATCGCCCAGGCGCTGTCCATTGGCGGCGCTTCGCTGCGTTATGACGATGCCGGGCTCGCGCCCAAATTGCTCGACATGTTTGCCGCCCAGTCCGGCGTCGAGCGCGCCCAGTTCGTGGAGGGCCTCAAGAGCATGGTCCCGGCCATGATCGCTGAAAGCGGGGTGCCCGCCCTCAATGACGTCGTTGTCCCGCCCGTTTCGGCCTTCCTTGATGATCCGCAGAACTTGGAAGTGGCGCTCAAGCCGGCTTCCCCGACCTCGGTTCTGGTGCTGGCGGCAGCTGCCGCCAATCCGGCAGGCCTGATCCAGGCGCTGGGCCTTTCCGTGACGGCCAACTCCAAGACCAAATAAGCTCATTGCGGGGCCTACAGGCCCCGCAGCCCTTTTTGCGCTGGTGCAGGTTGCATCCTTTTATGGCATGGTGGGCCAATGACCGCATTACGCCGCCCCCACGAAAATCTCGACCATGTCACCGACTGGGTGTTTGATCTCGACAACACGCTCTACCCGCGTGAGTGCAATCTGTTTGCGCAGATCGATACGCTGATCACCCATTACGTGATGGACGTGACGCGCCAGGACTTCACCACGGCCCGCGCCTTGCAGAAGGACTATTACCGCGACTTCGGCACCACGCTGAACGGGCTGATGCACAAGCACGACATCGATCCCGATCACTTTCTCAATACCGTGCACGCCATTGATTACTCGCCGGTCGCCCCGCACCCCGACCTGGTCGAGGCCATTGCCAGCCTGCCGGGCCGCAAGTTCATCCTGACCAATGGCGATACCGGCCACGCCCGCTCGGTGCTCAAGCGCCTGGGGGGCGATCACCTGTTCGAACATGTGCACGATATCCGCGCCATGACCTTCGTGCCCAAGCCGCACAAACAGGCCTATGACGGGTTCTTCGCCAGTCATGGCATTGATCCGAGCCGGGCCATCATGTTCGATGACCTGGAAAAGAACCTGGTGGTGCCGCACGAACAGGGCATGGTCACCGTTCAGGTGGTGGCCAGCGAAGACTTCAGCCATGAGCAGGTCGAGGCCTGGGAGCTGGGCCGCTCCACCGGGCCGCATGTGCACCATGTCACCAGCGATCTCGCGGGCTTTCTGCGCAATTTGCCATGATGCGGACAATTCTGTCCAAAAGGTAGTGCGCTCAGGGCTTTGTCCCTATTCCCGCTTGGCTGGGAACCCGGTACATTGCCGGTATGAGTGACCTGCCTGGGCGCCGTCCGCCGCCCATTCCCGAAACCGCCCCGACCCTTCGCGACCAGCTCGACAATCTCGCGCATCTGGGGCGGTTGGTGGCGCAGATCTGGCGCACCAGCAAGGGCCTGACCACGGCCAGCATCGTGCTGCGCCTCTTGGCAGCCGTGCAGCCGGTGGCCGTGCTTTATGCCGCCAAGCTGATCGTCGACGAAGTGGTGCGGCTCACGGCAATCACCCCGCCCGGCCCCACTATCCTGGACTGGTTCAACGCCGGCGCACTCAACGCCATGATTGGCTTCCTGGCGCTTGAACTGGCACTGGTGCTGGCCAATGACCTGGTCGCCCGGGCCACGGGCCTGGTGGACTCGGTGCTGTCCGAGCTTCATTCCAACCAGGTCAGCGTGGAATTGATGGAGCACGCCGCCCGGCTTGATCTGCAGCATTTCGAAAGTGCTGAATATCAGGACCGGCTGGAACGTGCGCGCCGCCAGGCCGCCGGGCGCAATGCCCTGCTCAGCCAGATTTTCGGTCAGGCACAGGACATCATTACCGTCTTCACTCTGGCCGCCGGCCTTTTCTTCTACGCGCCCTGGCTGATCCTGCTGCTGCCATTGAGCTTCATCCCCTCGGTCTGGGGCGAGGCGCGGTTCAATTCACTGGCCTATATGCTGAGCCGCTGGCGCACCCCCGAGCGGCGCGAGCTGGAATATCTGCGCCATATCGGGGCCAGTGCCGAGACTGCCAAGGAGGTCAAGCTCTTCGGCCTGGGCGGCTATCTCGTCACCCGCTTCAAGAAACTGGCGCATCAGATTTTCATCGAAAACCGCCGCGTCGCCACGCTGCGCGCCAGTTGGGGCGCGGTGTTTTCCGCCATTGCGAGCCTGGCCTATTACGCCGCCTATGGCTTCATCGTATGGCGCACCATTATCGGGGATTTCACCCTAGGTGACCTGGCCTTTCTCTCCGGCTCCTTCCTCAGGCTCAATGGCCTGTTCCAGCGCATCCTGCTCGGCTTTACCCAGATTGCCGGGCAATCGATGTATCTGGACGATCTGTTTTCCTTCTTCGAGATCGAACCCACTGTGCTGGCGCCGGCCGACGCCAAGCCCTTTCCGGCGCCGATCCGCTCCGGCATCGTGTTTGACAATGTCGGCTTCAAATATCCCGAGACCGACACCTGGGTCGTCCGCAACCTCTCCTTCGTGCTGCCCGCCGGCGAAACCCTGGCACTGGTGGGTGAGAATGGCGCGGGCAAGACCACCATCGTCAAGCTGCTGACCCGGCTCTACGACCCGAGCGAAGGGCGCATCACCATTGATGGGGTCGACCTCAAGGACATGGCGCCGGCCGATATCCATACGCATGTCGGAGTGATCTTCCAGGACTTCATCCGCTACAGCTTCACCGCCCGCGACAATATCGGGGTCGGCCGCATCGAGGCGCGCGAGGACCAGACGCGCATCGACACGGCCGCCGAACAGAGCCTGGCCGACGGCGTCATCGCCAAATTGCCCAAGGGCTATGACCAGCAATTGGGCCGCCTGTTCCGCCAGGGCCGCGACCTCTCTGGGGGCGAATGGCAGAAGGTCGCCATTGCCCGCGCCTATATGCGCGATGCCGAGCTGATCATTCTGGACGAACCCACCGCCGCGCTCGACGCCAAGGCGGAAGCGGAAGTCTTTGCCCGCTTCAAGGGGCTCGCCGCGGGCAAGTCCGCTGTCATCATCTCCCACCGCTTCTCGACCGTGCGGATGGCCGACCGCATCCTGGTGCTCGACAATGGCGCCATTCTCGAGGCCGGCACCCACGAACAGCTCGTCGCGCTCAGGGGCCGCTATGCCGAACTGTTCGAGCTCCAGGCCGCCGGGTATCGCTGAGCATGGAGTGACCTTACCTGGGCGTGAGTTGATCCAAAACCGTCTTGCAACCGTCACAATATATCGATAAATCCAGATATATGGATGATACAGCAATCATTGACGCACTCTCTGCGCTGGCCCAGCCCACCCGGCTGTCCGCCTTTCGCCTGGTGGTCGAACACGAGCCCAATGGCCTGCCGGCCGGCGAAATCGCCCGGAAACTCGACGTCCCGCAAAACACCATGTCGACCCATCTGGCCCAGTTGAGCCGTGCCGGCCTGCTGGTGGCCGAAAAGCAGGGCCGCACCATCACCTATCGCGCCGAGATCGACCATATGCGCGCGGTCATGGGCTATCTGGTCAATGATTGCTGCGGCGGCCGCCCGGAACTGTGCGCGCCGCTGATCGAGGACATCACCCCCTGTTGTGCGCCCGAGGAGGTTCGCCAATGACCGAAGCTGCATCTGACCGCGTCTACAATGTGCTGTTCCTGTGTACCGGCAATTCCGCCCGCTCGATTCTGGGCGAAGCGCTGATGAATGCCATGCCCGGCGGCAAGTTCCGCGCCTTTTCCGCCGGCAGCCAGCCCAAGGGCGACGTCCACCCGCTCACCCTGCATACGCTCAAGGAAATGGACCTGCCCACCGAGGGCTACCGCTCCAAGTCCTGGGACGAATTCGCCACCCCCGACGCGCCCAAGCTCGATTTCGTCTTCACTGTCTGTGACAATGCGGCGGGCGAGGCCTGCCCCTTCTGGCCGGGCCAGCCCATGACCGCCCATTGGGGCGTGGAGGATCCTGCCGCCGCCGAGGGCAGCGAGATCGACAAGGTCACCGCCTTCCGCAACGCCGCCAACTATCTGCGCCGGCGTATTGAAGTTTTTGCCGCCCTGCCGCTCGCCACCATTGATCGCATGGCCCTGCAGAACAAGCTCAAGGATATCGGCAAGCTCGACGGTGCGACCGACAAGGCCAGCAATGACTGATCGCCTGCGCAAGCTTGCCGCCGAGGCGCTGGGCACCGGCATTCTGGTCGCCACCGTGGTCGGCTCGGGCATCATGGCGCAACGCCTAACCGATGATATTGCCCTGGCTCTCCTCGGCAACACCATCGCCACTGGAGCCATTCTGGTGGTACTGATCGGTGTCCTCGGCCCGCTCTCGGGCGCCCATTTCAACCCGGCCGTGACCCTGGTCATGGCGCTGCGGCGGCAATTGAGCGCGGCGGATGCCGGACTTTATGTCGTCGCGCAAATCTGTGGCGCCATGCTGGGCACGCTGCTGGCGCATCTGATGTTCGACCTGCCACTGGTTTCGGCCTATGCTGACCCGCGCAACGGCGCCAGCCAGTGGCTGAGCGAGGCCGTGGCGACATTCGGGCTGGTCCTGACCATTCTGGTTTCGCTCAGACATGCGCCCGAGCAGATTGCCATGCGCGTCGGGCTCTATATCACCGCCGCCTATTGGTTTACGGCCTCGACCTCCTATGCCAACCCCGCCGTCACCATCGGCCGGGCATTGACGTCAAGCTTTGCCGGTATTGGTCCGGCCGACGTGCCCGGTTTCATCATCGCCCAGGTGCTGGGCGCCCTTCTGGCGATGGCCCTGTCCGCCTGGCTATTGCGTAAGCAAACGGAGCGATCCGCATGAGTGTCACCATCTATCACAACCCCGATTGCGGCACCTCGCGCAACACGCTGGCCATGATCCGCGGCGCCGGCATCGAGCCGGAAGTGATCCTCTATCTTGAAACACCACCCAGCCGCGAACGCCTGGTGGACCTGATCGATCGGGCGGGCCTCACCGTACGCGACGCCATCCGCGTCAAGGACACACCCTATTTCGAGCTTGGCCTCGACAATGAGGCCCTCTCCGATGAAGAACTGATCGAGGCCATGCTGGCCAATCCGATCCTGATCAATCGCCCCTTTGTCGAAACCGAGCATGGCGTGCGCCTCTGCCGCCCCTCCGAAATCGTGCTCGATATCCTGCCTGAGGCCCTCGGCATCCCCTTCACCAAGGAAGATGGCGGCGTGGTCATCGATGCGGATGGCCAGCGCGCGTGAAGCCGACCGGACTGGTCAGCCACGCCGAAGCACCCTAACTATTGGCCATTGAGCCAATGGGAAGCGCCGTGCCCCTGCCCGAAGACCATCACCTGACCGTCATCGCCGAAACCTATCGGCTCCTGGGCGACCCGACGCGCTTGAAGGTGGTGCTGACCTGCCTTGATGGACCCATCGCTGTCGGCGACATCGCCAAGGCAACCGGCGCCAGCCAATCTCTGGTCAGCCACCATCTGCGCCTGCTCCGCGCCGCCCGACTGGTCCGCGGCACGCGCCACAACAAGCAGGTTCTCTACGAAGCTGCCGACGCTCACATTGCCCGCATGTTGGCCGACATGATCGACCATGTCATGGAAGATCATGATCCCTCCGACGAAGACGAAATCCGCGGCTGAGCGCCTGCCCTAAACCGCCGGAACCTCCACTTGCGCGCCTCGTTGGCAGAGAGGAGCATGTTGACATAGCAACACATGAATGTATGTTCATATGTATGTCAAACGGAGAAACCGGGTGCCCGAACACCAGCACAGCCATAACCACCAAGATCACACCAGCCACGACCATGCCGGGCACAGCCACGCCCCCAAGGTGAGCGCGGGCAATGAACGGGCCGTGCTGATTGGCCTCTGCCTCACCGGCGGTTTCATGGTGGCCGAGGTGGTCGGCGGCTATCTTTCCGGCTCGCTGGCGCTGATTGCCGATGCCGGTCACATGTTGACCGACACCGTCGCACTGTTTCTGGCCTGGCTCGGTTTCCGGCTCGGCAGACGCCCTGCCGACACGCGCCGCAGCTTCGGCTATTCGCGGCTGGAGGTGCTGGCGGGCCTCATCAATGCGCTTTCGCTGTTCGCGCTGGTCGGCTGGATCGCCTATGAGGCCGTGCAGCGCTTCCTTGCGCCCGAGGAGGTGCTGGCCGGCCCGATGTTTGTCGTCGCCGTGCTCGGGCTCATCGTCAATCTGGTCGTGTTCCGCATTCTCTCCGGCGCCGATGCCGATCACGTCAACATCAAGGGCGCCTTGCTCCATGTACTGGGCGATCTGCTCGGCTCGGTCGGCGCCATTGCCGCAGCCGTCATCATCTGGCTGACCGGCTGGATGCCGATCGACCCGATCCTGTCGCTCGTGGTGAGCCTCCTCATCCTCAGAAGCGCCTGGGCGTTGCTGACCCGCACCTTCAACATTCTGATGGAAGGCGCGCCCGACGGTATCGACATCAAGGCGCTGCAATCAGATCTGCGCAACACCGTGCCGGGACTGGCCGATGTCGGGCACCTTCATGTCTGGTCGCTGTCCTCGGGCCAGACCATGGCAACGCTGGACATTGCCCTGGCCCCCGGCGCCGATCCGGCAGTCGTCAGCAGGGAAGTGAAGGCGCGCCTGGCGCAGCAGCACGATATCGGTCACGCCACCGTCGAAATCGACTGGAGTGGCGATGGCGTGGGATGCCCCGCCGCTGCCACCCAGCATCAATAGGTGGCGCGCCCACCCGAGAGGTCGAAGACACTGGCAGTGGTGAAGCTGTTTTCGCGGCTCACCAGCCAGGCCACCATGGACGCGGCCTCTTCCACCTCGAGGAATCGCCCGCGCGGAATGCGCGACAGCATATAGGTGATGAACTCCTCGGTCAGGCTCTCGAGAATGCGCGTCTTGGCCGTCGCCGGGGTGATGGCGTTGACCGCGATATCGAAGCTGGCCAGTTCCTTGCCCAGCGATTTGGTCAGGCCGATGACGCCCGCCTTGGCCGCCGAATAGGCCGAGGCGGTCGGATTGCCCTCCTTGCCGGCAATCGAGGCGATATTGACGATGCGCCCGTAATTGCGGGCCTTCATTCCCGGCACCACGACGCGATTGACGTAGAAGGTACCATTGAGATTGATCTCGATAACCCGCCGCCATTCGGCCGGATCATATGCATCCAGCGTGGCATTGTTTCCTGCAATCCCCGCCGAATGTACCAGTATTGAGACCGGTCCGAGGTTCGTCTCCGTCGCCGCATGGGCGCGTTCAAGGGCTTGGAGATCGGTCACATCGACACTCTGTTGCGACGCACCGGTACCCAGCGCCGCCACCGCCTTTTCGAGCAAATCGCTATCCTTGTCCCACAGACTCACTCTGGCGCCCGATGCCAGCAGCCGATGGGCAATGGCAAAGCCGAGCCCCTGCGCCCCGCCCGTGACCACCGCCACCTGCCCCTCAAGATCGATTGTGTTCATCGCCTGTCCCTCCTCTCGCATACGCCAATGCCGCCTGCCCCGCTGCCCGCCCGGTGGTGAAACACGCCGTCAGCAGATAGCCGCCCGTCGGCGCCTCCCAATCGAGCATCTCACCGGCCACGAAGACACCGGGCAGCGCCTTGAGCATGAAATGCGCGTCCACGCCGTCCCAGCCGATGCCGCCGGCCACCGAAATCGCCTCGGCGATTGGCCGGGGCCGCTGCACTGTAAGCGGCACCGACTTGATGGCCACCGCCAACCCATCAGGTGTGAGGGTTGCAAGGCCAGGAACGCATTCGCGCAACAGGCCCAGCTTGACCCCATCCAGCCCGGCGCCCTTGCGCAGCCTGTTGGAAAGACTGGCCTTGGCCGGCTGCCCCGCAAGATCCTGCGCCAGGCGTTCAACCTTACGGCCGGGAGCCAGATCCAGTTCGAGTTGTGCCGTCCCGTCTCGTTCCACGGCATCGCGCAGGGCGGCAGAATGGGCATAGACAAGACTGCCTTCAATGCCCCAGCGCGTGACGACAAACTCGCCGGCAATATGACCGGCCTCGCTGCGGGCGACCACCGCCTTGACCGGCTGGCCGGCAAAGCGCGCGGTCATCACCTCGGACCAGCCGACCTCGAAGCCGCAATTGGCCGGACGAAACGCCGACACCGCCACGCCGCGCTGTTCCAATATGGGCACCCAGGCTGCATCCGAACCCAGCCGGGGCCAGCTCGCGCCGCCGAGTGCCAGGACAACCGCATCGTAAGGTTCGGTCACCTGACCCGCCGGCGTATCGAATGTCAGACCAGTCGACGCGAACCCGGTCCAGCGGTGGCGCGTGCGGATCTCGACCCCCTGCGCCACAAGGCGGTTGAGCCAGGCGCGCAACAGTGGCGACGCCTTCATGGCCTTGGGGAACACCCGCCCCGACGAGCCGACAAAGGTCTCGACGCCCAGTTCAGCGCACCAGTCACGCAATTGGGGCGCGGAAAAGGCATCGAGCGCGGCCTGCAATGGGGCCTGCGCCCCGCCATAGCGCGTGTCGAACTCGGCCTTGTCCTCGGCATGGGTGATATTGAGGCCCGACTTGCCGGCCATCAGCAATTTACGTCCGACCGTAGGCATGGCCTCAAAGACCACTACGCGCGCACCCTGCTTCGCGGCTTGCTCGGCCGCCATCAGCCCGGCCGGCCCGCCCCCAATTACCGCGATCCGGCTCGTCACCATATCCGTCCGTCTTCTTGAATACGTCAGTACACTGCTAACCAATAGTGCAAGCCATTGCCACGCCACGACTCTTGTTAAGCTTCACCTAATTGTGCCTCTCATATGGTTGGTGCAATTCGGGCGGGGGCCGCAAGACAATGCGTTTGCTGATCGTCGATGATAGCCGCTCCAGTCTCGCGCTGATCGGCAGCATCGTCAAAGAAGCCGTGATGGGCGAGATTGAGCTGTGCCTCAATCCACTCGAAGCACTGGACAAATGCCGGTCCTACCAGTTCGACCTCATCATCGTCGACCACATCATGCCCGAAATGGACGGTGTCGCCTTCACCGCCGCGCTGCGCTCACAGCCGTCCTATCGCATCGTCCCCATCATCATGGTGACCTCCGACCTAGACAAGACCGTGCGCATCGAGGCCATCAAGGCCGGGGCCACGGACTTCCTGCACAAACCCTTTGACCCGATCGAGCTGCAGGCCCGCGTCTCCAACCTCTTGGCGCTGCGCCAGGCCCAGGTTGAACTGGCCGACCGTGCCCAATGGCTCACCCGCGAAGTGGAACGGGCAACGGCGCACCTATTGGCACGCGAAGAAGAAATCATCTACCGGCTGGCGCGCGCCATCGAATATCGCGACGGCGACACCGGCGAACACGTCTCGCGCGTGGCCCTGATCAGCCAGATGATCGGCGAAGGTATCGGCCTGCCACCCGACCGCTGCCGCATGATCTATCTCTCGGCGCCACTACACGATATCGGCAAGATCGGCATTGCCGACGCCATCCTGTCCAAGCCGGGCCGGCTGACCGACGAGGAAATGGCGATCATGCGCGAGCATGTCACCATCGGCGCACGCATTCTGGAACGCGGTGGATCCGAGCTGATCCGCACCGCCGAGCTGATCGCCCAGAGCCACCACGAGAAATGGGATGGGACCGGCTATCCGGACCGCCTTTCGGGCGCCGACATCCCTATCGAGGCGCGTATCGTCGCCATCGCCGATGTCTTTGACGCGCTGTGTTCCGAGCGCCCCTACAAATCCGCCTGGCCGATCGACAAGGCCTATGCCGAAATCGTCCGCTGCAGCGGCAGCCATTTTGACCCGCAATGCGTCGCCGCCTTCCGCGCCAAATGGCCCGAGATCTGCGCCATCATGCAACCCACGGAACCGGCTCAGGTCGTCGGCTTCTAAGGCCTTACAAATAAACACTTTTCATGTGCGCGCGTGCGCCCTGCAGGGTTGCGCGCCAGTCTTGCGCGCGCACAGCCAGCAGAGCGCCAAGTGAATCAAAAAGTATAGAGAAATGAATTCTTACAGATCGACTCTGAGTCAATCGCGATGGATTCGCGCGCCAATTGCGATGATTCAGCGAGATTCCCGAACAGTCAACATATACATATTGATTAAAAACGATACTATTCAAAGTAATATTTGTAAGAGGCAATATAAGTCTGAAAAGAGACGGGTCGGGTAACCATCGGTTAAGCCAAGAGTGCAAGTATAGTATCAAGCCGGATGGGAATACGGCGGACAGATTGGCAATAGAAACAGCATAGCGAGCACCGCACCGCATCAGTCCTTTTCGCCTACCGATTTCCCAGCGTCCCTTGCGGTAGAGAGACAGAATGTCACCTTTAGTATTTTGCGTACGGTCATGCCCATGACCGATGAACAGACACACATGCTCGTCTTGACGGGCGATGCAGGCATCAAAAACGCAACCGAAGTTGCGACAAACCTGCGCCAGGCCATCGAAAATCACCCGGCCGTCGCCATCGACACGCAGGCTCTGTCCGCAGCCGATGTGACGACGGTGCAATCCCTGCTCGCTGCCCGGGTCAGTGCCCGCGCGCTTGGCAAGAACTGGACGATGCTTGCGCCCTTGGGAGGGCCGCTGCAGGCCGTGCTCAATCAAGCCGGTTTTCTCACCCCCGGACAGGAGCATGCCGCTTTCTGGTCCGATCACCCCGACCAGCCAGCAGGACACTGAGCGATGACCAAAACCATTCTGACGATCGACGACAGCGCCTCTATCCGCCAAATGGTGGCCATGACGCTGACCGGTGCAGGGCTGGACGTCCTGGAGGCCGGCAACGGCCAGGAAGGTTATGAGGTGGCGACCGCCAATACGGTTCACGCCATTCTGACCGACCTCAACATGCCGGTGCTCAACGGCATCGAATTCATCAGGAAGTACCGCCAGCACCCCTCCTCCAAGGGCATCCCGATCATCCTGCTGACCACCGAGTCCGATGATGAACTGAAGCGCCAGGCCAAGGAAGCCGGCGCCACCGGCTGGATCGTCAAGCCATTCAAGCAGGACCAGTTGCTGGCCATCATCAAGAAGGTCACCGGGGCATGAACATTTCCGACCCGACCGAAACCTTCCGCCAGGAAGCGCGCGAACTGCTCGACGAGCTTGAAGCGGGGCTGCTCGATCTTGAGCAGGATCCATCCAATAGCGATCTGGTCAATTCCACCTTTCGGGCCTTGCATACGATCAAGGGCTCGGGGGCGATGTTCGGCTTCACCGCCGTGGCCGAATTCGTGCACGAGTTCGAAACCGCCTTTGACCAGGTGCGCAAGGGCCAGACCCAGGCCAATGCCGCCCTGATCGGGGTGGCACTCGACGCCAAGGACCATATACACCTGCTGATCGAGACGCCCGAAGCCAAGATCTTGGGCGGCGATGAAATCCTGGCCAGTCTGCGCGCCATCGTGAACGGCGAAACCAGCGCCCCGGCCACCCCCAAGACCGAGCCAGCACCGGCACCGGCCAACAAGAAATCCGCAGCACCGGCCCCCAAGGCCGAAACGGCGACCTGGCGGCTGGAATTCTACCTGCCTGCGGATGCGCTGATCTACGGCACCAACCCGGTCTTGCTGCTCGAAGAACTGGCCGAAATCGGACCGGCCAAAATCACCGCGCTGACTGATCGGGTTCCCGACCTGACCGTGCTCGATCCCGAAACGCCCCATATCGGCTGGCGCGTCGATATCGAGGCGGACGATCCCACGGCAGCCATCGATGACGTCTTCCTGTTCCTGCGCGACAATATGGAATTGAGCCTGAACCGGCTGGATGCCGCCGATACGCTTGCCCTAGACGCAGAAACGACTGAAGAGCCGGCGCCAGCCGCCAAGGTGGAAGTCCAACCGGCGCCCGCAGCCGTCCCCACCACACCCCAGTCTCCCGCACCGCGCGCCAGACCGGCGAGCGGGGCCGACACCGCCGACCGGGCCGCAGCCTCCTCCCTGCGCGTCCCGGCCGAGCGGTTGGACGAGTTGATGGATCGCGTGGGCGAACTGGTGATCGCCCAGGCGCGCCTGAGCCAGATTGCCGGACTGAGCGCGGATACCGCACTCAAGACCATCGCCGAAGAACTCGAGCGCCTGTCCTCGGGCTTGCGCGACACCACAATGGGCATTCGCATGGTGCCCATCGGCACCCTGTTCGGCCGCTTCCGCCGCCTCATCCATGACCTCTCGAGCGAATTGGGCAAGCCCATCGAGTTCATCACCACCGGCGAAGACACCGAGCTCGACAAGACCATGATCGAGCGCCTGGCCGATCCGCTGGTGCACCTGATCCGCAATTCGATCGATCACGGCCTGGAAAGCGCCGACAAGCGCGCCGCTGCCGGCAAGCCGGCCAAGGGCGTGGTGCGGCTCTCTGCTGTCTATTCAGGTGCCGAAGTCGCCATTTCGGTGACCGATGACGGCGCCGGGCTCGATGCCGTCCGTATCCGCGCCAAGGCCGAGGAAAACGGGTTGATCACCCCTGACACCAAGCTGACCGACCAGGAACTCTACCACCTGATCTTTGCGCCGGGCTTCTCGACCGCCAAGGAAGTGACTTCGCTTTCGGGCCGCGGTGTCGGCATGGACGTGGTCAAGCGCACCATTGACGGGCTGCGTGGCACCATCGACGTCACCAGCAAGCCGGGCCAGGGTTCAACCATGACCCTGAGGCTGCCGCTGACCCTGGCCATCATCGATGGCATGCTCGTGCGGGTCGGCAATGGCCGCTACACCATTCCGCTGGCGGCCGTCGAGGAATGCGTGGAACTGCCCGAGGGCATCGAAGCCCACGCCAAGGGCCGCAACTTCCTCGATATTCGCGGCGCCCTCGTGCCCTATCTGCGATTGCGCGAAGTCTTCGGCACCAGGGGCGAGAGCGAGCCGCACCAGAAGGTGGTGATCGTCTCCTCCGGCGAAGGCCGGGTGGGTTTGGTGGTCGACCAGATCATCGGCAACAACCAGACCGTCATCAAGCAGCTCTCCAAGCTCCATTCGGGCATCAAGTCCTTCTCGGGCGCCACCATTCTGGGTGACGGCTCGGTGGCCCTGATCCTGGACACCGCCCATCTGGTGGCCGCCGGCCAGGGCTATGTGGATCGTAGTGTTACCGGGAGGGCCGCATGAGCCAGGCCATGAAACTGGTCGACCTGGCGGACTCTACGCCAGCCGACGCGATGAACGCTCTCACTATCCGCCTCGATGACGAGCTGTTTGCCGTCGAGGCCCATCATGTGCGCGAAATCCTCGAACTGGTGCCGATCACCGAAGTGCCCAATGCACCTGAGTTTGTCGGCGGGCTGATCAATGTGCGGGGCCGTGTCGTGCCGCTGGCCGATCTGCGCGTCATGTTCGGCATGAACCGGGCCGAGCCGGACGAGGACACCCGCATCGTCGTGATGGAAGTCGACATGGATGGCGAGCCCGCCATTGTCGGCATCCTGGCCGACAAGGTGCACGACGTCACCGATATCGAGGCCGCCTCCATCGAGGAGGCTCCCAAGGTCGGCATGCGCTGGCGCCCCGAATTCATCAAGGGCATCGGCAAGCGCAATGGCGGCTTCATCATCATTCCGAACATGGAACGCATTTTCGAAATCTCGGGCGCAAGAACCGCACCCGTCGCAGCTTCAGAAGAAAGGTCTGCATCGTGAGACTGACTATCAAGACAAAACTGGCGGCCGTCTTCGGCGTTGTCGTCGCCCTTTCGGCGGGAAGCATGTTCATTGCCCTGCAGAATTTGGGGCAGCTCAATCAGGAACTTGAAACCATTGTCGAGGTCCGCTCGGCAAACCTGGTGCGCTCGTCTCAAATGCAGACAAGCCTGGAAAGCTTGGGATCGCGCGTTCGCGCCCAGATCATCACAAAAGACCAGGCCGAAAAGGAGAGCTACGTCGCATCGCTCGACGAAGACTACCGCGAACTGGTCGACGGTCACGCCTTTCTCACGGGCAACACAATGGATCCAGCAATCAAGGAACTGTTGCCCAACTTTATCGCCAAAGTCGACGAACTCTACGTCGCTGTCGAACGCGGTGAGGAACTGACCCTCAAGAACTCCGACGCCAATGCCCTGGCGGTCAGCCGTAGCGAAGGCAGCGGTTCTCTGGGCGTGTTCGAGGAGACCATGGCGGCCCTGCGCGCTTCCTTGCAGCGCAAGGTGGATGCAGGCGACCTTTCCGCTTTCCCCGCCTATCAGGCCGCAACAGAGATGTTCCTCACTGGCTCGGATATGTTCCGCCAGCAGCGCAACGTGCTCCTTGCTGCCTCTCAGGACCGCACACTGCAGGAAACGTGGAATGCGGACTATCTGGCCGGCGTCGAGGCCAATGCCGAACGCCTTCCAGTGCTGCAACGCACGATGCCGGCATCCGACATCGCGTTGTACAATGCCGCCCGCGACGCCTATGACGACATGGTCGCCGCCATGGACAAGGCCGTGGCCATTTCCATGGAGAATGGCGACTATTTCGCGCTCCAGGAAATGCAGAACGTCAACACGCTGCGCCGCGAAGCCAGCGCCATTCTCCAGACCATGATAGATCGCAACACGACCATCATGGAACAAGCCAAGGCAGATGCCGCACAACTCTACCAGACCTCGACAATGCTGCTGATCGGCCTGCTGGTTGGCTCCGCCCTGATCGCCCTGGTCGCCGCCACCTGGATCGTTGTCTCGATCTCCCGTGCTCTCACCAGCGCTGTGCGCCTCGCCGACGAAGTGGCAGGCGGCAATCTCTCGGCCAGTGCCGATGTCAAATCCGACGACGAAGTGAGTGATCTGATCAAGGCGCTCAACGCCATGACCCAGAAGCTGCGCGATGTGGTCGGCGAAGTCACCAATGCCACCCGCAATGTGGCGGCCGGCTCCCAGGAAATGTCGGCCACCGCCGAACAGCTCAGCCAGGGTGCCACTGAACAGGCCTCCTCCACCGAAGAGGCATCCGCCTCGATGGAAGAAATGGCTGCCACCATCAAGCAGTCGGCCGACAACGCCACCCAGACCGAAAAGATCGCCCGCCAGTCCGCTGCCGACGCGATTGCCTCGGGCGAAGCGGTGAACAACGCTGTCTCGGCCATGCAGACCATCGCCGAAAAGATCATGGTTGTACAAGAAATCGCCCGCCAGACCGATCTACTGGCGCTCAACGCGGCGGTGGAAGCCGCCCGTGCCGGCGAGCATGGCCGCGGCTTTGCGGTCGTGGCCTCCGAAGTGCGCAAGCTTGCCGAGCGCAGCCAGGCCGCGTCGGGCGAAATCTCGACCCTCTCTGGCACCACGGTCAAGGCCGCCCAGTCGGCTGGCGACATGCTCTCCAAGCTGGTCCCCGATATCCAGCGCACCGCTGAACTGGTGGAAGAGATCTCCGCAGGTAGCCGCGAGCAGAATGCGGGTGCCGCCCAGATCAACACCGCCATCCAGCAGCTCGACAAGGTGACCCAGCAGAACACCTCTGCAGCCGAGGAAATGTCGGCCACCTCCGAGGAACTGGCCAGCCAGGCCGAGCAGCTCCAATCCGCCATCAGCTACTTCCGCTTCGATGCCTCATCGATCACGGCGGTGGCCAATGACGGCGCCGGCGACAAGGTCGACCTCAAATCAGCCATTCTGGCCAAGGCTCCGCATATGGCCCAGCGCAAGCCGGTCAAATCCAAGGCCCCTGCCAAGAGCAGCGGCGGCGGCTTCGACCTCGATATGGGCGATGCCGGTGATGATCTCGACGGTGACTTCACCCGTCGCGGCGCCGCCTGAGCTGACACGCACATGATAGCCGGCCGCCAGAATGGCGGCCGGTTCAGGCCGCCAATCACCAGACCCGCTACAAGGCGGCATAGGAAAACGCCATGGCTGAACAATTGCAATATGTGACCCTGGGTGTCGCCGACGAACTGTTCGCCGCTCCCGTGACCAAGGTTCAGGAAATTCTCGACATGCGCCCCGTCGCGCGCCTGCCACGGGCACCGGATAACCTGCTCGGCATGATCGATGTGCGCGGAGAAGGAGTGCCGGTGCTGGATCTGCGCCTGACCCTGGGCATGGAACCGGCCGCCGACACCGAGAACACCCGCATTGTGGTCCTCACCATCAACGGCGCGGACGGGTTGCTGACTATCGGCCTCAGGGCCGACCGGGTCTTCGAAGTCACCGTACTCGATAATGAAGCGCTCGACCCGCCGCCACCGGTTTCGGCCGGCTGGGGCGACCAGGTCATCCAGGGCATCGGCCGGCGCAATGGCGAATTCGTCACCGTGCTCGATCTCGACCGCATGCTGGGCAGCATCCCGCTGCCGGCCAGCCGCGCAGCATGACCCCACAAGGCCGGCTTGCCTGCCGGCCTTGACCCGCCTTTTCGGAGTACCGCACTTGGCTGCCCTTGCACACCGCCTGGACGACGACGATCACCTGTCCGACGCCGATTTCAGCAAGATTTCAAACCTTATCGGCCAGCAGGTGGGCATCAAGCTGCCTCCCGGCAAGCGCCTGATGGTGGAGGGACGCCTGCGCCGTCGCCTGCGCGCGCTCGATCTGGCCAGTTTTTCGGATTATGGCGACTATCTGTTCCGGCGCGACGGGCTGGAAACCGAGATCACCTATCTGATCAATGCGGTCACCACCAACAAGACCGACTTCTTCCGCGAGCCCGAACACTTCGAATTGATGCAGAAGAAGCTGGTGGCCGAACTGATCGCGCAGCGCCGCGACCGCCTGCCCCTGCTCAAGGTCTGGAGCGCGGCCAGCTCGACCGGCGCGGAGGCCTATACCACCGCCATGGTGTTGGCGGACATGGTCTCCCAGCGCCGTGACTTCCGCTTTGCAGTTCTGGGCACCGACATTTCCACCGATGTGCTCGAAACCGGGCGACGCGCTATCTATCCGGCCGAACAGATCGTACCGGTCCCGCCCGGCATGCAGGCGCGCTATCTGATGCAGGCGCGGCGCCCCGGCGCCCGTCCCGAAGTGCGCATCGTCCCCGAATTGCGCCGGCTGGTACGCTTCGACCAGCTCAACCTGATGCAGGAGAGCTACCCCTATGATCGGGACGTCGACATCATCCTGCTGCGCAATGTGCTGATCTATTTCGAAAAGACCGACCAGGCGAAGGTCATTTCGCGGCTGATCGGACATTTGCGCCCCGGCGGTTATCTTCTTCTTGGTCATTCGGAGTCCATGATCGGCACATCGATCACCATGCGGCAGGTTGCGCCTGCCGTGTTCCAGAAGACCTGAGGCGAGACGAAGCGATGAATGAGAAAATCCGCGTTCTGATCGTTGATGACAGCGCCTCGGTGCGCACCACGCTTTCCGATATCATTTCGGCCGACCCCGACCTTGAGGTCATGGCCACGGCGGCCGACCCCTATGTGGCCGTGGAACGCATCCGCCAGGAAGTGCCCGATGTGATGTTTCTCGACATCGAATTGCCGCGCATGGACGGGATCACCTTCCTGCGCAAGATCATGTCGCAGCGTCCCATTCCCGTGGTGATCTGCTCGAGCCTGGCCCAGGACGGCTCGGACACCTTCATGCAGGCCCTCGAGGCCGGCGCCGTCGACGTGGTGGCCAAGCCGCGCGTGGACACCGCCCAGTTCCTGCAAGAATCGCGCATGCGCATCTGCGATGCGGCCAAGGCCGCCGCTCATGCCAAGATGCGGGGCCTCGCCAAGGCCAGCCCTGAACTGCGCGCGCCCGCGCCTGACGTCAAGGTCGAGGCCAAGCTGACCGCCGACGCCATCATCCCACCCATTTCCGATGCGCGGCGAGAGAGCCTGATCGCGCGCCTGCCCGTCACTGAACCAATTGTGGCCATCGGCGCCTCTACTGGCGGCACCGAAGCCCTGCGCGAAGTGCTTGAGGCCCTGCCCGCCGACGCCCCGCCCATACTGATCGTTCAGCACATGCCGGAAAAATTCACCACCGCCTTTGCCCGCCGGCTCGACGCAAGCTGTGCGGTGCGGGTCAAGGAAGCCGAGGACGGCGATCTGGTCCAGCCCGGCCAGGTGCTCATCGCCCCTGGCAATCTGCACATGCTGCTGGTCCGCAATGGCGCGCGCTATACCGTTTCGATCAAGGAGGGGCCGCATATTTCGCGCCACCGCCCATCGGTCGATGTGCTGTTTCGCTCGACCGCCCAGGCGGCCGGGCGCAATGCCCTGGGCATCATCCTGACCGGCATGGGCGATGATGGAGCGCGAGGCCTGCTCGAAATGCGCCAGATGGGCAGCCCCACCATTGCCCAGGACGAAGCCAGTTGCGTGGTCTTTGGCATGCCCAAGGAAGCCATTGCCCGCGGTGGCGCTGGCCGCACCCTACCCTTGTCCAAAATGGCCGGCGAAATCGTTACGCATGCCCGCGCCGCCACTTCCGGAGCAAAGACGTGATCCCTTCTGCCGACCCCCGCGCCATGCGCCGCCTCGCCGACGACCTGGCCCGCCCGCGCCAGGACATTGAAGCGGCTTTCGTTGCCGTTGGCGGTCGTCTCACGGACGGCGCGGCCCTGCTCAACACGCTTTCCAAACTGTTCGAGGCCCTGCCCCAGACCCTGGGCGGAGAAGAGGTCGAGGAAGCCAGCGGTCATTTGCGCGCCGTGGCCACCCGCGCCGGGCAGCTCGCCACCACCTTTGCGCAGGAAAAGTCCGATCTCGCGCGCCTGGCGGAGGTGGTTGCCGCCGCCAATTCGCCGATCTCCGACCTCAAGCGCGCCGTCAAGATGATGGGTATTGTCTCGGTCAATGCGCGCGTCACTGCCGCCGGCATTGTCGGGGACAGCGACGATTTCGAGGTGTTTACCACCGACATCGCCACGCTCTCCGATTCCGCCAGTCGCACCATTCAGGACTTTGCCCAGGTTTATCGCCAGCTCACCGCCGAAGTGGATCGCGCCACCAGCCAGCGCGCCCGCTTCGAAACAGCCCATGCCGACACGCTCAATCATCTGGGCACCAGCCTGAGCTCGACCCTGGCCGCGCTTGACCAGCAGCGGGCCGTGGCACTCGAGAGCAGCACCGAAACCGGCCGCGTTTCGCGTCAGATCGTGGGCCGTATCGGCAGCGCCGTGATGTCGCTGCAGGTGGGCGACGCCACGCGGCAGCGGATCGAGCACGCCGAACTGGCCCTGACCAGCATGGCTGACCTCATTGAGGGGCATGCAGCCTTCGACCAGACACTGCCCGGCGAACAGCATGATGCGGCCCTGTCGGCCCTGGCCGCCCTGCAGCACCAACAGATTGCCGGCACCGCCGAGAGTTTTGCCCAGGAGGTCGAACAGGCCGAAGCCGACCTCTCGGCGCTGGCTGCCGATGCCGGCACCATCATGGCCCGCAGCCGCGATTTTCATGGTGATGAGCGTGGCACCAGCTCCGCCGTCGCCAGCCTCAGCGCCCAATTGCGCACCGCCGTGACCATTCTGGCCGATTTTGAGGCCGAACGCGCCAAGCTGGAAATCGTCGCCCATGCTGTGCAGGAAACGGTCAATACGCTGCTTGAACATGTCGCAGCGGTGCAGGAGATCGAGGCCAATATGCGCCTGGTCAGCCTCAATGCCGCCGTACGCTGTGCCCAGCTCGGACCGCGCGGCGCCTCGCTGACCGTCATCGCCACCCAGTTGCGCGAACTGACCAGCGAAACCGTCATTGCCGCCGAGGCGGCCATGACGCGGCTCGGCGAATCCTCGACGCTGGCCGGCTCCTTCGGTGCCGCCTCGGACCAGGGCAGCGGCCAGATCGGAGAACTCGAAGACCAGGCCAATCTGGCGCTCGACATTCTCTCCAGGCTCGATCGCGGCCTCGCCGATGCTCTCAAACGCCTCAACAGCGACGGCCCCAAGGTGATCAAGCTGCTCGAAGCGGCCGCGGATGGACTGTCGGGTCAATCGGCCATGGCCGAAACCCTCGACGATATCGCCATCGCCACCGCCGCACTCAGCACCCAGGCACCGCCTGCACATCTCACCCCTGAACTGTCGGCCATCCTTGCGAACCTGCGCAAGAGCTACACCATGGAGGCCGAGCGCCAGATTCATGACAGGCTGTTTGCCGCCACCGGCGCGGCCAATGCCGAGTCAGCATCCCTGGACGACACCGAAGCGGGCGAGGATCTGGCAGCGTTCATGCTCTGACAGGTTGACCAGCCAAGGCCCGTCGCCCTGCCCCCCCATGAGACGGCCTACGATCGACCACCCCGCCTTTTGCTCACGATGCGCGGTCCCTGAGAAAGACAGGGGCGCCCAATGACAGGACCTTCAGCCCTTCCCGCTGCCACAACAGGACGGCCAGGGCCACGGTCCGGCATGCCATGGCAATGGCGCTGGCGATAGCAGCGCCAAGGGCGCCCAGCGCGGGCACCAGAGCCAACGCCCCCACCACGGTGACTGCAACCACGCCCAGCGCGACAAGCAGGCCCTCGCGCTGCCGTCCGAGCACCACCAGCGCTTCGGCGGACTGACCTGACATGGCCCTTGCGACCATGCCCAGGCCCAGCACGACCATGACGGGCTGGCCCGCCAGATAGTCACTGCCGAACGCGGCGAGCAGCCACGGTGCCGCAAGAAGGGTCACGCCAACGGCAGCCAGCGTGGCCCAGAAGGTCAAGCGGGTCGCCTCCAATATGCTCGATTGTAACTCGGTGCGGTTGGACGATGCCAGATCCATGGCGAAACGGTGGCCCGAAACCAGTGTCATGGCGTAGGCAACAAAGCCAGCCAGAGCCAGCGTTCGCGCCGCCGCAAAGTAGAGGCCGACCACTTCCGGCTCAGACAGGAGGCTCAGCACCAGGATGTCGGAATAGCTGGTGAGGTCCTCGAGCCCCGACAGCAAGAGGAGCGGCAGCGATGCCCGCAACCAAAGGTGGCGTTGCTTGTTCGAGGCGCCCCGCGCCCCTCCGGCCAGCCTGTTGAGGCGCCGGGTCACAAGGCCGAGCAGCAACAGGGCAATCATGCCCATGCACCCGATCAGCACGCCGCCGACAATTGGCAGCGTCAGGGTCACGCCCGCCGATGACAGCCCAAGGCAGCTTCCCCCGATCAGGATCGGCCGCAGGATGTAAACCGGCACGGCAGCAAGGCGGAACCAGCCCATGCTGCGCGCGATGCCTTCAAGATAATATTCAAGGCCAAGAACAGGCAGGCCAATGGCGACAAGGACGATGGTCAGCAAGGGCCCGTCAAGGCCCGCCCCCAGCCAGATGCCAAGCGCGATGGCAATAATCGCCGCCCCGACAATGAGCACGACCGCCAGGCCGAACTGCCAGTATCCGAACAGCGCCTGCAAGCGGTGGCGCTGTGTATAGCGCGGCAGAAACCGGACGGAGGATTCTGCAAAACCCATCGCGGCGAAGCTGCCCAGCGAAAGCATCCAGGTCCAGACTGTGACATAGCCACCATATCCTTCGCCCGGCAGCAGTCGCGCCAGCAGCACCTGCAGCCCGAACACCAGGCCGGCCCCCAGAACGCGGATGAGCAGCGCAATGGCCGCATCGATTGCGCTGCTGTGCCCCCTAGACATAGAGCAGCAGACAGGCGGCAGGCTGCAGCCAGGCGCGAATGCGCTCGAACGTGGCGGGCAGGCGCGCATGAACCCGCTTGAGCATGGGGCGGAAATTCTGCAACCAGGCCGTCGCATAGAGCCGCCCCCGCCAGCTCAGGGCTTCGACCTGCTGGGCGATCAGAATTTCCGTGTTCGTCCAGCTCGCCTTGTAGTCTGCCGGATTAATGAGCAGGTCGTAGCGCTGGACGTGATGCTCGATCAGCCATGCCACGGTGTATTCCATTTGCACCTTTCCCGGTGACAAATGGCGCAAGCTCCAGTCAAATCCGCCCAGATAAGCGTAGTAATGGCCCCGCCGGATGAAGCCCAATTCCATCGCAACCACGCGACCGCCAGCCCGAAGCACCGAAAGACAGGCCCCGGCGGGCTTCGAGGCGTCGCCGTCCAGCGACTGCAGGAACGCTTCGACGCCGCTCATTGAAAAGCCGGTACTGAACTTGCCGGTTTCCTTGAGCCAAAGGCGCTTCATTGCCACGCAGTGTTCCACCAGCGGCGCGAACTGCTCGTCATCAGGCCACAGGACTTCAAACTGCAGCTCCCCCAGCCGCGCCAGATGATTGCGCCGCCGGTTGCGGTTGCGCTTCTGCCGCTTGCCAAGCTGGTCGGTATAGTCCTGCACGCAAGAGAAGCGGGACAGGTCGAGCATCGAAGCCACATTGGCCGCTGACTCATGCCCCTCGCCGACCACCAGATTCAGCGTACTGCCACTGAGAACCGCACGGGAGAGCAGGACATCGCAACCCGAGCTCTGCATGGCGGCATTAAGGCATTGCGCCACGTCCGGATCGTTGCGCAATGCCGGGTGGATCAGCAGGCCACAATATTGCGTGTGCGGCACGCCCAGCGTCTCCAGGCGCTTGAGGCCAAGACTTTCAACGATCATCCGCGGCCACAGTGCCACCAGCGTTTCGCCTTGCCAGACAGTGACGACATAAGGCGTGCGGCCACCATCCTTGCAGAACCGCGCCACCCAATTGCGGCACCAGTCATAGCTCTGGAAGTATGAGAGGGGATCGCCGCAAGCCGTCTCCAGTTCGGACCAGGCCTGGGCGGTCTGCTCAATCTGTTCCAGGGTGCAGAGCACACGACTTTGAAAATGATGTCCGCTAGACAATGTCGTCTTCCTCCCGTGGCGCTTGGCCTGGAATAAAACATTGCCCGCCTCAACAGGTCGTTGCCCGGTACGGCAAATAAAGTCTTGCGACCGAAACCCGAACTCGCCTCAAAGCATCCCAATCCGGCGGCACATGACGAGAAAAGTCACCGACGGCGCCCGACAAATGCTGGCCATCGCGGTCTTCTGATTTCTTTTTAGATGAGGGGATTTTGGTAGCGGAGGAGGGATTTGAACCCCCGACACAAGGATTATGATTCCTCTGCTCTAACCAACTGAGCTACTCCGCCCCAAACAGGCCGTCGGTGGTTGGCCGACGCGCGCCTTACTAAGGTTTGCCGGCTCATCCTGTCAAGCGGTGCCTTCAGCCTGTGTGCGAAAACTGTGTGACACTGTCATTGACCATCGATTCGTTCGAAAATCGGCATCAGTGCGTTGCGATTGGATTGCTTTTCGCCTGTGAATTCAGGCCCTACATTGCACACAACACCAGCGCCCCTCGGCGCCCATGAGGAGAATTGGACATGACTCTCGAGCTTGGCGGCATCCATCACCTGACCGCAGTAACGGCCGATGCGCCGAAGAACCTGAAATTCTACACCCAGACCCTGGGCATGCGCCTGATCAAGAAGACGGTGAACCAGGACGACACCTCGGCCTATCACCTGTTTTATGGCGATGGCGTGGCCTCGCCCGGTGCCGACCTGACCTTCTTCGATTTCAACACATTGCGCGAGACGCGCGGCAACCACACCGTGGGCCGCACTGGCCTGCGTGTCGACAGTGCCGAAACCCTGCAATGGTGGAAGGACCACCTGCAGGAGAACAATGTCAGCACCAGCGGCATCAAGGAGCGCTTTGGCCATCTCTCGCTCGATTTCGAGGATTTCGAAGGCCAGCGCTTCCGCCTTGTGGTTGACGACAAGAACAAGGTCGTGCCCTGGGCCAAGTCGCCGGTTCCCGCTGACAAGCAGATCATCGGCCTCGGGCCGATCACGCTCTCAGTGCCCAAGCTCGAGCCGACCGACGCCATGCTGACCCGCGTGATGAACATGCGCCAGGTCCGCAATTACCCGGCGCGCGAACGCAATGCCGAGGTCTTCGTCTATGAAATGGGTCCGGGGGGACCGGCTGCCGAACTGCATGTTTCGGTCGATCCCAGCCTGCCCCAGGCCCGTCCGGGCGCCGGTGGCGTGCATCACGTCGCCTTCCGCACGCCCAATCAGGACACGCTGCGCGAGTGGATCGAGCGGGTGAACAGCTTCGGCATTCGTTCCTCTGGTGAGGTTGAACGCTTCTACTTCACCTCGCTCTATTTCCGTGAGCCCAACGGCATTCTGTTCGAACTGGCCACCGACGTTCCCGGCTTTGCCACCGACGAGCCGATGGAAAGCCTGGGCGAAACCCTGAGCCTGCCACCCTTCCTCGAAGACCGGCGCGCCCAGATCGAAGCTGGTCTGAAACCGCTGGACTGATGCGAGCAGCAGCTTCCCCCTCTCCCATGCAAGAAGAGGGGGAAGCGCACAGCGCGACCCGGGCAAAAGGTTCAAGCCCGCCCACGCACCCGATGCGTCCGCCGACATAACACCCAATTCGACCCGGCCAGCGCAAGAAGCGCAGGTCTTGGCGCCTCCGAATTCTCGGGAGGGGGTGCGGCGGTCAGTCCCATCGCTTCTGCATGCACTTGCCGTCGCTCCGGGCTATTCTGGTGCGCAGGGCGAGCGGCCTGGCCCGTTGCCTTGGTGCTATCGAATCTTTTCTGGAAGGCTCAGAGCCATGTCGGACGAACCGAAAACCGGGCCCTTCGGGCTCAATCCAATCCGGATCATGATCCTCCTGATGGGCGCGCTGGTACTGCTGATTTCCATCGGCATGTTCCTGGGCGGCCCGAATTCCTATCAGGCGCTCAGAGACGCCTCCAACGCGGCCAAGGAGCCGACCGCGGAGCAGTTGAGCGGGGAGTAGAGGGCGGATTGCACCTATGCCTCTCCCCCTCGGGGAGGGGACATCAGGCCACCAGCGCCTGCGGTACGGCCTCGGCAATGAAGCCGCCACCCAGCACTTGGCTCATCTCGCTGTCATCGGCGTAGAACACACAGGCCTGGCCCGGCGAAATGCCGTATTCGCCGCTCACCAGCGTCACATAGACTTCGCCATTCCGCATTTGGATAACAGCGGGCTGCGGGCCACGGGTCGAGCGTACCTTGACCTCGACCGGCGCCCCATTGCCCGCGCTGACCTCTGCCAGTGGCAGGCTGCCGAGCCAGTTCACATCACGCAGCCGGACCGTGTGGGTCTTGAGCGCCTCGCGCGGACCGACGATCACCCGGCCGCTGCGATGGTCGAGCTTGACCACATAGAGCGGCTCGCCGGCGGCAATGCCCAGGCCCTTGCGCTGCCCGATCGTGTAATGAACGATGCCCTCATGCTCGCCCAGCACCCGGCCATCCATATGGACGATCTCGCCCTTGGCGAGGGCCTCGGGGTGCATCTTGGCAATGATGTCGGCATATTTGCCCTGCGGCACAAAGCAGATGTCCTGGCTGTCGTGCTTCTCAGCGATTTCCAGACCCATTTCGCGCGCATGCTCGCGCACGTCCGCCTTGCTCATGCCGCCCAGCGGAAAGCGCAGGAAATCGAGCTGGTCCTGGGTTGTGGCAAACAGGAAATAGGACTGGTCCCGATCATTGTCACGGGGCCGGAACAGGTGCCGCCTGCCGTCCTCACCCAGCCGCGTCTGCACATAATGGCCCGTGGCCAGTACATCGGCCCCCAGGTCCTGAGCCACCGTCATCAGGTCGACGAACTTGACCGACTGGTTGCAGGCAATGCAGGGCACCGGCGTCTCGCCCTGCTGGTAGGCATTGGCAAAGGGCTCGATGACCGCGTCTTTGAAGCGCTCTTCATAGTCGAGCACATAGTGGGGAATGCCCAGCTTGGCCGCGACGCGGCGCGCATCGTGAATGTCCTGCCCGGCGCAGCAAGCGCCCTTGCGATGAATGGCTTCGCCATGATCGTAAAGCTGGAGGGTCACGCCGACCACTTCATAGCCCTCGCGGGCGAGCAGTCCGGCAACAACGGAGGAATCCACGCCCCCGGACATGGCGACGACGACGCGCGTGTCCTCCGGGCGCTTGGCAATATCAAGCGAGTTCAACATCTCTTCTCGTATCCGGTTGGGGTCAAGGGCCAGCGGAAACTGTGAGCGGTTCCATACGCCGAGATGGCCGGTCTGTCCATTGCCGCACCCGGCAGCTTTTGCCGCCTGCCCGGCAAGCTCGACCCGGTCCGCACTGGACTTCAGGCCATCACGAACGCTTAACCAACTGAAAATAAAAGCGAATTACCCCGCACCCAATCTGGCAAGCCTTTTGCATTGCACTGTCCGGATGAGTGTTTTGTTCAAGGGCGCCCCAAGTTGGCATCACATCTGACGATAATCAGCGGCACCAGCGCCTCCGGTGCAATCGGCAAGGCGTTCGCCGGCCAGTCCGCCGCCGCGCAGGACGCAACCAGCGCGCCCACCGGTCTGCTGGGGCTGTTTGCCGCTCTGCTGGACAATGCCGGGGTGGACACCAGCGCAACCATGCCGGCGCCGGTGCCCGGAGCCAATTCCGCCCAGCCCAATTCAGCGTTCGATCTGGCCGAACTGTTCCGCCTGGGTCTGGCGGCCAATTCGGGTGAGGCCCCATCGGACGATGAAGCCGATCCCGAGGCCCTGGCCGCCGCCATCGATCAGCCCAGCCAAACGGCAATTCCCGTCAACTCAACGCCCATGGTGGACTTTGTCGAGGCGCTGAGTGCGCTCAAGACCAGCCTGGATCAGGGCGAAGCGCTCGACCCGGAGCTGCTTGAAAAGGTTGAAACCGCGCTTGCCGACCTGGCCGAAGCCTTGGGCCTTGATATCGAGGCGTTGCCCGTTCCCGAAGACTTTGCCGCTCTGCTCGAAACCACTGGCGAGGCTGACACGGGCCTGGCCGGCGCGCTGACCCAATTGCTGGCGCCGATTGCCCAGTCACTCTCGACAGCACAGCCGGCAACCGATGCCGAAAAGGTCCACGCGGCCTCTGAGGCCAGCGCGCAGCTCAAGGCTCTGGGCGATAGGCTCGGTGCCCTGCTGGCAGCCCTGGCAGACGGCGATGTGCCGGCCGAGAAGCTGACCGCCCTGGGCATGACGCCGGGGCAGCCGCTCGATGCCGACATTGAGGCCGCGCTTGGCCGCTTTGCCGCCGGAATGACCCAGCAGGCTGCCAGTGTGCCCGAAGAGCCAGTGTTGGCCACGCCAACGCTCAAGATCAGTGAGCCGGTGCTGTCCGGCAAGACTGCCGACGCGCCGGACACATTGGACATGTCCAGCCCGGCTACGACTACAACCCCGGCTGAAGAATCCGACACATCGGGCCAGCAGCGCGAAAACAATGGTCAGTCCGCCGCCGATCGCGGCCAGGAGCGCGTAGAGCCCGCCAGTCGCGATGCCCGCACTGGCAATGCGATGGCCACCGCACCGGTCGATGCTTCGAACACGCCGGCGCCTTCCGCTGACGCCAATGCACAGGCAGCAAACGCCTCCCGCGTCGATGCCGCAGCCAATCCGCGCATCATCCAGGCGGGCTACCAGACCAGCCAGCAACAGCTCAACCTGCCCCAGATTGCCTTTGAACTGGCGCGCCAGGTTCAGGACGGCAATACCCGGTTCCAGATCCGCCTCGACCCGCCCGAACTGGGCCGCATCGATGTCCGCCTCGACATCAATGAATCAGGCCAGGTCAATGCTCGTCTGGTGGTGGAAAAGTCCGAAACCCTGGACCTGATGCAGCGCGACCAGCGCGGCCTGGAACGCGCATTACAGCAGGCTGGGCTTGATGGCGCCAAGACCAATCTTGAATTTTCGCTCAAGCAGAACCCCTTCGCCGGCCAGCAGGGCCAGATGGGGGATGGCAAGGACGGCAATGGCCCGTTCGGGACCAGCGATGACACCGGCCTGGCTGCCGAGGCGGATCAAGAACCGCCCCCCATGGTCAATCTGTATCGCGGTGCCCTGACGGCCAGCGGCGTCAATATCACGGTGTAAGGAGTAAGGCGTATGGCAGTCGATAGCGTAGCATCCGGTTCATCCAACGGCGCAGTCTCGTCCGCCCGTTCAACGATTGCTGGCAATTTCGATACCTTCCTGTCGATCCTGACGACCCAGCTCAAGAACCAGAACCCGCTCGATCCGCTCGATACCAATCAGTTCACCGCGCAATTGGTACAGTTCTCGGGTGTCGAGCAGCAGCTCAAGACCAATGAGTTCCTCGAAGCGCTTCTGCTCAACACCCAGACGAGCTATCGCGCCGATGCGGTCTCTTATATCGGCAAACAGGTTTCAGCCTCGGGCGAAACCGCCGAGCTGGTCGATGGCGGCGCCTATTGGGCCTACAATGCTGAAGCCAATGTCGCCAATGCCACGGTGAGCATCAAGGACGCGGCCGGCAATGTGGTCTATACCGAAACCGGTTCGCTCAATGCCGGTCCTGGCGCTTTCCTCTGGGATGGCGTGGGCTCGGACGGCAACACCAAGCCTGATGGCATCTATACCATCGAAATCAAGGGCACCAATCTGGCCGGCAATGAAGTCAAGGTGTCCACTTCCTCGGTTGGCATTGTCACCGGCGTGGACTTCTCCGGCTCCGAACCAATGCTGACCGTGGGCAAGAACAAGGTCGCCCTGTCTGACGTCACCGATATTCAACTGGTCAGCGAGACGCCAGCCGAGGACGGTGAAGGGGACGAGGACTCCGACACAGAGACCGAAACCTGACCGTGGCTTGCTTTTCACCACGATTTCGGGGCGGTCCGTGGGGCCGCCCTTTTCCGTTATGCTGCAATCAATTGATTGAAACCGCTGGCGTTTCTTAACCTGTTGTAAGTTTCCCCTTAGGGGTATCTTAAGCTCACTGCCCTACTCTCAGGCTCATATGGTCAGGTTTGAGTAGAGAGTAAAATGACCGTACAGATGCGTCCTCGCGTGAAGTACGTTATTGGCCCCGACGGCAGCCCGCTGACAATTGCGGATCTTCCTCCAGCCAATACGAGACGGTGGGTAATCCGCCGCAAGGCAGAAGTTGTCGCCGCCGTTCGCGGTGGCCTGCTCAGCCTCGAAGAGGCGTGTGAGCGTTATACGCTCAGCGTCGATGAATTCCTTAACTGGCAGGCCGCCATCGACAAGCATGGCCTTGCCGGTCTCAGGACAACCTGGATTCAGCACTACAGGGAGGGCTGACGCCTCCTCTGGCCGCTTTCAGGCTGCCAATCACAAACCCGCCGGACACGTCCGGCGGGTTTCTTTTTTTCGTCAGGGCGTGGCGTGCGTCAGCCACTCGGCCGCCGCCGGGCGGGCCTTCATGCGATTGTAGTAGGCTTCGCAGGCCGGCATGGGTGGATGATCAAAGGGAATGGCGAACCACCGGTGCAGCCCTAGCGTGATCGCTATGTCGGCCAGCGAGAAGTCATTGCCCACCACGAAATCGCCGCTCTTGGCCAGATGGGCTTCGATGATGTTCATCTTGCCCGTCCAGGCCGCAATATTGTCCGCCACCTTCTGGCTGTCATCAAAGCCGGGCGCCTTGCGAATGATCGACATCAGCGGATAGGCCCAGTTGGAGCCCATCTCGTTATTCTGCCAAAGCACCCACTGCATGACGAGCCCCTGCCGCCGTGGCTCCTCGGGCAGCAGCGAGCCCCCTGCCTTGCGGTTGAGATAGAGCATGATCGCCACGCTCTCCCAGAGCACGAAATCGTCCTCGACCAGCACCGGCACCTGCGCATTGGGGTTGAGTGCCATGAATTCGGGCACCTTGGGATCGCGATTGGGCATGCCCCAGTCTTCATGCTCGTAGGCAAGGCCCAGTTCGTCCGCCGCCCAGGTGGCCTTGCGCACGTTGATGGACGTCACCCGCCCCAGAATCCGCATCATGTCCATTCACCTCTTGTTAACCCAACCCGGCAGTTCTTGCCTAAAATCGCAAGCTGCAACAGCCAGTTAATACATTGTTTACCATCCACTAGGTAATTTTTGCCCATCGGTCATGGGGGCACCTCGACCGTTTACAAACGGACCGGGTCTGCCGCGTGGAAAGTCTAACACAACTCATCAACCGCATCGGCCTGCCGCGCATTGCCGCCATGGCTCTGGTCGCCGTGTTGATGCTCGGCTTCTTCGGCTTCCTGATCATGCGGGCCCAGACGCCGAACCTGGCGCCGCTCTATTCGGGACTGAGCCTGGAAGATTCCTCGGCCATCGTCACAGAGCTGCAAACCCTTAACATTCCCTACGAACTGCGGGGCGAAGGCGACACCATTCTGGTGCCGCGTGACCAGATCACCACCATGCGCATGACGCTAGCCGGCGAGGGTCTGCCGACCCGCGGCCAGGTCGGCTACGAGATCTTCGACCAGCAATCGACCCTGGGTGCCACCAGCTTCGTGCAGAACATCAACAATGTCCGGGCGCTCGAAGGCGAGCTGGCCCGCACCATTGGCTCGCTCAACCGAATCACCGGCGCCCGCGTGCATCTGGTGCTGCCCGAGCGCGAATTGTTCCGCCGCGAACGCCAGGACCCCTCCGCCTCCATCGTCCTGACCACCCGTGGCGAATTGTCCACCGGAGAAATCCGTGCCATCCAGCATCTGGTGGCCTCGGCCATCGAAGGGTTGACGCCGAGCCGCGTTTCCATCGTCGACGAACAGGGTACCCTGCTGGCCTCAGGCACCGGCGAGGACGTTGCCGGCGTCATGACCGCGCAGAATGACGAGCGCACCCTGGGCTTCGAAAACCGGATGCGGACCCGCGTCGAGGACATGCTGGCCAATGTGGTCGGGGCCGGCCGGGCGCGCGTCGAAGTCGCTGCGGAGCTCGACTTCAACCGCTCCACAACCACCCAGGAATTGTTTGATCCTGAAAGCCAGGTGGTGCGCTCGACCCAGACGCGGGAAAGCGAGAACCTGTCCGGCGGCAATAATGGCCAGGTGACGGTGGCCAACGAACTGCCCGGCGCAGACCAGAACAATGGCGCCGGCGGCGTGACCGAGCAGGGCACCTCGACCGAGGAGGTCATCAACTACGAAATTTCCAAGACCACCCAGACCGATGTGACCGAGGCCGGGGCCGTCAAGCGTCTGTCTGTGGCCGTGGTGGTCGACGGCACCTATGCCGATGACGGCGCAGGCAACATGACCTACACCCCGCGTTCCGCCGACGAAATCGCCCAGATCCTGACACTGGTGCGCTCCGCCGTCGGTTTTTCAGCCGAGCGCGGCGACAGTGTCGAAGTGGTCAACATGCAGTTCGCCGAGCGCCCCGAACTGGCGCCGCTGGGCACCGAGGCCGATGCTGGCCTGCTCGACTTCACCCGCGACGACCTGATGAACGGCGCCGAGATGGCCGTGACCCTGCTGATCGCCCTGGCCCTGGTGTTCTTCGTCATGCGCCCGCTGCTCAAGAAGGCCCTGACCCCCGAAACCCAGCCCCTGGCTCTCCCCGAGGCCGCCGAAGTCAGCCATCACGGCGTCCTGGGCGCCAATGGACAGGTGACGCCCGAAATCGAAGAGACCCCGCGCGACAAGACGCCTGCATGGGTGACCAACGCCAAATCCATGGGCGAAACCCAGCTCCAGACACTTCGGACCGTCGGGTCCCTGGTTGAAGAAAACCCCAGACAGGCCGCGCTGATCGTGCGTGACTGGCTGGGCAACGCAGCATAGTAGCAATGGCCCTGGTATCTCAATCCAACGACGAAAAAGCTGCCGCAGGCGCTGCGGCGCCGATGGGCGCCCAGCTTCAGGTCGGCGGCGAACAGCGTGTATTGACCGGCGACGAGAAGGCTGCCGCGCTCCTGCTGGCCCTCGGTCCCGACTACGGCAAGCCGATTTTTGACGAGCTCGACGAACTCGAGGTCAAGCAGCTTTCCCGCGCCATGGTGCGGCTGGGACCGATTACCCAGGAAATGCTCGATGACCTGATGATCGAGTTCGTCACCACCATCTCGTCCAATGGCTCGCTCTCGGGCAATACCGACTCGACTGAGCGCCTGCTCCTGAGCTTTCTGCCCCAGGACAAGGTCGACGCCATCATGGAGGAAATTCGCGGCCCGGCCGGCCGCAACATGTGGGAAAAACTCTCCAATGTGCAGGCCGATGTGCTGGCCGCCTATCTCAAGAACGAATACCCCCAGACCATCGCCGTGGTGCTGTCCAAGATCGCTACCGAACATGCCTCCAAGGTGCTCGCCGTGCTGCCTGAAGAGCTGGCCATGGACGTGGTCACCCGCATGCTCGGCCTCGACCCGGTACAAAAGGAAATTCTCGAAAAGATCGAGATGACCCTGCGCACCGAGTTCATGTCGACCCTGAACCATACCAAGCGCCGCGACAGCCACGAACAGATGGCCGAAATCTTCAATGCCTTCGACCGGCAGACGGAAGCGCGCTTCATCACCAATCTCGAAGAGGTCAATCGCGACGATGCAGAGCGCATCAAGCAATTGATGTTCACCTTCGAGGATCTGGCCAAGCTCGACATGTCGGCGATCCAGACCCTGCTCTCCAAGCTCGACAAGCGCGAACTCGCTTTGGCGCTCAAGGGGGCAAACGACTCGGTCAAGGACAGCTTCTTCAACAATATGTCGAGCCGTGCCGCCAAGCTCTTGCAGGACGACATGGCCAGCATGGGTCCCGTGCGCCTCAAGGATGTGGACGAGGCCCAGACCCGCATGGTCGCCACCGCCAAGGATCTCGCCGCCAAAGGCGAAATCCTGATCATGAAGTCCAAAGCCGACGATCAGATGATTGCGTGACACCATGGCCCAACCCGCGCGTTTCACCTTCGACCTGGACCTCGAACCCCGCTCTGCCGCCAAGCGGCCGGCGCCGGCGCCCGTCCCCTCAATTCCCGAGGACGTGGTGGCGCAGCTAATCGCCAATGCACGCGAGGAAGCCTACGCAGAAGGTCTCAAGGCCGGCGAGCAGAACGCGGCCTCCATGGCCGCCCAGACCATTGCCGCGGCCGCTGGCACGCTGGCAACCCAGAGTATGGAATCGGCCAAGGCGCTCGATGCCGCCCGCGCCGACCATCACCAGCAGGCCGTGGAATTGGCCTTGAGCGTTGGCCGCAAACTGGCGCTGCATCTGTTGGCTCGCTTTCCGCTGACCGAGCTCGAAGCGCTGATTGCCGAATGCCTGCCCAGCCTCAATGGCGTGCCTCATCTGGTGATACGTTGCCATCCTGACCTGGCCGACGCCATCCGTGACACGGCCACCGCCCAGATGTCCCATTCCGGCTTTACCGGCCGTCTGGTTGTCATGGGTGACCCCGAAATCCGCCTTGGCGACGGCCGTCTCGAATGGGTCGATGGCGGCCTGGTGCGCGATATCGCCGACACCGCCCGCCAGGTCGATCACCAGATCGCAACCTATCTCGCGGCGCGCGCAAGCAGCCAAAGCAAGGAGAACGGTCAATGACCGAGCCCGAAAACGACATCACCGCCGCCGAAGGCTTCAACCTCAACGAGATGGATGCCCCCGAGCGGAACGGACGGGGCGAGGCGCATGTCGAGCGCACTGCCGCCGATCTTGAAGCGGTGTTCGACGTGCCGGTGCGCGTCTCGGTCGTGCTGGGGCGCACCAAGATGCCGGTTTCAAATTTGCTCAAGCTCGACACCGGCACGGTGATCGAACTGGACCGCCAGGTTGGCGAAGCCGTCGAGATCTTTATCAACGAGCGTCTGGTGGCGCGCGGCGAGATCGTGCTGGTCGAAGACCGGCTCGGCGTCACCATGACCGAAATCATCAAGCCGCAATAAGGGAAGACCACGATCATGCGATTGCTCATCATCGGGGCCCTGGAAGGCCAGCTTTCAACGGCAACCAAGATGGCCATGGATGGCGGCGCCAAGGTGGCCCATGCCCCCTCGATCGAAATCGCGCTGGCTTCGCTGCGCGCCGGCAAGGGGGCAGATCTGCTGCTGGTCGACGTGATGATGGATATTGCCGGGCTGATCGCGGGCCTGGAAGCCGAGCGCATCGCCATTCCCGTTGTCGCCTGCGGCGTCGAGACCAATGCGGCAGCGGCCGTCAACGCCATCCGCGCCGGTGCCAAGGAATACATCCCGCTGCCGCCAGACGCCGAGCTGATCGCCGCTGTGATCGCCGCCGTCGCCCGTGAAAGCTCGGATTTCCTCTATCGCGATCCAGCCATGGAGCGCGTGGTCCGGATGGCCGAGCAGGTCGCCGGCTCGGAAGCCTCCATCCTCATCACCGGCGAGAGCGGCACCGGCAAGGAAGTCGTCGCCAAATATGTGCATGGCCGCTCCAAGCGGGCCAGCAAGCCGTTCATCTCGGTCAATTGCGCGGCCATTCCCGAAGCGCTGCTGGAAAGCGAGCTGTTCGGCCATGAAAAGGGTGCCTTCACCGGCGCCATCGCCCGCCGCATCGGCAAATTCGAGGAAGCCTCGGGCGGCACCTTGCTGCTCGATGAAATCTCGGAAATGGATGTGCGCCTGCAGGCCAAGCTGCTGCGCGCCATTCAGGAGCGGATCATCGACCGCGTCGGTGGTACCAAGCCCGTGCCGGTCGATATCCGCATTCTGGCGACCTCCAACCGCAATCTGAACGAAGCCGTACGCGAAGGCAGCTTCCGCGAAGACCTGCTATTCCGGCTCAACGTCGTCAATCTCAAGCTGCCGCCCCTGCGCGAGCGGCCCGGCGACATCATTGCCCTGTCCGAACACTTCGTCGCCAAATATGCCAAGGCAAATGGGCTGCCCCCGCGCAACCTTTCTCCCGAGGCCCGCGACGCACTGGTCAAGGCGCCCTGGCCCGGCAATGTGCGCGAGCTGGAAAACACCCTGCACCGCGCCGTCCTGCTCTCCTCGGGCGACATTGTCGGCCCCGACGCTATCGTGCTGCCCGACGGCATGGGCCTGAGCGAAGCAGCCAAGGCCGCCTCCCCGGCCGCCCAGCTTGCCCAGACTGCCGAAGCCATGAACCGCGCTTTGGTGGGCCGCACCGTGGCCGATGTGGAACGCGATCTGATCCTGGACACACTCGATCACACGCTGGGCAATCGCACCCACGCTGCCAACATTCTGGGCATCTCGATCCGCACCTTGCGAAACAAGCTCAACCAATATGCCGATGAGGGCGTGCATGTGCCCGAGCCCGGCGACAAGCGCGGCGCCGCGTGAGGCAGACCATTAAATGACCGACGTCCCGTCCGGCAAACAATCAGGCTTTTCATTGCCTTCGATCGCGAAGGTAATCGAGACCCTGCGCTCGGGCGATATCGCGCTCGCCACTGGCGTCATGGCGCTGATCGTTATCCTGATCGTGCCCATGCCGCCGATCCTGGTGGATATGCTGCTGGCCATCTCGATCGTCTTTTCGGTGATGATCCTGATGACGTCGCTGTTCATTCAAAGGCCGCTGGAATTCTCGTCTTTTCCAACTGTCTTGCTGATCGCCACCATGCTGCGGCTCGGCCTCAACCTGGCGACGACACGGCTTATTCTCTCGGATGGTCACAATGGCACCGGTGCCGCCGGCAATGTGATCGAGGCCTTCGGCAGCTTTGTCACCGCCGGCAATTTCGTCATCGGCATCGTGGTCTTCATCATCCTGGTGATCGTCAACTTCATCGTCATCACCAAGGGCTCGGGACGTATCGCCGAAGTCGCGGCGCGCTTCAGCCTGGACGCCATGCCCGGCAAGCAGATGGCCATTGACGCCGATCTTTCCGCCGGCTTGATCGACGAGGACACCGCCAAGAAACGCCGTGCAGATCTAGAAGGCGAAAGCGCCTTTTTCGGCAATATGGACGGCGCCTCCAAATTCGTGCGTGGCGACGCCATTGCCGGCCTGATCATCACCTTCATCAACGTTTCCGCCGGCATGCTGATCGGCATCATGCAGCAGGGTCTGGGCTTTCAGGAAGCGGCCAACAACTACACCCTGCTCACTATCGGCGATGGTCTGGTCAGCCAGATCCCCGCGCTGATTGTCTCGACCGCCGCCGGTATCCTGGTGTCGAAATCCGGTGTCACCGGTGCCGCTGACAAGGCCCTGTCGCTGCAGTTCACCGGCTATCCGCGCGCCCTCGGCATGTCCTCGGCCGTCATGGTCGCCCTGGCGCTGCTGCCCGGCATGCCCATGGTGCCGTTCCTCGCCCTGGCCGGTGGCGTCGGCTACGCCGCCTACCGCGCCGGCAGGTCCAAGGCGGTGCGCCAGGGAGAGGAACAGGCCGAGGAACTGGCCAAGACCGCCCCCGCGCCGCAGCCCTCCGAACCGCCGATCACCGATAGCCTCAAGATCGATGATCTCAAGCTGGAACTGGGTTATGGCCTGTTGAGCCTGGTCAAGGAAGACGAGCATGGCAATGACCGGCTGACCGAGCAGATCAAGGCGCTGCGTCGCCAGCTTGCGCTTGAACTGGGCTTCGTCATGCCGCCCGTGCGCATTCTGGACAACATGCAGCTCGAGCCGAACGACTACAAGGTGCGCATCAAGGAGGTCGAAGCCGGTGCCGGGGAGGTCTATGCCAACCAGCTCATGGTGATGGACCCCTATGGCAACCAGATCGACCTGCCGGGCAACCACACCACAGAGCCCACTTTTGGCCTGCCGGCCACCTGGATCGAACCGGCACTGCGCGACGAGGCCGAACTGCGCGGCCTGTCAATCATCGATCCCTCGACGGTGATTTCGACCCATCTGACCGAAATCCTCAAGGCCAATGTCTCCGATCTGTTGAGCTACGCCAATGTGCAGTCCCTGCTCTCGGGCCTGCCCAAGGATCAGCAGAAGCTGGTCGAGGACCTGGTGCCCGGCCAGATCACCGTGTCCGGCCTGCAACGCGTGCTTCAGGCCCTGCTGTCCGAACGCATCTCGATCCGCGACCTCTCGACCATTCTTGAAGCCGTGGCCGAAATCGCCGGCAATGGCCGCTCCGTCGCCACCATCACCGAACATGTCCGCGCCCGCCTCGCCCGGCAGATCTGCGCCGCCAATCTGGGGTCTGACGGCAATCTGCCGCTGCTCACCCTCTCCCCGCAATGGGAGCGGGACTTCGCCGAATCCATGGCTGGTGACGCAGACAACCGGCATCTGGCCATGGCGCCAAGCAAGCTGCAGCAATTCATCGGCGCCGTGCAGTCCGCCTATGAGCGCGCTGCCCAGCAGGGCGAACTGCCGGTGCTCATCACCTCACCCTCGATCCGCCCTCATGTCCGCTCGATCATCGAGCGCTTCCGCCCTCAAACCGTGGTGATGAGCCAGAACGAGGTGCATCCGCGCATCCGGCTCAAGACCGTGGGCAGTGTCTAGGAGCCATCCCCCGGGCGGGGCGCCAGCACGGGCGCCTCAGGCGACGGCGGGTTGGCTTCGAGATCGGCAATCAGGGCTTTCATCTCGTCGATCTCGCGTATCTGGGCGGCGATGATTTCGTCGGCCAGTTCGCGCACTCGCGCATCACGAATATTGGCATTGGTGCTGGTGAGCACGGCAATGGAGTGGTGCGGGATCATGGCGCGCATGTAATCAGTGTCGCCTACCAGCGCTTGGCTGCGCACCAGAAACAGAGATCCGGCAAAGACCGCAATCGCCCCAGCGATGATGGCAAAATTGACGGCACGCTTCTTGTACATGGTCCACATGAACCCGAGCATGATCACGGCCATGACCGCGCCCATCAACAGCGCCATCCAGAGCCGGGTCTGGCTATAGAACACATGATCGGACTGATAGGTATTGAGATACATCAGCCCGTACATGACCACGGTTGAAGTCGCGATCATCGCGGCAAAACGCAAATAGCTCATAGGGTCCTCCATTGGGTACGAAGGACCAACGCATGCTGCGTGGCTTTGTTCAGGCCCTAGTGGCGATGCACCAAGTCATAGCGCGCCAGCTCGTTCGCATCGGGTGCCTGGAACAGACCAATCCATTCCTCGATCTGCGCCATGGTGATGGGCGGGTTTTCGCGGCCGCGCCGGGTAACGCGCTCCAATATGACTTCCGCCGGCGCGCTCAGCCAGATCAGCTCGACCCGCGCGCCCAGAGCCCGCGCGTCTTCCAGCAGACCAAGCCGCTCGTCGCGCCCCCAGGTGCCCCATTCGATGATGACGCTGACGCCCGCCACCAGGAAGCGCCGGCCCAGCCGCCATTGCATGGCCTCGATGCTGGCGCGCCGGTCTTCATCCCAGAGGTTGAGCTTGAGTTCGTCCATCCAGGCGTCGGGCTCCATCCGCACCGCGCCGGTTTCGGCCTCGAGCGCGGCGGCGCGGGTCGATTTCCGAACCCCGGGCAGTCCGGCAATGATGAACAGCGTCGCGCTCACCGCTGGGTCAGCGCCAGCTTTGCCCCCAGCATCACGAAGGCCGCGGCAAAGCTGCGCCGCATCCAGGTCAGCACCGCCGGTCGCGACATCACCTGGCCACGAATGGCAGCGGCAAACAGACCATAAAGCGCAAACACCACGAAGGTCATGGCCATGAAAACACCGCTCAACTCGAGCATGCGCATGACCGCATTCGGCGTGCCCGTCGGCACGAATTGCGGCAGGAAGGCGAAAAAGAATATGGAGAGCTTGGGATTGAGCAGATTGATCAGCATGACTTCTGCGGCCATGGCACCAAGCCGCTTTTTCTCCTGCCGTGCCTCGACCGAAAGAGCGCCAGATTCGCGCAATGTCGACCAGGCCATATAGAGCAGATAGGCCACGCCGAGATATTTGATGATATCGAAGGCCAGCGCACTGGTATGGAGCACCGCGGCCAGCCCGGTAATGGCCGCCAGCATATGGGGCACAATGCCGAACGTGCAGAACAGGGCCGCCCAGAGGCTGGCCCTGCCGCCCCGTCCAAGCCCGGTTGCAATGGTGTAGATTGCCCCTGCGCCTGGCGAGATGACGACAATCAGCGTGGTTATCAGAAATTCTATGCTCATCCGGCCCTCCCGCCTGTGCGGACACTATGCCCGGCGCAGGCGGGTTAGGCCAGAGGAGCGAGTCTAGCCCAGGCCGCCCGGCACGACCGGCGGCAGATCGAGCTTTGAGGCCTCTTCCGAAGTATCAACCTCCTCTTCCTCGGCCAGCTCGCGCTCGGCTTGATACCAGAATTCCTCCTCACGCCCCTCGGGCTGCCCGGCCTTGTCCCAGAGCTGGAAGGCGCGGTCGCGAATCTTGTCCTGATCGACACTATGCATCTTGTCCTCCTTGGTCATGCTCGTAAAACGCACGCCAACCCATACAGTTGCTGTGGAACAAGCATGTGACCGGGCGCATTATGGCTGCGAAGTCGAGGGCGACCGATGAAACTGTTTTCCTGCACCCATTGTGGCAACACGGTCTATTTTGAGAACGCGGTCTGCGAGCGTTGTGGGCATCAACTGGGCTATCTGCCGGACCGCTCCGCCCTGGTGTCCCTGGTCGAGGATGGTGGGCTGTGGAGTTCGCCGGCCATTGCCGACGACGCCTTCGTGTTCTGCGCCAATGCTGCGCACGGCGCCTGCAACTGGCTTATCCCGGCCGAGGCGGGCGGCGACATCTATTGCGCCGCCTGTCGGCACAACGAAACCATCCCAGACTTGGCCAATCCGGCCAATCTGCGCCGCTGGCAGACCATTGAGCGCGCCAAGAAGCGCCTGTTCTATTCCCTGATCCGGCTGGACCTGCCGCTCCATACCCGTGACGAGGACAGCCAGCATGGCCTCGCCTTCCGCTTCCTCGCCGACGATGCCCAGACCAGCGAGCGGGTGATGACCGGCCACGACAATGGCATCATCACCATTGCCCTGAGCGAAGCCGACGATGCCGAGCGCGAATATCGGCGCACCAGCATGAACGAACCCTACCGCACGCTGCTGGGCCATTTCCGCCACGAGATCGGCCATCATTTCTGGGATCTGCTGGTCGCCGGGGGACCGGCCCTTGAGGCCTTCCGCAGCCTGTTCGGCGACGAGCGTCAGGACTACGCCCAGGCACTGGACGCCTACTACGCCAATGGCGCGCCGCCGGGCTGGTCACAGACCCATATCAGCGCCTATGCCACGGCCCACCCCTGGGAGGACTTTGCCGAGACATTCGCGCATACCCTGCACATCATCGACACCGTCGAAATGGCGGCCGCTTTCGGTATTGGTGCGCGCACCCGGACCGGCGATGCCGGGCTCGACATGGCGCCGGTGCAACTCGACCCCTATCGCGAGCCGGACATGGCGCGGATCATCGACAATTGGGTGCCCCTGGCGAGCCTGATCAACAATCTCAACCGCGCCGTCGGACAGGCCGACGCCTATCCCTTTGTCCTGTCGCCATCGGTCATCGAGAAGCTGGCCTTCATCAACACGCTGGTGCGCCAGAAACCGGACGCTTTCACGCCCGCCGTGTGACCTGGTCATAGGGCGCCAGCGCATCCTCGAGCGCCTGCAGGTCTGCCGGCAGCTCGGCACAGAACAGCATTTCTTCGCCCGTCGTCGGATGCTCGAAGCCCAGTTCGGCCGCGTGCAGGGCTTGCCGCCCCAGCGCCTGCACCGCCGCTGCGACCTCATCGGGTAGTTTGTTGACCTTGGTCGCAAAGCCGGGCGCATAGAGCAGGTCAGACACCAGCGGATGGCCGATATGGGCCATATGCACGCGGATCTGGTGGGTGCGTCCGGTCTCGAGCTGGCACTGGATGCGGGTGACATCCCAGCCCGGCGCGCCGTAACGCGCTTCCACGGCATAATGGGTGATCGCCTCGCGTCCCTGCTTGATGACGGCCTGCTTCAACCGATTGCCCGGATCGCGGCCCAGCGGGGCATTGACTGTCCCCATGCCTGACTGGGTCGAACCCCAGGCATAGGCGACATAGGCGCGGTGCAAGGGTCCCGTGCGCCCGTGATCGGCAAATTGTTCGCTCAAATGCTTGTGCGCCTGCTCGGTCTTGGCGGCGACCATCACCCCTGAAGTGTCCTTGTCCAGCCGATGCACGATACCGGGCCGCTTGACCCCGCCAATGCCCTTCAGGCTATCCCCGCAATGAAAGATCAGCGCATTGACCAGCGTGCCCGAAGGTGAGCCGGGCGCGGGATGCACGACCATGCCGACCGGCTTGTTGATGACGATCAGGTTCTCGTCTTCAAACAGGATATCAAGCGGGATGTTCTCGGGCTGCGGATCCGGATCTTCAGGGGGTGGGGCGACAAGGACGATTGTCTCCCCGGCCTTGAGCCGGTATTTGGGTTCGGCAACCGGGCGGCCGTCGATAGTTACGGCGCCGCCCAGGATCAGATCCTTGATGCGATTGCGGCTTAGCACGTCATGCGCTTTGGCCAACATGGCATCGAGCCGCCCGCCGCTCATTTCGGCGTCGACCACAATCTCAATGGGCTCGCCCTCCAAATCGAAATCGGTGTCATCCGCCATGAGCAATCCTGAACCAAATACGCCGGACGCCGCCGACACCGAATTGTCGCCGGAAGCCAAGGCCATGCTGGGAAAAGCCCGCCGCTCCTTCGCGGTATCCATGGGCATTCTGTTGCTCGGCTTTATGGCGATTGGCTTTGCACTTGTCTATCGCGTCATGCGCGACAGCCCGCCGCCAGCCGTGGCGGAAAGCGTCTCAATCCCCGCCGGTGCCGAGGTGATCTCGGCGCTGAGCACCGATGGCACCATCCAGGTGACCTTCGCCGCCGGTGGCGCGACCATGCTCAATGTGTTTGATGCCGAAACGGGCGAATTGCAGCGCAGCGTGCGGATCGGGGCGGAATAAGCGGCAATGGGAGCCGGCGGAATTCGGCTGAGCCCCGGCTAGCGCCCCTGAATTTCCTTAAGGGCTGCCAAACGGTCCGACACCGTGCCGCGCTGGGTATTGGCGGGCGTAGGCAACACGTCCAGCCCCTCCCCGTCATCGGCAAAGCGCTGCACCCGGTCGAACAGGCTCTCTTCGGGCTGCTGGGCCTGGGCCGGCGCCTCGTGATCAACGGCATAGACCAGCCGGCTGACGCTGGCGGCGATGTCATTGAGTTTTTCGCGCAAGTGCGCTTCCTCGAACCGTTCGGTCTCCCAATCGGCCATGATCGAGGCTTCCACATTGCTCACCTTGGCGCGCAGGCGCTCAAGCTCTTCTTCCATGGAGAGCCTGTCGGCGAGCAATTGCTCGACCCGGCCTTCGCTCTTTTCCACCACCTGGCTGGTTTCGGCCAAAAGGGCATTGAGGCGGTTTTCCGCATTGGCGATGCGCGCCTCGGCGGCCACCAGTTCCTCGGCGTCAATCTCGCGTTGCGCTTCACGCCCGGCCAGGGCATCGCGCATCTGGGCAATGGCGGCGCTGGCTTCGGCACTGCGCCGATCGGATTTTTCCAGCCGATCAATCAGGCTATGCGCCTGGTCTTCAAGAAAGGCCGCCCGTTTGCGCTCGATCGCCAGCGCTGCGGTCAGCCGGTCGATATCGCCTTCATAATCGCCAGAGAGCGAAATGCCGTCGACCCTGGTCGCCTTGGCAAGCCCGCCGCGCAGGGAGTTGCGCAGCGTCTCAACCTCTAGGGCCCGGCTTTCCAGCTCCCGATCCCGCTTGCGCAGCCGATTGCCCAGATCGGCGCCTTCATTCTCCAGTTCGAGTATGCGCGCCCGCAGCTCGACTTCGCGCTCTTCAAGCTCACGAACCACAACGAGGTGTTTTTCGCGCTCGGCCCGGAGCGCGCCCAGATCGGTGCGCTTCTGATTGGCGTCGCTCAACTGCTCGGCAAGTCGCTTGCGCAGCGCCTCGACATTCATCTCAAGCCGCCGGGTCGAAAGAGCAAACTCGGCCCGCAACTGGTCCTTGTCTGCCCGGAATTCGGCCATGGTGATGGGTGTAGCCGCCTCGATGCGGCGTTTGGTCAGGCGCACGGCCCGCCGCCAAACCGCCGGCATGATGATGAGCGCCACCAGCCCTGCAACGAGCAGGCCCAGCGCAAAATACATGATGTTTTCGATCAGCATCGATGCGGCCTCCGGCGGCGCAGGCGCCAGCCTTGGGACAGTCCCTTATCCGGTTTTGGCAGCAAAGACGGGCAGAAACCATCTTTGGCACTGGTTAACCCTAACGGGTTTGAGGCGCGCCGTCACGACAAAGCCGGGGCTGTTGACCCCGGCTTGGCAATGAATTGATTGAGAAATGCCCCTCAGAACGGGTTCCAGGTCGGCTCGGCAGTGAAGTTGAGATAGCCCACATTGATACCGAGCCGCGCACCGACGCCGGAGCGGATCGGCACCACCACGACATTGCCGCGCTTTGTGACGGTCATGCCCACGCCACCAATGACATAGGCAGAGCCGTCCACACCGGGATAGCGCCCCAGAATGTCCTGAATGGTGGAGAGGTTATAGACCAGCATCATCACCTTGGAGCCGTCGCCACCAACATCAAGTCCAATGCTCGGGCCCTGCCAGAAGATCGAGAACTGCCCGGCATTGCGGGTGTAAAGCGTGCCCTCGCCATATTTGGCGCCGATGAAAAGGGCACCGCCCGCTTCTTCGCCCAGGATATAGCCGTTGGGCTGGCCATATTGGCCCACGGCGCGCTCAACCACCGAGGCCAGGCCCTGCGCGGCTGAGCCGAAGAACTCGCGGCCGCTATCCACCAGCTCCTCACCCGAAAATGTATCGCTCAGCGAGCCCTGGGCGAGCGCGGGGGCGTTAAAGGCCACTAGAGCACCGATCAGGGCGGCAAACTGGGCAAGGCGCTTGAACATGGCATATCTCCCGTGTCGATCGCTGCCCTTACGAAGACCTTAAGGTCTTGGCCCATAGTCTTGGACCCGGCATTCCCGATCATTTGGGCCAATCATGCAGCATATCTCTAAACAAATCTTAACCATGATCGCCCTTGTTCTGCCGCTTTTCGGGCCACTTCCGGCCACGGTTCAGGAAAGCCTGGCCCAATCCATCGTCACCTATGTGCTGACCGACCCGCTGACCGGGCAGGCCATTGGCGGCATGGATCCGGTTTCCTATTTTACCGAACCGGCCCCTCTGACCGGCCGGCCCGATTTCGAGCTGGTCTGGCAGGGCGCACCCTTCCAATTCGCCAATGCCGCCAATATGGAAATCTTCCGGCGCAATCCGGAAGTCTATGCGCCCCAATATGGCGGGCACGGTGCCATGAGCATGTCCCGCGGCTTTGTGTCCGACGCCGACCCGCTGATCTATACCGTGTTCAAGCAGCGCCTCTTCATGTTCTATTCCGCAGCCAATCGCGAAGCATTCCTTCTGGCGCCGGACGCAGCGGCCCTGCGCGGTCAGGAACATTGGACCACTCTGTCCAAAACGCTCTCGACCCGGTAGTGCACCGCCCTCTGGCGCTTTATTGTCCCCTAGACTGATTCTCGCCGCCATTCTGCGCATTGCGCCTACGGAGACCCGCACCATGGATATTATTGAGCTCAAGGCCACCGACCTCGCCGCCATGTTGTGCTCGCGGGTCTGCCACGACCTCATCAATCCCATCGGCGCCATCGGCAACGGCCTGGAAGTGCTGTCCGACCCCAATCAGAGCGAAATGGCGGAAGGTGCACGCGACCTGATCGCCAGCGCCGCAAAGCAGAGCCGCGCCAAGCTTGAATTCGCCCGCCTCGCCTACGGTGCCTCCTCGACCGCCGGCACTGATATCGACACGCGCGAATGTGAGCGTGTAGCGCGCATCCTGTTCGAAATCGAAAAAGCCGATCTCGAATGGACGGTGCCGCTGATCCTTCTGCCCAAGCACAAGGCCAAGCTGTTCATGAACATGCTGCTCATTGCAGCCGGTTCCGTGCCACGTGGGGGCACCGTTTTCGCCTCGATCACCGGCGCGACGGGCGAAGAGAAATTCGAGTTCACCTCGAAAAGCGACCCGGAAAAACGCCAGAAGACCCTGGTGCCATCAGGTTCTGCCGGGCTCCTGTCCGGCATGCCCGAAGACGGTTCGGTCGATGCGCGGGGCATCCAGCCTTTCTATACGGGCCTGCTGGCCCGCATGACCGATATGGACCTCAATATCGGCCTGGAAGACGACATGTTCTTTTTCACTGCCACCCCCAAACCGGGTGCGGCAATCGCCGAGTAGGGCGTAAAGACCTGCCACCATGGGATATTTCACAAGACCAGTCGGCCTTGGGCGGCAATTTCACGCCTGCGCGCTAACCATTCGCCAACCTATTGGGCGGCATAGTCGACACAGCGTCTCAACCGTCCCCAGGGGCCCCCTTCCATGCGTAGCTGCCTGATCGTCGATGATTCAAGCGTTGTGCGTAAGGTTGCGCGCCGCCTGCTGGAAGATCTCGACTATATCGTGGACGAGGCCGAGGACGGACAGGAAGCCATCGACAAATGCCGCCAGGAAATGCCTGACGCCATTCTGCTCGACTGGAACATGCCCATTATGAGCGGCCTGGAGTTTCTCAAGCTGCTGCGCGCCTATGTCGGCGGCGAAAAGCCCCGTGTCATCTATTGCACGGTTGAGAACGATGTCGGCGCCATTGCGCTCGCCCTAAAGGCCGGCGCCGATGATTACATGATGAAGCCGTTCGATCGCAGCGTGCTCATCAGCAAGTTCCAGGACAAGGCCGAAGCCGCCTAGCGCCTGCACGCTGGGGCGCAATCATTCCCGTCCGCTCCGTCAGATGGCCTCTGCCGCGCGCCCTTCGAGGAACGCCTTTTCGCGCGCATTGCGCGTCAACTCGGCGGCCCGCCTGAATTCGAGATTGGCTTCGGTATGGCGTCCCAGCTTGCGCAGCATATCGCCGCGCACCCCATAGAGCAGATGGTAGTTCTCAAGCGCCGGGCTGGCCTTGAGCGCATCGACCAGCGGCAGCGCCGCCGCCGGGCCCTCGGCCATCGAGACTGCCACCGCGCGATTGAGCTCGATCACCGGCGAGGGCGTCACCTGGTTGAGCAGCCCATAGAGCGCCGCAATCTGCCGCCAATCGGTCTCTTCGGCCTTGCGGGCGCGCCCATGGCAGGCGGCAATGGCGGCCTGCAGCGTATAGGGTCCGGCAATTCCGCCCAGCCGCTGCGCATTTGCCAGCCCATCGAGGCCGCGCCGGATCATCATCTGATCCCATAGCGCCCGGTTCTGATCGGGCAACAAGACCGGCTCGCCTGCCGCGTTTGTGCGCGCCCGAACCCGGGCATGCTGCAATTCCATCAAGGCCAACAGGCCATGCGCCTCCGGCTCCTCCGGGATCAGTGAGACAAGAATACGCCCCATGCGCATCGCTTCTTCGCATAATTGCGGCCGCATCCAGTCTTCGCCGGCGGTGGCGGAATAGCCTTCATTGAAGATAAGATAGAGCACGCCCAGGACCGAAGCCACGCGCTCCTCGCGCTCGGTTCCGCGCGGCACTTCGAAGGGAACGCCGGCCTCGGCAATGGTCCGCTTGGCCCGTACGATGCGCTGCCCGATTGTCGTATCATTGGCCAGAAACGCGCGGGCGATCTCCTCGGTGGTCAATCCGCCGATCAGCCGCAGGGTCAGTGCCACCCGGCTTTCGGGCGGCAGTACCGGATGACAGGATGTAAAGATCAGCCGCAGCAAATCATCGCCGACCTCATCGTCCAATTGCTCATGGATCGCCGTTTCGGCGTCCAGCCGTTCATCTTCCATCTCCCGGCCAAGCGTTTCGAGCTTGCCGGCCGCCATCTTGCGATGCCGGAAATAGTCGATGGCCTTGCGCTTTCCCGCCTGCATCAGCCACGCACCGGGATTGCGCGGCACACCCGCTTCCGGCCAATTCTTCAGCGCCGCCATCAGCGCTTCCTGCGCCAGTTCCTCGGCCAGGGAGATGTCGCGCACCATCCGGGTCAGACCGGCAATGACACGCGCCTGCTCCACCCGCCAGACCGCGGCAATGGCGCGGTCCGTTTCCTGTCGCCCCTTGGTTGTCCCATCACCCAAACCGGCCATCCTCCCGATAGTTGTGCGCCCAAATCGGGGGAGAGCATCTATGCTGGGGCCACAAGGTCAAGTCAAAATACGAGCGTCTTCCGCAAGCGGCCCGATAGCGGAGGACAACCTGCCAGGAGCCTGGGCTCCTTCCGCCTTACTCCCGCACCTCAAATCGCAGTCCACCGATCACGCAGCCTTCCGCCATGCCGATGGCCAGACCGGCAGCATCTTCCTGGACGGGGCAGGTCATGGGGAAGCTAGCGGTGCCGACATATCCGGTGACTTCGGAGAGCACCAGTTCGCCATTCCCGAGCGTATAGTCACCTTCGACGAGGGTGCCGGTACGGTCCTGCATTTCAAACCGGCCATCTTCGCCTAGGGTGAGACGCAATCCATTGGCCTCACCTTCAGTCATGACCTCGAAAGTCTGGGACTGCTGGGTACGTTCGGCATCGTCCTCAGGCACTTGCGATGCGATGCGCGCCTCGATCTCTGCCAGCTCGCGCGAACGTTCGGCCAGGGTCTGGGTCAATTCCTCAACCTGTGGCTGCAGGTCTTGTAACTGTTCCTGATACCCCTGCACATCTTCCTCAAGGCGATTGCGCTGAGTCGTCAATTCATCGACCTGCTCTTGCAAAGCGGCCAGATCAGCATCCGCTGCCTCCGCCTGCTGGGCAAGTTCTGCCCGCTCGTCCTGTGCGGCCGTCAGCTCTTCGCGCGCCGACTGTAGGCGGCTCTGCGTTTCCGCCAGGCTGGCCGTGGCTTCGGCCGCCTCATCGGCGAGCTGCGCAACATTGGCCGTGGCCGTCTCCTCCTGCCGGCGCGCCTCTTCCAGACGCGAACCAACATCGTTCAATTGCCGGCTGGAACTCTGGATCTCGGACTGCAGCGCCGCCTGACGCGCGGCCAGTTCCTGAACCGAGGCGGTGGCCTCCTCGGCGCGCGCCTCAAGCGCGGCGACCTCTTCCTGTGTCGCTGTCAACGACTGCGAAACGCTTTCAAGCTCGCCATTGCGGGCCTCAAAATCCTGATTGGCCGCTTCGAGCTGGTTATTGGCCGCCACCAGTTCAGCCTCGACACTTGCCAATTCGGCCCTGGCACTGTCCAGCGCGCCGGACGTCTCCTCGCGTTCGGCGAGGTTCTGTTGGGCAGCATCCCGCTCGGCGGTCAACGTCGCCATGTCGGCCCGCAATTGCTCGTTCTGCCCGGTGCTGTTGATCCACATGGCCACAAAGGCCAGCCAGCCAGCGACGGCGATGATGAGCACTGTCAGGACAAGTGGCTCGCGCAGGCGATTAGAGAGGTCGGCCATATGAGTTCCCCCTGATATTGTATCAGGACGAAACGTGGCGCAGCCGGGCCGGTTCCGAATACCGTGCGCTTTGTCCGCGCCTATTGCTCACACAGGCAAAGAAAAGCCCCGCGCGACAAGGCCACGCGAGGCTCAGAAACTGATCCGGCCGATGGCTCAGGCGACGTTTTCGGCGTAGCCTTCAGCGTCATCGGGTTCACGCAGCACATAGCCGCGGCCCCAGACGGTTTCGATGTAGTTCTTGCCGCCGGTAGCAACGCTGAGCTTCTTGCGCAGCTTGCAGATGAAGACGTCGATGATCTTCAATTCCGGCTCATCCATGCCACCATAGAGGTGGTTGAGGAACATTTCCTTGGTGAGCGTGGTGCCCTTGCGGAGCGAAAGCAGCTCCAGCATCTGGTATTCCTTGCCGGTCAGATGCACGCGGGCGCCCTGGACCTCGACGGTCTTGGTGTCGAGATTGACCATCAGATCGCCGGTGGAGATGACCGACTGGGCATGGCCCTTGGAACGGCGGACAATGGCGTGGATGCGGGCCACGAGCTCGTCCTTGTGGAAGGGCTTGGTCATGTAGTCATCGGCGCCGAAGCCGAGACCACGAACCTTGTCCTCGATGCCGGCGAGGCCGGACAGAATAAGAATGGGCGTCTGAACCTTGGCGACGCGAAGTGTCCGCAAGACTTCGTAACCGCTCATATCCGGCAGGTTCAGATCCAGCAGAATAATATCGTAGTCGTATAGTTTCCCGAGATCCACGCCTTCTTCACCGAGATCGGTGGTATAGACGTTGAAACTTTCGGACTTCAGCATCAATTCGATGCTCTGCGCTGTCGCGCTGTCGTCCTCAATAAGGAGTACCCGCATTATATTCCCCTTGTCATTCGTTCCTGCTGGAACCCGCGGGAGGCCGAGCCAATCTGCCCTTCCCGCTCCAACCCTACTGGATATGACTTCAAGCCTAAGCCCAACTAGTTAACAAAGTTTAATTCTGATCCGCAATACGCAAACGTCGTTAGGATGAATTAATCTTAACTTATTGAAAAATAAAGATAAATGACCTGAAAATTTCTTAAGGTACTACATTAAGAAAGAGTTCCAAGAGACTCTCAGGACTCAGGCATTCAGGGCATTTGGAGGGAGTTCGGCCACATTTGCGCCACAGGACACAATCCACCGATCATCTCAGCCAGTAGCGCTTTTGCGTTAATGATCGGTTACCATCCGATTCGTCAGTCGGCCCGATTCGAGCACCCGAAGAAACCATAATTGTGGCACCCGGGTCACCTCCTGGACCCCCAAGATGAACGATTTCTGGAACGCGGCATGAACATGAAGGCCCTGATCTCGGCCATCGACGCCATCGACGACGTGGAAGTGTTTGGACGGGTCAAATCCGTGCAGGGGCTGCTGATTGAAATCGTCGGCCCGGTGCGCGAACTGCGCGTGGGCGGACGGGTGATCATCGAGGCCACCGACGGTCATCATCTTGGCGCCGAGATCATCGGCTTCCGCGACGGCCACGCCCTCTGCCTGCCCTTCGGCGAACTGGGCGGCGTGCGCCTGGGCTGCAAGGCGGTGTTTCGTCGCCATGACGGCTCGGTCAACCCTTCGGAGGGCTGGCTGGGCCGGGTGGTCAATGCCAGGGGCGAACCCATTGACGGCCTGGGCCCCCTGCCCTTGGGCGAGACATCCTATCCTCTGCGCCAGTCGCCCCTGGCCGCACACGACCGGGACCGCGTCGGCAAGCCGATCGAACTGGGCGTACGGTGCCTCAACACCTTTGCCACAATGTGCGAAGGCCAGCGCATGGGCATCTTTGCCGGCTCGGGCGTTGGCAAGTCGGTGCTGATGTCGATGCTCGCCCGCAATACCGATGTCGATGTTTCCGTGATCGGTCTGATCGGCGAGCGCGGGCGTGAGGTGCACGAGTTCATCCAGGAGTATCTTGGCGAAGAGGGGCTGGCGCGGGCCGTCGTTGTCGTGGCCACCAGCGACGAAGCCGCGCTGATGCGCCGCCAGGCCGCCTTCATCTCCATGTCGATCGCCGAATATTTCCGTGACAGCGGCCGCCGCGTGCTTTGCATGATGGACAGCCTGACCCGATTTGCCATGGCCCAGCGCGAGATTGGCCTGGCTATTGGCGAGCCACCCACGGCCAAGGGCTATCCGCCGACCGTCTTCACCGAATTGCCGCGCCTGCTCGAACGCGCGGGGCCGGGCAAACCAAATTCTGGCTCCATTACCGGACTGTTTACCGTTTTGGTGGAAGGTGATGATCACAATGAGCCCATTGCCGATGCCGTGCGCGGCATTCTCGATGGTCACATTGTAATGGAGCGCGGCATTGCCGAACGGGGACGTTACCCTGCCGTCAATGTGCTCCGGTCCATCTCGCGGACCATGCCAGGCTGTGTGCCCGAAGACATTCGGCCCACCCTGTCTCGGGCGCGGGAACTCATGTCCATATTTTCGGACATGGAGGAACTGATCCGGCTGGGGGCTTACCGGAAAGGGTCAGATCCGAATGTGGACCGCGCCATCGCTATCTTCCCCAAGCTGGAAGCCTTTCTGGGCCAGCAGCGGGACGAGACCACGACGATTGCCGAGGGCTATGCCATGCTCGCCGGACTGATCGCCGAGGCGGATGCGCGGGACTGAAGGGCTGGCTGAATGTGTATGGGCCGGTCCGGAACTGACTTGATGTGTAAGGAGTACAGGTCTTGAAATCGCGCAGCGAGAGCCTCATTCGGCTCAAGAAGTTCCAGGTTGACGAGAAGCGCCGACAGGTTGCGCAGATCGAGATGATGGTCGCCGACTTTGAGCGCATGGCGTCCGAACTCGACCAGCAGATCGAGATCGAGCACACCAAGACCGGCATTTCTGACACCGCTCATTTTGCCTATTCGACCTTTGCCAAGGCCGCGCTGACCCGGCGCGACAATCTGCTGGCCTCGGCCAATGACATGAAGGTCAAGCTCGAGGCCGCCCAGGACGCTCTGGCCGAGGCCCTGGAAGACCTCAAAAAGGTCGAACTGCTCGACCAGCGCGAACATCAGCGCGAAAAGGACGAACAGGCCAAGATCGAACAATCCGAGTATGACGAAGTGGCGCGGATGCGCTACCGCCGCCAGTAATCAATGCAGAAGACACGAAAAGGCCCGCCGAAGCGGGCCTTTTGCTATTGGCAAACGAGCATGCCTTACATATCGGTGGCGCGCTGTGCCGGATCGTCGGCATAAGTTGCCTCGTCATATTCCGGCTGCGCTTCGAGCTGCTCGCGGGTGAAGTCGCTGTAGATCAGGAGGTCGCCAGCGTCATTGGAGGCGAACTCGAGATTGTCCAGCGTCACGGCAACGCGCTTTTCGCCAATGCCCAGGAAGCCGCCGAAATCGATCAGCATGGCATCGATCTGGCCATCCTCGGTGAGCAGGATATCGCCGACAACGGCAATGTCCTCTCCATCCGGGCCGACAACGGTGGCACCGGTCAGATTCTCGGCGGTCAGGGCATCAGTCTCGACAGCGACATAGCCTTCACGCGGCATCATGCCCTGATCGGTGGCCATGGCGTCATCGGCCGGGGCCATCGCTGGCTCTGCCGGTGCCATTGCCGGCTCAGCCGGTGCCATGGCCGGTTCGGCCGGCGCCATGGCCGGATCACCGTTCAGGTTTTCCTCCCAGACAAATTCCGGCGCGGCGTTCAGTGCGTCGGCCGTAGTGGCCAGCACCCAGCGCTCGGTCTGGTCGAAAGCAATAGTGTGTTCAAGCTCAGCGAAATCAACGGCGACATTCTTTTCGCCGATACCCAGGAAGCCGCCAACACCGATCACCACGGCGTGAATCTCTCCATCGGCGGAGATCACCAGATCATTGACGGTCCCGATCTGCTCGGCGTCTTCAGCGCCGCTCGAGAAAATCGTTGCGCCCATCACTTCCGAGACCAGGGCATCGCCTTCACCGGCGGTGTAACCGGCGGACATGTCCCAAGGCTCGCGCGCCTCGATCTGGCTCATGGGTTCAACGGCAGTATCGCCGGTCACGGGCGTGGCAGCGTCATCAGCCGGCGCCATTTCGTTCGCTGGCGCCATTTCATTGGCGGGCGCTTCCGTGGTGACAGGGGTTTCGGTGGTAGTCGTATCCTGGGCGACCGCGGCCGTGCCAAGCACCAGGGCGAGGGCCGAACTGGTAAGAAGGGTGCGGATCATAGTAAGCTCCAATGGTTCATCGTTACGTGAACAGGGCCGTACGGCGCAAAACTTGCCGGTAGCGCGTCGTGCGGCCCGTTGATGAGCGATGAACGCAGGCAATGGGCGACCCGTTCCGCAGCTTTTTTTGCACCCGGACCGGGAACCAATAGAAAAAGCCGGCGACTGAATAACAGCGCCGGCCTTATCTGCCTCCCGGTTAACCGGGTTATGTTATTGTGGCCCTTCCATGCGTGTCTGCGGTCACGCTGGTCGATCCTTCGGCCTCCGGCGGCGCGGCATGGGGCGCGCAAGAAGGCCGACAAGCCCACAATAGCGAAAGCTTATTGGCCGGCCAGACGGACCCGGGTTAATGCGTTAATGAAATGCTAATCGACCAGCACGGCACTCTGCCTGTCATAGTCACGCATGGCCCGATGCGGCATGCCGCCATCCATGAATTCGGGGCCAAAGGCGACAAAGCCCAGGCTTTCGTAGAAACCGAGCTTGTCCGATTGCGCGGTCAGATAAAACCGATCCTGCCCGCGTTCGCGCGCATGGGCCATGGCCGCTCCGATCATCCGCCGCGCAATGCCCTGACCGCGATAGCTCTTGCGGACGGCCACGCGGCCGATCTTGACATGCTCGGGCAAGAACAGCAGCCGCAACGTCCCGACCACTTCCCCGTCGGCAATGGCGACAAAGTGAGACGCAGTGACATCATGTGCGTCATGTTCTTCCTCGATCGGAACATTCTGCTCCTGCACGAAAACCTCCCGCCGCAGCGAGAAAGCCGCATTGCAGAGGCTGGAAAAGACGGGAACAGGCATGATGACAGGATCTGACATGAGCCCAGATTAATCAGCTTGGTGCAGCCGCGAAAGGGCGCTGTCACACCAAAGTGTCTTCTCTTCGACAGGCTTTTATCGTATAAAGACGATGAAAGGCGAGGTGCTGGCGGGAACCCTGTCCAATTTGTAACGTTTGTTTCCTCCTGGCCTCTTAAATTCGCCAAACTGCAACTTATATAGTCCTCATATGCCCGCGCTGTGCCTAAGGGACAGCGAGGCGTTTTCCGCCCGCGCGATGCGGGGGAAGCTGAAAAGGGGGTGCGTCCATGGCCCAAACGAATTTGCCGGTCCTCTCGTCCGAGGGTGGCCTCAGCCGCTATCTTCAGGAAATCCGCAAGTTTCCCATGCTGGAAGCGGATGAAGAATACATGCTGGCAAAGCGCTACAAGGAGCACGCCGATCCCGGCGCGGCCCAGAAGCTCATCACCAGCCATTTGCGCCTCGTGGCCAAGATCGCCATGGGCTATCGCGGCTATGGCCTGCCCATTTCCGAGGTGATCTCGGAGGGCAATGTCGGCCTGATGCACGCGGTCAAGCGTTTCGAGCCCGAAAAGGGCTTCCGCCTGGCGACCTACGCCATGTGGTGGATCCGTGCCGCCATTCAGGAATATGTGCTGCGCTCCTGGAGCCTGGTCAAGATCGGCACCACCGCCGCCCAGAAGCGGCTGTTCTTCAACCTGCGCAAGGTCAAGGGCCAGATCGCGGCCCTGGATGAGGGTTCGCTCCATCCCGACCAGATCAAGCAGATCGCCACCACCCTCAATGTGACCGAGGACGAAGTGGTGCAAATGAATTCGCGCCTGTCGGGCGACGCCTCCCTCAACTCGCCCATGCGGGCCGATGAAGGCGCCTCCGAATGGCAGGACTGGCTGGTCGACGACACGCCCGACCAGGAAACCAGCCTGGGCGAAAGCGAGGAATATTCCGAGCGCATGGGCATGCTGAACAAGGCAATGGATGTGCTCAATGAGCGCGAACGCGCCATATTCCAGGCCCGCCGCCTCAAGGACAATCCCTCTACCCTCGAGGAACTGGCCCAGCAATATGACGTCAGCCGCGAACGCATCCGCCAGATCGAAGTGCGGGCGTTCGAGAAGGTGCAGGAAGCCGTGAAGGAAGCGGCAGGCGCCTAGTCAACGCCGCAAATCCAATTTGACGGGCCCCGGTGATGAGCCGGGGCTTTTGTTTTGGGCGGCTATGGGGTGGTTTGGGGCCGGTCTGCTCCAGCGCGGAATTCGCGCTATGAAGAGGTCCAACGCTTGGGCACCGATATTGCCCCACCCACCGGCCGTCACCCTCGGGCTTGACCCGAGGGCTCTGCACTTCAAGATGCCCGTATGGGCGGATATGTTTACATTCTTGCCGATATACGGCGGGGGCGCACTTACATTGGCGTCACCAATGATCTCGTTCGCCGGGTGTACGAACATCGCGAAGGCTTGGTCGCGGGCTACACAAAGTCCCGCAACATCAAGCGCCTTGTCTATTTCGAGCAGTTCGGCGACATCACGATCGCCATCCAGCGCGAAACCTCGCTGAAGCGCTGGTACAGCCACTGGAAGCTGGACCTGATCGAGCGGGATAACCCCGAATGGCGCGATCTCTGGGACGAGATCGCCAAGTAAAGAGCCCTCGGGTCAAGCCCGAGGGTGACGCGCAGCGGGTGGGAAGCGGCCGGTTTCAAGGGCGGCGCTTAGTAGCACCAAGGTCTGATTTGGGGTCGGCTCTTGCCGCCACCAAAAAGTAATCCCCGCACCCAAAAACCTTCCCCATAATACACCCATCACTCCCGCGCGGACGGACTGCAGCGAACTTTGCGGGAGGAGCTGGTTGGGTGCTGGGTCGCTCCAGGGCCTGCCTGCTCGTTGGGCCACCTTGCGACGAGCGATCAATAGGGGCCACGACAGCAGGAGAAACCCGCTTCGATCTGTCCCGAAAGGGCAAATCTCTCCGGTGGAGAGATTTGAGGTGAGAAGGCCATGAGAGCTACGCTCGAATGGCGAGAGGCGGCGACGTCTCTATTTATCTAAGTTTACTGAGACGCACGCGCCTCGGAACACGTCCATTTTCAAACCCGGAGGCGGAAACGCGGTCCGGCGCTTGGCCATGCATCCTTTGTCTCGCCACCGCGTATTAACCCCATCGCGACAATATGACTGGACGGGAAGGCCGGAACAGCACAGGTCTTGCCCTTGTAACGCCCCATTGAGGGTCTTACATTCGCCCCAATACTGGCGCGCCCCGTGCGCCGGCCTCTCCGGGACAGGATTTGATGAACGGAAACTTCCGCAACTTTGCCATCTGGCTGGTCATTCTCTTCATGCTGATGGGCCTGTTCCAGGTCTTCCAGTCGTCCACGCGCACCATGTCCGTGGCCGAAAAGAGCTACAGCCAGTTTGTAACCGACATCGATGCGGGACGTGTTTCCACCGTCACCATCACCAACAACGTGGTGTCCGGCCAGCTCAATGACGGCACCCGTTTCGAAACCATCATTCCCGATGGCGCCGATGTGATCACCAAGCTGGAAAACCGCGATGTGAGCATCACCGCCCGCGAGCCGGAATCGAGCCCCTTCTGGTCCATCCTGCTCTCGAGCTGGTTGCCGTTCCTCGTCATCATCGGCGTGTGGTTCTTCTTCATCCGCCAGATGCAGGGCGGCGGTCGCGGCGGCGCCATGGGCTTTGGCAAGTCGCGCGCCAAGCTGCTCACCGAAACCCAGGGCAAGGTGACCTTCGAGGACGTCGCCGGCGTCGACGAGGCCAAGCAGGACCTTGAGGAAATCGTCGAGTTCCTGCGTGATCCCGGCAAGTTCCAGCGCCTGGGCGGCCGTATTCCGCGCGGCGTGCTGCTTGTCGGCCCGCCGGGTACCGGTAAGACGCTGCTGGCCCGTTCGGTCGCCGGCGAAGCCAATGTGCCCTTCTTCACCATTTCCGGTTCCGACTTCGTGGAAATGTTCGTCGGTGTCGGGGCGTCTCGCGTACGCGACATGTTCGAGCAGGCCAAGAAGAACGCGCCCTGCATCATCTTCATCGACGAAATCGACGCCGTCGGTCGCCAGCGTGGCGCGGGCCTCGGCGGTGGCAACGACGAACGCGAGCAAACGCTGAACCAGCTTCTGGTCGAGATGGACGGTTTTGAGGCCAATGAGGGCATTATCCTGATTGCGGCCACCAACCGTCCCGACGTGCTCGATCCCGCCCTGCTGCGTCCCGGCCGTTTCGACCGCCAGGTCGTGGTGCCGAACCCCGACGTCTCGGGCCGTGAAAAGGTCCTCAAGGTTCACGTCCGCAAGGTGCCGCTGGCCCCTGATGTGGACCTCAAGGTTCTCGCCCGCGGCACGCCCGGTTTCTCCGGTGCAGATCTAATGAACCTGGTCAACGAGGCGGCCCTGATGGCGGCGCGCAAGAACAAGCGCTTCGTTACCCATCAGGAGTTCGAGGACGCCAAGGACAAGATCATGATGGGCGCCGAGCGCCGCACCATGGCCATGACCGATGACGAAAAGAAGCTGACCGCCTATCACGAGGCCGGGCATGCCATCATCGCGTTGAAAGTTGCCGGCATTGATCCGATCCACAAGGCCACCATCATCCCGCGCGGCCGCGCGCTGGGCATGGTGATGACCCTGCCCGAGAACGACAGCTATTCCTTCTCCCGCGAGAAGGCACTGGCCCGGCTGACCATGCTGTTCGGCGGCCGCGAGGCCGAGATCATCAAGTTCGGTCCGGAAAAGGTCACCTCGGGCGCCTCGGGCGATATCCAGATGGCCACCAGCCTGGCCCGCTCCATGGTGATGGAATGGGGCATGAGCGAAAAGCTGGGGCGCGTGCGCTACAAGTCGAACGACCAGGAAGTGTTCCTGGGCCATTCGGTGACGCAGTCCCAGCACATGTCGGATGACACGGCGCGCATCATCGATCAGGAAGTGCGCAAACTGATCGAGGATGGCGAAGCCTCCGCCCGCCATATCCTGACCACCTATCACGACCAGTGGGAGGCCATCGCCCAGGCCCTGCTCGAGTTCGAGACCCTGACCGGCGACGAATTGCGCGCGCTGATGGATGGCAAGCAGCCCGAGCGTCCGGACGATAGCGGTCCGGCTGCGCCCAAGGCCAGCGGTGTGCCTTCGGCCGGCAAGACCAACAAGAAGCGCCCCGACTCCCCGCCGGAACCGGGCATGGAGCCGCAGCCCGAAAGCTGAGGCAATTAGGCATCACTATTAAGGGTCGCCGCAGGCGACCCTTTTTTCTTGTCAAACACTCCGCTATTTCCAAGCCGAAGTGGTATTATCCACTCAACACCACTGAATCGGGGGACGAACCCATGGCCCGCAAATATTTCGGCACCGACGGCATTCGGGGCCTCGCCAATGGCACCAAACTGACCCCGGAACTGGCGCTCAAGGTGGGCATGGCTGCCGGCACGAAATTCGTCCGCGGCGACCACCGCAATCGCGTCGTCATCGGCAAGGATACAAGACGCTCCGGCTATATGATCGAGCAGGCCCTGACGGCCGGCTTCACGGCGGTGGGCATGGACGTCTACCTGCTTGGCCCCATGCCGACCCCGGCCGTGGCCATGCTGACGCGCTCGCTGCGCGCCGATCTGGGCGTGATGATCTCGGCTTCGCACAATCCCTATGACGACAACGGCATCAAGCTGTTCCGGCCGGACGGATACAAGCTTAGCGATCAGATCGAGCTCGAGATCGAAAAGCTGATCGACAGCGATATGACGCGCTATCTCGCCAAGGGCCGCGATATCGGACGGGCCCATCGCGACGAGGAAGCCCGCACCCGCTACATCGAATATGCCAAGCGTACCCTGCCCCGGAACATCGACCTGTCGGGCCTGCGCGTCGTGCTCGACTGTGCCAATGGCGCCGCCTACAAGGTCGCCCCGATCGCGCTTTGGGAGCTGGGCGCCGAAGTCTTCACCATCGGCGCTGAGCCAGACGGTTTCAACATCAACTACAAGGTCGGCTCGACCGCCCCCGAGGCGGTGGCCGCCAAGGTCAAGGAAGTCCGCGCCGACATTGGTATCGCGCTCGACGGCGATGCTGATCGGGTCATCATTGTCGACGAAAAGGGTCATGTGGTCGATGGCGACCAGTTCATGGCCGTCATCGCGGAAAGCTGGCTGGAACGGCAAATGCTCACCGGTGGTGGCATCGTGGCGACCGTGATGTCCAATCTGGGCCTGGAGCGGCACCTGACCAAGCTCGGCCTGACCCTGGAGCGCACCCAGGTCGGCGACCGCTATGTGCTCGAAGCCATGCGCTCGAAAGGCTTCAATGTCGGTGGCGAACAGTCCGGCCATATCATCCTGTCCGACTTCACCACCACGGGCGACGGCCTGGTGGCGGCGCTACAATTGCTGGCCGTGCTCAAGCAGATGGATCGCCCGATCTCCGAAATCTGCGCCCGCTTTGAAAAAGTGCCGCAATTGTTGCGCAGCGTGACGTTCAAGGCCGGCAAGCCGCTTGAGCACAAGCAGGTCATTCAGGCCATTGCTGATGGCCAGGCCATGCTTGGGACCGGAGGACGCCTGGTGGTTCGTGCCTCAGGCACCGAGCCGGTGATCCGGGTCATGGGCGAGGCAGACGACGCCATGCTGGTGGAAACCGTGGTCGGCCAGATCGAGGCCGCCATCCGCCAGGTGGCCTGACACCCCGCCAAATATTGCCAAAGCAATAACGCACAAGGGCGCCCGTAATACTTCGTAAACGATCAAATTTTGCCTGAGGTTAGGGTTAAATCTTTAGGTTAAGTGGGCCTTAAGAAGTTTGCCGGATATTGGTCGCAATCGACTTGGTGTCGTGGCAACCAAAGGACCTTCGTTATGCGTAACCTATCCGCCGCAGTACTGGTCGCAGGAGCGACCATGATTGCAGGGCAAGCTGTAGCTGCCGATCTGCCCTACTATCCCCCTGTCATCGAAATTCCCGATGTCGACCATGGCTATTCCGGCTCGTTCTACCTGCGCGGCAGCGCCGGGCTGAACCTGATGTGGGCGCACCGGGTCAACCACCCGACGGCAACCCCCTCGACCTACAGCATTACCGAATTCGGCTATGGCTACTCGATCGGTGCCGGTGCCGGTTTTGAGACGGGTACGGGCCTGCGCTTCGACGCAACCTATGACTATCTGAGCAATAACGGCATGACTGCCGCCATCGACGATGGCGCCGGTCCCCTGGTCGAGGGCAATCATAGCCTTTCGCTGCGTTCCAGCGTGCTCCTGGCCAATGCCTATTATGACTTCAGCTTCAACGATAGCGGCTATGGCGCCGCCGGCGGGGCCTTCGGCTATGTTGGTGCAGGTGCCGGTGTGGCTTTCAACAACGCCACCGTCACCGATCCGAATGGCGCAAACTCGCACAGCGAGAACACCAGCCTTGCCGCCGCCGGCATGGTCGGTGTGGGTTATGATTTCGGCCAGGTGGTTGCCGATGTCGGCTACCGCGCGCTCTATATCAACCGCATCCAGAACACCACGGCAACCTACCCGTTCTCGGTCGACGACAATTGGGTCCACGAAGTGCGCGGCACGGTCCGCTATCGCTTCAACTAAGCGGCTTGTGGCGGACCGCCACCTCCGCCCTGGCAATTTCGGGCCGGTGTCAGAAGACGCCGGCCTTTTCTTTGCGCCACTGGACCTTCCACGCCGGTCAATGCTCAATAGCGGGTGGAGGAATTTTGACGATGCATGTTCTGATTATTGGTGCCGCCGGCATGGTTGGCCGCAAGCTCACTTCGGCCCTGCTGGCAGCAGGCGGAGTTGGCGATGCCCCCATCGAAAAGGTCACGCTGGCCGATGTTGTGGCGCCCAACAGCCCCGATACCACCATTCCCTGCGATACTCTGGCCGCCGACCTCTCGGCGCCCGGAACAGCCGAAAAACTGGTCGCCGACAGGCCAGACCTGATCTTTCACCTGGCAGCGATTGTGTCGGGGGAGGCCGAGGCCGATTTCGAAAAGGGCTATGCAATCAATCTCGATGGCACGCGGTTCCTGCTTGAGGCCATCCGCCATCAAGGCACAAAGCAACCCTATTGCCCGCGCCTTGTGTTCACCTCGTCCATCGCGGTTTTTGGCGAGCCCCTGCCCGCAGCCATTCCGGATGACATGGCCCATACGCCCCTGACCAGCTATGGCACGCAAAAGGCCATTTGCGAGCTATTGCTGGCCGATTATTCGCGCCGTGGCTTTGTGGACGGCATCGGCATTCGTCTGCCCACCATCGTCGTGCGCCCCGGCAAGCCCAACAAGGCTGCCTCGGGCTTTTTCTCCGGCATTATCCGTGAACCGCTCAATGGCGTGGAAGCCGTGCTTCCGGTTGACGACACTGTCCGGCACTGGTTCGCCAGCCCCCGCGCGGCTATTGGCTTCCTGATCCATGCCGCAACGCTCGACACGGCCCCGCTCGGCCAGCGCCGCACCCTCACCATGCCGGGCCTGTCGGCAACCATTGCCGAGGAGATCGCCGCTCTTGAACGCTTTGGCGGCCCTGCCGCCAGCCGGCTGATCCGCCGTGAACCCGATGAAACCATTGCCCGCATCGTGGCCGGCTGGCCGCAGAATTTCGACGCCAGGCGCGCGTTGGAACTGGGCTTTGCCGCCGAGGCCAGCTTTGACGATATCGTCCGCGCCCATATCGAGGACGAGATGGGCGGGGTGACGGCCCGGACCTGATCGAAACGCTGTGCACCAACAAAAAAACGCCGCGGATGACCGCGGCGTTCTCGCATTGATGGGCCCGACGATCAGGCGCCGGTCACGCGCCAGATGACATCGCCCACATCGTCGGCCATCAACACCGACCCATCGCTGGCCAGCGCAACGCCGACCGGGCGGCCATAGGAATATTTCTCGTCGGGCGAGAGGAAATTGCCCAGGATTTCGCGCGGCATGCCGACCGGCTTGCCATTCTGGAATTCAACAAAGGCCAGTTTGTAGCCGGAAAGCTTGGACCGGTTCCATGAGCCATGCTGGCCAATGGCCATGCCGGCAGGAAAGCCGGGCAGCGTGCCCTCGGGCAGCCAGCACAGACCCAGCGATGCGGTGTGACCGCCCAGCGCGTAATCGGGCTGCTTGGCGCTCGCAACCTTGGCCGCATCTTGCGGCACACGGTCGTCGACAACGCGGTTCCAATAGCAATAGGGCCAGCCATAGAAACCGCCATCGACCACCGAAGTCAGGTAATCCGGCGGGGTCTCGTCGCCCAGACCATCGCGCTCATTGACCACCGTCCAGAGCTGTCCGCCCTCGGGTTCCCAGGCCATGCCGACCGGGTTGCGCAGGCCGGAACCGAAGATGCGCGACTTCCCTGTCGCCAGATCCAGCTCGTGGATGCAGGCCCGGTTTTCTTCCGCCGCCATGCCATGATCGCCGATATTGCTCAGCGAACCGACAGCGACATAGAGCTTGGAGCCGTCCTTGGAGGCAATCAGATTACGCGTCCAGTGTCCGCCCGGGATCAGGTCCATGATCTTCTTGCCGGGCGTCGTGATTTTGGTTTCACCGGCCACATAGGGATAGGCCAGGACCGCGTCGGAGGCGCCGACATAAAGCGTGTCGCCAATCAGGGCAATACCGAAGGGCTGGCGGACATTCTCGATATAGGCATGGCGCTCCTCGGCCACGCCATCGCCATCCGCATCGCGCAAGAGCGTGACACGGTTGGGGCTTTTGCCCGCCGCCCGCGCCCGTTTCATGGTGGCATGCATGGCGTGGTCAAAGATGGAGCGTGGGCCTGAACCCTCTTCGCCCATGGATTCGGCCACCAGCACATCGCCATTGGGCAGCACATGCATATTGCGCGGATGCACCAGGTCACGCGCAAAGGCATTGACCTTGAGCCCGGCAGCCGGGGTCGGCATGTGGTTGCCTTCCCAGCCCTTGGCCGTCGGCATTTTCAGCGTCGGAATCTTGCCCTGCGGCTTGGGGTCCGGAATGGACGGCGTTGTCCCGAAGGCATGTGGCTTCGGACCGTCGCCCGCATGGCGGATGGCAACGGCGGCGCCGCCGACAAGGGCTACGAAGCGGGCGAATAGGGTAGGCTCAGCCATGGATCGTCTCGATTGTAGGGGTTGAATCTGGAAGGTGCCGCCAAGCTAATGGCTTTGCCCGCCAAGAACCAGACATTGGTATGATTTATTTGACAGCTTCGACACATTCGACGCCCCCGCCACAACAAAAGGCGGGGCCTTGCCCTAAGGCACAGGGTCTGTCGCCTCGTCTTGCGCGGTGATGGGTTCCTCGATGACCAGATCGCTGAGATGGATGGCCTCGTCGTCCGCCACGACGGAAACCGCCGCACTGGTACCAAGATCGAAGTTCTGCTTTTCCTCCTCGGGCAGGCCCTCGCGGCGCGCCAGCCGCACGGTCACGAACCCCACCAGGATGGCGAACACCAGCCCATTGGTAACAAAGATCCCGGCCGGGCCAAGAAGCTCGAAACTGAGCGAGGACACCAGGGGGCCGATGGTCGAGCCAATACCGTTGATCAGCAACAAGCCCGCAGACACTTCGACATAATCCGCCCGGTCCGCAAAGTCGAAGATATGAGCGGCTGCAATAGCATAGCAGGGCAGTAGCCCGGCCCCGAAGGCAAAGCCAATGGCCAGCCAGGGCCAGGTGGCATAGGGCAGGACAACCAGCGCCCCGCCGGCAACAATCGAGAACAGCGCCAGCCCGATCAGCACCTGGCGGCGGTCCATGGAGTCAGAGATCTTGCCGGCCGGCCATTGCAGCACCGCCCCGCCGAGCACGGCGGCACTCATGAACAGAGCTGCGTCGCGGATACTGCCGCTGGCCGCGCTGGCATAGGCGGGCCCCAGCGACCAGAACGACCCCGTCGCCATGCCGATCAGAAAGATGGAAACCGTGCCGGTCGGTGACAGTCGGAACATGCGCACCGGCCGAAACCGCACAATGGTGATGGGTGCTGGCTGGCTCGAGCGGGTCATCACGATGGGCACGGCCGCCAGCGACACCAGCACCGAGGCGATGGAAAACAGCACGAAGCTGTCGGGCTGGAACAGCGTAACCAGCATCTGACCCAGGGTGATGACGGTGAAATTGACCGTGACATAGATCGAAATCAGCGCGCCGCGGGTTTCATTGGTCGCCTGATCGTTGAGCCAGCTTTCCACCACCAGGTAAAGTCCAGCCAGGCAGAAGCCGGTGATCATGCGCAGGACGATCCAGACCATCGAGTCCACCCCGATGGGATAGCCAAGCGCCGCCGCCGAGGCGATTGAAACCAGCGCCGCAAAGGTTCGGATATGCCCTGCCCGCATGATCAGGCGCGGCGTGAGGACGCACCCCACCACGAAGCCAAGAAAATAGCCCGAACCCAACAGGCCCACCTCAAGGGCGGAAAACCCCTCCAGCCCGCCTCGGATAGGCAGCAGCATGACCTGCAGGCCATTGCCCATGATCAGCAGCGCCACGCTGAGCAGAATGGCGCCCGCGGCCAGCATTGGAGAAAGGAATGTGCTACCGGGCATGTTTGCCTGCCTTTGTCCGCCCGCTCAATTTGTCCCTGTGTTCCGGCCGGGCGATGCACCAGCACAGGTTCTTTGCATTTTGATAATGCCTGTTTCGGGCCGATGCACCAAATCTGGCCCGAAACCAGCTTTGGCGGCAGCGTTTCATGCTTTGAAGTCAACGATTTGACATTGCACGCAAAAGCGGTGGCCCGCTTCGTCCTGCAGGAGAAACAGCTCAATGTGGCGAGAATCCATTTGACGTCGAACGGAGCCGGGCGTATTTGCGGCCTCAGGACATCTCGCCCTAACGCGAGACAATAGGCCTGGGAGGGCCGCTAGATATGGCTGATACGCCCCAAACCGCACCGGCGGTCAAACCGGCTAATCCCAATTTCTCGTCGGGTCCGTGCTCCAAGCGTCCAGGTTGGACGATTGATGCGCTTGCCGGTGCGCTCACCGGCCGCTCGCACCGCGCCAAGCCCGCCAAGGCGCGCATCCAGCAGGCGATCGACCTGACGCGCGAGCTGTTGCAGGTTCCCGCCGACTATCGCATCGGCATTGTCCCCGCCTCCGATACCGGTGCGGTGGAGATGTTCCTCTGGAGTGCCCTGGGCGCCCGGGGCGTCGACATGCTCGCCTGGGAAAGCTTTGGCGCCGGCTGGGTCACCGATGTGCAAAAGCAATTGAAGCTCGAGGACGTCCGCGTGCTCGACGCGCCCTATGGTGAATTGCCGGACCTGACCCAGGTCGATTTCACCCGCGACGTGGTCTTTACCTGGAACGGCACCACGTCGGGCGTCCGCGTGCCCAATGCCGACTGGATACCGGCGGATCGTGAAGGCCTGACCATCTGCGACGCCACGTCGGCGGCCTTCGCGCAGAACCTCGATTTTGCCAAGCTCGATGTGGTCACCTTCTCTTGGCAGAAGGCGCTCGGTGGTGAAGCGGCCCATGGCGTGCTGATCCTCTCGCCCCGCGCTGTCGAACGGCTCGAAAGCTACAAGCCCGATCGCCCACTGCCCAAGATCTTCCGCATGACCAAGGGCGGCAAACTGATCGAGGGCATCTTCAAGGCCGAAACCATCAATACCGTGTCGATGATCTGCATCGAAGACGCAGTGGATGCCATGCAATGGGGTATCGAGATCGGCGGTTTGCAGGCCATGCAGGCCCGTGCCGATGCCAATGCCAAGGTGCTGGCCGATTGGGTGGCCCGGACCGACTGGGTCGATTTCCTCGCCAAGAACGAGAGCGAGCGCTCCAATACCTCGGTCTGCCTGGTCATCTCCGATCCGGACATCAACGCGCTCGACGCCGACGCCCAGGCCGCCTTTGCCAAGGCCATCGTGTCGCGGCTCGACAAGGAAGGTGTGGCCTATGACATCGGCGGCTATCGCGACGCCCCGACCGGCCTCCGCATCTGGACCGGCTCAACGGTCGAAGCCTCCGACCTCGAAAAGCTGACCCCGTGGCTGGACTGGGCCTTCGCCCAGGAAAAGGCCGCACTCAAGGCCGCCGCCTAACACAATACCCCCACCCTTGATCCCTCCCCACAAGGGGGAGGGAAACGATGAACTCGGAGCGCCGTGCTTGCGCATCCCTCCCCTCGATGGGGAGGGGCCGAGGGTGGGATGATCCCGCAACGCACGTAAAATTCCAAGGATTGCCCAAATGCCCAAGGTTCTCGTTTCTGACAAGCTGAGCCCCACCGCCGTCCAGATCTTCAAGGACAATGGCGTCGAGGTCGACTATTTGCCCGATCTGGGCAAGGACAAGGACAAGCTGTTCGAAGTCATCGGCCAGTATGATGGCCTGGCCATCCGCTCGGCCACCAAGGTGACCGAAAAGATCCTGTCGGCCGCCACCAATCTCAAGGTCATCGGCCGCGCCGGCATCGGCGTCGACAATGTCGATATTCCGGCCGCGACCAAGAAGGGCATCATCGTGATGAACACGCCCTTCGGCAATTCCATCACCACCGCCGAGCACGCCATTGCCATGATGATGGCCCTGGCCCGCCAGCTTCCCGAGGCCGACGCCTCGACCCGCGCCTCCAAGTGGGAAAAGAACCGCTTCATGGGCGTGGAAGTCACCCACAAGACGCTGGGCCTGATCGGCGCGGGCAATATCGGCTCGATCGTGGCCGACCGCGCCCAGGGCCTCAAGATGAAGGTCATTGCCTATGACCCGTTCCTGACCCCCGAGCGCGCCGTGGAACTGGGTGTGGAAAAGGTGGAGCTCAATGACCTGCTCGCCCGCGCAGACTTCATCACTCTCCACACCCCGCTGATCGACGCCACCCGCAATATTCTCAATGCCGAGACCCTCAGCAAGACCAAGAAGGGTGTGCGCATCATTAACTGTGCCCGTGGCGGCCTGATCGATGAAACAGCGCTTTATGAGGCCCTCAAGTCTGGCCAGGTCGCCGGTGCGGCCCTCGACGTGTTCCTCGAGGAGCCGGCCCAGAACAACCCGCTATTCGAGCTGCCCAACGTGATCTGCACGCCGCACCTTGGCGCGGCCACGACCGAAGCGCAGGAAAACGTCGCCCTGCAGGTGGCCGAGCAGATTTCGGCCTATCTGATGACTGGCGAGATCACCAATGCGCTCAACTTCCCGTCCATTTCCGCCGAGGAAGCCCCGATCATCACCCCCTGGGTCAAGCTTGCCGAGGCCCTGGGGTCCTTTGCCGGCCAGCTTACCGAAACCGCCATTTCCGGCATCAAGCTCGAGTTTGAGGGCACTCCGGCAGGCCTCAACACCCGCCCCATGGTGGCCGCTGCGATCAATGGCGTCTTGAAGCCCTCGCTGGGCGACATCAACATGGTCTCGGCCCCCCAGATAGCCAAGGATCGCGGCATTGTGGTGGAAACCACCAATCGCGACCAGCAGGGCGCCTATGAAGGCTATATCCGCCTGACCGTGACCACCGAGCGCCAGACCCGTGGCGTTGCCGGCACGCTGTTCGCCAATGGCAAGCCGCGCATCATCCAGGTCAAGGACATTAACATGGAAGCGGAAGTCACCCCGCACATGCTCTATGTCACCAATGAGGACAAGCCGGGGCATATCGGGCGCCTGGGCACCATTCTGGGCACGCTCGGGATCAACATCGCCAACTTCAACCTCGGCCGCGCCGAAGTGGGTGGCGACGCCATTGCGCTGGTCTCCATCGACGGCACTCTGGACGACGCCCAGCTCGACCAGATCGCCAAGCTCGAAGGCGTCAAGCAGGCCAAGGCGCTCAAGTTCTGAGCTGGTACAAGCGATGCGACCTGCAGGCGGCCTCCGGGCCGCCTTCTATTTTGCCCGCCGCGCCGCCCATTCGGCCAGCAAGATCCCGCTGACGATGATGGCAGCGGCGATGAAATGGTAGGCCTGCAAGGTCTCGCCCAGAATGATCACCGAGCCCAATGTCCCGAACACCGGAATAAGGTTATGGCTCGGCGCCGCGCGATTGGCGCCCACCAGTTCGACGCCGCGCGCATAGGCGACCTGGCTGAACATCGACGGAAAAATCGCCACATAGGCGATCACTGCCCAGACCACTGGCGGCGCACTGCCAAGCGTTGCGACCTGCCCCAACCCGCCTTGAGAAAACGCCAGCATGACGACGGAGGTGATGGCGGCGCCCGAAAAGCTGACGGCCATGAAACTGAGAATGTGCATTTTCGGGCGGAAGCGCAGCGCCAGCGTGTAGCTGGTATAGGCGAGGCACGCGAGCATGACGAAGCCGTCACCGGCATTGATATCGAGCGTCAGGATGCGCCCCAGATCGCCATGGGTGGCCGTCAACACCACCCCGGTGATGGCCAGCAACACCCCCAGGATCTGGATGAACTGCGCCCGCACCCGGAAAATGATGAAATTGGCCCCCAGGATCAGCATGGGCAGCGAGCCCTGCTCGATGGCCGAATTGACCGCCGTGGTGGTCTGCAGCCCGAGATAGAGAAAGCCGTTGAACAGCGCATAACCGACCGCGCCATAGGCCATCAGCACCGGCCATTGCCGGCGCACCACGCCCCAGTCGTCCTTGAGGTGCGGCCAGGCAAAGGGCAGGATGAAACTGGTGGCCAGGACACAACGGCTGGCCAGCAGCAGGAACGGGTCGATTTGCCCCACTGTCAGCTTGGCCGCCACCACATTGCCTCCCCAAAACAGGGGGGCCAGGACCAGGAGCAGATAGGGTTGTTCCAGAATGCGGGCGAAAAAGCCGCTACTTTGCTGTGGTTGCGGCTTTGTCATCGTCGCCCGGGTGATGTATGGACAATCGGACTTATCAGTTATTCGGCCATAATCAAACCCGACAAAGGTGGCCGGGGGGACGTCACGTCCAATCATCGTGGGGGCCGGCGCTCAAGCTGCGGTCCCGTTTGTGTGCCTGCTTTGGGGAAGACTGAAATATGGCGAATGTGGTTGTCGTCGGCTCGCAATGGGGCGACGAGGGCAAGGGCAAGATCGTGGACTGGCTTTCGGAGCGCGCCGATGTCGTGGTGCGCTTCCATGGTGGCCACAATGCCGGCCATACGCTGGTCATTGACGGGGTCAGCTACAAGCTGGCGCTGCTGCCCTCTGGCCTGGTGCAGGGCAAGCTCTCGGTCATCGGCAATGGCGTGGTGGTGGACCCGCACCACTTTGTCGAGGAAATGGCCAAGCTGCGCGCCCAGGGCGTCAACATCACCCCTGAAGTGCTGCGCGTGGCCGACAATGCCCCGTTGATTCTCTCGCTGCACCGCGAGCTCGACGGCATTCGCGAAGACGCCAATTCCGGCCTCAAGATCGGCACCACCCGCCGCGGCATCGGACCGGCCTATGAGGACAAGGTGGGCCGCCGCGCCATTCGCCTGATCGACCTTTCCGAGCCTGAAACACTCATGCCCAAGATCGAGCGCTTGCTGACCCACCACAATGCGCTCCGGCGCGGCATGGGGCTGACGGAGATTTCGGCCGAGACCATCCACCACGAACTGACCACCATCGCTGCCGAAATCCTGCCCTTCATGGACCAGGTCTGGCGCGTACTGGACCAGAAGCGCCGCGAGGGGGCACGTATCCTGTTCGAAGGCGCGCAGGGCGCCCTGCTCGACAATGACCACGGCACCTACCCCTTCGTCACCTCGTCCAATACCGTTGCCGGGCAGGCCGCGGCCGGATCTGGCCTGGGTCCTACGGCCATTGACTATGTGCTGGGGATCACCAAGGCCTATACCACCCGCGTGGGTGAAGGCCCCTTCCCGTGCGAACTCGATGATGAAATCGGTAAGCACCTGGCCGTGGTCGGTCGGGAAGTCGGCGTCAATACCGGGCGGCCGCGCCGCTGCGGCTGGTTCGACGCGGTTCTGGTGCGCCAGACCGTCAAGACCTCGGGAATCACCGGCATTGCCCTGACAAAGCTCGACGTGCTTGACGGTCTCAAGGAGATCAAGGTCTGCGTCGGCTATGAGCTGGACGGATCACGCATTGATTATTTGCCTGCCTCAATGGGGGCACAGGCGCGGGTTAAGCCGATTTACGAGACGCTCGAAGGGTGGTCCGAAACCACTGCCGGTGCGCGAAGCTGGGCCGAATTGCCGGCCCAGGCGGTCAAATATGTCCGCTATATCGAGGAACTGATCGGTGCCCCCGTCGCCCTGTTATCCACCAGTCCGGAACGTGCAGACACCATCCTGGTCGTTGACCCATTCCAAGACTGACAAATTTTGCTAAAAGACTGCGCTGTCAGAGTGAGTACCAAGTAGCCAATGGCGGATTACAAGGAGCTGTTGCGTCGGGCTATCTCGGCGCTGCCGGAGAATAACGGGGCCGCGCGTCGCGCGGTCTATGAAAAGGCGCGTTCGGCCCTTGTCGGGCAATTGCGCGCCATTCAGCCCCCTCTTCCGGCGCGCGATATCACCCAGCATCGCCTGCAGCTTGAGGATTGCATTCGCCAGGTCGAGCAGGAGGCCAGCGAAGCGGTTATCAGCCTCGGGCGCGATGGCCCTCTGGCGGCGCGCCCGGCCGCACACCAACCGCGCACGGCAGCCGCCGCGCCGGTTGAACCCGAGGTCGAGGCGGAGGACGAGCCCGAAGCTGAGCCCGAGCCGGAAGCCCAGGCCGCATTCACACCGGAAGCCGAGCCGCTGGAGCCCGAGGAGGCCGACGCGCCATCGCTCGAAGATGACGCGGCTGATCTGGATGCCGATGAACCCATTGCCGGCTCCGCGCCGGAGCCCGTTTCCAGTGTGGCCGAGGAACCGCCGTCCGCCCCGGCACCTGCGGCAGATCCCATGCCTGAACCGGCATCGGCCAAGCCCCCATCTATCGAGGATATCATCGCCCAGGCCGCTGAAACCGGCGGCGTAACCGTTTCGCGTGACCCGGACACCGGGCGCGACGACAAGGCGCCGGCGGCCGAGAAGCCGCAAGGGCCCGTCGAACCGGAACGGCTTGGCAAGACCTTTTCCTTCTCCCGCCGCGACGCTGTCACCAGCGAGGCTGCAGGCAAGAGCAGCACGATCACGCCGTCCTCGCTCGCGCCGCGCATCGAACCCGTCATGGGCAGCACTGCGCTCGCCAGCCAGCCGGCCAGCGCCGAACCGGTGCTGATTGACCCGCCTCTGCCCGTTGACCCGGCGCTCTCCAGCGTGCGCGAAGTCGAGGTGGAACAGGATGATGCCCGCGCCGCCGAGGGAGCCATCGAGCGGGCCATAGAAACCCTGGATCGTGAAGCACGCGGCGAAGCAACGCCGTCCCAGCCGCATCAGGCAGAAACAAGTCTGCCTGCCGAGGAGCCAGGCCCGGATAGCGATTCCAGCTTTGCCCCGGCGGATGCGGAGCGGCGCACCGGGACCGGGCTGACCATTTTCCTGATTGTCTTCGCCTTGCTGCTGGCCGGTGTCGGCGGAGCCGGGTTCTGGGCATGGCGCGAAGGCTATGTCGATCTCGACCAGATGTTCGGGCGCACCCAGACAGCGGCTGTGCAGCCCGAAACCACCGAGCAGCCCACCGGCCTGACCATGGACAACACGCCCACCGAGCCGGCAAACACGGAAGAAAGCGCATCGGGGCCGGGCAATACGGCAACCACTTCTGCCACCGAGCCGACGAGCGCGCTCGAGGCCGGGGACGAAGAGCGGCTCGAGCCGACGCCAGAACCGGTCACCCCGACCGGCGATGAAACCGTGCTGCCATCGCTTGGCAGCGGCGAGGTCAAGACCGAAGAGCGCCTCTCGGGCGAAGACACCACGATCGCCGCGCCGGAAGATCCGGCAGCCAGCGTTGATCCCGCCGAACTGGCAGGCAATCAGTCGCTTCTGCTCGAAGCATCAACTGGCGGACAGGCCAGCACGGTTCCCTTCTCGGGCACGGTGGAGTGGACCCAGGGCACGGACGAGATCGGCCAGCCCACGCTGGTGGCCGAAGCCAGCATCCCGGCGCGCAACATGAGCGTCTCCATCCTTATTCGCAAGAATATCGATCCCAGCCTGCCTGCCAGCCACCTGATGGAAATCAGCTTCGACATCCCCGACACCTTCATTGGCGGGTCGATCGCCACGCTGGCAGGTGTTCTGCTCAAGGATGAGGAACTAGTGCCGGGCACAGCGCTGGCCGGCGCTGCAGCGCGCATTGTGGGCAATACGTTCCTGTTCGCCCTCAGCGCCGCGCCGGACGATCTGACCGCCAATACGGGCCTGCTCGACACGCAGCGCTGGATGGATCTGGCAATTGTCTATGGCACGGGCCGCAACGCTATCCTCACCCTGGAAAAGGATGAGGAGGCGCAGGCCCTGTTCGACACCGTTCTCGCCGCCTGGCAAGAGTAGACTGCGCTAGACGCGCTCCAGCCGGCCCGCGACGATCCGGTAATGTACGCTGGCGAGCGCCACAATGTCGTCGGCATGGTGGCTGACCAGAACGGTGTGCCATTTGTGCCGGCGCGTCAGGTCGCCAACCAGTTCCCGCGTGGTCCGGCGCGTGTCGTCGTCCAGCGCCGAAAACGGTTCATCGAGCAGAAGGACAGGCCGATTGCGCAGCAGCGTCCGCGCCAGGGCAACCCGCTGCTTTTGTCCGCCCGACAGATTTGCGGCTTGCTTGGCTTCGAAGCCGGCCAGGCCGACCTCGGCCAGGGCTTCCGCGACCTGCTGTAGACCGGTTGCCTTTGGCGTGCCGCGCGGCAGGCCCAGCGCCGCATTGTCCTGGGCGCTGAGATGTTCAAACAGATTGTCCGCCTGCAGCAACAGGGATACGGGACGGGCTTCGGGTGGGAACGACAACAGGTCTTCCCCATCCAGCGTCAGCGTGCCGCTCACCGGCGCAATGAAGCCGGCCAGGAGATCGAGCAGCGTCGACTTGCCCGAACCACTGGCACCGGAAATCGCGGTAACCTCGCCCGGCCTGGCCTCCAGGCTGAAGTGATAGGATTTCTGCTGCCCGGGATGGGCAAAGACCAGGTCATCGGCGCGGAGCATGGGAAATCCTTTCAATCAGGCGCGGCAGGCCGACAAAGGCGAGGATGGTGAAGATCAACAGCAAAGCTGCGATCGCCGCCGCATCATTGGATCTGTACGACCCAAGCGCCCGATACATCATCAGCGGCAAGGTCTGGAAATCCTGGGTGCCGAACAAGGCAATCACCCCCAGATCGCCCAGCGAGAAACAGAAGGCCAGCGCCAGCATCAGCCCGATATCGCGCCCGAGCAGCGGATATTCGATGCTGACGAACTGCCTCCAGCCCGACAGGCCCAGCGAGCGGATCAGCTTGCCCCGCGTCCGTATGATCGCATCAAGCGGCGGACCGAGCGTAGCAATCGCGAAGGGCAGGGACAGCAGGCTATTGGCAATGACCACCACAATCGGCGCGGCTGTACCCACCGGCACGCCCATCGTGCGGACCAGCAGGAAGAACCCCAGCGACAGCACCACCGCGGGCACCGCCAGATAGGCAAAGGCCGGAATGCCAAGCAGGACACGCGCGCCCTGCCGATGCGCCGCGCTGCGGCCAAGGGCCAGCATGAGGGCCAGGGCGAGCGTTAACAGAGCCGAACTGGCCCCGATGATGATACTGGTCGCGGTCGCACGCCAGAAACTGGCCTGGCCCAGCACCCGCAGCAAGCCGCTCGCCAGCCCGTCATAGAGCACCGACAGCAATGGCAGGGCAAAGCCGATGGCCCCCAATATCAGCACGGCCCATTGCAGCACGCGCACCCGGGCGCTGTCGCGCCAGCGCGGCTGGGTGGAACGGCTGAGGGCCGAGGGCACCGGGGTGAAGGCCGATGCCAGAAGAATAACAAGTGAACAAACGCCAATCTGCGTCAGCGCCAGGCGCACCGCCCCAACCAGATCGAAATCGAGCCGCACGGCCGTGTAGATGGCGACTTCCAGCGTCTGGTTCGCTGGCCCGCCGCCCAGCAACAACACGATGGGAAAGCTGGTAAAGGCCAGAAGGAAGATGATGGCACCCAGCCCCGGCAGGCTGCCCCGCAGCGCGGGCCAGTCGATCAAGGCAAAGCGTTGCCAGGCCGACAGGCCCAGCGACTGCCCCATCTTGAGCCGGCTTTGCGGAATGGCGTCGAGCCGGGCCAGCAGGATGCGTCCGGCAAAGGCCCCATCGAGAATGACATGGGCCAGCAGGATGCCCGAAAGACCATAGGCCGGGCTTTCAAAGCCAATGCCGAACAGGGCCTCGCTTGCCTGGTTGATCCAGCCGTTTCGCCCCCAGATCGAGAGCAGGCCGAACGCCACCACCATGCCCGGCGTGACAATGGCGGCCGCAAACAGACCCACCACCAGATCCCGCCCGGCAAAGCGCAGCCGGTTGAGCGCCCAGGCCAGCGCCGTGCCCACCAGCAGCGACAGCACCATGGTCAGTCCCGCCTGCAGCGCCGTCATGCGCAGCAGGTGCGCAATATCCACGCGGGACCCGCCCGTCGCATCGGTTGCCGCATCCAGAATGGCCCAGAGCACGGCGGCGATGAGCGCCGCAATGATGAGGGTCAGTGTCGCTGCTGCGGCAACGCGGAGCGGGCGGCGGGGAAGGGTCAGCATCGACCAGAGCCCAGGTCTGCCACCGGATCACCCCCACCCTTGATCCCTCCCCACAAGGGGGAGGGAGACGATGAACGCAAGCGCCACAGCCCTGCGCCTCCCTCCCCTCGACGGGGAGGGAAAGAGGGTGGGGTGACGCTCGGCATACGGGGCATTCTACTGCACTGCCGCCAGCATCTCGTCGATCCAGGCCGCCGAATTGGCCGTGATCTCGGCTTCATCCAGCACCAGGGTCTTGTCGGGCTGCGGCAGCCCCTGGAAGGCCGGGTCGAGTTCGCCCCCCAGGTCCACCACCGGGAACATCCAGTTGGTGGTCGGGATATTGGCCTGTCCATCGGCCGAGGTCAGGAAGGCGAGGAACTCGCGCGCCAGATCCTGCTGGTCGGAGGACTTCAGGATCCCTGCCACCTCGATCTGCGGGAAATGTCCTTCCTCAAACAAGGCCGCCTTGATGGTGTGATCACCCTCATCGAAGATGTGATAGGCGGGCGAGGTGGTATAGGAGAGCACCATGTCCGCCTCCCCGTCGAGGAACAGCGCGTAGCTCTCGCTCCACTCGCGGGTGATGGTCAGGATATGCGGGGCAAGCCCTTCCCAGATTTCCGGCGCCCTGTCGCCATAGGCGGCCTTGACCCAGAGCAGCAGGCCCAGGCCTGGCGTGGCCGAACGCGGGTCCTGAATGGCGATCTTGATATCGTCGTCGAGTGCGATCAGCTCTTCGAACGAGGCCGGTGGCGCGTCCATGGTGTCGGTATCCCACATGAACGCGAAATGCGAATAATCAAACGGCACGAATTGCGCATCGGTCCATTCACCGGGCAGGTCGAGATGGCTCATGTCGAGCCCGTGCTCGGCAAACAGCCCGGTTTCCCGCGCTTCTCCGGCAATGGCGGTATCGAGCCCGAGGATCATGTCGGCCTCGGTGCTTTCACCTTCAAGCTGCACCTTGCGCAGCGTACCGATCGAAGAGTCGGCGGCCACCCAGTTGACGATGCATTCGCAGGTGGCCTCAAAGCCGTCCTTCAAGGGGACACCCGGCCCCCATTCGGAGGCAAAACCGTCATAGGTGTAGATGGTGAGGACAGGCTTGTCCTGTGCGTGTGCCGTGCCGGACAATCCGGCAAGAAGGACCGCAAGCGCCAGTGAGGAGGATTTGACCATATCGGTCTCCCTTCAAGTGGTGTGCGGCCATGGGTGAAGGGATGTGTCAATGGTCAAGGACGCGCGAAGGCACCCCTTGCCATCTCGAACTTCCTCCGCCAGCATGACCTGGTTCAGGTTCTATGGGTAACTCTCAGCTCCGGCAGCAACCGGAACACCCCAGCGAGACGATGCGGACCTTATTGAGAGTGAACCCAGAGTGCAATCCCCCATCCCATCAACCGAAAAACCCCTGCTCAAATTTGACCGCCCGCTTGCCATTGTCGGCGGCGGCACCGTGGATGCAGGGCTGTTGCACGACCTCGTGGCGCGCAATATCGCCCTGATTGGTGCCGATGGCGGCGGCAATACCATTGGCGCGGCCGGCCTGGTTCCCGAGGCCATTCTGGGTGATCTCGATTCGCTCGAGGATCGCGCCGCGTGGGAAAAACGGACGCGCGTCATCCATATCCCCGAGCAGATCACCACCGATTTCCAGAAGGCACTTTATTCCACAAGCGCGCCGGTCACCCTGGCCCTGGGCATGACCGGCAAACGCCTCGATCACACCCTGGCGGCCCTTGCCGCCCTGCTCGAAGTCGCCCCCCATCGCCATGTGCTGCTGGTCGATGAAACCGATGTGGCCCTGGCCATTTCGGGGCCCTTTTCATTCGACGCAGAGGCCAGAGAACGCATCTCGGTGCACCCGCTGGTGCCGATTGTCTTCGAGCGGACCCAGGGCCTCTATTACCCGATGGATGATTTGCTGCTCGATCCGGCCGGCCGGCTGGGCACCTCCAACCAAGGCACCGGCGGGCGCGTCGAGATCGTTCCCAAGGACAACACGCCCTGGCTGCTGATCCTGGGCCGGGAACGCCTGTGGGATCTGGTGGAGGCCTGCCTGAAAACAGGCTAGACGGCTTCGCCCAGACGGAACTGCAGCTTGGCCAGTTCGGCGTAGCGGCCGCCCTTGGCCACCAGCTCGTCATGTGTACCCTGGTCGATAATCCTGCCGCCATCGAGCACCAGGATCGTGTCCGCATCCCGGATGGTCGCCAGGCGATGGGCAATGACCAGCGTGGTTCGCCCTGCCATCAGATGCTCCAGCGCCACTTGCACCAATTGCTCGGATCGCGCATCCAGCGCCGATGTTGCCTCGTCCAGCAGCAGGATGGGCGCATTTTTGAGAATGGCGCGGGCAATGGCGAGACGCTGCTTCTGCCCGCCCGAGAGCATGACGCCGCGCTCGCCCACCACTGTCTCATAGCCCTTTGGCAGGTCCGCCACGAAATCGTCCACCAGCGCCGCCTTGGCTGCCGCCGTCACCTCATCCATGCTGGCATCGGGTTTGCCGAACAGGATGTTCTCGGCAATCGTGCCGGCAAAAATGATCGGCTCCTGCTCGACATAAGCGAAGCGTTGCCGCAGTTCAGCCAGCCGCACATCGCGAATATCGACCCCGTCGACGGCAATCGTTCCGCCGGTCACGTCATAGAAGCGCTGCAACAGGGACAGCATGGTCGACTTGCCCGAGCCCGAGGCACCGACCAGCGCCACTGTGCGGCCCTTGCCTACGGCAAAGCTGACATCGTCGAGGACCTTCTCGCCGGTCGCGCCGTCATAGGAAAAACTCACCCTGTCGAAGATGACTGTGCCAAGGGCCGGATCGGGCAGCGCGACGGGGTGAACCGGATCGATGATTTCCGCCTTGGTATCGAGAATTTCCACCAGCCGTTCGGTCGAGCCGGCAACCGTCTGCAACGAGCCCAGCACTTCCGAGACATTGGTCAGCGCGCCCGACGCCATCAGGGCATAGACCAGGAACTGGGCCAATTGCCCCGCCGAGACCGAACCTTCGAACACCGCGCGGGCGCCCCACCACACCAGGCCCACCAGTGCCGCCGTGCCCAGAAAGATCACCATGCCCACAAGGAAGGCCCGGGCACTGAGCCGCCGGACCTCGGCCCGATAGCTCGCCTCGCTGCGCGCATCATAATGCGCGGCCTGTCCGGCTTCCTGGGTAAAGGATTTGACGGTGCGGTTGGCCCCCAGCATCTCGGTCGCCATGGCCGAAAGGTCGGCCAGTGCATCCTGGGTTATGCGCGACATGCCGCGCAGCCGGCGCGAATAGATCATCACCGGAGTGAGGATCAGGGGAAGCGCCACCACCACGGCCAGCGTCAGAACCGGACTGGTCAGGATCATCATGATCAGCGCGCCGGCAATGGTCACCAGGGAACGCAGGGCCAGCGACAAGTTGGACCCCACGGCGCTGCGGATCACGCTGACATCGCCATTGAGACGGCTGGTCAACTCGCCCACCCGATGGGTGTCGAAGTAGCGGGACTCCAGCGTGAGCAATTGCGCAAAGACCGCTTGCCGCAGGTCGGCGACCACGCGCTCGCCAATCAGCGAGATGAAATAATAGCGGGCACCGCTGGCCACCGCCATGATCGCGGCAATGCCGATAATCAGCCAGCCATAGCGCCCCACCATGTCCAGGTTCTGGGTGATGAAGCCCTCGTCGATCGCCCCGCCCAGCACGGCCGGAATGGCGAGCGAGGAAATGGCAGATACCAGAAGAAACAGCACGGTCAGGCCCAGGCGCACCGGGTACCGCAGCAGAAACGGCAGCAGCCGGCGCAGTGGCTTGAGTTGACGCGGCGCCGCCGTCACCTCTGAGACGAGCTTTTCGGGGTCTGTCTCTGAGGAAATGGCCTGGTCTGTCATGGCTGAAACGCGCCGTTCTTGCTATTGGATCGGCCAGCGCCGAAGACCGCCCCCATATAAGGGCTGATCCGACAGCCCGCAACCGCGCCGGGTAAAGCCATAGTGCCGCGCCGCATGTGTCAAACAACCGATTCTGTGGTCTTGCAGAACCCGCGCTTCTGCGCTAGGAAGCCGCCCAACACCAGTTTGATGCTCTCCGGGCGCTGCGGCGCCCGTTTGATTTGAGGCAAGGCCATGAAGACCGATATCCACCCCGACTACCACACCATCAACGTGGTCATGACCGACGGCACCACCTACCAGACCCGCTCGACCTGGGGCAAGGAAGGCGACACGCTGCAGCTCGACATCGACCCCAAGACCCATCCAGCCTGGACCGGTGGTTCGGGTCAGCTCATGGACCGTGGCGGTCGCGTTTCGCGCTTCAAGGAGCGCTTCAAGGGCCTTGGCATCTAAGCCAGTCCGAACCGTTTTTCCGCAGAGCCCGGCCATCGTGCCGGGCTTTGTGCTGTCTGGAGCCACGCCATGTTCATCCTGTCACTGACCTATACGGCGCCATTGAGCGAGGTGGACGCCCATATCGAGCCGCACCTGGCCTGGGTCGCCGGGGGCTATAACAGCGGCACTTTCCTCGCGTCAGGCCGCAAGGAGCCGCGCACCGGCGGGGTCATCCTGGCACAAGGTGAGCGCAGCCAGCTCGAAGCCTTCGTCGCGACCGACCCTTTCGTTCTCGCCGGCGTGGCCGACTATGAGATAACCCAGGTGCAACTGAGCCGGACGGTCCCAGGTCTGGAAGGGCTCAAGGGGTAATTTCGGAGGTGGCTGACCATGGCCTTCCTGCTGTTTTTCGGCGCCGCCATATTCGAAATCGGCGGCTGCTACCTGATCTGGCTGGCCATGCGCAATGGCCAGCCTTGGCTCTGGGTGCCGGCATTGTTGGCATTGGGCCTGTTCGGCTATCTGCTCTCACTGGCCGGCACAGACAGTGCGGGACGCGTCTTCGCCATTTATGGCGGCATCTATATCGTGGCGTCAGTGGCCTTCATGTCGGGATTTGAAGGGATCCGTCCGGACCGCTGGGATCTGCTCGGCGTAGCCCTGGCCCTGGCGGGGGCCTCGGTCATCTTTTTCGCGCCGCGCGGCTGAACCGGTCAGTCCGGCCGTCTAAAGGCGGCCTTGAGGCGAGAGAGCTGATCGGCCACGCCATTGATCAGGCCCGGCGTCGTCTCGGGAAGATCGCCCTTTTCCAGCGCATCGAGCTGCATCACGCGATCAAACAGCCGATCACCCTTGTCGATGAAATCGCGCAGAGCCTGGGGCAATTCGTCATAACCCGGCCCGCCGCGCTCCGAGGGCGTAGCGGAGAATTTGACCTTTTCCTTTTCCGAGCGCGCGTTCTCGCGGGAGATTTCCCCCTCGTTGACGGCGCGTTGCAGCAAGAGCCAGGAGGCGAGCTGCATCAGGCGGGTGGTCAGGCGCATGGATTCTGTGGCGTAGAGAAACCCGGCCTCACGTGGCAGCACCCGGCTTTCGATCCGGCCCTCGGCGTCGAGATAGGCGGCGACGTCCTCGATCAGCCCCATGCCCTCGCGATAGAGCGCATCGAACCCGCCCGACGCCACAATGCGCGGACCGATTGCTACTGCCTGCCTGGTCTCACCGCTTTCGGCCACGCAAATTCCTCCGTTGGGCCATGCTACTCCCAAGCCTGTTGGGGGTCACCCATACGGTCGCAGTATTGTTAATTTTGTGGTTGAAGCGTGACGCGCCAAACCAAAGCCTGAAAAGAAAAAAGAGCCGCAGTGTGCAGCTCTCGAAGTTAACAGGGAGGCGTCAAACAGAGGGAGAAACCACTCTGAAAAATCCAGAACAAATCTGAATAATGAGACGTTACCGCCCAAAACTTAATTTGCGCTTAACAGGGAGCGATTTCTTAACCCTGCGCTTTGACCTTACCGCAACCCTGTTGGCGGGTGGTCGAGCAAGGTCCGTCCGGTCAGCGTGATGATCGGCTGGTCCCCGGCCAGCTCCACCCAGCCCTTGGCGCAGAGTGGCGCCATATCGCTGCCCTTCGCCACCGGCTCACCGCGCGCCAGCGCACTTAGCGAGGCCAGTTCCACTGCCTTGACGCCTTCCAAGATCATGTCGTCCTGTCGCACCATTCTTCCAGCTCCTCCGTGGATGGCTGCGAAATGAAGACTAGAACCCGACTTTGTCCATTGGCCAAAGGTTGGATCGACGATGCCGCGCCAACTGCAATTGACGCATGAACACCTGTAGCGGCTCGGCAAGCCAGGCCCGCTCCAAAGCTGTCCGTGCCGGCTTTAGTGCCCGCACTGTTATTGTCTGCTCTGACGCCCGGACACGTTCGGTCTCCAGAAAATAGAGCCCGCTCAGGGTCAAAAGCAGGGCAACGCCCAAAACATTCCAGTCCATTCCGCAAATCCTTTCGTGCCAGACCAACCTGCCCGACCCCGAAAGGCGACGAAACCATAACCCTTTGTTAAGACTAACAAGGGCTCGGATCATAACGGCATCAGTCCCGAAATGGTGCCATCACGAATTGCCCCGGTTCAGATTTTGAACGCAGCCTCTGCGGCCCGCCGCGAATCGCTTTTGGCCGCGATCGCCTGCTTGATCCGCGCGATCTCCCCCTCCAGCAGAGCTATCCGGTCCTGCAGTTCCTCGACGGAAAGCACATCAAGCACCATGCCAACTTCATGGCTGCTGGGCCGCTTGCGGTCTTCTTCTTCCATTGCACGGCACTCCCACCAAATATGTTGCCATGAGTTTAGCCCAGCCATCTTGCCGGGCAAGCCGGCTTGCGCCAGCATTGGACCATGAATTTGCCAGAGCACATGACTGCTGTCTGCATTGCTGAACCCGGTGGGCCGGAGGCGCTGACGCCCTGCACCAGTCCGGTCCCCCAACCGGGCCCGACCGAGGTGTTGGTCCGGGTCGCCGCCGCTGGCATCAATGGCCCAGACCTGGCCCAAAGGCGCGGCCTTTACGCGCCGCCGCCCGGCGCATCGCCCCTGCCGGGGCTGGAAGTCGCCGGCGAGATCTTGGCGATGGGCGAAGCGGTGACGGGCTTTGCCCTGGGCGACAAGGTCATGGCGCTGACCAATGGCGGCGGTTACGCAGAATATGTCGCCGTGCCCTTTGGCCAGGTCCTGCCGGTGCCGAATAACTGGAGCCTTGCCGAAGCTGCGGCCCTCCCGGAAACCTGGTTCACCATTACCCAGACCCTGGTGATGCGGGCAGGTCTCGAACCGGGCATGCATGTGCTGGTCCATGGCGGTGCCGGCGGCATTGGCGGCGCCGCGATCCAGATCTGTTCCATTATCGGCGCCCACGCCATTGCCGTGGTCTCGGACACGGACAAGGCCAGCTATTGCGATCGCCTTGGCGCCATCGCCACGATCGACCGCACCAGGGAGAACATTGTTGATCGCGTCATGGCCCTGACCGATGGACATGGCGCCGACCGCGTGGTCGATCTGATTGGCGGCGCCCTGGCTGCGGTCAATATCGCCGCATCGGCCCGTAGTGGCCACATCGTCCAGGTTTCGACCCTGGAAGGCGCCACGGCCAATGTACCCCTGCGCACCATGATGGCCAGGGACCTGACCCTTTCCGGCTCGACATTGCGGCCGCAGACCGCCGCGACCAAGGCCGCCATCGCCGCCCATATCCGCGACAACTTTCTTTTGCCCTTGTCCGCTCCCGGCTGGATCAAGCCCGCAATCACCACCTATCCGCTGGCCGAGGCTGCGCGTGCCCACGCGGATATGGAAAGCCGGCGCCATCGCGGCAAACTGATCCTGCTCACATCATTCGGGGCTGCAGAACCGGCCAGTTAGCCGTTGCGATCAGGCGGCATTTTCCCTATATTGGAACGCAGTTCCCCTCAGCATTTGGCCAAGAGGCGGAGCGGCCCGGAGGAAGACCGGCCGCGCCAGCAGGAGAAGTTTAACCATGTCCCAGTCCCTTCTGATGCCCAAGGCGACCGCCGTGTGGCTCGTGGACAATACCGCACTCTCGTTCGAACAGATTGCCGCCTTCTGCACGCTGCATCCGCTCGAGGTCCAGGGCATTGCCGATGGCGATGTTGCCAGCGGCATCATGGGCGTGAACCCGGTGCAGAACGGCCAGTTGACCCGCGAAGAGATCGAAAAGGCAGAGGCCGATCCGAACTATCGCATGAAGGTTTCCGAGCCCAAGGTTCGCGTCGCCGCCGTCAAGCGCAAGGGTCCGCGCTATACCCCTATTTCGCGTCGCAACGAGCGTCCCAACGCCATCAAATGGCTGGTGCGCAATCACCCCGAGCTCAAGGACGCGCAGATCATGCGTTTGGTTGGCACCACCAAGTCGACCATCGAATCGGTGCGCGAGAATACCCACTGGAATGCGGCCAATCTGACCGCCATGGACCCGGTGACGCTGGGCCTGTGCAGCCAGATCGACCTCGACCTCGAGGTTAAGCGCGCCTCCAAGGATGCCCCGGTCCAGGCCGAACTCAATGAGGGCACGACCCTGCTGACCGCCGAGGAAGCGCTGGCTCGCGCCACGGCCCGCCAGTCGAGCGATGGCGAAGGCGGCTTTGAGGGCGATCACTCCGGGCATTCCGCGCCGCAGCACGAGGAAGAGCTGGACGCCGATTCAGTCTTTGCCAAGCTCAAGTCGATCAAATCCGACAACGACGAATAGAAAAGAAAGGCCAGCAGGGTGGAAGACAATATTCTGCTGGCCATCTTTGCCCTGCTCGCCGCCAGCGCCGCCTTGGTGCCGCTGGCCAAGGCGTCCGGCCTGGGCACCGTTCTGGGCTATCTGGCCGCCGGTATCCTGATCGGCCCCTATGGCCTGGGCCTGCTCACCGACACCGACACCATCCGTCACATCTCCGAATTCGGCATCGTCCTGATGCTGTTCCTGATCGGGCTCGACCTGCAGCCCCGTGAGGTCTGGCGCATGCGCAACAAGGTGCTCGGCCTTGGCCTGCCGCAAATGCTGCTGACCGCTATTGTTGTGACGCTGATCGTTCAGCTCTTCGGCTTTGCCCTCAACACGGCGATCATCGTGGGCATGGCCTTTGCCATGAGTTCCACCGCCATTGCCATGCAGACCGCTGAACAGCGCGACATTACCCGCACCGATGCCGGGCGGGCCAGCCTCGCCGTCTTGCTGGTGCAGGACGTGGCGGTCATCCCTATTCTCGCCATCGTACCGATTCTGGCCCTCACCGGCGCCAGCACTAGCCTTGAAGCGGAAATCACCGAAGCGGTTTCCGAGGTTGAAAACCCCGTCTTCTGGCAGACCTCGGCCCTGCTGCTGGCGACCTTTGCTGCCGCCATCATTGGCGGCCGCTATGTGGTGCGCCCGCTTCTCGCCTTTGTTGCGCGCACGGCCGTGCGCGAGGCGTTCACCGCGCTCGCCCTGGCCCTGGTGATAGGCGCAGCGCTCGCCACCCAGGCGCTCGGACTGTCGCCGGCGCTCGGTGCTTTTATTGGCGGCGTTCTGCTGGCCGACAGCGAATATCGCCATGAACTGGAAAGCAATCTGCAGCCCTTCAAGGGCCTGCTGCTCGGCCTGTTCTTCGTCTCGGTGGGCATGTCGATCGCCTTTGTCGAATTCCTCGAAACCCCCTGGCTGATCGCCGCGCTCGTCCTGATCGTCATCGCGGTCAAATTCACCATTCTCTTTGGCCTCTGCACGCTGTTCCGGATGACCCGGGCCGACCGTCTGCTGGTGGCAATCCTGCTCAGCCAGGCGGGCGAATTCGCCTTCGTCGTGCTGCAGTTTGCCAGCAATCGCGGTGCGCTGGCCGAAGATGCCTATGCGCTCTTCACCGTTGTGGTTGCGCTTTCCATGGCCACCACGCCTCTCTTGCTGCTGGGCTTTGACAAGCTGATTGCACCCCGCCTCGACGCCCGCAACCAGAGCAGCGAACGCGACCCCGATACCGTCGAGGAACATCGCCGTATCGTCGTGCTCGGCTATGGGCGTTTTGGCCAGATCATCACCCGCATGCTGCGCCGTCATGGCTATGACATGACGTTGATCGACGACGATGCCGCCCAGATCGAGCTGGTCCGCCGCTTCGGGATAAAGGTTTATTATGGCGATGCTTCACGCACCGACCTGCTCCACTCCGCCGGTGTCGGCCACGCCGATCTGGTCATCATCGCCGTCGGCGGCGCCGACCGCATCCTGCAGATTGCCCGCAATGTGCGCCGCCACTTCCCTGATGTGTCCATTGCCGCCCGCGCCACGGACCGGGAACATGCCCACGCCCTGATGGATCTGGGGGTTACCCTGTTCGAGCGCGAGACCTTTCATTCTGCACTCCATCTGGGCCGCCGGGTCCTGGTTCATCTCGGCCATGATGAGGACGAAGCAGAGCAATTGGCGCGCGAGTTTCACGCCCGCGACCAGGACCTGCTCGAACGCGCCTTTGCCTTGCGCGACGACCGCGAGGCCTATTGGGGCATGACCCGCCAATCCATGACCCTGCTCGACGAAGCCATGCAGGCCGACACGCCCCACACCGCGCCGGAACAGAAAAAGCCCGGCAAGGTTGACAAATCACGGCTGCCAAGGTCGGGTTAGGCCGATTTCCCGCCGGACCAATAATTTCCCATGATCGATCCAGTTTTTGTCACGATCGCCGTGATCGCGGTGCTTGTCGTTGGCCTGTCCAAGGCCGGCCTGCTCGGCGGACTTGGCGTTGTCGGCGTGCCGCTCCTCACCCTGGTCATGGCCCCGCGCGAAGCCGCCGGTATCATGCTGCCGGTTCTGCTTTGCATGGATGCGGTCGCCATCTGGATGTATCGCAAGGAATGCGACTGGAGCCTGATCAGGATCATGCTGCCCGGTGCCGCCATCGGCACATTGTTGGGCTGGGCGCTCTGGGCCGTGGTCAGCGATGCGGTTGTGCTGCTGATGGTGGGCGTGGTTACCCTGCTCTTCGTGCTCGACGCCATCTTGCCGCTGCGCAAGAAGCTGGAAGGCCTGCCACCCTCAAAGCCCTGGGGCGTGTTCTGGGGCGGTGTTGCCGGCTTTACCAGCTTCATTTCCCATACCGGTGGCCCGCCATTTCAGATCTACACCCTGCCGCGCCGCCTGCCCCCGGCCGTCTATGCCGGTACCACCGCCTTCTTCTTCGCCATCGTCAACACCGCCAAGCTGGTGCCCTATTATTTTCTGGGCCAGCTCAACGTGCAGAACCTGACCTTGTCCGCAGCCCTGGCCCCGATTGGTGTGCTGGGCGTATTCATCGGCATCTACCTGGTGCGCCGCATCGACGCCAAGCTGTTCTACCGCATTGCCTATTGGTTGGTGTTCCTGCTGGCCCTGAAACTGGTCTGGGATGGCACCTCCGGGCTGATGGCGGGCTAGGTCACGCATTCAACTCTGGTACTGTCATTCTTTTCCCCTCGGGCAGAGCTGGGTGAGGGGGTGCTGCGAGAGGCAGGACAGCCTGCTCGCAACCACACGGCCTTCACACGCCGACTCCTGCTCGCTAAGGTCCGCCCCGTAACAGTTTTCCGGAGTCGTCCATGTCCACTGCCGCTCAAAAGGGCCACAACCAGTTCGGCAACCTGCCCGTCTGGGACCTCAACGATCTCTATCCCGGCAAGGACAGCCCCGAATTCAAGGCCGCAATGGACCAGGCCAAGGCCCTCGCCACCGAATTCGAGGCCAAATACAAGGGCAAGCTGGCCGAACTGACCAAGTCCGGCCGTCTGATCGAGGCGATTAAGGACAGCGAGACGCTGGGCGATCTCACCGGCCGCATCGGCTCGTTTGCCTTCCTGCAATATGCGCAGAAATCGACCGATCCGGACCGCGCCAAGTTCATGGGCGACACCAATGAGGCGCTGACCAATCTTTCGACGCGCGTGCTGTTCTTCGAGCTTGAGCTCAACCGCATTGCCGATGCCGATCTGGACGCCGCGCTCGAAATGAATGCGGAACTGGCCCGCTACAGGACCTGGTTCGCCGATCTGCGCAAGGCCAAGCCCTATCAGCTCGACGACAAGCTCGAGGAACTGTTCCACGACAAGTCTGTCACTGCCTATTCAGCCTGGAACCGCCTGTTTGACGAAACGCTGTCGAGCCTTGAATTCGCGGTGGACGGGGAAACGCTCAATCTCGAATCCACCCTGCATCTGCTCTCCGAAAAGGACGAGAACAAGCGCGAGGCCGCCTTCAAGGCACTGGCCACCACGCTCAAGGCCAATGGCCGGCTGTTCACCCACATCACCAATGTTTTGGCCAAGGACAAGGAAATCTCCGACCGCTGGCGCGGCTACAAGGATATTGCCGATAGCCGCCATATGGCCAATTCGGTCGAACGCGAAGTGGTCGATGCGCTGCAGGCCGCCGTCGAGGACGCCTATCCGCGTCTTTCGCACCGCTATTACAAGATGAAGGCCAAGTGGTTCGGCAAGGACAAGCTCAATGCCTGGGACCGCAATGCGCCCCTGCCCACCAGCGACGAGCGCATCTGGGATTGGGACAGTGCGGTCACCACCGTGCTCGACGCCTATGGTCGTTTTTCCCCTGAGCTGGCCGACGTCGCCAAGCCCTTCTTCGATTCAGGCTGGATCGACGCGCCCACTGGCAATGGCAAGCTCTCGGGCGCCTTTGCGCACCCGACCGTCCCCAGCGCCCACCCCTATCTGATGCTGAACTATCTCGGGCGCACCCGCGATATCATGACGCTGGCCCACGAACTGGGCCACGGCGTGCACCAGCGCCTGGCGGCGGAACAGGGCCCGATCCTGGCCAATACACCCCTGACCCTGGCCGAAACCGCCTCGGTCTTTGGCGAAATGCTGACCTTCCGCGCCCTGCTCGACAAGACCACCGATCCAAGGCAGCGCTTTGCCCTTCTCTCGGGCAAGGTCGAGGACATGCTCAACACCGTCGTGCGGCAGATCGCCTTTTATGCCTTTGAACGCAAGGTGCACACCGCCCGCCGCCAGGGCGAATTGCGCACCGAGGAGATCAACGCGCTCTGGCTCGAAGTTCAGGCCGAGTCCCTCGGTGACGGCATTATTGCCAATGAGGGCTACGAGACCTTCTGGGCCTATATCCCCCATTTCATTCACTCGCCCTTCTATGTCTACGCCTATGCCTTTGGCGACTGCCTTGTGAACTCGCTTTACGCACAGTATGAGAAGGCCAGTGATGGCTTTGCGGAGCGCTATTTCGCGCTGCTCAAGGCCGGGGGGAGCAAGCATCATTCCGAACTTCTCGCGCCGTTCGGGCTCGATGCCAAAGATCCCCAATTCTGGTCGCTCGGCCTGTCCATGATCGAGCGGCTGATTGACGAGCTGGAAGCCACCGCACCCTGAGTGGGACTTTCGGCGTAACACGAATAGACGACTATACTTTCGAGGACCCAATGGCCAAAACGCGCCCCGAACACCACCCCGAGCCGGTACTGGAATCTGGTATGGACTACGCCGAACACGAGAAGACCTATAATGGCTTCATCACCGGCGTGAAGTGGTCGGTCTATGCCACCGCGGTGCTGATGATCATCCTCTATTTCGTGATCAATCCCTGATCGCAGCATAATCCGCAGGCACACGAAACGCGCCTGCCCCCGGGCAGGTGGGCAGGAGAGTTTCCATGAAGATTGCCGTCTTGCGCGAACGGTTCGAAGGTGAAAGCCGCGTCGCGGCGACACCCGAAACCGTCGCCAAATATATTGCACTGGGCGCAGAGATCGCCGTCGAAAAGGACGCCGGTACCGGTTCGCGCATTGCCGACGAACAGTTCAAGGAGGCTGGCGCCACCATCGGCGCTACGGCGGCAACCACCCTCAAGGGTGCCGATATCGTGCTCTGCGTGCGCCGCCCGGCCGCCGCTGATCTCAAGGGCGTCAACACCGGCGCCCTGTTGATCGGCGCGCTCGACCCCTATGGCAATGACAAGGACGTTGCAGCGCTCGCCAAGGCGGGTGTGGCAGCCATCTCCATGGAATTCATGCCGCGCATCACCCGCGCTCAGGTCATGGATATCCTCTCCTCCCAGGCCAATCTGGCTGGCTATCAGGCGGTGATCGAGGCCGCCGCGGTGTTCGACCGCGCCATGCCCATGATGATGACCGCAGCCGGCACGGTGCGTCCGGCCAAGGCCTTTGTGATGGGTGCCGGCGTGGCGGGCCTGCAAGCCATCGCCACCGCCAAGCGCCTTGGCGCCGTTGTGTCGGCCACCGACGTGCGTGCTGCAGCCGGTGAGCAGGTGGAATCGCTAGGCGGCAAATTCATCATGACCGACGCGCTCAAAGACGCGTCGGGCACCGGCGGCTATGCGCGCGACCTGACCAAGGACGAGCAGGCGGCCCAGGCCGAACTGGTTGCCGGGCACATTTCCAAGCAGGACATTGTCGTCACCACCGCGCTCATTCCCGGTCGGCCTGCTCCCAAGCTGGTCACCAAAGCAATGGTCGAGAGCATGGCGCCGGGCTCGGTGATTGTCGATCTGGCTGCCGAACGCGGCGGCAATGTCGAATTGACCCAGCCGGGCAAGGTCATCACCCATAATGGCGTGACCATTATCGGCTACACCAACCTGGCCGGTCATATCCCGACCACCGCCAGCCAGCTCTATGCGCGCAATCTGCTCGCCTTCATCGACACCCTGGTCGACAAGAAGGAGAAAAAGCTCGCCATCAACTGGGATGACGAGCTGGTCAAGGCCACTGTGCTGACCCGCGAGGGCGCCGTGGTGCATCCAGCCTTCGCTGCGCCCCAGGCAGATACGGCACACGACCCCGAAGCCAAGCCGGCGCCAGCCAACAAGCCTGCCGCGAAAAAGGCTCCGGCCAAGGCCGACCTTGCCCATGATCAGGAGGCCAAACCGGCACCGGTCAAAAAACCTGCGACGCGCAAGCCGGCAGCAAGCAAATCCACGGCAAGCAAATCCGCTGCGGCGCCCAAACCCGATGTCGCCCACGACCCGGAAGCCAAGCCGGCCCCGCGCAGGACAGCGGCCCGCAAACCCGCCGCCAAAGCTGCTGCTGCCGAAGCGCACCCGCAGACGGATACGGCGGCCAAGGCACCCGCAGCCAAAAAACCGGCTGCCAGAAAGCCGGCAGCCAAGAAGCCCGCCGCCAAGAAACCTGCCGCCCCCGAGGGAGGAGACAAGTAAATGGAAGCTACAGCAGAAACTGTCGCCAACGCTGCGGCCGTGGCCCATGGGGCCATCGGCGGCGCCATCGACCCCTTCACCTTCCGCCTCGCCATCTTCGTGCTGGCAATCTTTGTGGGCTATTTCGTGGTCTGGAGCGTCACTCCGGCCCTGCATACCCCGCTGATGAGCGTGACCAACGCCATCTCCTCGGTAATCGTGGTGGGCGCCCTGCTCGCCGTCGGCGTGCAACTTGCCAGTGATGCCAGTTGGGTCAGCAAACTCTTCGGCTTTATCGCCCTGGTGTTCGCAAGCGTGAACATCTTTGGCGGGTTCCTGGTGACCCAGCGCATGCTGGCCATGTACAAGAAGAAGGGCTGATCGAAATGATCGACGCAAATATCGCCGCCCTTCTCTATCTGGTTTCGGGCGTTCTTTTCATCCTGGCCCTCCGGGGCCTGTCCCACCCATCCTCATCACGCCAGGGCAATCTGTTTGGCATGATCGGCATGGGCATTGCCGTGGTCACCACGCTGATGGTGGCGGCCCCCGGCGATTTCATGAGCTGGCTGCTGATTATCGGCGGCCTCGCCCTTGGCGGTGGCATCGGCGCCTATATCGCCCGCTCGGTCAAGATGACCGACATGCCCCAGCTCGTGGCCGCTTTCCACTCGCTGGTCGGCCTTGCTGCCGTCTTCGTGGCCGCCGCCGCACTCTATGCCCCCGAGGCCTTCGGCATCGGTGAAGTCGGGGCTGTTCATGCCCAGGCGCTGGTTGAAATGTCGATCGGCACCGCCATCGGCGCGTTCACCTTTACCGGCTCGGTCATCGCCTTCGCCAAGCTCAACGGCAATATGAGCGGCAAGCCGATTATCCTGCCCATGCGCCATCTCATCCATATTGCGATTGGGCTGGCCATCGTCCTGCTGGTCTGGGCCTTTACCGTCACCGGCAATCCCTGGCTGTTCTGGCTGATCACCATTCTTGCCCTGGTTCTGGGCGGTCTGATGATCATCCCCATTGGCGGCGCCGACATGCCCGTCGTGGTGTCCATGCTCAATTCCTATTCGGGCTGGGCCGCCGCCGGCATCGGTTTCACCTTGGGCAATACCGCGCTCATCATCACCGGCGCCCTCGTGGGCTCCTCGGGTGCCATCCTGAGCTACATCATGTGCCGGGCGATGAATCGCTCGTTCATCTCGGTCATCCTGGGTGGCTTTGGCGGTGACACTTCTGGCGGCGCTGCTGCCGGCGAGGATGATCGTCCGGTCAAGCAGGGCGCCGCCGACGACGCCGCATTCCTGATGAAAAACGCCGGCAAGGTCATCATTGTGCCAGGCTATGGCATGGCCGTCGCCCAGGCCCAGCACGCCCTGCGCGAAATGGCCGACCTGCTCAAGGCCGAGGGCGTCGAGGTCAAATATGCCATCCATCCAGTGGCCGGCCGTATGCCCGGGCACATGAACGTGCTCCTCGCTGAAGCCAATGTGCCCTATGACGAAGTCTTTGAACTCGAAGACATCAACTCCGAGTTCGCCCAGTCAGACGTGGCTTTCGTCATCGGCGCCAATGACGTGACCAACCCTTCGGCCAAGACCGACAAGACCTCACCGATCTACGGCATGCCGGTTCTCAACGTCGAGGACGCTGGCACGGTGCTGTTCATCAAGCGAGGCATGGCAGCCGGCTATGCAGGCGTACAGAACGAATTGTTCTTCCGCGACAACACCATGATGCTGTTCGGCGACGCCAAGAAAGTCACCGAAGATATTGTGAAGGCTTTTGGCCACTAGAGCCTTGGATCTGCAACACAAAGTCGAAGAAGCGCGGCCATGAGCGCCGCGCTTCTTGCCTTCGCGCTGGCGAGCCTGCTGATCGAACTCACCCCCGGCCCCAACATGGCCTATCTTGCCATTCTGGCTGCCAATCGGGGCCGCCTCGCGGGCCTGGCGGCAGTCGCTGGCGTTGCACTTGGCCTTTCCGGCCTTGGCCTGTTGGCCGTTTTCGGCCTCGGCACGCTGGTGCTCGAGACGCCCTGGCTTTATCAGAGCCTGCGCTGGGCCGGCGTGGCCTATCTGCTCTATCTCGCCTGGGAAGCCTGGCGCGATTCCCGCAAGCCCATTGATGCCCTTGATCCAAACGAGGGCACCAGGCGCTTTTTTCTGCGCGGACTGATCACCAATCTGCTCAACCCCAAAGCCGCCCTGTTCTACGTCACGGTCATGCCCGGCTTTCTCTCGACCGCCACTACGCGCGAGGCCATGCTCTTCGGCGCGGTCTATGTGGTCGTGGCGACGCTGGTACATACCGGCGTGGTTCTGCTGGCCGGCACAGTCCAGCCCTTGTTGACGGTTCCCGCGCGGCGTCGGGTCATGGGAGCGGTCTTTGCCATATTGTTGATCGGCGTGGCCGGCTGGGTCGCTTATTCGACAGCTCTATAGGGCAGCCGGTTTTCTCATGGCCTGGCTTGGCATAGTCTCGCCTTTTCAAGGGGGAGGACGATGGCCAGAACAACGCGCAGACGCACCGCAGCGCCCGAGCCGGAGCCAATCAGGCGCCAGGCGATTGTCATCGTTCACGGTCAGGGTGAGCAGCGCCCAATGGGCACCATTCGTGACTTCGTCCACGCCCTCTGGCAGGACAATCCACAGCTTGATACGCCAAACGAGGCCTATGCGCGCCCCCGCCCGATCTGGATCGTGCCCGATGACAAAAGCGGCCTCTATGAGCTGCAGCGCATCACCACCCCCGAGCATAACGGTCGGCGCACCGATTTCTTTGAGCTTTATTATGCCGATCTGCTTAACACGACGCCGGTACGCAATCTCTGGCGCTGGATCCGGCGGCTGCTCTGGATCGATCCGGCCCATGTGCCCAGCCACATGCGCTGGCCCTGGGTCGTGTTCTGGATGCTCACCGTGCTGGCTGTCATCAGCGCCCTCGCCGCCATCCTGGCATTGCCCCAGGTCTTGGACACCCCATGGTACGACCATTTTGTCTCGCCCGATGCCCGGCGCGGCCATGTTATCAGCATCACGGCCCTGGCCCTGATCCTGCTCCCGAAATTTTTCAGTCCGCTCGCCTTCATCAAGCGGCTACCGCGGCAATTGCTGGTGCTCGTCATTGCCATCGGCATTCTCGACAGCTTCGGGTGGAACGGCCATGTCGCCAATCTGATGCTGCTGGGCACGCTGGCCTATCTGGCCGCGACGCTGCTGCTGCCCTATTTCGGAGACGCGGCCAGCTATCTCTCGGCCCAGACCGAAACCGTGCAGAGCCGACAGGGTCTTCGCAATCGCGGCCTCGCCCTGCTCAAGGCCCTGCATGAAGATCCCGAATATGACCGCATCGTCGTGGTTGCGCACTCTCTGGGCTCGGTGCTGGCCTATGATCTGCTGCACATCCTCTGGCGCGAGGTGGGGCCTACCAAGGACAACCCACCGGGCCCTGACGCCCTGGCCGCCTTCGCCGCGCTGGACGCGTTTGTGTCCGACGCGCCCTCGCAGGCCTGGAACAGCGCGCAGATTGCCCAGTACCAGACCTTGCAATGGAAGGCTTACCAGGCCCTGCGCCTGCAGAAGGGACAGCCCGGCTCCGAGACACAGTCAGGATGGAAGATTTCCGACCTCGTCACCCTTGGTTCGCCTCTCTCCAGCGCCGAATTTCTTGTCACCGACGGCAGCGCCGATTTTGCCCGCATGAAGACAGAGCGCGTCCTGCCCACTTCGCCGCCACAGGCCTATGACGAAACGCGCGGCACCATATATCCTGACCCGCAAAAGGGGCCGGTCGCCCACCACGCCGCCGTGTTCTCGGTGGTGCGCTGGACCAACCTTTTTGATCGCGTCGACTCCCCGCTGTTTCTTCTGGGTGACGCCATTTCCGGCCCCCTGGCCGGTGCCGATCGATTCGGCCCCGGCATCAGCGACCGCAAGGTCGAAATCACCTGGGGGCGGCTGGGTTGGCGGCTGTTCACCCACAATTTCTACTGGACGGACACCGCTGCGGAGGGCGAGCCACCGGCCGATCACATCACCGTTTTTCGCAACGCGGTGGGACTGGAACGGTCCACACCCGATCAATAATGCGGCGGTGGTCGCTCCGTCGCCGGATCAGCGATGTAGCTACCCGAACGCATTTGTTCTTCCAGCATCGCCAGTTTCCTGGTCAATAGGTCAATGCTCTGCCACTGCGCCGTCAGCGCCGCATTGAGCTCCTCGATGGTCTGGTCCTGATAGGCAACGCGCGTTTCCAGCGCCTCAATCCGCTCATTGTGTTCAACGCCGCTCATTGGCCTGCTCCGTGCTCGGAATCCCCGCAATACGGGGCTTTCCGCGCATCTTCAAGGGGCGAGACGGCACCGGCAGATTGACGTATACGGAACCCTTCACGCCTGCCAGCCATTGATAGAGCACGATCCGCCAATGGGGAGCCGCGCAAATGGCCACCACTGCAATGCTCGATCAGGCCGCTCACGGCCACCAGGACACCAACACTGCACCGCAGGCCGCTGCGCGGCTGGTGGTGTGTACCAGCCTGCCTCTGGGCATGTTTGGTCTGGCCCATCTTGGAGCCAGCGCCATTGGCCTGTTCCCCGTCTTTTTTGCGCCCTTCGGCCTGCCCAACTGGGGCGGCGCGGTCATGCACCTGGTCCAGCTCGCGCTGCTGGGCAGCGCCTTCTGGGCGCTCACCGAACGGCTGACCCGTGGCACGGCGCGCCAGTGGCTGATCGGTCTAACGGCATTTTACGTCTTCCTGCCTTTCTTCACGCCCTTGCTTGACTCCCTGCAACTGGGACTGGTCTGCACCGCCCTGTTTCTGGGCACCATGGCCACGATGCGGCGCATCGGCCCTGCCGCACCCCTGGCCGGCTGGCTGATGGCGCCGATGCTGGCCGCTACCGGTATCAGCGCGGCCCTGGGCCTGACCATGGCGGCTGCCTATAGCCCGCCCTTTGCCCTCATGCAGTCGGGCCACACTCAGCCACCAGCCGGATAGTTACCTCAAAGTTCCCTCTTGCCAGCTTCCGCCCGGACCGCCATCTGGGCGGAAGGTGTTTGTTTGCCCGGAGGCTGTCCATGTCCAAGCTGCTCAAGATCGACGTCTTCACCGATGTGGTCTGCCCCTGGTGTCTGGTTGGCTCGGCGCGGCTTGATCAGGCGCTTGCCGGTCTCCCCGACGAGGTCGAGGTCGAGATCGAGAACCACCCCTTTTATCTCGATCCCACCGTGCCGCCCGAAGGCGTCGATGTTGGCGAAATGCTGCGTGAAAAATACGGCCGCGACCCAGCCGAAATGTGGGCCCGTGTCGAGAGCGAAGCGGCAAAGGCCGGTATCACGCTCGATCTCAGCAAACAGCCGCGCATGTTCAACTCTGCCAAGGCCCATACGTTGACCCGGCTTTCCAAGCCCAATGGCAATCAGCACGAGCTGGCCAACACCATTGCCGAGGCCTATTTCCTTGAGCATCGCCAGATTAATGACGACAATACGCTGGTCGATATTGCCGTCGAGCATGGCTGGGACCGTGGCGACGCACTCGATGCCATCAATGATGAGCACGAACTCGAGGTGACTGCACAACTGGCCAAAAGCGCGGCCGAGCAGGGAATCCGCGGCGTGCCCTTTTTCGTCTTTGGTGGCAAATATGCTCTCTCCGGCGCCCAGCCCGACGAGGTTTTTGTCCAGGCTCTCGACAAGATCCTTTCCGAACTCTGACAAGCCCTTGCGGCCTGCTATAGTGTTCACAAATCGCCTTGTTCGGGACTAAACGCTTGAAACTGCTTCGCCGCCTGCTGCTTGCCCTGCTCATCCTCATCGTGGCGGGTTACGCCAGCGTTGTGGGCTACATGTATCTCAACCAGCGCGCCCTGCAATATGACGCCCAGGGTGAGGTCTTCGCTCTGGGCAACACCGCCCTCACCGGCGCGCGGGACGTGCTTTTTGCCAGTGACGGCGAGGCCGTCAGCGGCTGGTATGCCCCGCCCCGTCCCGGCATGCCGGTCATCCTCTATTACAAGGGCAATTCCAAGAGCTTTACCGAAGAGAACGAGCGCTATGAGCGCTTCACCGCTGGTGGCTATGGTTTCCTCGCCTTCGACTATCGCGGCTTTCCTGCCTCTCCCGGCGAAATCTCGGAGGCCAATATCCTGACCGACGCACTGGCCGCCTATGACTGGCTGGACGCCGAGACCGACGCCCCTATCCTGATCTGGGGCCGTTCACTGGGGTCAGGACCGGCCACCTATGTCGCCAGCCAACGCGAGGCGGCCGCCCTGCTGCTCGAAACGCCCTTCCTCTCGGCCGTCAATGTCGCAGCCGAGCGCTATCCGATCCTACCGGTCGCGCTGGTCATGCAGGACCAGTTCCGCAACGATCTCTGGATCGATGAGGTCACTGAGCCGGTCCTGGTGGCCCATGGCACGGCCGATCGCACGATCGACGTTACCAATGGCGAGCGCCTTTATGCGCGCGCCCCCAATCCCGAAGAACTCTGGATCGTCGATGGTGCCGATCACTCCGACCTCTGGGACGCCGGTATCTGGGACCGTGCCAAACCATTCTTCGACCGCGCGTTGAACCGGTGAAGCCCCCGCGCCCGCTGGGCATGTCCGCGAGGCGGACCGCCATTATCGGCGGGCTGATGGTGACAACCGGCCCGCTCAGCCTGACGCTGTATGGCCCCGCCTTGCCCTCAATCGTAGCGGATCTGGGCACCACGGACGCAGGCGGCAAGCTGACCATGACGGTCTATTTTGCCGCCTTTGCCATTTCGCAACTACTGTGCGGTCCGCTATCGGACCGTTTTGGCCGCCGCTGGGTCGGGGTGGTGTTCTTCGCGGTTTATGTTCTCGGCTCGCTGGTCTGCGCCCTGGCACCGACCCTGGAAATGCTGCTGCTCGGACGGCTGCTGCAGGGCTTCGGCGTTTCAGCGGGCGGCGCAATCTCTCGCGCCATGGTACGCGACCAGTTCACGGGTATGGAGGCGGTGCGCATCCTCACTCTGGTCAATCTCATTCTGACAGTGACGCCTGCCATTGCGCCGACCATGGGGAGCGTCATCATGCTGGCGGGAAGCTGGCACCTGATGTTCGCCATCATGGCCGCGTTTGGCGTCGCGATCATTATCCTGTTGAGTTTTGGCGCCCGCGAGACCTTGCCAGAAACCGCGCGCGCGCCTCTGGCCCCTGGCCGGATCCTCCGCAACTATTTAGGCCTGTTGCGGGCGCCTGATTTTCTGCTGCCCGCCTTGTTGCTGGCGCTTGCATTTGGCGGCTTTTACGGATTCGCAGCGTTGCTGCCCTTTGTCCTCATAGAGGATATCGGGCTCACGCCTTTTCAGTTCGCCATGGCTTTGCTGATCCAGACCGGTTCCTTCATTGTCGGCAATCTGGTCGCCGGCCGTCTGGCGCATCGGCTGGACGGGCCGCAATTGATCATTCTGGGGCTCGTTCTGCTCGGCATTGGCGGGCTCGGCTTCGCTGTGGCACCGCGGCTTTTTCCCGATTCGGTCCTGGCCGTCATGGCGCCGGTGAGCCTGTGGATGCTTGCATTGCCCGCCATCGGTCCGAGCGCCACCGTTGCAGCCATGGCTCGCTACGGTCACATAGCCGGTGCGGCCAGCGCCATGACCGGCTTCTTCCAGATGGGTGGGGGGTTCATCGCCTCGCTACTGGCCATCGCGCTGTTTACCGATGCCCGGGCGGCGCTGACCATTGTCCTGCCTTTGCTGGCGGTCCTGGCCATTGCCACCGCCCTGCTGCACCGCCATCTCTACCGCGGACAATAAAAAACGCCGCCCCGGCAGGGGACGGCGTTCTATTCGACAATGCTTTGAGCGCCTAGCTGCGGCCGGTAGCCACAATGCCGCCTTCGCGCTGCGCACGCTTGCGGGCCAGCTTGCGCGCACGGCGCACAGCTTCAGCCTTCTGGCGAGCCTTCTTCTCGGAAGGCTTTTCGTAATAGTTGCGCAGCTTCATCTCGCGGAAGACACCTTCACGCTGCAGCTTCTTCTTCAGTGCGCGCAGCGCCTGGTCAACATTGTTATCGCGAACGACTACTTGCAAAGGTCAACCGCCCTTTCAAAGCTATGCAAACTGTTTGGATAAAAACGGCATGGCCATAATAACCACCCCGCCGACCAGCCTAGCCGGTCACCGTGGCGGGCTCTATAGCCCAACAATAGCAAGCTGTCCACACTCGTCGCGCGGAAAAATGCAGGCATCTTGTGGGTTCAGTTGCCAGAGACTACCCCTGAGGCATCGATTGTATAGGAGGCCAACATGTATCAACCCCTCGTCATGGTGCCTGGCTTGCGATGCGATGGCTTTCTCTACCAGCCGGTCATCACGCGCCTGGGGGATGATATCGCCCCGGCCATTGCCGATGTATCGCTCGACGATTCCATTGCCGGCATGGCTCGCCGCATTCTGGCAGCCGCACCGCCACGCTTCGCCCTGGCCGGGCTGTCAATGGGGGGCTATGTCGTTCTCGAAATCGTGCGCCAAGCGCCGGAACGCGTGACCCATCTGGCCCTGCTCGACACCAATGCCCGCCCTGACAGCGACGAACGCAAACAGGCGCGCCTGGCGGAAATGGACCTGGTGCGGCAGGGCAAGTCGGCCCTCGTGTCGCGTATGGCCCTCCCCGGCCTGCTGGCACCGGCGCACCTTGATGGTCCCGTGGCCGATCAGGTCCATGACATGGCTATGCGCGTTGGAACCGACACCTATCTGCGCCAGCAGACAGCCATCATGGCGCGCATCGATTCCCGGCCTTTTCTCAAGGACATCGCAGTGCCCACACTGGTTGGCGTTGGTGCAGAGGACAGACTCATCCCCCTGCCGCTGTCCGACGAGATGGCCGAATGTATTCCCGGTGCCGAGCTGGTGGTCTTCCCCGATGCCGGCCACGTTCCGACGCTGGAAAATCCCGGCGCTGTGGCCGACGCGATGAACGCGTGGCTGAAACGATAACGTCTTAGCCGCGCACGATCCTGTTGATGTGCCCCATCTTGCGGCCGGGCCGGGCTTCGGCCTTGCCGTAAAGATGTGGCTGGGTATCGCCATCAATGCTAGCCGGCACCTGATCGACCTCGTCGCCGATCAAATTCTGCATCACCACATCGGCCATGCGCTGCGGATCGCCCAGCGGCCAGCCAGCGATGGCACGGATATGCTGTTCGAACTGGTCGGTCAGGCACACAGCCTCTGTCCAGTGCCCCGAATTGTGCACGCGCGGGGCAATTTCGTTAACCAGCAACGATGGTCGCTCGCCGCCAACCACAAAGAATTCCACTCCCAGCACACCCACATAGTCGAGCGCCACGACAATCACCTTCGCCAGCATGGCCGCATGCTTGGCGACACCCGGCGCGATGTCACCCGGCACGGTCGAGGTGAACAGAATATGGTCCCGATGCACGTTCTCGGCGGCATCGAAGGCTCGCACAGAGCCATCGAGACCGCGTGCCACCACCACCGAGATTTCCTTCTCGAAGGGCACAAAGCCCTCCAGCACCAGCGGGTGTGGTTTGAGTTCTGTAAAGGCCGTCTCGGCCTCCTCGGGCGTGCGCAACACGCGCTGCCCCTTGCCGTCATAGCCCAGCCGCGTGGTCTTGAGCACCGCCGGCAGGCCCAGTTCGCCAATGGCGGTGTTCAAGTCCTCAAGACTGTTCACGGCCCGATAGGGCGCCACCGGAATATTCTTGGACGACAGAAAGCTCTTTTCGGCCAGCCTGTCCTGCGAGATGGCCAGCGCATTGGCGCCAGGCCGCAACGGTTTCAGCCCCGCCAGCACTTCGGCGGTGGCTGCGGGCACATTTTCGAACTCATATGTCACGACGTCGATCTGGGACGCGAAGGCCTTGAGCGCTTCGACATCGTCATAACCGGCCACGGTCTTGAGCGGCGTCACATCAAAGGCCGGGCTCTGCGCGTCGGGGCAATAAATGTGGCTCTTCAGCCCCAGACGAGCCGCGGCCAGGGCCAACATGCGCCCGAGTTGCCCTCCGCCCAGAATGCCAATGGTGGAGCCGGGAGCCAGAATGGTCGGATTGTCAGTCAAGGCACTACTCGAGATCGGACGGAAACAGCGGTACGGCCTGGGTCTGGCGGGCGCGGTGGGCATCAAGTCGGTCAGCCAGATCATCATCACTGAGGGCCAGAACGGCCGCCGCCAGCAAAGCCGCATTGATTGCGCCCGGCTCGCCGATGGCCAGCGTGCCCACCGGCACACCGCCCGGCATCTGCACGATGGAATAGAGGCTATCCATGCCCGCAAGCGCCTTGGACCGCACCGGCACGCCGAACACCGGCAAGCTGGTCATTGCCGCAATCATGCCCGGCAGATGCGCCGCACCACCGGCGCCGGCAATGATCACCTTGACGCCTTCATCCCGCGCATTGGTGGCGAAATCCACCATGCGCTCGGGTGTGCGATGCGCCGAAACGATGCGCGCCTCATATTCGACTTCGAGATTTTCGAGGGTTTCGGCGGCCAACCGCATGGTGGGCCAGTCCGATTGGCTGCCCATCACGATGGCAACCGGTGGCTTGAGCATGGCGATTCCCCCGTGCCGCTCCGCAAAGCGCGGAACTAGCCTAATTCCTGCCATAACTCAAGGCGTCTGGACTCTCAGGCGATGATATCGGGCAAGAGAATATTTTCGAGTTGGACGATCCGGTCCTTGAGCGAAAGTTTCCGTTTTTTGAGCCGCTGCAACAGCATCCGATCCGCCATTTGCGACTGCACCAGAGTGTGGATCGCCGCATCGAGATCGGCGTGTTCCTGGCGTTTTGTGGCCAGTTCGATCCCCAGTTGGGTTTCCTGTTCCTTGGTCAGCGACAGCATGGTGTACCGGACATTTCAGACGCCAATTCTCAGCCTTGGTTAACCGATCACGACAAGTTTTGCATCTCAATTTCGGGGCCATCGCAAACGGCGTCGACAAAGCATGAAATATTTGTGACGATACCTGTGTCCAACACGCTGAAAGGAGTTGTTATGACGACTGAAGGCCACATCGCAGCGCTTGAACGCCGCCATCAGGAATTGGATCGGATGATCCAGACCGAAACGCAGAACCGGCTTGCCGACGACCTCATGGTCGCCGCCCTCAAGCGCAAGAAACTCGAAGTGAAGGACGAACTCTACAAGCTCCAGGGCGCCACGCGGCAATAAGGCAGCTTCAACCAATCATCATACGCTCTGGAGGGTCACGGCTTTGTGCCGCGACCCTTTTTCTTTAAACGCCTGCTTAGCCAAATCTCTAGGATTAACATCCTCTTAAGAAGCAATGGGCATCGTCATTCCCAAAACGGCACAACTCGATTCGTGCCGGCAGAACTTCTGATCTGGGGTAAATATGACGCGTGTTCTGGTCGTGGACGATGATCCGGTGCAATTGCGATTGACCTCGGAAGTCGCCAACCGCGCCGGCTTCAAGCCGATTACCGCAACCGACGGCGAACAGGCGCTCTCCATTCTGCGTGAGGATCCACAGCTCGGGGCCATGATCCTCGACCTGGTCATGCCCGATCTCGACGGCATGGGCGTGATGGAAGCCATGCGCAAGGAAGGGCTCACAACGCCGGTCATCATCCAGACCGCCAATGCCTCACTTGAAACCGTGATTTCGGCCATGCGCCAGGGCGCGGCCGACTACTTCGTCAAGCCGGTAGCGCCCGAAAGACTGATCATTTCGCTGCGCAACGCGATGAAACTGGATGCCCTCGAAGCCGCCATTCGCGCCGAGCATGCGCGCAAGGCCGGCACTTTCAGCCACAAGGACATGATTGCCGCCGCGCCCGCCATGGGCCGCGTCATCACGCTTTGCGCCAAGGCCGCCAAAAGCAATATCCCGGTGCTCATTGAAGGCGAGAGCGGAGTTGGCAAGGAACTGGTAGCCCGCATCATTCAGGGTACCGGCGAACGGGCTGGAAAACCCTTCATCACCGTCAATTGCGGCGCCATTCCACCCAATCTGGTGGAGTCGGTGCTGTTCGGCCACAAGAAGGGAGCCTTTACCGGCGCCCATGCCGACCAGCCCGGAAAATTCGCCGAGGCGCATGGCGGCACCCTGTTCCTCGACGAGGTGGGCGAACTGCCGCTCGACACCCAGGTCAAATTGCTTCGTGCGCTGCAGGATGGCGAGATCGAGCCGGTCGGGGCCAGCAAGCCCGAAAAGGTCAATGTGCGGCTGATCTCGGCCACCAATCGCCGTCTGCTCAACCTCGCCAAATCCGGCGAATTCCGCGAAGATCTGTATTACCGGCTCAATGTCTTCCCCATCTATGTGCCGCCCCTGCGCGAGCGGCTCGAGGACCTGCCGGCCCTGACCAATCACTTCATCGCCCGCTTCTCGGCCGAGGCCGGCAAGCGCGTGCTGGGCGTCTCCCCTGCAGTCACCGAATTGCTGGGCAAGTATGACTGGCCGGGCAATGTGCGCCAGCTCGAAAACGCCATCTATCGCGCCATCGTGCTCAGCGATGGTGCCTTTCTAGAAACCCAGGACTTCCCGCAAGTGCTGGCCCAGGCCGCTGGGCGTGAGGAAGCCATGCGCGCAGTCACCAGAGTGGTGGAACTGACCGAACCGGTTCATATCGACGCGGCAACCGCCCGCCCCCCTGTGGAACACGCGCCCCCCGCCGTGCGTGATCGGTTTCTCTCGGACAGCGGTGACCTGCAGCCGCTCTCGGACATCGAGCGCGAAGCCATTGCCTTTGCCATCGAACATCACGGCGGCCGCATGTCGCGCGTGGCCCGGGCACTCGGCATCGGCCGCTCGACCCTCTACCGCAAGCTGCACGAATACGGCATGGCGGAGGGGCTGATCAACGACGCCGCCTGACGCCGATCGCAAATTGACTGGAAAGCTGCCTCGTTAACCGTGTTGCTTACCGGGCCGTTAAGACATTGGCGCGAAATGTCGCCAATGTCTTAACCAGCGAGGCTTTCATGCGACACTCAGCCATTGCCCTTCTTGCCCTTATGGTGGCGTCAACTGCAGTGCAGGCCGCCGACGTCAACTGGAACAGCAATGCCACCTCGCCCATCTATGGGTCGACCAGCGCCACCCAATGGACCGGCTTTTATGCAGGCGTGAGTGGCGGCTACGCCTGGGGGTCGACCACCAACAGCCCCGCTTTGGCCGGGGGCCAGGCCAGCAATAACAGCGCCGGCTGGAGCCTGGGCGGCCAGGCCGGCTACAATATGGACATGGGCGGCTTCGTGCTCGGCGGCGAAGCCGATCTGCAATGGGCCAGCATCGGTTACAACGAACCCATTGCCGGCGGCACTTTCGAAGCCAAGACAGATTTCTTCGGCACCGTGCGCGGTCGCGCCGGCGTCACTGTAGGTCAGGTCATGCCCTATGCCACGGGCGGTCTGGCGTTCGGCCGTGGCGTGGCGCAGGAAAGCACCGGCGTCATCACTTCTCAATCGGCCAACCATTTTGGTTGGACTGCTGGCCTTGGCCTTGAGGCGCAAGCCACCGCCAATATCTCCATCAAGGCTGAATATCTCTATGTCGATCTAGGCGAGCAGTCCTATGCAGGGCTCCCCACCGGCAATCGCGACATCGCACAGCGCTTCTCGCAGGTCCGCGCCGGCGTCAACTACAAGTTCTGATAACTAGCTTCAGCCTGGTAGAGACGGCTCATGCGTCCGCCCAAGGCGTCGTTGTGGTTGCTCCTGACACTGCTTCATGGGCAAGCCCTGCCCATGAAGCCATATGAGCCGACAGGCGCACGGGGCTAGCCATCTTCCCGCAGGAGATCAGCGGGCCTTGCGGACATGGCGGACCAGGTCGTGGCAGCGCCCGTCGCGGTGGTGACAAGAATTATGCCAGCAGCCAGCAGGCCCAATTGCATCGGTTGCACGGCAAAACCGATTTCGAGCAGGAAAGTCGAGGCAGACCAGGCCCCGACAAGGGCGATGAGGCCCGCCAGGATCGCCGCGATGGCGCCCAGGAGAGCATACTCAATGAGAAACGCCTGGATCACGAAAGCACGTCGGGCCCCCAGCACTTTCATGACAACCGCATCGGCCTCGCGTTGCTGACGGCCGACGCTGAGTGCGCCCGCCAGGACGAGCACACCGGCAATAACGGCCGTACCACTGACAAGCGCGATGGCGCTGATCAGCCCGTCAAACACGGACTGGACGCGCGCAAGAGCATCCCCAACGGGCACGAAGGTCATTTGCGGCAAGGCCGCAATCAGGCCCGCCTCAATGGCCGGCGCGGCGCCAGGTGACGTCTTGATGGTGCCGAAATAGGATTGCGGCGCGCTTTCGATCAGGCCTGGCGAGACGATGATACGGAAATTGAACTCCGGGCTGCGCCAATCGATGGCGCGGAAGCTGGCAATGGTCAGGGTCAGCGGTCTGCCGGCGATCGAGAGAGTGATCGTATCACCCAGCTCAAGATCCAGCGCGTCCCGCATTTCGGCACTCAGAGAGACCTGCGGGTCGCCCGCATAATCTTCCGCCCACCAGTTGCCCTCATCGATCACGGTCCCGGGTGGGACCGTTGCAGACCAGGTCAGGGCCGTATCGCCGCGGAACATGTCGGCAATGTCGCGAGTTACCTCGTCACTTGAGGGCGCAGGATTTCCGTTCAGTTCGGTGACAACGCCCCGCAACATAGGAATTGTCGTCAACGCCTCGATCTGCGGCGTCCCGGCGACGAAGGCCTCGAGTGCGGTGAGTTCGTCTCGATCCATGTCCAGCAGCACGAAGTCGGGCGCCTCAGCGCGAACCTCGGTGGCAATCTGGTCATTGATGTTGGACTGGGTGGTGACGATCAGCAGGAGCAGCGAAAGGCCCATCCCCATTGAGACCAATACGGTCGTGGTCGGCGCGCCGGGGCGGATAATCGCCGAGATCGCCTGACGCAATAGGCGCTGGCGTGGCGCCGGCACCCGGATCAGGAAGCGCCGCAGCAAGGCGGCCGCGAGGCGCAACAAGGCGAAAGCAACGAGCGTTCCGGCAAAGTAGATCGCCACCAGCACAAAATCGTCGGCAATCAACAGGGTCAGGCCGAACAGGATGGCGAAGCCGGCCAGCAGCGGCGCCACGAAGCCGAGCCGAAGCATGGCCCGCCAAGCCAGTCCCTCCATGGCACTACTTAAGCCGGCACGGAACAGCAGCGCAGGCCGGACGGCGCGCGCCTGCAGCAAGGGCACCCACGAGAAAATCAGCGCCGTGACAAGACCAATGGCCCCGGCGACCAGCATGGACCGCACATCCAGCACCGGCGGCAGATCGATGCCAATCAGTCCCGAGAGCAAAGGCAGCAGCGCCAAAGTCGCCCCGGCGACAATCACCAGACCTATGCCAACAGCGATGAGCGAGAGCAGTGCGATCTGAACCAGAAAATGAAACAGCACGCGTCCGCTCTTGGCACCCAGCGAGCGCATTGTCGCTATGGCCCCCTGGCGTTCACCGACATAGGCTGCCACCGCATTGGCTGCGCCCAGACCGCCGACCACCATGGAGGAAAGTGCCACCAGCAGCATGAAATTGCCGAAAACGTCGATGAACCGCGCAATGGTCGCGGTCGCCTGACGAGGCGAGCGGATCTGCCAGTCCCCGTCCGGAAACACGTTTTCCAGCGCAGTCTGCGCCGTCCCGAAATCGCCTTCGGCCAGCAACACCTTGTAGCGGAACTGGCTGAGCACCCCCTCCTCGCGCAGCCCGGCCGGTGCCAGCGCCGCGCTTGAAACCAGTGCGGGGGCGCCGAGCTGGAAGCCCGCTGTCGCCTGATCCGGCAGGGCGTCGATGATGCCGCGCAGTTCGACATCAAGGGCGCCGATGCCGACAATCTCGCCGACCTTCACGTCAAGGCGCAGCGCCGCCTGTTGGGAAAGCAGCACCCCGAAAGTCCCGTTCCGCTCAGCGAGCAAGCCGGCAATGCTGCCCTCTTGGGCGCCGGCAGCAAGGACAACGCTTCCCACCAGCGGATAAGCGTCGCTAACCGCCCGCAGCGAGAGGAACGCACTCTTGCCATTGGCCGTGGCCTGGGAATTAAGCTCGACTTCCCGGCTGACCTGCCCCAACTCCTCAAGCGCCATCACCACCGCATCATCGACATCGCTGCGCTGGGATCGCAATTCCAGATCGCCCCCCAGGATCAGCCTGGCGTCACGTTCTATGGCAGCCTCTACGCTGCTGCGCACGGCGCTGACAGTCCCGATGGCAGCGACACCCAGTGCAAGACAAGCTATCAGAATGACGAACCGCCGCGCACTGCCGCGCAGGTCGACCAAAGCAACGCGAAGCCAACCCTGCAGGCGCCTCATGATAGTGTCGCTTCCAGTTCTTGCAGTTCTCCCCGGTTCATGCGCATGCGGCGGTCGGCCCGCATGGCCAGATTATTGTCGTGAGTAATCAGCAGCACCGCCATATTGTTGCGCCGCGCCAGAGTGAACAGCAGGTCGATGGCCGACGCAGCCGTTTCCTGATCGAGATTGCCGGTCGGCTCATCAGCCAGAAGAAGCCTGGGTTGCGTGACAATGGCACGGGCCAGCCCCACCCTTTGCTGCTCGCCCCCTGAAAGGGCGCTGGGCAAATGAGTTTCGCGCTGCGCCAGCCCCACCTCGGCAAGAGCCGCCTTTGACCGTGCCATGATTTCCTCCACTGGCAGATCGTCAAAGGCGATCTCAAGCGCCAGGGCGACATTCTCAAGCGCCGTCATTGAGGGGATGAGATGGAAGTTCTGGAACAGGATGCCGATGTTCTGCCGACGCATATCGGCCAATTGATCCTCGTCCAGACCTGCAAGATTGGTACCACCGATGGCGACAACCCCATCGCTGGCCTTTTCGAGGCCGCCCAACACCATCAGCAGGCTGGTCTTGCCGCTGCCAGACGGCCCCACGACGGAGACGACCTCACCCGGATTTATCGCAAACGTGATGGACTTGAGGATATGAAGCGCGCTGCCGCCCGAATTAAGGTGCAGGTTCATGTCCCGCGTGCGGGCGATGGTATCGTTCATGAGAGCGGGGCCAGGACTTGGTCGGAATGAATACGGTGGTGAACTTGATAGGGACAAGATGGTGGCGGCGCCCGATCCGCGCAATGGCCTTGATCGGCACGATTGCGGCATTGGCACAACCGGCACTGGCCGAGGAGCCCACGATCCTTCTGTATGGCGACTCTCTTCTGGCCGGGCTGGGCTTGTCGGCCGATGAAGGCTTTATGGGTCAGTTGCAGGCGGCAATGGAAGACCAGGGGCTCGAGGCCAACCTGGTCAATGCCAGCGTCTCTGGTGACACCACGGCCGATGGATTGGCCAGGCTGGACTGGACCTTGGGCGATCCACCCGACGCAGTCATCCTGGGGCTCGGTGCCAACGATATGTTGCAGGGCCTCCCGCCTGCCGAAGTCCGCTCGAACCTTGACGCGATCATTACGCGGCTTGAAGCGCTCGGGATGCCCGTGCTGCTTCTTGGCATGATGGCCAATCGCGGGCTGGGGGGCGACTATGTCAAAGCGTTCGACGCCATCTACCCCGACCTTGCCCGGGAACACAGCGCTTTGCTCTACCCGTTCTTGCTTGAAGGCGTGGCGCTGGACCCGGCGCTCAACCAGCCCGACTTGCGCCACCCCAACGCCGAGGGTGTCGCGGTGATCGTGGCCGGGGTCATGCCGCTGGTAGAGGAGCTGGTTCAACGGTTGGACCCCTGATGCTTCACGGCAGAATTTTCTGAACCAGACCTACCCAGGCTTTTGGCAGGCGCCCGAACAGCTTGGGTTTGAAATAGGTACTGGCAGCGCGCTTGGATATTTCCGCCAAGGTCGGGTAGGGCGCAATCATGGACGCCACCGCCGAGAGCTTTACGTTGCCCGAAATCACCAGTCCCCAGAGGCTGATCATTTCGCCTGCATGGGGCGCTACGATAGTAACGCCGAGAACCTTACCCTTGCTTGTCATGATCAGCTTGATGAAGCCTTCCGTACGGCGCTCCGCCTGTGCCCGGTCATTTTCGTCCATATGTTCGACGACAACGACCACCTCCCCATGCGCCTTTCGCGCCTCGGCCTCCGTCAATCCGACATGGGCCACTTCCGGATCGAGATAGGTGACCCAGGGCAAAGCCGAGTAATCCACCTTGGCCGGCAGGCCGAACATGGCGTTGCGAATGAAGATGCCGGCATGATATCCGGCGATGTGGGTGAATTGCGGCCCACCGGCCACATCGCCGAGCGCGAAGATGCGGGGATTCGACGTCCGCAGACGGCCGTCCACCTCGATCCCCTTCGGACCGAGTTTTACCCCAGCCAACTCCAGACCCAAATCCTCGACATTCGCTTTGCGGCCGGCAGCGACCAGCACATGGCTTGCAGTAATTTCGTAGCGATCCGTGGCCGTTTCGACGGTCGCACTGACGCCCTTCTCGCCCTTCCTGGGATCGATCAGCTTGGCATGTTCATGAAGCACGATACCGTCATCGCGCAGAACGCCACGGATTAGCGCAGCAGCCTCCGGTTCGTCGCGTGGCAGGATGCCGGCCACATCGACGAGCGTGACGTCCGACCCCAGGCGCCTGAATGCCTGTGCCATCTCCAGCCCGATGGGCCCGCCACCCATGACCAGCAAGTGATCAGGGCGCTCGGTGAGGTCGAAGATAGTCTCGTTGGTGAGCGGATCGATTTCGCGCAATCCCGGCACCGGTGGGACAACCGCCCTCGAGCCGGTGGCAATCACGAAACGGCGCGCCGTAATGCGGTGGCCGCCAGCGACCAGTTCGGTCGGACTTGTGAAGCGAGCGGTCTCCTTGATGACCTTGATGCCCAGCCCTTCGAAACGCTCGACACTGTCATGTGGCGCAATGGCGCCGATCACCCGATGGATATGATGATGTATGGCCTCAAAATCGATCCTGGGCGCAATTGCCTCGCCGACGCCAAACGCCATCGCCGAGGTGAACATATGTGCGGCATGCGCCGCTGCAATCAGCGACTTGGAAGGAACGCAACCGGTATTGAGGCAGTCCCCGCCCATGGCACCCCGCTCGATGAGCACAACCTTAGCGCCGAGCTGCGCCGCGCCCGCCGCCGCACTCAGGCCGGCCGAGCCGCCACCGATCACGCAGACATCGCAGGAGAGACTTTCGTGGGGCAAGTTCGCATGCATGACTTGGCTCATCTGGCGCTGGGTTCCATCTTGGTCTGTCGGGTCGGTCAGGCGCTGCGGCCTGCCAACTTCCTGCGAATGAATCCGGAGAGCGGCGCAATGGCTGCAAGAAGGGCCAGCCCCAGCAGTCCGAATGTCATTCCAGGCGTGACGAGATCGCCCACGCCAACGGGTCGATCGAGCGCAGCCGCTTCAGCAAGTATGGTTTCCAGACCCTGGCCAATGGAGGCATAGACCAGCGCGCCGGGCAGGATGCCGAGGAGCGTTGCTGCGACATAGGTGGTGAGCGGAACCTTGAACAGGGCAGGCACGATATTAACGACGGCAAAGGGCAATACGGGGGCGAGCCGCAGCGCCAGAAGATAGCTGAAGGCATTGGCCTCGAAACCCTGCGCCACCTTGCCGGCAAATCCATCCACGCGCGAGCGTAGCCCCTCTCCGAAGGCGGTCTGCGCGGCCCAGAACAGCATTGTCGCGCCGATCGTGGCACCCGTGGCGGCCAGCAGACCGCCTATCCAGATGCCATAGAGAAAGCCACCCGCCAGCGTGAGCAGCCAGGTTGCGGGGAAGGCCACCGCCACCGCAACGGCATAAGCGAGCACATAGGTCAGAATGGCCAGCCAGCCATGGTCTGCGGCAAACGCCTTGAGCGTCGTGCGGATCGCTGCCAGATACTCAAGGGTCAGATATCGATGCCAGCCCAGCAGGAGGCCGGTGACCAGCACCACCAGGATCAGCGCCAGGGGCACGAAACGCAGCAGCGCCTTGCCCGCCTGAGTTGATGGTTCAGGGTGCCGCATTTCAGCGTCTCCGGAACGGCAGCAACAGCGACCATCCGAGCCGCGTCGGCGCGTTGTCACGATAGTCCGCCAGCCCGATATCCATGTCCTGGTGTCCCTTTGCGGGCTGATCCGTATATGTCGCAAGTATCCGGTCCCAGATGGCCAGATTGAAGCCATAATTGCTGTCAGTCTCGCGGCGATCTGTAGAGTGGTGGACGCGGTGCATGTCCGGTGTCACCACCAGCAGACGCACAATGCGATCTACCCGGGCAGGCAGGCTGATATTGGCGTGGTTGAACATGGCCGCGCCGTTGAGCACCACTTCGAAAATCAGCACCGACCAGGCAGGCGCACCAAGCGCCACCACGATGGCCGCCTTCCACAGCATCGACAGCACGATTTCCAGCGGGTGGAAACGCAATGCCGTGGTGACGTCGAAGCCGGTATCGGCATGATGCATACGATGAATGCGCCACAGGATCGGGATTTTGTGGCTCAACAGATGCTCAAGCCAGACCGCGAAATCCAGCACGATGATAGAAATCAGTGCCGCCAGCCAGAGCGGAAAATCGAACTGGTTGAAAACCCCGATCTCCAGGCTTTCCGCCCACAGGGCAGTACCCACCGCGGCCGCGGGAAAGAGAACGCGCAGCGCCACGGACGAGATCACCAGCATGCCCACATTGGTCAGCCAGCGCCGCGTCTTGAGCGCGGCAAGCATTTCGGGCCGTTCGAGCCGTGGATGGGTCAGTTCGATGACGGCGAGTATTCCAAAGATCAGCACGAAGGAACCAAACCGAATGACCGGTTCGGGCAGAAAGAGTGCGTCATTCATTATGCGCTCTGCCTTTGCATTTGAAGCTTGGTCTTCTGACCTGTCTGACCATTACGCATGCTCGTCCGTGATGGGCGGCGCTGCGCGCAGTTTTGTGAACAGGCCGCGGCGCATGAGGCCGGTCATCCGCGATGGCGCCGCAAGGCCGAAAAGCCCCACCAGTGCTTGTGCCGCAGTTCCGTACACATAACGGCGCGCTGATGGGGAGACAATGTTTCAAGAACCGGCACGACAAGGCCCATAATCGCTCTCCTGCCACCATCCGTTCCGGGTTGATTTCCGATCATTACCAGGGTGGGGGGAGCCAGGACCGAACGCGTGACCTGCAGTCTTTTTTCGGGTTGCTTCCTCCTTCGCATCATTGTGACCACAGGTTACAAAAAAGCGGCGGCACTGTAGCAAGAGGCAGGCTCAATGTACCAAGTCGGGCGTGCTGCGGCCGTCGGCTCTTTTTGTACAGGAAGTGATTTAAGCGTGCTCGACAGTTACCTCATTCCAACGCAGGAGCGGCTGCTGCGCCCCCTGGCGGGGTGGCTCCTGGCACGGGGCGCCACCGCGAACCGAATTACAGTCATCGGCTTTGCCGTGGGATTGGGAGCTGTTCCGGCTATCGCGGGCGGCCAGTTTCTGCTCGGCCTGCTGCTCATCGTGCTGAACCGCATTCTGGATGGACTCGATGGCGCGGTGGCACGACTGGCCGGTCCGACCGATCGGGGCGCCTTCCTTGATATTGCGCTCGATTTCTTCTTTTACGCCGCCATTCCATTTGCCTTTGTCCTGGCCGACCCTGCAGCGAATGGGCTGGCTGGATCTTTGCTGTTGTTTTCCTTCGTCGGCACGGGGTCGAGCTTTCTGGCGTTTTCGGTAATTGCCCAGCGCCGAGGCTTGAAATCGCTGACAATGCCCCAAAAGGGTCTCTACTATCTTGGCGGGATAACAGAGGGCACAGAGACCATCGCCTTGTTTGTCCTGATCTGCCTTTTCCCCCAGCACTTTGCTGTCCTGGCCACCGTGTTTGCGACCCTCGCCTTCCTCACCACGCTGGTTCGCTGGTGGTGGGGCTGGAAAGCCTTTGCAGACTGAGCTCCGTTTCCATCGAATTCCCCTTGGCGAGCACAGAGACCAAAAATAGCGTCGACGAAGCGCATGACATCTTGCGGCTGGGGACCATGTGCAACGGTTTCCCCGTCGGCCTGCAGGCGGGCAGATGCAGCGCTTTGCTCTGGCATGCACCTTGGTCAGCGCTTCGTGTGCTGTGGACAAGCCAAACCGCGCTCATCTGTATTTCAGCGATAGCTGGCATGCCTCAGCCTTCTCTTGCCGCATCACGTTGTCGTGCCGATTAACCGAATAAAAGCCACTTCCGCCTAAGCCTTGCTACACAATGACGGAGCTGGCCGTGGCAGTCACGATAGCAATGAGAGGTTATCGTGCCGTACTGAGCGCCCTGATTGTGGCAAGCTCGGCTCTGGTTTTCACCGCGGCAGGATGGGCTGGGCTGGAGAGCCTTCGCGGCCAGCGCAACCTGGCGCAGCTCGAAGAGCTGAGTGGCCAATTGCTGCAACGCGCCGAGTTGGCGATTGACTATGCGGTCATCACGCTGGGTGACTACACCGCGCCCAGCAATGACTTGTGCAATATTGAGGCGCTCCGGACCCTCCGCCAGCAGACATTCGTCCGCGGTGCCATCAAGGACATTGCAGTGCTGGCCCCGGACGGGCAATTGATGTGTTCCACCGCGCCTGCCCAGTTCGATTTGCTGACCTCCGGGAGCGCCCGGTTGGCCGAATATGAATCACGCAACACATCCATCGTCCTGCAACCAAGCCATACGGAGGGAAGCGGGCTCTTTCGCGTGCTCTGGCGCATTGGCGAGACGCACTCGATTGCTGCGACTCTCAACATCGACATGCTGATGTTTGACATCTTCCCCGCACAACTGCGTGATGAGGCGCTCGCCGAAATCCGCATTGGCCCGGGCGACGTGGTTGCACGCTTCGGCGATGAGGCGAGCACGGCACCCAGCCAGACGGCGCGTGCGTTCTCAGCCGCCTCGGACCGTTATCCGGTCAGCGTCGCCTTGGCGACCAGCCAGACCAGCTTTCGAAACTGGAACCCCTGGCCGTTGGGACCCGTGCTCGCTATCGGGGCCATTGCCGGCGCGCTGATCGGATTGCTGGTCGCCCAAACCGTCATGCGGCCGCCCAGCCCGGTGGAGGCATTGCGCTCGGCCATACGAAGGGGGGAACTCGTTCCCTATTATCAGCCAGTCTTTGACCTGGTGACGTTGCGCATTGTCGGCTGCGAAGTTCTGGTCCGCTGGCGGCGGCGGGACGGTGAACTGGTCTTTCCCGACCGCTTCATTCCCATTGCTGAAGCAAGTGGACTGATCGTCCCAATGACGGAGCGGCTGGTCGAGGAGGCACTGTCCGAGATGGCCCCTTTGCTTGTCGAGCATCCAGAATTCAAAATTGCCTTCAATATTGACCCGGCTCATCTGGTGCAGCCAGGATTCCTCGACACCCTTGACCAGATTGTCGCCCAAGCCGGATCGCCCAATTCCCGCATCGTGCTGGAACTGACCGAGCGCAACGCCTTCCCAGACATGAAACAGGCTGTCGCGGTAACCAGTGAAGCGCGCAAGCGCGGATACCGAATTTCGCTGGACGATACCGGCGCAGGCCACAATGGCCTGGGGCATATTCAGGACCTCAAGCCGGACGTCATCAAGATCGACAAGAAGTTCATTGACGTCGCCGGCACGGTTGAAGCCGCAGATGCCATTATCGAGGTGCTGGTCAATCTGGGGCAGCGCATGAGCGCCGTCGTGGTCGCCGAAGGCATCGAAACCGAAGACCAAAGGGCTACGCTGTCACGCGCCGGCGTCGCCCAGGGTCAGGGCTACCTGATATCCAGACCCGTGCCCCTCGCCACCTTCCGCGCCTTGATCAATGATCTTGAGCGTCTCGCAAAACCGGCCAAAAACGATCCGCAAATGGCTTAGCCCTTGCAGCACGTGCGAGCGTTCTGAGGCCGTCATTGACCATCACCATACCGCCCTCACCGTCAATTTGCCCGCTGCTCCAACCAGAACCGGGCAGACCGCCACCTTTAGGGCTTTCGCCTCGCCCGCAGGAATAGCAGTTTCGCACGGTCGGCCTTTGAAACATGTCTCCACCTGGCGACCGCAGGCACCGCTTCTCAGTGCACGATTGGCCGTCCGGAATGCCCTGCTAGACTGATTTCTTGGCAAGTTCGTACCGGGCTTCCGCTTGCTCCATTGCCGCAACATTGTCGAGCGCCCATGCACACAGGGCATGGAACGGCGCCCGCAAGGACAACCCTAATGGTGTAATCGCATACTCAACGCCAATTGGGGTTGTCGGCAGGACGGTTCGCGTGACCAGCCCATTGCGCTCCATTCGCTTGAGCGCATCGGACAGCGCCTTGTGCGTGATCTCCAACTGGCGCTTGATTTCATTGAAGCGCTTTGGCTCGGTGCTGACCGCGGTCAGGATCAGGATGGTCCACTTGTCCGCTATCTTGTCGAGCACAGGGCGTGCATAGGCAAGGTTGGCCGACGAGCAAAGGTCGACATCCGCTGAAGAGGTATCGTTGCGTATATCTAGGCTATTCATGGTGCGTAATTGATATCAGATTTAACTCGTATATCTAGAGGAAAATCTGAAACGCTTGTGGATTGTTAGATGACTCACATGACTAAGAAGGTCGCCCTGGTTGTCGGAGGTGCTTCGGGCATTGGCCTGGCAATTGCGACTCGCCTGGTAGCGGAAGGCGCAATCGTCTACCTGACTGGCCGCGATGCTGAGGCGGTCGCCAATGCGGCGCGGGAGGCAGGCCAAGGCACGCAGGGCCTGATTGCGGATGCGGGTGTTCCCGAGCAACTCGAGCACGCTATCGAGGCGGTGCGCCGTGCCGAAGGCAAAATCGATGCTCTGGTCTTCAATGCCGGAATCTCGGAATTCGCGCCGCTCGAAAACCTCTCAGCCGATCAATTTGACCAACATTTTTCGATCAATGTTCGTGGCGCCGTGTTGGCCCTCAAGTCGGCAGTCGCCATCATGCCCATTGGGGCATCGGTCGTGCTCATCGGCTCGGTTGCTGGCCAGGCTGGGGTCGCAAATTTCAGTACCTATGCCGCAACCAAGGCCGCCCTGCGGTCTTACGTGCGCAGCTTGACCGCGGAACTGGCACCTCGCGGCATTCGCATCAACATGGTCAGCCCCGGACCGACGGATACGGCCATGTTCGCTTCGGTTCCTAATGAGGTTCGGGCCGCAGTTGTCTCGAGCATACCTCTGGGCCGGATGGCACAGCCCAGCGAAGTGGCCGCCGCCGCGGCCTTCCTGCTTGGCCCGGATGCCTCCTTCATCGCCGGTGCCGAACTCTGCGTCGACGGCGGCGCCAAGCAGGTCTGAAGCCTGCCTCGACATCCCCTCTATCGCCCATGCCAAAGCCACGCTCCGTGATGAACGGGAACATGCGGCATGGAATCAACTCAGGAAAACAAGACAATGCATATTCGAAATCTATCACTTGCCGCCTTGGCCGTCGCAATGCCGACCCTCAGCACGCTTCCTGCGCTTGCAGATGCCTACAATATCGTACTGGTCCATGGCATGAACATGGATGGGGCAAGCTGGCGCCCGGTCTATGACATTCTCACCGAGCAAGGCTACAAAGTCAGCATCGTACAGGAACCACTCAATGGCTTTGACCGCGATCTGCACGCGACGCAGCTAGTCCTGGACAGACAGGACGGGCCGGTCGTGCTCGTCGGCCACAGCTATGGCGGTGTCGTCATCACCACGGCCGGCAATGATCCCAAAGTCGAAGCGCTCGTCTACGTCGCCGCTTTTCAGCCGGCTGCCGGAGAAACCACCGGCACATTGAATGCCGCGACCCCACCACAACTCGACCCGGCGTCAGTGACCATCAGCGAGGACGGTTTTGTCAGCATCAGCGAAGACGGCTTCCTCAAGGACATCGCGCCCGACCTACCGGAGGTCGAAGCCCGATTCCTGTTTTCGTCGCAAACGCCGACCACAGCGAGTGTTTTCACGGCGGAGACCCACGATCCGGCTTGGCTGCACAAACCCAGCTATGCCGTATTGGCGACCAAAGACCGCGTTATCAACCCGGAGCTGCAAAGGATGATGTACGAGCGCGCAGGCAGCCTTGTCACCGAGATCGACGCAGGACACTTGGTTTATGTCAGCCAGCCCGAGGCGGTGGCTCAAGTGATCATCGAAGCGGCGCAGTCTGCGGACTGAGGTCTGACCAACCAGGGCGCGGATGTGGACAATGCCTCTGCGCCCTTCCTGGAATGGCGTCCCCGCCCAGTGGCAACGGCTACTTGCCGATGGCAGCGCCATAGCGGAGGCCATCCAGCAGCAGCATGACCATGCGCTCGACATGTGCGGCTCCATCCTCGCCAGTGGCCACAGCCAGATTGCCGATCGCGCGCAGAAGATCATATGGCGCCACATCAGCGCGGACCTCGCCTGCATCGGTGGCTGCATGCAGCAGTTTCGACAGGGCCGGTTCAAAACGGCTTCGGAAGTAATCGGGCAAAGCCGCGAATGCCGGATCGCCGGAATGAAGTGCGGCCGCCAGCCCTTGCTTGGTGGCGAGGAAACGCGTGTAGAGCATCAGCCATTCGGCCAAAGCCTCGGCGGGCCCCTGCCCGGCGGCCAGCGTCTGTGCCGCATCAGCACAGGCATCGACCTCACGGCGGAACACCGCGGCGACCAGATCGGCGCGAGTCGGAAAACGGCGGTATAGGGTACCCAGTCCGACACCGGCTTGTGTCGCTATCTCCCGGATTGGGGCATCGACCCCTGAGCGCGCGAACACAACTTTCGCGGCCTCAAGGAGCGCGCCCTCGTTTCTGCGGGCATCGGCGCGCAGCCGGGGCGCGGGCGCCTCGGTATCGTCTGCCGTTGGTGACGCGGTCCCAGTCATTGTCTCGGGCTTTGGCAATGCCATTCTCACCCCCTTGATAAGTGGATCATTGATCCGTATATGACTTTCCGGATCGATGATCCGTTTGATATCTAGGAGGCTCGCACTTCAATGTCCAGTTCAATGCCTCAAGGCCGTTCACCTGCATCCGGCCTGCCTGCAATTGCGTCCGTCACTCCCCTTATCTTTCCAGCCCGGGACCGGGGCAGCGACCTGCACATCAAAATATCTGCCCCGATCATGGGCGACGCCCTGCCCGTCATCATTTTCTCGCATGGCAATGGACAGTCGCTTCATGCCTATGGTCCCCTCGCCGATTACTGGGCCGCCCATGGCTTTGCGGTCATCCAGCCAACCCACCTTGACTCGCGCATGCTCGGCCTTTCCCGGGACGATCCCCGCCGCCCGCAGTTCTGGCGCTTCCGCGAGGAAGATCTTGTGGCCATCCTCGACGGCCTCGATGACATCCAAAGCACTGCACCGGTGATCCAGGGGCGACTTGATCGCTCCCGCATCGCGGTGGCTGGGCATTCATGGGGCGGGCAAACCGCCAGTACCCTGCTCGGTGCCACCCACCCTGATCCTAGCAATGGATCGGTGGTCAACCGGAAGGATGCTCGCATCAAGGCGGGTGTACTGCTGGCCACACCCGGTAATGGCGGTGACGATCTGAGCGCGTTCGCGGCCCGCTCACTGCCGTTCATGCACCCGGATTTTTCCGGCATGACAACGCCCACGCTGGTCATAGCCGGCGACGCGGACAAGGGTGGGCTGTCAACGCGAGGACCGGACTGGTGGCGCGACGCCTACGACCTGAGCCCGTCGCCAAAGGCGCTGTTCACTGCCTTTGGAGGCCAACACGCTCTGGGCGGCATACCCGGATACGAGGCGCGGGAAACAACGGACGAACGCCCCCAGCGGGTTGCGGAGATCCAGCGCCTTTCGACCGCCTTCCTGCGCACATCGCTCTATCCCGGCGACCCTGCCTGGGCCGATGCAGTCGCCGCGCTCTCGGCCAGCACCGTGCCGGAAGGCCGCATCGAGACAAAATGAGCCGGGCGCGTCGTCCCCCATCTACTCACAACCACCAACACACTGGAACAATCACATGAACACGATTCTCATTACCGGCACATCGTCCGGCTTCGGACTTGAGACGGCCCGTTATTTTCTCGATCGCGACTGGAGCGTCATTGCCACGATGCGCACGCCGCGCAAGGATGTGCTGCCCGTGTCCGAGCGCCTGCGCATTGTCCCGCTCGATGTGACCGATGCCGCGAGCATCGCTCGCACAGTGGAAGAAGCAGGGCCAATCGATGCCCTCGTGAACAATGCGGGTGCTGGCATGATAGGGGCGTTGGAAGGCGTGACCATCGCTGCAACGCGCCAGCTTTTCGAATTGAACACGCTAGGCCCTATGGCGATGGCACAGGCCGTACTGCCCGGCTTGCGGGCGCACGGATCGGGCGTGATCGTCAACCTGTCGTCGGCCGTCACGCTCGAACCACTGCCGATGTTGTCGGCTTATACGGCCAGCAAGGCCGCCCTGGAGGCGTTTAGCGAGGACCTCGCCCTCGAGGTCGAGCAATTTGGTGTGCGCGTGCGGCTCGTCATTCCCGGCCGCGCGCCGGAAACCTCGTTCAGCACCACCGCCCGTGCCCGCTCGCAGAATGGCGTGCCCGAGGCCTATGCTGACTGGGCCAGGCAGGTGTTCTCCCAAATGTCGAAGCCGCAGACTGGCGTCACGACCACCAGGGATGTGGCGGAAGCGGTCTGGCAGGCGGTGACCGATGCATCCTCTCCGTTCCGTATCCCGGCTGGCGCCGATGCGGTGGCGCTGGCTGCAAAGGCCGCTTGACCGCGGGCACTGCCCTTTGACTGGCTGCATTATTTCCTGCGCCCCGGCTTTCCCCAGCAGCGGCAACCAGATGAGCGAGATGACGGATCGGATGGCGACCCCGCCGCTCAGTCATCTCTCTCGTGGTCGTCCTGCCCGAGGAGGTGCGCTCCGGCGGATGCGCTGACGAATTTGCGCAAGACAGCAGCTTGGGCACCGGCGCAGCAGCTTCTGCGCCGCGCGGCAGCAGCAAACCTCCTAGCATGGCATGAACAATACGTTTGCATGGACGCCAGCGAGCCCCGGCCAATGGCTGCCGGATCGCGATCGTCCGCGCCATGCGGCAGTCTGGCATTCGCTCGAATGGGTCGCAAGGAGATGTCCGTCGATGAACCAGACAAGTGACTTTGATGACACCGACCGGGGTCATGCGACGGGTCAGTTACGTCAAGTTTTGCGTGGCGAAGCATTGCTCATACTGGGTGCCAGCGCGACGCTCTACTTCTTGTTGGGCGGAGAGCTTTGGCTTTTCGCTGTGCTGTTCCTTGCTCCAGATCTCAGCCTGGTCGGCTATGCAGCGGGCAGAAAGGTCGGCGCAGTTCTCTACAACACCATTCACAGCTACGCCCTGGCTGTCGTGTTGGCCGTCGCCGGGGCGCTGACCGACCGCGAAATTCTCTGGCAGGTCGGCCTGATATTCGTCGCACATGCCGCTTTCGACCGGGCCCTGGGCTACGGCCTCAAATATGCGGCCGGCTTCCGCCACACTCATCTCGGGCCAATCGGCAAGCCTGCTGGTGAAGGCCACTGAACCGCCCCGAATGAACATAGACGTCGGATGGAACGCCCCCGCAACGCGCTTGGACGTGCGAAAGATCGCGATCACCCACGACGTTCCTGACGGCCTGCCAGACCCCTGGAATCCAAATTCAGATCAGCACGCCCCGAGGCTGCAAGCCGGAGCCCGCAAGATCGGCACCTCTGCGGCAGCTTCCGCGCCGCGGCAGGTTCGTCACTCTGCTAGATTAGCCACGTAAGAGATAGGCGCGTGTTCCGGCCAGGTGAGACCGCTGCCACGTAAGACGACCATGGTTTGGAATATCCGCTCAACCTAGTTTGCAAGGAGGCATACAATGCCGACCATCACAACACCCGACGGGACCAACCTATTCTACAAGGATTGGGGACCGAAAGACGCGCAGCCCATCGTTTTCCACCATGGCTGGCCGCTCAGCGCCGACGACTGGGACAACCAGATGCTGTTCTTCCTGTCCGAAGGCTATCGTGTCATCGCGCATGACCGGCGCGGGCATGGCCGGTCCGACCAGACCGACACCGGCAATGACATGGATACCTATGCGGCAGACGTAGCCGAACTGGCCAAGGCGCTGGACCTGCGCGACGCCATCCATATCGGCCATTCGACCGGCGGCGGAGAGGTCACCCGCTATGCAGCCCGCGCCGAACGTGGCCGGGTGGCAAAGGCAATATTGATCGCCGCAATCCCGCCGGTGATGGTTCAGTCGGCCGCGAACCCGGATGGCGTTCCCATGGAGGTCTTCGACGGGCTGCGCTCGGCCCTCGAGACAAATCGCCCGCAGTTCTATCGTGACCTGCCGAGCGGCCCTTTCTATGGCTTCAATCGGGACGGCGCGAAGGTCATCCAGGGCCTGATCGACAATTGGTGGCGCCAGGGCATGAATGGTGGCGCAAAGGCGCACCATGACTGCATCGAAGTGTTTTCAGAAACCGATTTCACGGAGGATCTGAAGGCCCTTACTGTTCCCGTGCTGATCATCCATGGCGAGGATGACCAGATCGTGCCAATCGGCAATTCGGCTCACAAGGCAATCAAGCTCGTCAATGATGGCACGCTAAAGACCTATCCGGGGCTCTCCCATGGTCTGTTTGCCACGCATCCGGAAGTGGTGAACCCAGACATGCTGGCCTTCATCCGCGCCTGACCAGGCATCGCCAGAAGCAGTCGACGGCCGCGTCAATCGCGACCGCCGACAGCTCGCTGTCGGGCCTGCGGTGATTACCTTGGTGCGGCGCCGACTCCAGGCTTCACGCCAGCGTGGAGTCGCGGCGGTTCACGAACCGCACGACGATAGTCGGTCGGGTTCATGTGTCGATGCTTTGTGAACACGCGGGCAAGCACCTGATTGGATGAATATCCGACTTCTTGTGCGATCTCGGTAATCGGGAGGTCCGTCTGCTCGAGAAGCTCGCAGGCTTTCTCCATCCTCAACTGCGTCAGATAGACCCGTGGCGGCACGCCCACGCTCTGCTTAAACATGCGAGCGAAGTGAAACGACGATAGCCGCGCCTCGGCCGCGAGTTCATCGAGGCAGATGTCTTCCGAAAACCGCGACCGCAGCAAGTCGAGGCATCGCCGCTCCGCCCATGGTGCCAGTCCCCCCTTAGCGGGGGCGAGCGGCGCGCCACCCAGCCGGCAGAGTTCGGCCAGGATTTCACAGCCGGCTGCCCGCGCCAGCAGTCGGGACGGTGCCCCCTCGTCCTCGCACAGGGCCCACAAGTTGCGCAGCGCAAACCGGATTGCTGCCGATTCAAAAACCCGGCCGTAGATATAGGCAGCTTCGAATGAAGACTGGCCGTCGGCGGCTTCGTCGAGCACCCCCTGCCACTGCGCCAGGGGAAATGCCAGGCTGCGAAGGTAGTGACTTTGTTCGTTAATGACAGTGGTCGCGAAATTCGGCGCAGCAAGGGCGAGGGTGCCTTTGCTGGTTGCCAGATCAAAGCGCCCGCCTCCCAGGTCTCCCCTGACACGACTACAGCCCAGCATGTCCTCCACCAAGACGATATCCGGAACAGCGGGGCGGGACATGTCTCCGGCCGGTCGCTGGACCTTGAGAAGATCGAGGATACCGCCAGGGGATTTCAACGTGCGCACGTAGGATGCATGCTTGCCGGTGCTGTGCCAGTGGGCAAATGAGGAATAGGCGGGCCCGGTCATATGGTGTCTCCATGCTGCGTCCAGCGCCACGGTCAGCCTCTGCGCATCAGGATCATCTTTTCCTGTGTCATGTCGCGCATGGTGTAGGGGATGCCACCAGTGCCGTATCCGGACTCCCTGCGGCCGGCAAAAGGCATCCAGTCGGTGCGGAAGGCGGTTGGATCGTTGATCATCACGGCCGATGCATCCAGCCGCTCCGCCGCGCTCAGCGCAACATCGATATCCTGGGCAAAAACACTGGCCTGAAAGGCGGTCGGCAAAGCATTGGCCTGGCGGATCGCTTCATCGAGCGCAGTGTAGCGATAGACCGCGACCACCGGACCGAACACCTCAAGCATCGAAACCTTCGCATCGGCAGCCGGGTCGAGCAGGACCGTCGGCTCAAGCGTGGTCTCGGAGAGACGCCTGCCACCGGTGGCCAGCACGGCCCCACCCTCGACCGCCTCGGAGACCCATTGCCCCACCCGGTCGGCTTCGCGCGGCAGGATCAGCGGCCCGACTTCGGTATCGCCAAGAGCAGGGTCGGCCGTGCGCAGTTTTTCCACGCGGGCGACGAGCCTTTGCGTCAAATCATCGGCAATCTCAGCATGGACAAAGATGCGCTGCGTCGACACGCAGACCTGACCTGCATGATAGTAGCCACCCTTGACGATCGGCTCGATCACCTTGTCCAGATCGGCGCTGCGGTCAACGATAGCGGGCGCGGCCCCGCCATGCTCCAGCGCAGAGCGTGCGCCGGCTGGCAACTTGGCATGCAATGACCAGCCAACCCGCGCCGAACCGATGAAGCTGAGAAAGGCAATGCGCCGGTCAGTCGCCAAGCTTTGGGCCAGTGCGTTGTCGTCCGTGACCAAGGTCTGGCACCAAGGCGCGGGCAGGCCCGCCTCCCGGACCATCGCCACGAAGTCCAGACAGGACAGCGGCGTCGTGGCCGCCGGCTTGACTATCACCGGGCAGCCAACCGCGATGGCCGGGGCGACCTGATGAACGATCAGGTTCAGGGGATGGTTGAAGGCTGAGATCGCCGCGACAACGCCGATCGGCTCCTTTGTGGTGAAGGCCCAGCGGTTCTCGGCGGCAGCGGAAAGTCCCATGGGAATTTCGCGGCCGGCGAAATTGCGCAGCTCGTCGGCAGCGTTGTGGACACCGTCGATGGCGCGGTTCGTCTCAACAATGGCGTCGGGCAGCGGCTTGCCGCCCTCGCGTGCGATCTGCATGGCGAGATGATCGCGCTTGCTCTCCATCAGCGTTGCCAATTTTCGCAAAATGGCAATGCGTTCATGCGGTTTCAGCCAGCCGTTACGATCCGCGAAAACGCGTTCTGCCGATTGCAGCTTACGCTCCAATGCGGCCTCGTCATCCGTCTCGATCTCGGCGATCAACGAGCGATTGAAAGCCTGCATGACACTGAGCATGGTTGGCATCCCTTCCTGGTCAGGCGCATTCCACGTCGGGCTTGCGATTGCGTAACTCGTCGACCAGCACGCGCGTATTCTCGGAATAGTCGATCGGCACCTCGACCAGATGCACGCCACCCCCTGCAAAGGCCGCTTCGAGCGTGGGCACAAGATCCTCTATGGCCGTCACGCGCGAACCCCTGGCGCCATAAGCTTGGGCATAGCGCACGAAGTCGGGATTGCCAAAGCTCATGCCGAAATCCGGAAATCCGTCGACCGCCTGCTTCCAGCGGATCATGCCATAAGCGCTGTCGTTGAGAATGACGACCACTAGGTTCAGCCCGAGCCGCACCGCCGTCTCCATCTCTTGCGAGTTCATCATGAAACCGCCATCGCCACAGACCGCCATGACCCGGCGATCGGGATTGAGCATGGCCGCCATCATTGCCGATGGCAGGCCGGCGCCCATCGTGGCCAGGGCATTGTCGAGCAGCAGCGTATTGGCGACATGGGTGCGGTAATTGCGCGCGAACCAGATCTTGTACATGCCGTTGTCGAGACAGACGATACCATCCTCCGGCATCACGTGGCGGACATCGTGGACAAGGCGCTGAGGCGTTGCGGGGAAACGATCCTCCTCTTCGCGATCATTGATGCGGGCGAGGATGCGCTGGCGCAGATCGAGCATTCCCTGGTCAGGCAGCAGCTTCCCCTCAAGCCGCCCGGCAAGCCCTTCGACCGTCGCGCCGATATCGCCAATCACCTCGATATCCGGGTGATAGACCTGCTCGACATTGGCGGACTGGTAACCGACATGGATGACCATTTGTCCGCCAGCGCCCTTCATGAGGAAGGGCGGCTTTTCAACCGTGTCATGGCCAATTGCGATGATCAGGTCGGCGCGTTCCACGGCTTCGTGGACGTAGTCCCCCTCCGAAAGGGCCGCCGTGCCCATATAGAGATTCGACCCGCCAGTAACCGCGCCCTTGCCCATCTGGGTATTGAAGAACGGCAGCCGTGTCCGCCTCACAAAACTTGAAAGCGCATCAACCAGCGCTGGCCGATTGCCCGCCGCGCCGATCATCACCAGCGGTCGCCTGGCCGCCAGGATAATGTCCGCGCTTGCGTCAAGCGCCGCGGCATGGGCAACGGGTCGCTCAGGCGAATGGGCCGGAATGACCGCTATCTGCTCGACCTCCTCGCTTGCGACATCCTCCGGCAATTCCAGATGCACAGGCCCCGGCCGTTCCTCTGCCGCTACCCTGAAGGCGTCGCGCACCGTGGACGGTATGGCCGCAGCGCTGACAATCTGCCGCGTCATCTTGGTCAGCGGCTTCATCGATGCGACAATATCAACGATCTGAAAGCGGGCCTGCTTGGCACTCATCACCGGCTTCTGACCGGTGATGAGGATCATCGGCATGGCACCAAGATGGGCATAGGCCGCCCCTGTCGAGAAATTGAGCGCCCCGGGTCCGAGCGTTGCCAGACATACGCCGGGCCTGCCGGTAAGCCTGCCGTGCGTCGCCGCCATGAAGGCAGCGGCCTGCTCATGACGGGTCAGAACCAGCTTGATGCTCGAGGTTCGAAGGGATTCAAGAAGGTCGAGGTTCTCCTCGCCTGGCACGCCGAAGATGCGATCCACGCCTTCGTTCTCCAGCGCGGCGACAAAGAGATCGGATCCTTTCGGCATAGCCTAAACTCCCAGCTTCATGATTTGGACGTGACTGCGATCAACCTGAACCAGCGGGCGCAAGCGCCTCTTGTTGTCCATGCCCTACAAGATTGGCGGCCCGCAGCCGTTTAGCCAATCACGATGTCGGAATACTCAGGATGACGCGCATAATAGGCGCCCATGAACGGGCACCGAAGCACGACCTTGCCCTCATCCCTACGGATCGCCTCGAAGACGCCGTGCGCAAGCTGTGAACCGATCCCCTGCCCGGAGAACCGGGATGGCACCTCGGTATGGGTAAGGACATAGTGGCCGTCCTCAATACGATAATAGGCGGTCGCGATTTCGCCATCGCTGCCCTCAATCGGCAGCTCAAACCGGTGTACGCCGGGGTTATTGATCACTGTGCTCATGTGTTTTCCTAAGCCAAGGGTGAATCTGCCCCCTGAGGTGCAGGCGAGAGGTGCGACCTTTTTTGCGAGCCCGCCAGACAAAGCGCGCGACGTCGGCCGGCGATGGTTTGGCCCGCTCCGGCAGGACGCCGGTGGCATCACCCTGCTCCCAGGATTTAATCCAAGGTCCGTGGCGCAGCGGTGCCGTATCTGCCCGGCGGGTGCCGATCTTGCTCTGTTATTGCCGCCTTGCGGCAGCGCCGCTTGAGTTGCTCTGGTTTCACGCAGACGGTACCGCTTGGCCCTGAGCGCGACGCCGGGAAAGCGCGGCACCATACTGCCATGGCTGGAAATGATGACAGCACAATCCGCAGCAAGGTAGATCGTGTTTTGGCTACACTGTGTCGCCAGTTGGAGAACGCCGGATGGATATCGACGATCTGCGGACATTCGTGGAAGTGGCAGATGCCGGAGGCGTATCGCCCGCCGCACGCCGGCTCGGCGTGTCAAAGTCGGTGGTTAGCCGCCGCCTCTTCCGGCTTGAGGCGGAGCTTGGAGTCCAGCTTCTGGCCCGGACCACGCGCGGCGCGGCGCTGACCGAAGCCGGGGTCGCGTTTCGCGAGCATGCCGCCAGAGCGGGCGCTGAGATCGATGCGGCACGGGAAACGCTCCAGCCCTCGGGCGATCTTTCCGGTCGCCTGCGTGTCGCTTTGCCCCTTACATTCGGCCCGACGCATCTCGCGCCGGTGCTGGCGGACTTGGCGCGCCGCCACCCAAGAATGCACATCCATTCTTCCTACAGTGACCGCTTCGTCGATCTCATCGCCGAAGGTTTCGACTGTGCAATCCGGGTCGGTCACCTGCAGGACTCCAATCTGGTTGCAAGGCGCGTGGGCGAGATCGGCGGAAAATTTCTCGCCAGCCCCGGCTATATCGCCGAACATGGTGCCCCCGAGGAGCCGACGGACATTGCCTCACACCAGGCCCTGATGCAGGGCACCGAAGCCTGGCAATTCATGGATGGCGACAGGATCGTCACCATCAATCCGCAAGGACGCTACAAGGCCGATAACGGCATCGCGCTCGCCGCCGCTGCCGCCGCAGGGCTGGGGGTTGCGTGGCTGCCTGACTGCGTCACCGACCCCTATGTAGCCTCAGGTGCGCTTGTTCCGATCATGACGCGCTACCCGGTGCCCTCGGCAGGAGTCTTCGTCATTCGACCGCCAGGGCAGCACCCCTCGCGAAAGGTCCGGGTTCTGACTGAATTGGTAATCGAGAGCCTGGGAGGAAAGCCCGCACGCGACGACCACTAAGTGGTCACCATGAACGTGAGCGGTCGCTGTGCCGTTCCGCTTTTCGCGACACAGCTCGGCGGATCACAGGTCTAGCGGCAAGGCCGGTCGACCGATACCACAGTCAAGGGCCGGATTGGGCCATCGGGCGGAGAAGGATAACGGCATGAGTTGGAACCCATCAATCGAGCCGGGCTGTCCCGATGATGTTGGTATTGATGCGATCGAAACCCTGATCGTTCCGCGCTCCCGCGACCTGGGCGACTTCCAGGTCCGGCGCGCCTTGCCAGCCCCGAAGCGGCAGATGGTCGGGCCGTTCATCTTCTTCGATCAGGCCGGGCCCGCGGAGTTGCTGACCGGGCAAGGTGTGGACGTCCGGCCGCATCCGCATATTGGTCTGGGCACGGTGACCTATTTGTTCAAGGGTGACTTCCATCACCGCGACAGCACCGGCGCCGACCAGATCATTCGCCCTGGTGCGCTGAACTGGATGGTCGCAGGGCGCGGCGTCACACATTCTGAGCGCACCACCGCAACGGCCCGAAGCGGCCCGAACAGCCTGTTCGGGATCCAGACATGGCTGGCCCTGCCGGACAGTCATGAGGATGTGGCACCCAGCTTCGAGCATCATGGCAAGGACGCGTTGCCAGTGATTGAGGACAACGGCGTTTCCGTGCGGCTGATTCTGGGCAATGCCTACGGAAAGGTCGCACCCGCAACAATGCTGTCCGAGACGTTCTATGCTGACGTAAACCTTGCACCCGGTGGTCGGCTGCCATTGCCGGACAACCACGAGGATCGCGGAATCTACATCGTGGAAGGCGCGATCTCGGTTGCGGGCCAGGACTTCGAGGCTTCGCAGATGATGGTGTTTCGTCCGGGCGATCGCATCACGGTGGCTGCCGGAGAACAGGGCGCGCGACTGATGATCCTGGGCGGCGCAACCTTCAACGGACCGCGCTACATCTGGTGGAACTTCGTCGCCTCATCGCAGGAACGCATCGAACAGGCCAAGGCCGAATGGCGGGCCGCCAACTGGGGCACGGGACGCTTCGACCTGCCTGCCGGTGACCGCGATGAACACATCGCCCTCCCCTGAACGCCAGCAACCAGCCTTGAGAGGTGAAAATGAGTACCTGGCCCCATCTCGACTATCTCGGTTGGCGTGAAACCTGTTCCGCGCTGCATCTCTATCTTCAGGTCGCCGGAAAGTACCGGTTGGCGCATACACCCTGGCTCAACCATTCCTGGAACGCGACCTTCTATGTCACGCCACGTGGCCTGGCTTCTTCGCCCATACCCGACGGGCCGGGCATCGAGATCCTGTTCGACCTTTTGGAGCACAGGGTGGTGGGCACCTGCGGCAGTGGCCGCAGCCTGTCGTTCGACCTCGCGCCAATGACGGTGGCCGCTTTCCATGCGAACTTCGTGCGTCTGGTTTCCGACCTTGGTGGCACCCCCACGTTTAATGGCAGCCCCAACGAGGTCCCCTTTCCGGTTCCTTTCATCGAGGATAACCGCGACCGCCCCTATGACCGGGACGCCGTGCGGCGCTACCATCAGGCCCTGATCGCCATTGACCGGGTCTTTACCCGGTTCCGCACTGCTTTTCTGGGCAAGGCCAGTCCGGTTCATCTGTTCTGGGGAGCTCTGGACCTGGCCGTCACCCGGTTTTCAGGGCGGCGCGCGCCGCTCCATCCCGCCGGCATCCCCGCCTTGCCGGACGACGTGGCGCAAGAGGCCTATGACCGTGAGGTGTCGTCGGCAGGCTTCTGGCCGGGCGGCAACGGAATAGACTACCCGGCCTTTTATGCCTACGCCTACCCGGCGCCCGGCGGCTATCGCATGGCCGCGGTACAGCCCGACGCCGCCTTCTGGCATGAGGAACTGTCCGAGTTCGTGCTGCCCTATGATGCCGTCAGGTCTGCCCCCGATCCCGACGCAGCCCTGATGGCCTTCCTGGTATCGACCTACGAGGCTGCTGCCGATCTGGGTGGATGGGATCGCGACCTGCTCGAATGCGCTCATGGCCAGCCGCGGCAGGTGCGCCCGCCGGACGCCGCACAGGCAAAGGCCGCTCCGGCTCTGGATGCCGCAACGGTCGAGCGGCAGGATGGCAGGCCCAAGGGGCGATACCGCCTTGTCCTTGATGGCGTTGAGGCACAGATGACCTATAGCCGGGCGGGCGATGGCCTCATCATCATCGATCATACGGAAGTGCCGGCCGCCTTGCGTGGCCGCAAGGTCGGCGAGCGGCTGGTGCGTCAGGCGATTGAGGACGCGCGTCGCGATGGTGTCTCCATCACGCCGCTTTGCCCCTTCGCAAAGGTACAGATTGAGCGCCATCCCGAATGGCAGGATGTGGTGCAATGGTGAAGGAACATCTCGCGACGGGAGCGATGCAATGAGAGATCTAACCTATCAGATCGTCGAACATGATGGCGGCTGGGCCTATCGGGTCGATGGAACCTATTCCGAGACTTTTCCGAGCCATGACACGGCTTTCGGGGCAGCACGACGGGCGGCCTGCAAGCAATTGCGGCCCGGAGAGACCACGGGCATTGTCTGGGAGGACGCGAGCGGTCACTGGCATGCAGAACTCTCGCGCGCCAGCGACAGGCCCCAGACACATGTTGTGGGCTGATCCAGCACAACGGCCATGGCGCGGCTCTGCTGGCATCCGCATGCCTTGCTCTGCTGCAGGTCTTTTCCAGACTGTGGCGGACCGCCAGCGTACCCGACATTGCGCCGTGGCGGCATCCCGACCCTGTATAGCGCCCCCGCTTTGCGCAGCGCATCGGAGACCGGGTTCGCGCCGAAGCTCGCGCCGCAACCGCCAGCTTTGAAAATCATGCCGACGTGGCAGGTTTGAGACAACGACCACCGGGTCCGGACGATCCTTGTTCACCTGGGGCGATCTGCTGGATCGAGCTCGAGCAGACGCCTGAGTTCGCCCGCCGAAAGATTGGCGCCGAATGCCGGCCACCCGGGCTGCAACTTGCGGCTATCGACCAATGACCCAGCAAGAACGGGATCAAAGCCCATGGATTCAACAAAGCCCTCGACGGTTTCGATATCGGCCCGCTCGGTGCCGGCAATGGCGATGGCTTTCCGCCCGGCCTGCCCCGAAGGACGCGCTTGCTCGTCGAGGTCGTGATAGCCCATATGGTTGAATGCCTTGACCACCCGTGAGGTGGGCAGGAAGGTCTGGATGATCTGGCTGGTAGGGGTCTCGGGATCTGCGAGATCGGCCCTTTCGCCATCGGTTTCCCACCAGTAGTTCATGGCATCCACCACCAGCTTGCCTGCCATTTCGTCGATCGGCAGGCTTCGATACTTGCTCAGCGGCAATGCCAGGATCACCAGGTCGGCATGGCGTGCCGCTTGCGCCGGCCAGGCGGGAACGGCCCCTGGGGCAAGGACATCGATTGTCAGCGCGATTTTTTCTGGATCACCCGAGCCGGCAATCAACACCTCGTAGCCGGCGGAGATTGCCAGCCGCGCCAGAACGGTACCTACCTTGCCGGCTCCCAATATCCCCACGGTCTGAATTTTGGCCGGCGCCATCTAGCCGCGCGACGCCAGTTTGCCGCTCGAAAGCAGATCACGGACCATAGGTATGACTTTGGTGCCATAGAGCTCCACGGCGTGCAGGCGTGCGCCTGCATCCACAGTTCCCGCGGCCGAATAGATGAGATCGAACCGGCCCACATCCAGTGCCTGGATAGCGTCGGCCATTTTGCGGGCCACCGTTTCGGGTGAGCCGACATAGAGCGAGCCTGTCGCAACGTCGGCGTCAAACTCCGCCCGCCGCAATGGCGGCCAGCCCCTCAGCGCACCAATGCGATCGCGAATTTCCCGATAGCCAGGATAGAAGAGCTCTCTGGCTTCCTCATCGGTATCGGCGACAAAACCTGGCGAGTGCATGCCCACGGGAAGCGCGGCGGTGCCGAACTGCTCGGTGGCACGACGATAAAGGTCCACATATGGGGCAAAGCGTGCCGACTGCCCACCAATGATCGCCAGCATCAGCCTGAACCCATAGCGAGCCGTCCGGACAACCGACTGGGGGGAGCCGCCCACGCCCACCCAGGTGGTCAGGCGCCCGGATTGTGTCTTCGGGAACACGTCGGCCTGGTCCAGTGCCGCACGCGTCGTGCCCTTCCAGCTCACGGGCGTTTCGTCGAGAAGCTTGTGGAAGAGATCGATCTTCTCCTCGAAGAGGATCTCGTAATCCTTCAGGTCATAGCCGAAGAGGGGAAAGGACTCGGTGAAAGAGCCACGTCCCAGGATAACTTCGGCGCGCCCGTTCGACAGCGCATCGACGGTGGCGAAACGCTGAAAGACCCGAACCGGATCGTCGGAACTCAGGACTGTTACCCCGGAAGCGAGCCGGATCCGGGAGGTTTTCGTTGCGATACCAGCCAGAACTGTCTCCGGGCTCGAGATCGAATATTCCGGGCGGTGGTGTTCGCCAAGGGCGACGACGTCGATGCCAACCTGATCGGCCAGAACGGCCTCATCGACCACATACCGGATGGCTTGCGCATGGGAAACGACATTGCCATCAGCCCCTCGCGGCAAGTCTCCAAAGGAGTCGATCCCGAACTCAATGCTCATCTTGAACTCCTGACCATCGTGCCGCAGCAAGCGCTGATGGTTTCACTACGCCCATAGCGGTGGCTTTTCACTACGGGCATTTCTATCAACTGGTCACCAATATCGATCCGGACATCACCATCTGGTCGTTCCCGTCTGCCGATCTCCGCCACTGCGACCCTCGAGGCAAGAAGATGAACCCGGATGCCCCGCTTCGGGCGCCGGCATATCCGCATCAAAGCGCGCCAGCATTGCCAGGGCTAGCCTTGCACAATGTCCAACTGTGTCGCGCATTGGGGAACGCTAGCGGGAGCGCTGGACGTCATGCGCAGGCGCAGTTTGAAGCGGCACTGCTACCTCGCACCACGGGAACGGACGCATCGAACGCCAAATCAGAGCGTTCAGGGCAAACCAATGCTTTCCGGGCGTGCGAAACGCCATAAGGCGGCGGGCTGCTCCAACATCGGCGCGGGCGTACTCGGCAAAGTTGGTCCGGGCTGCCGCAGTCGGGCGGCCGGCCGGCGGCACTGCCGGGCAGATTTGCCCGCATGCCTCATCGACGGGCAGGATGAGCCGCCGGGCCAGGCCAAGCTCCGTTCCTCCCTTCGCGACACAGCGTCCGCTTTGCCGGCTCTATCGCGCCGGCTTGGATGGTGACAAGATCCACTCAACCGGCGGTCGGGCCTTGCGTCTTGCGCGAGGCCACGTGGTCGGCAGCGCCCCATGCCATCGGGTCGGATTATCCAGGTCCAACAAGCATCGAGAAGGAATATGTCATGAGCGAACTCTCGAATATCGCCAAGGGAATGACCGTTGTGGGTGCCGACGGCGCCAATATTGGTGTTGTGGCTGCCGTCGTGGACAAGCGTATCCAGCTCGAAGCCAATGATGTCGGCGATCATGCTGGCAAGAGCCACTTCATACCCTCGGGCCTTGTCGCCGAAGTTGAAGGCGACATCGTGCGCCTCTCGGCAACGGGCGCAAACGCTGTTCTGTTTGATGAAAACGAAGACGGGTCGATGGCTGACTGAAGTCGGCCAGAGCAGTCTGCAGACAATCCATTGCAATTACTGGCTTCCGATTCCAGGATCGACGCTGCTCTTCTGTCTTGCGGCTGCCCTCAACATCTGCCGGAGCGCGCGCGGGATCAGTTGTGCCGTGCGATCTCTGCTACCCAGGCGGTGTCTGCCGCATCACCTCAGTATTGGGGACACAGACCTCTGCTAATCGAGGGCAGGCTGACGTGGTGACACGCTGCACGGGCTGCATTCACGCGCAGGCAGGGGACCTCCCCTTCACACCTTGCGGCAGGAAGTGCCCGGCACGAACCTGGGTGCCAATACGAAGTCCTGCGCCGGCTCCTGGACTGCCTCGGGGCTGGTCATCCGATGCAACAGACGGCGGGCTATGATATTGCCGAGCTGGATCGTGTCTTGCACCACCATTGTGATGCGCGGCGTAATCACGCTACTCCACTGCACATTATCGATCATAGCCAGCGAAATATCGCCTGGGCAGGAAAATCCCAATTCCTGCATCGCCTGCAACGCAGCCAGCGCCACGGCATTGTTTGCCCCGATAATCGCTGTGGGCCGTTCCGGCTGGATCAGCAGGCGCATCGCGGCTTCATACCCCGCTGAACGAGTGAATTGCCCGTCGACCACGTAACTTGGATTGACCTCGACCCCGGCACTGGCCATGGTTTCTACAAACCCGCGATGGCGTTCCGAGGCGGTATGCATGTGCTGCGGGCCGGCAATGAAGGCTATGCGCCGGTGGCCCAATTGCAGCAAATGCTCGGTGAGCATGGCGCCGGCCAGAAAATTGTCCGAGCCTACGAAGTCACGCTCGATCCCGGCCACCTTCTGGTCGAAACACACCATGGGCACTTTGATCGAGCTGATGAAATCCACATAGTCCGGGCCAAAGCTGGACGGCGCCAGCGCCAGCCCTGCAATCTTGAGCCCGATCAGATGCTCTATCAGGGCCCGCTCCCGAGCGGTCTTGCCCGAAGAGTCGGTAATAAGAACGAAGTGCTCGTGTTCGAGCGCATAATTTTCGAGCTCGCGCCTGATATCGCCGAAAAAGGGATTGCCCACATTGCCCACAACAAAGCCGATCATGCGGCTGCGCCCACGCGCCAGGCTTTGCGCCAGGGGGTCCGCGACATAGCCGACCTGTGAGGCGGCGCCGCGAATCTTTTCGAGCGTCCGGGCACTCACCCGCCCCGGATTGCTAAAGGCCAGAGAGACGGTCGAAACGGACACCTCGGCTATTCTGGCGACATCTCGAATGTTTGCCATCGACTCCTTCTCGAACCGTTTCTATTCCTCGACGGGCCGACTGAGGCACGCACCTCAATCGCAGTTTCTGTTTTATTCCTAGCATTTGCCGGTGTTCATGCAATGAAAATATGAACGCGCTTGAGAATTTCCGCAGGGGGTTGACATCTCGCACGAGGGAATCGAGGATCACTATCGAACCGGTTCGATTATCGGTAGGGAGGATGAATTGGAAAGCGCTCTTATCACCGGCGGCAGCGTCGACGCGACAGATGGCAAGGCCTGGTTCCCCCAGGACCGGTTTGGCATGTTCATTCATTTCGGGCCCTATGCGCTGGCAGCGCGGCACGAATGGGTGCAGCACCGCGAGGAAATTTCACCCCAAGATTACTCGAAGTATTTCGAGAATTTTGATCCCGATCTCTATGACCCGAGAGAATGGGCGCGACGGGCCCGGGGAGCCGGCATGAAATATGTGGTGCTGACCGCCAAGCATCATGAAGGCTTCTGTCTCTGGGACAGCCAGTTCACCGACTACAAGGCCACCAACACCCCCTACGGCAAGGACCTGCTCAGGCCCTATGTCGAAGCGTTTCGCGCCGAAGGCCTCAAGGTCGGCTTCTATTACTCTCTGATCGACTGGCACCACCCGCAATTCCCGATCGACGGTATTCACCCCCTGCGCAATCACCCCGATGCGCTGGAGATGAACAAGACCCGCGATATTCGCCAGTATGCCCAATATATGCGCGACCAGGTCACCGAACTGCTGACCGGATTCGGCGAGATTTCGGTAATCTGGTTCGACTTCTCCTACCCCAACCGAGAGCATCGCGGCATGCCGGGCAAGGGCCGCAAGGACTGGGAAAGCGAAGAGCTGATTGGCCTGGTGCGCAAGCTGCAGCCCAACATCATCGTAGGCGACCGGCTCGATTTGCCCAGCGACGGCAATTTCCCCAAGGACCTGGCAACGCCCGAGCAATACACCCCGCGTGTCGCCCCGACTGTCAATGGCAAGCCGGTGCGTTGGGAAGTCTGCCACACCTTCTCCGGCTCCTGGGGCTATCACCGCGATGAGACCACTTGGAAGGATGCCAATCAGCTCATCAATATCCTGGTCGATACGGTCGCATTGGGCGGCAACCTCCTGATGAATGTGGGACCCACTGCGCGGGGGACCTTCGACGCCCGTGCCAACGCCGCCCTTGAGGCCTATGGCAAATGGCTGCACCTTAACGGGCGCGCGATCTATGGCGCCGGCCCCTCTGAATACCAGGCCCCCAACGGCACCAGATTCACCCAGAAGGGCAACCGGCTCTATCTGCACCTGCAGACCTGGCCTTTCCGCCATGTCCATGTCGCGGGGCTTGGCCGCAAGGTCAAATATGCCCAGTTCCTGCACGATGCGAGCGAAGTGCATTGGCTCGATCCGGATGCCGACGTGGATTCCAATATCGGCGTCGCTGTCGGCGACGGCATGCTGACGCTGGAACTTCCGGTGCTCAAGCCGGACGTGGTGTCGCCGGTCATCGAACTCATCCTCAACGACTGAGGTGGAACGCCCAGCAAGCCTGGTCAGCCCGATGGCACACGAAGCAGATCTCATCGCCGCGATGGCGCCGCTCATTGCGGACCTCGCCGACAATGGCAGGGGCGCCGTCGCCCTGGCCGGTTCCCGCGGCAAGGGGCGGGCCGATGCGCAGTCAGACTATGACTTCCGCGTCTATGCCGATGCCTATCGCGGGCCGGAGATCGAGGCCACCCCACAATGGCACCGTTTCGAACAGACCATGCGCCATTGGGAGGCCAAGGGCTACCGTATGGACGGGGTCTGGATGCGTTCCTATGCCGGTGTACATCGCGATCTGTCGGACTGGATCGCCGGCGCACCGGTCGACAAGAGTTTCGAATGGACCATCTGGGGCTATCATCTGCCCACGGATCTGGCCAACCAGCAGATCGTGTCTGATCCCGACGGGGTGCTGGCCGGTTGGAAGGCGAAACTGGCCTGCTATCCCGAAGCCCTGCGCCAGACCGTTTTGCAGCATTATCGCGAGATCCTCGCCTATTGGGCAAAGGACTATCATTACGAAAGCAAGGTCGAGCGCCGGGATCTCGTCTTTCTCGTCGGCCTCACCGGCAAGCTGGCCAACGCCATCCTGCAGGTCGTCTTCGCCTTCAACCGGGTCTATTACCCCGGCGATGGCTGGAACCTGCCCATGGCGGCAGAGCTCGAACGCCTGCCGCCCGACTTCATTGCGCGCATGACCCAGATACTCGAGCCGGGCAGCGGAGCCGATGCCTGGCGGCGGCAGCGCGCCGAATTCATCGCCATGGTCCGAGACCTGGAGGTGCTGCTTGCGGCCTGAACAGGTCGCCCGACCAAACCGGGCCGAAAATCCGGATCGAACCGCTTTTACCGATCAACCCGTAGTTACTGAGGAGAGACTACCGTGAAACTATCGACTGTTCTGGCTGCCGCCTTCTTCGCGAGCAGTGCGTTCATCCCGACCGTCCAGGCCCAGGATCAGGTGAACCTGACCTGGCAGATGTGGGGTGACGAAAACGACACCGCCCTGTGGCAAAGCCTGGCCGATCTGGTGACGGAAGAATATCCCAACATCACCGTGACACCGCAGATCTCCGGCTGGACCGACTACTGGACACGCCTGCCAGTGCTGGCGGCATCAGGTCAGATCGCCGACCTGGTGGCCATGCAATCCATGCGTATGCCCAGCTTTTACGCCATCCTTGAACCGCTGGATGCCCATTTTGCATCCGACGATTTCGACACATCGGTCTTCGAGCCTTCGATCATTGCGGGACTTGCGCATGACGGTACGCAATATGCGCTGCCTTACGACGTCGGTCCCTGGCTCGTTTTCTACAATCGCGACAAATTTGCTGAGGCCGGTCTGGAAGAGCCTGCTCTGGACTGGACCTTCGACGATTTCAAAGCCTCTGCCGTCGCACTCACCGAAGGCGACAATTATGGCTTTGCCGGTCAGGCCTTCGATTTCATCGCCGGACCTGTTGCTCTTGGCGCTGAATATTTCAACGATAGCAACGAGTTCGCAGTGACCAATGAAGGCTATGTCGATGCCGTGGGCAAATTCGTCGACCTCACCGCCGTCGACAACGCCTCGCCGGTCTTTGCCTCGGGCGCCGGTGCGGTAACAGCCAGCGGCCGCTTCGCTTCGGGCAATGCAGCCATGTACATCGATGGCCCGTGGTCGCTGATTTCCACCCAGGGCGCGGTCGATTTCCAGATGGGCGTGGCCCCTTTGCCGCGCGGCGACGGCGACTCCCGGTTTATCACCGCCGGCTCAGGCTGGGGCATTTCCGCCGCCAGCCAGCACAAGGAAGAAGCTTATAAGGCCCTGCAGATCCTGACCGGTCCCAAGGCCGCCGAGATTCTGGCTTCAGCCGGCCGTGCCCTGCCGGGCCGGCTTGCCGAACAGACCTATTGGTATGATGTCGCGGCCAAGGATGTGAGCGGCACGCGCGAGGTGCTGGCCTATATGTTCGACCATTCGACCCCGTTCCGTCTCAATGAATACTGGAACGAGTTCGAAAACCTCATCACCCAATACATGCCGCTGGCCCTCAACGGGGACGCAACCACCGAAGCCGTATTGGCCGACATCCAAAGCCAATTGCCCTTCTAAGGCCGAGATCCGGCCGGTTGTGAAACCGGCCGGTCCCAATAAAACGCTGGACGGGAGGAGCCCATGGCGGCGATCGATCAAGCAACTGAGCTGGCCGCAAAGCCACGCGCGCGATGGGGCAACCGGCTCGAGCGGGCGGAGGCCAGGACCGCCTTCTTCTTCCTCCTGCCCGGCCTGATCGGCATGGTGTTGTTTCTGGTGGTGCCGATCATCGCCTCGGTTGTGCTGAGTTTCACCAATTGGAAATTGCTCGACACGCCCGAATTTGTCGGCATCTCCAACTATCTCCGGCTCTTCACGGCCGATCCGCAATTCTGGCCGGTGCTACGCAATACCCTGTTCTTCACCGCCGAATATCTGGTGCTGAACATCGTCATCTCCTTGGGGCTGGCGGTCTGGATCTCCAGCCTCAAAATGGGACAGCGATGGTTTCGGGTGGTCTTCTTCCTCCCGACCTTCACCCCGGGCATCGCTGTCGCCATTGTCTGGATGCTGATCTTTGCACCCGGCGGGTTTTTCGACTTCATCATGGGTTCCCTCTCGATCCAGATCCCGAGCATGCTCACCGACCAGACCCTGGCCATGCAGGCCGTCATCATCGTCTCGCTCTGGGCCGGGGTCGGCTACAATACGGTGCTGTTCAACGCGGCCCTCGACATGGTCCCGCAAAGCTATCTTGAAGCGGCGCGCATCGATGGCGCCAACGCCTGGCAGCGCTTCTGGAAGATCCGGCTGCCACTGATTTCGCCGACCTTGTTTTTCGGCACGGTGATGACCGCAATCACCTCATTGCAGGTCTTTGACCAGATCTATGTGATGACCCGTGGCGGACCGGGCAATGCAACCGCCACGCTGGGCTACGCCATCTACCAGCGGGGCTTCCAGAACTTCCAGATGGGCTACGCCTCGACCATCGCCTGGGTGATGTTCGCCATGATCATGGCTTTGACCGCCCTGCAATTCTGGCTTCAGCGCAAATGGGTGCATTATGACAACTAGGTCCCGGTCCCGGCTTTCCCTGGCGCTCGACATCCTCAACCATGGCGGATTGTTGATCGTCGCATTGATCTTCCTGTTTCCATTCTTCTGGATGGTCAGCAATGCGGTACGTAGCAATGCTGAGGTGTTGGCGATCCCGGTGCGCATCCTGCCCAATGCCTTCGAGTGGGACAATTTCGCCAAGGCCTGGACACAACTGCCCTTCGGTCGCTTCTTTCTCAACAGCCTGTTTATCTCGACCAGCGTCACCATCATCACCGTGATCGTGTCATGCCTGTCGGGCTATGCTTTCGCGCGGCTCAAATTTCCCGGTCGTGAAGCGCTGCTGATGGCCTATCTTGGCACTTTGATGGTGCCAGCGATCATGCTGATCATCCCGCTGTTCCTGATCGTGAACAGCCTGGGCATGGTCAATACCTTCCAGGGTGTCATCCTGCCGGTGGCCTTCGGCACTTTCGGCGCCTTCCTGATGCGGCAATTCTTCCTCTCCATCCCCATGGAGCTTGAAGAAGCAGCCCGGATCGACGGCGCCTCGCGCCTGCGCATCCTGCTCAGCATTATCGTGCCGCTGTCCATGCCGGCAATCGGCCTGCTTTCGCTTTTCACGTTCATAGGCCAGTGGAACAACTTCCTCTGGCCGCTAATCGTGATGACGGGTTCGGAAAACGCCACCCTGCCGGTTGGGCTGACCTATTTCCAGACGCAGGCCGGGACGCAATGGAATTTCATCATGGCCGGTGCGGCCCTCTCCATGCTCCCCGGCATCGTTCTCGCCATTCTGCTGCAAAAGCTCATCTACAACTCCATTGCCCTGAATGCAGGCATGGGCGGCCGTTGATGGTGTCGCGTTTCAAGCCGGAAAATCGGGAACCCCTTTTCTTGGAACACGCTCTTGGAGGAGCCTGACATGGCCAGTGTAACCATTCGCAATGCGGTAAAATCCTACGGCGCCATGCAGGTCCTGCATGGCGTGTCGCTGGAGGCCCACGACGGAGAATTCGTCGTACTGGTCGGCCCCTCGGGCTGCGGCAAATCCACCTTGCTGCGCATGATTGCCGGGCTCGAGACGATTACCGACGGCCAGATTGCCATTGGCGAGCGGGTGGTCAACGAGCTCGAACCCAAGGAACGGGACATCGCCATGGTGTTCCAGTCCTACGCGCTCTATCCGCACATGACCGTGCGGGACAATATGGCGTTCTCACTCAAGCTCTCGCGGCGCAGCAAGGCCGAGATCGAGTCTGAGGTCAATCGCGCAGCCGAGATCCTGGCCTTGGCGCCCTTGCTTGAGCGCTATCCTCGTCAACTCTCGGGTGGCCAGCGCCAACGCGTGGCCATGGGACGCGCCATCGTGCGCAATCCTGCAGTCTTTCTCTTCGATGAACCGCTTTCGAACCTCGATGCCAAGCTCCGCGTGCAGATGCGCGGCGAAATCAAATCGCTGCACGCGCGGCTCAATTCCACCATGATCTACGTCACCCACGACCAGATGGAAGCCATGACTATGGCGGATCGGATCGTGGTGATGCGGTTCGGCAAGATCGAGCAGATCGGCACGCCACTCGACATCTATGACAACCCGGCCAACAGCTTTGTAGCGAGCTTTATCGGTTCGCCCTCGATGAACCTGATCGATGGGACCGTAGAGGACAGGGGCGCTCAGGTTGTGCTGCGCGACAGGGCGGGCGTGGAATGGACCTTGCCAGCGCGTGCACGCGCCCATATCGGACGCGACGTCACCCTGGGTGTGCGGCCTGAACATGTCGCCATCACCGAGGGGGCTTCCAATGCCAGGATCGACAATGTCGAGCCGACCGGCGCGGATACGCATGTGCAGGTGGACGTCGGATCCAACATTGTCACCCTCGTTCGCCATGAGCGCCTTGATCTGCCGGTCGGCGCCGAGATTTCGGTTCGCAATGATCCGGATAGGTCCATGCTGTTTTGCCCAAGCAGTGGTGAGCGGCTGACCTGACAGGAGCGAAGAAATTCCCAAAAGGAGAGAGGCAATCAGGGCATTGCGGGAGGCCGCCCACCTGTCCCAGCGGGTTCGGCAAACAACTATTGCACCTCACCGCCACCGGGGCCCGTGCCTGTAGCCGGCACGGCCGCTTTGGGCGAGAACGGATACCAAAGCGGCAGGGAACGGGCGACGGAAGCGGACCGGCAGGTCACGACACAATGCACCGCATCGCGTGATGCCAGAATTCGCGTCAGTAGAACGCTGACTTGAAGGGAACGACCGCGGCGCCCATGGCCGATGCGTCGGTCGCAATCTCTGAGATGATAAATTTGGGGCTGGGCCGGTGCACGCCATAGCGCGGCCTGTCAAATATCCGGGTGCGATCAATAAGCATCTGCGCCAGATCAGCGGGAACCTGGCCACCAAAGACGATCGCCTGGGGATCAACTACGGCCCGAACCGCATTGATCATGCGGTTATAGGCGGGGGTCACCTCCTCCACCCACTCTGTCACGCCTGGCCAGTTTCGATCAAAATTCTTCCGCATGTAGCTGATCGAGGGCACCTCGACGCCATTCTGGTTGAGGCGCTCGATAAGATATTGCAATGCGGGCCGTCGCTTGGACTCCTCGACGTCGAAGATGCCGGAGAACTCTCCAGCATTGCCATTGCCCCCTACCAAGAGCTCACCATCGCTGATCAACCCGCCGCCAAATCCGTAGTTGAAACTGAGATAGGCAAAATGGCGAACATGTCGGCCAACGCCAAACATGGACTCGGCAATGGTGCCGGTATTGGCACCATTGTGAACCCAGACGGGCCTGTCAAAATACTCGGAGAGAAGAGGCCCCAACTCGATGAGCGACCATTCGTGCAATGGTAACGGGGCGTTATAGCGCGTGCCGCCGACGTGATAGCCGGCAATGGCAAACCCGATCCCGAAAAACGCCCGTCGATCAAGGCCAGCGCGTTGTTCCAGTTGTGCGAGCGCAATCTTGACCTCGTCGAGCGCCTCGGTCATCGACAATTCGCGCAAGGCGATACTCGCTTCTCCCAGAATTCGCCCGGACAGGTCCATCAGGCAGATGCCGACAACGTCGGTATTGGCCGAGATACCACAGGCATAAGCGTGCTTGCCGTCAAGGCGCAGTGTCGGGCTGGGCTGACCGCGTCCATGTCCGGGCTTGGGCGCACCCAGAGCAATAATCCCCCGGGCCGTCAATTGGTCCACGATCCGATAGACCGATTGCTGGGTCAGATCGATATGTCCGGTGATCTCTGAGCGGGAGATGCCGGGATTGCGCCAGATCAGACGCAGCAGAGCCCGTTCATTGGGCGACACCACCAAGCCCTCCGGACTGCGAACGAAGTGGGGCGCGATCAGCGCCTCAGCCGAATACTGCATGGCTCCAACCACCCTTAAAATACCATCAAAGTGTAATTACAACACCAGCTTAGCTTGTCACACTTACCGTGAACACCACAAGCAGAAGCCTCGTCGCGCAAAATTCGACGTACTGTCATGCTTATGTTACACGCAAAGTGTAATTAATCCTTGCTCGATCGGTCCCTGTCGTCATCCCGGTCATTCTCACAGGCGAGGCAATCATGAAATCTCTTTCCCTTTCGGTCGCGACCGCGACCTTGTTGGTCAGTGCCGCGGCAGCTCAGGCTGCCAATATCGAATTCTGGTACGGAAATACTGGCAATGTTGAAACGGCCATTCAGGCACAGTGCGACGCTTTCAACGCCGCCCAGTCCGACCACGAGGTCACTTGCGTGGGCCAGGGCAGCTACGAAATCGGCATGCAAAAGGCGATCGCAGCCTACCGCTCAGGCAATGCGCCGGTCTTGATCCAGTTCTTTGATGCCGGCACACTGGACCTGATGCTGTCCGATGCCGTTGTTCCCGTGCAGGACATCATGCCCGACGTTGCCTGGGACAACTACATTACAGGCGCGCGCGCCTACTATGAAACCTCCGATGGCCGGCTGTACTCCCAGCCCTACAATTCCTCGACACTGCTGTTCTACACCAACAAGGCCCAGCTTGAAGATGCTGGCGTGACGGAAACGCCCCAGACCTGGGAAGAGGTGATCGCTGCTGCCGAGAAGCTGCAGGCCACTGGCCATGCCTGCCCCTTCGTCACCGATGGCAATACCTGGCGCGTACTCGAACAGTTTTCCGCCCGGCATGGTCTGCCCATTGCATCGAACCACAATGGTTATGACGGGCTGGACGCCGAATATGTTCTCAACTCCACATTCGTGGTCGATCACCTGACCAACCTCGTCGAATGGCGCAGGCAGGGCCTGGTGCGCCTGGACGTTGACACCAAGGCAGGCCGGTACACTGAGGCGTTCAATGCCGGCGAATGTGCCATGATGGAAGGATCGTCCGGGTCTTATGCTGCAGCGGCGACGGCCTTTGGCGATGCCGGCAACCTGAGCGTCAGCATGGCCCCGATGTATGAGGGCTATGATCGTCACAACACTCTGGTGGGTGGCGCCTCCATCTATGTGATGAAGGGCCATGGGGATGAAGAAGTGGCGGCCGCCAAGGCCTTCCTCGATTTTCTCCGCACGCCCGAGCAGCAGATGTTCTTTACCGCGGCCACGGGCTATGTGCCCGTAACCAATGATGTCATGGACGCCATTGAGGCCAGCGGCGAAGCGGACGACGCCAAATATGCCACCGCCGCCATCGGCATCGATTCGATGAACCAGCCCAGCACCGAGGACAGCCGCGGCATTCGCCTGGGCTTCTACGTTCAGTTCCGCGAGGTCTTCATGGAAGAGACCCAGAAAGCCTGGAACGGCGAACAGACAATGCAGGTCGCTCTCGACAACGCCAAGGCCCGCGGCGACGAGCTGCTCCGCCGCTTTGAGCAGACCTATCAGGGCGTTCAGCTCCCCTGATTAGCCGACATTGCCGGCACGCTGCCCTGCGCACCGTGCCGGCTCCAATCGAGGTCTTTGCCATGTCTCAGCCCGCCCAGGCCCTCTTCGGCAATCGCTGGCTGCCGGTGTTCCTTGTCGCACCGCTTGCCCTGCTGATTGTCATCTTTTTCTATGCACCGATCTTTCAGGCCTTCTACTGGTCTTTCTTCCTTGAACGCCCATTCGGCGGAGGATCGCTGTTTGTGGGCTGGCAGAACTTTGCCCGGGTTCTGGCCGACGCCCAATTCTGGGAAGCGGGCCGGCGCACATTGATGTTCATGGTCGTGGGCTCGAGCCTGGCAGTGCTCGTGCCGCTCGTGCTTGCCCTTGCAGCAGATCGCGGCCTGAGGCTCAGCCGGCCAGCGCGCAACGTGTTGATTTGGCCCAAAGGCGTGGCCGGCGCTTCGATCGGGGTGGTCTTTGCCTTCATGTTCAACCCTTTCGTGGGCATTCTCGCACCGCTCAACCAGTGGTTTCCCGGAATTTGGGCCCCTGGCATCGATGGCACGGATGCTTTCATCATGCTGATCGCCGCCCATGTCTGGGGAGGCATTCCGTTCAACTTCGTAATTCTCCTGGCCGGACTGCAGTCCATTCCCCGCACGATGCACCAGGCCGCCGCCATGGACGGTGCCAGCCCCTGGCGGCGCGTTTTCGATGTGCAACTGCCCCTGATCATGCCGCAGCTATTCCTGACCCTGGTGCTCGAATTCACCGAGAGCGTCACGTCTGCTTTCGCCCTGGTCGACACAATGACAAAGGGAGGACCGGGCGGAGCGACAACCCTGCTGGTCTACAAGATCTATGTGGATGGCTTTAACGGCTACGACCTGTCCGGCGCGGCCACACAGACGGCCCTCCTGATGATCTTCGTCATCTTCCTGACCGGGGCGCAATTCGCCTTCCTCGGCCGCCGCATCAACTACGAGCGCTGAACATGATAGAGAATGCGCGTTCCCTTAATATCGTCGCCGGCCTGATCCTGCTCACAGGCATGGTCTACATACTGGCCCCGCTCTATCTGGCTCTTGCCACGGCCACCCAGTCCTATCAGTTCATGCTGCGCAACGGCATCGTCTGGTATCCGGGCGACCAGTTGCTCGCCAATGTCGTGCGCATCTTCACCGAGACGCGCATTCCCCTGCAGATGGTCAACTCCCTCATCGTAGCGGTGCTCGACGCCCTGATTACCTGCGTGCTGTCATTCATCACGGCCTATGCACTTGTGTTCTTCCCGGTTCGCTGGGGCTCGGTGGTATTTGCGCTGATCCTTGCCACAATCATGCTGCCGCTCGATATACGGGTGATCACGACCTATCAGGTAGCGGCCAATATCTTTTCGCCGCTCAACGCCCTGTTCGATAGCACCGGCCTCAATGGCCTGCTCGACAGTATGTTCGGGGTTCGGCTGGCGCTCAAGTGGAGTGTGCTCGACACCCATTTCGGCTTGATCGCACCCCTTGTGGCGCATGGCACAGGCACTTTCCTGTTCCGGCAGTTCTTTCTGGTCTTGCCCAGGGACCTGGTCAAGGCCGCGCGCATGGATGGCGCCGGCCCGCTCCGCTTTCTGATCGACATCCTGCTGCCTCTCTCCCGGCCCAGTTTTGCGGCACTCTTTGTCCTGACCTTCCTGAGCGGCTGGACGCAGTATCTCTGGCCATTGGTCGCCAGTTCGACCCCCGACATGCAGACTGCCGTCGTCGGCTTGGCCCGACTTTCCCCGGACTCGGACGGTGTCATGCCGGACTTTCCCCTGATCATGGCCGGAGCCGTGGTTGTATCAATTATCCCGCTCACCATGATTGCGTTGCTGCAGCGCTATCTCGTGCGCGGCCTGGTTCTCTCGGAGAAATAAGGTGTCTGCGATCGACTCCGCCATCCGCGCAGCCGCCACCTCCATCGTTCTCGATGGTGTCAGCAAGTCCTACGACAAGGGCGCCGAAGTCATCCCTCCACTCAGCGCGGAATTGCGCGCTGGCGAATTCACGGTGGTGCTTGGTCCCTCAGGCTGCGGTAAGTCCACCTTGTTGCAGATGATCGCCGGGCTGGAACGGGTGAGCGCCGGTGCTATCCGCTTCGGCTCACGCGAGGTGCACGAGCTTGAACCCAAGCAGCGTGGCTGCGCCATGGTGTTTCAGAACTATGCACTGTATCCGCATATGAGCGTCTTCGACAATATCGCTTATAGTCTCAAAGTCGCCGGAATGGCGCGCGCCGAGCGTCTGCAACGGGTCGAAGCCGCAGCAAGAATGCTGGCCCTGACGGGCCTGCTGGGACGCAAACCCGGCCAGCTTTCAGGTGGCCAGCGACAGCGTGTTGCTATCGGTCGCGCGATTGTTCGAGAGCCGGGTATCTTGCTCTTTGACGAGCCCTTGTCCAACCTGGACGCACAATTGCGCCACGACATGCGCATTGAGCTGGCCGAGCTGCACCGGCGCATCGGCGCGACCACGGTCTTTGTTACCCACGACCAGGTCGAGGCAATGACCTTGGCCGATCGCATCGTGATCCTCAACAAGGGCCGCATCGAGCAGTTCGATACGCCCCGGACCATCTATCACAAACCCGCGTCGGTCTTTGTCGCCCGTTTCATCGGGTCCCCTCCAATGAACATCCTGCCAGTGCAGGGTGACGGTTCCACACTGCGGCTGGCCAGCGGCGAGGTCCTGGCCCGATCCTCACTCAAGGGAAGCTATCAGCTGGGCATACGGCCCGAAGACATCCAGATCAACAACGGGCCGCTCCAGGTCAAACTGCGCTACCGTGAGGAACTGGGCTCCCATTCCGTTCTGGCTGTCGAAATCGCCGGCAATCTGATCCGCATCTCGACCCCGTTCGGCTCTGACATCGACAGTCGCGATTCGTTTGCGGTGAATTTCCCGCCCGAGCGCCTGCATCTGTTCGATGCAGGCGATGGCCGCGCCATCCCTTACGCCTTCACTCGGGCCAAAGCGCTCGCCGACGCCTGATCTTCTCAATTTCCCGCTGTTTGCGACACCTTCCAAGAAAGACAAGAACAATGAGCTATATCGACTTTGTCAGCGATCCGACGCGCCGCTGTGCAATTGTGGCCCACCGCGGCGCCTGGCACGGCGCCCCGGAAAACAGTCTGGCGGCTATTGAGAATGCGATCCGGATCGGGGCCGACATTGTTGAAATCGACGTGCGCAAGAGTGCCGATGGCATACTTTTCCTGATGCATGACGAAACCCTGTCGCGTATGGCCGGCATCGACCGCGAAGCCGAGAGCATGACCATGGCCGAACTGCAGGAAATAGCCCTGCGGGCCGACGATGGCGGCGAAGACAATCCCCTGACCGATCAACGCATTCCCACGCTGTCCCAGTCGCTTGAGGCCATCCGCGGCCGTATCTTTGCCGACCTGGACCTCAAGGACCGCTCACTGTTTCCCGAGGTCGCCGCCTGTGTGCGAGATCTGAACGCCACCGCCTATGTGGACCTCAAGACCACGGTAATGACGCCTGAGCACGTGGCCTGGGTGCGCGCCCAAGACATCCCGGACCTGCCCTTCATGGCCATGTCTACCTTCACCAGGCAGGAGACCTCCAGCACCCTGGCCGTGCTTGCCGAACTCCGGCCCTTTATGAGCGAGATCCGCTTTGATGCCATCGACACCATTGCTGACAATCGCGAGGCCTTTCAGCGCGCGGGCATGGCCCTGTGGAAGAACACGCTTGATCAGGCCAATAGCGGCACCTGGACCGACACGGCCGCGCTGGCCGACCCGGACAAGATATGGGGCCGCCTGATCAACGCAGGCATCAGCGCCATCCAGACCGATCAGCCGGAAGCCCTCAAGACCTATCTTGAGGAACGAGCCGCGTGAACGAAATTTCCGATGATCAGATGATTGCCCTGATGCAGGCGATGCGCACCGTGGCGCAGGCTGAAATAATGCCGCGCTTTCATGCGCTTTCTGCAACATCGATCAGAACAAAGACAGCCGATGATGACCTGGTAACGGATGCTGACCTCTGTGCCGAGGCGGCTTTGGCAAGACAGCTGGAAACGATACTGGGAGATATTGCGATAGTAGGGGAGGAGGCGGTTTCAAGTGATCGGACGGTCCTTGAGCATCTCCGGGGCCATTCACCTGTTGCGATCATCGATCCGGTCGATGGCACCTGGAACTTTGCCCACGGGGTCCCCCTGTTCGGTTCGATCCTTGCCATTGTCGCGGGCGGCCAAACCATCGCCGGCCTGATTCATTATCCGTGCTTGGACGACTTCCTGGTCGCCCGTCCTGGGCGGGGAGCGTGGCATGTCGGTGCTGGCGGCCAGTCAACACGCATTGCCGTTGCGGTCCCCTCGCCGACCAGCAACATGCACGGCTTCGTGCCCCTCCATATGTATCCTTCGGAGCTTCAGTCTCGGATTGCACCGCGCCTTGGAGCCTTTGCGCGCACCACCACCTGGCGGTGTTCCGCTTTCGAATACCGCATGCTGGCGACAGGAGCGATGAGCTTCTGCGCCAATGCAGGCCTGGCCCCGTGGGATCACGCAGCCGGTGCCTTGATTCATGCCGAGGCTGGAGGCTACGCTGCTTTGCTCACCCAAGAGCCCTATTGCCCAACCATTCTCAATGGCATCTTGCTTGCAGCGCCGGATCGGGAAAGCTGGAAGCAAATAAGAACGGCGCTCTTTGAGATGTAGACGCCATCGGGCAGGCACGCGCGCGACAGCCTCTGGCCAGCACGGCTTGAGCGCAGCCTGCGCGGGATCCGAAACTGTCTGGGCGAGCGGACGGTTTCCGAAAAGGTGGCCGAGGCCGGCCAAACGGCCGCAATGGCCCGCGTCGAGGTGCCGGCGCGGCATCTGCCATCACAATACCGTGGTCGAAAGCTTCTTCAACCTGCTCAAGTGCGAGAGGATCACCCGCCGCACCCGTCGAACCCGGAACCAAGCACGTCCGCGACCGCAGGCGCTCGCCCAGTGAGTTCGAACGGCGACACCAGGTCTAACCCCATAGGTGTCTACAGGACGCGGGGCTATTCGCTGGCCGAGGCCAGGATGCAAGTCGATGCAGGGCAGGATGACAACCACGACCATCGACCGCATTTGTCGCTGGGCAGTTTCGCGCCCAGCGAATCCGCCAGCAATCTGGCACTGGAAAAACGGTCGGATAGGCGCCAGACGTCAACTCGAGGACCAACCGTAAGACCGGCGGGAACTTGGTGCGCGTGTCAACACCTGCATCATCACTCCCGTCGAGCGGCACAGCCGGTTGCCGCCCATTGGTAGCCGGCACACTCCAGGTTTGCTGGCCGCCCAATCGAGGTCTCGAAGGAAGCCAAGCAATCCTTTCACTTGTCCCTAGCGGCCTTGCTCAAGTCTGAAATGCGCGGGCGGCGTCCAGTCCGGGTCGAGAAGCGGGTCATTGGTCGCGACCATCCATGCCTGCAGACGACCATCGAGCGCGTCGACGATTTCGGCGCAATCTGAATCATCCACCCGATTCCGCCTTTCGAGCGGATCGAGTATGACATTGTAAAGCGCCCGCTCGGCTGGCGGGTAGGTAGCCCAGCCATGACGGAGATAGAGCGTTTTGGCGTCGCCATCGTCTACATTGGCCAGAACGGGCGGGCCGCCACCATCGAAGCGCTTGATGTAGAGCCACTCCTGTGTGCGGATGGCGCGCATTGGTTCGGCGGCCGCGTGGCAGGTCACCTCAGCGAAAACTTCGCTGTGAATCTCCTTGGTGGCACCGACAACCAGAGGGAGCAGGCTTTCGCCGCGCAGCCAGGCGGGCCTGGCAAGGCCGAGAATATCCATCAGCGTGGGGAAGATGTCGATCTGGGAGACCAGTGCGTCCACGATCCTGCCGCCGGAAAACCCCGAGGGACCGCGCATGATCAAGGCAACGCCGGTGCCCGCATCGTTGAGATTGCCTTTGGCTTCCGGCCAGGGGAGCCCGTGGTCGGTTGTGAAGATCACCAAGGTCTCTGAATCGAGGCCTGATGCGGCCAGAGCGGCCAGCACCTGTCCAACCGCATCGTCGACGCTGCGCAGACTGGTGTGCAGCCTTGCCGTGTCGGCGCGCACGTCGGCGGTGTCTGGATAGCCTGGTGGCGGAGCGAGATAGCGCGGATCATCCGCCGGGTCGGCATCGGGGTAGACCCGGTGAGTCTCGAAGAAGCCGACGCTGAGAAAGAATGGCTTGCCGGATGTGCGGTTAGCCAACCACGCGGCCGCCGCAGGCCCGACATCCCGAGCATGGTTGGCGCCCAGATTGATGACCTCGCCATAGCCGAGAGCGCCCAGTTCATCTTGCGGGGCTACGTGCTGGAGGCCGACAAGAGCGCAATCAAAGCCCGCCGCACCCAGGATATTGGCAAGGTGCTGACGTGGATCGGTGAGGCGCGCACCGCGATGGACAAGGCCGATCATGCCCGTTTCATGAGGCCAGTTGCCAGTGAGCAGGGCTGCGCGGCTTGGGCTACAGGTGGGGGCGGCCGAATGCGCCTTGCGAAACAGCACCCCCTCTCGGGCAAGACCGGCAAGATTTGGGGTGGGCACGGCATGGCCATAAGGGGAGACAAAACGGCCGGTGTCGTGGGTATGGATATAGATAATGTTCAGGCCCAAAATGGCCTCCAGAAGATGAGGGTGCGAATGTATCCTTCGCACCGCCTTGGTTGATTGATCAGCCTGCGCGCTCCAACGCCTCTTGAGCGGCAGCAATGAAATCGGCGGCAACGGCTTCTGGCGGCCTCACACCGAACGCAGCTTCCTGCGCTGCGAATGCGAGAAGAGACTCGTTGATCTCGCCGCCCCCGCTTGGCGATTGCGGCGGCGGCGGGCTCAAGAGTGGTTCAAGCCCCCCACATAGGTCACTGCTGCGCGGGCAGAGTCCTCGAGCATGCCGGCAATGCCGTCGCGAACGGCAGCTGAGGGAGGAATGCCTCGTTCCGCGTTTAGGATCGTGTTGGCCTCGACATCATTGACGAAGAAATTGATGAAGCGCGCGGCATCAACCTTGCGGGACGAGGTGCTGCTGATTGAGAAGAACATGGACGGGCGGCGATAATAGCCACCCGGTGCATCGAGGGAGATGCGCGGGAAATTGGTCAGCACCAGAGGCGAAGTGGTGAGCGCCTGATAGGCCGACACGAGATTGGAGAACTCTGCCATAGTGGCACTCTTGCCCATGATCAGTGGCGATGTGCCGGGCCCCTCCATCATGGCCTGCACTTCGGGGGAAACGCATACGCCGGCATCCCGAAAGCCTTTCCACAGGTTCAGCCAGCCAGCCATGTCGGCGGCGTTCGACAGAAGGGCGCGAGGATCATCCAGTCGTGCACGTTTCCTGGGCCGATGCACAGGCCTTTGCCAGGTGGTGCGGCGGCAGGTTGCCCACAGAGGCTGAATGGGAGCATGCGGCCCGCGGTGGTCTTGCCGATCCGCGTTTTCCCTGGGGCGACGAGGAACCAGATGACCATACCGTCTATGCCAATATCTGGCAGGGTCAGTTTCCGCACACCAATATTGTGACCGACGGCTACTTGGGCACAAGCCCGGTCAGGGCCTTTCCGGCTAATGGCTCTGGGCTATACGGCATGTCAGGCAATGTCTGGGAGTGGACGAGCGACGCATTTCGTCTCCGCTCGCCTGGCCATCAAGTCAAGGAGCGCAACGAGCATTCGCTCCGAACCCAGGAAAAGGTGCTCAAGGGTGGTTCATTCCTGTGCCACATATCCTACTGCTATCGCTATCGCATCGCCGCCCGCTCGGCGCTGACGGCGGATTCTTCAGCAAGCAATACCGGTTTCCGCGTTGCCTATGATGGTGATCGCGGCAACGTAGGTTGAGGAGCCGATCCAAGGCCTGAGCAGGCCAATCCATGACAACTGAGATATCGCGGCATGTTGCGTTGTCAACGACCATGCCCGCAACAGGCACTGGCGGTTGCTTCTGGCCTCGACCCAAGGAATCTAACTCACCGCGAGACGGGGCGCTGTTCGCCCCGTGCTTCCGCCACGAAGAGCCTGTCTGACGGTTGACCTCCCACCTAACCTGTCCTTCCATCGCCGTAGCGCGAATGCAGGCTGCTCGAGATCTGATCTACAAACTTGGAGGCCGCAACCGAGAGCGACCGACCTCTCAGTTGCCCGAGGACCAATTGGGTGGGTGGCAGGTCGCGCTGGTCAATTTCACGCGCCACCAGATTGCCACTGACTTGCGGGACGCCGGCACGGATCTGGAAAGAGATTATGTTCTCGCCCGAAGCATAGCTGCGCAAGACCTCGAACGAATCCGACTCGACCACCGTATGCACGGGTAGTCCCAACCGCACCAATGCGGCCTGCAACAAATGCCGGATCGCCAGTGTCGGCCCCGGCATGGCAATTGGATATTGCAGACATTCGCGCAGTCTGATGGTCGCGGCGGCCGCCAGGGGGTGATCCTTACTCATCAGCGCGCAGAGCGGCTGGTGCAGGATCAGCAAGGGTTGGAACTCGGGTGCCGGTGGCGGTGCGATGACCAGGGCGACATCAGCCTCGAAACCAGCCACAGCGCTGACCGCATGAATATGATCGCGCACCAGGACCGAAAAGGAGACCAGCGGATGCTGGGCCCGATAAGTCGCAATTTCCTGGGGGATCAATCCATGGGCGAAAGCTTGGCTTGCGGCAATCGTCACATGACCGCGCCGCACCCCTGAAAGATCGGCAAGCTGGGACCGCAAGCGCTCGAAATCGGCCAGTTGCGCGTGAATATGCCGAAGCACGAGTTCACCGGCAGCGTTCAGGCGCATGCCCTGCGGCATGCGTTCAAATATTGGCGTGCCCAGTTCGGATTCGAAATCCTGAATTTTCCGGGTCAGCGCCGACGGTGTGATGGCCAGCCGCGCAGCGCTCTGCCGGATGGACCCGCTGGCCGCGACGTCGGCGATACATTGCAGGGTCTTGAGATGCCTCACGACGGACCTCCATAGTGTTGATCAAATTGCAACACGCCGATCAAAAACTAGCAATAGACGTCAACGCATAGCACGATAGGGTCTGAGCAGGATCAGCTTTACGGACCATTTACCTTGCTCACCACGCCGCACTCCCTATGCGACCTGCCCGACATCGCCGCGCGACTCGCGGCATACCGTTCCGGCCGCTCAGCAGCCAGCGATCTCGACGCGACACTCGACGCTGTAGAAGCGGAGGGGCAACCGGTCTGGATATCGGTGATGCCAAGGGCTCAGGCGCATGCCTTGCTCGCCGATGCCCAAGCGCGTCTCGACGCCGGCCAGGACCTGCCCTTGTTCGGCATCCCCTTTGGCGTGAAGGACAATATCGACGTCAAGGGTCTTGAGACGACGGCGGCATGCAACCAGTTCGCATATCACCCCGAGGAGTCCGCCTTCGTGGTGAGACGGCTCATCGCCGCAGGTGCCATACCGGTGGGCAAGACCAATCTCGATCAGTTCGCAACCGGCCTCAACGGCACCCGGTCGCCCTATGGCATGCCGGCCTGCGCATTCAACGATGCCTATGTTTCGGGCGGATCAAGCTCAGGTTCTGCAATTGCCGTAGCGAAGGGGCAGGTTCCATTCGCTCTGGGAACAGACACTGCCGGCTCCGGTCGTATTCCCGCCGGTTTCAACAATATCGTGGGGATCAAACCCAGCCGGGGCCTGCTGAGCACACAAGGCGTCGTTCCGGCCTGCCGTTCACTGGATTGTGTTTCTATCCTGTCCAACACGATGGCAGACGGACTGGCGGTCCTGGGGGCTGCGGCGGCCTATGACCCGGAAGACCCTTATTCGCGCGAAGGCGACTGGGCCGCCTTGGGTGCACCGCCCAGCAGTTTCACTTTCGGGATCATCGATGGTCGCACACTGGATCGATGCGCACCGACCGTTGTCCAAAGCTACCGCAAGGCCATCGAGGCGCTTGAGCAGCTCGGCGGGACCGCCGTGTCCTGTGACTACGCCCCCTTCGAAATGACAGCAGAACTGCTCTATGCAGGGCCCTGGATTGCCGAAAGGCTGGCGGCGATACGCAATTTTGCGGCCACCCAGCCCGAAGCCATTCATCCGGTGGTGCGCGACATCATCCTGTCTGCGCACCAGTTTGCGGCCGTCGATGCCTTTGAGGGCCAGTATCGGCTCGCGGCCTTGGCGCGCAGCACGGCCGAAATCCTGGGCCAGTTCGACTTGATGCTGGTGCCGACAGCGCCAGAACACCCCACGATACAAGAGATGCTGGCCGACCCCATAGGAGCAAACTCCCGGCTCGGCCTGTTCACCAATTTCGTCAACCTGCTCGATATGGCTGCCGTGGCTGTCCCAGCGGGTCGAAGCGAGCACGGTCTGCCACTAGGGGTCACCCTGATTGGACCGCGTCTCAGCGAAAGCATGCTGGCCAACATTGGCGATCGCCTGCATCGCACCGATGCCGGAGCCGCGCTCGGGGCGGGCACCATCCCCTTGTCGGCAACCATCCGCGTCCCGAACATCGAATCGACCAACACTGTCCGCCTCGCCGTCGTCGGGGCGCATTTGCGCGGACAGCCTCTCAATCACCAGCTGACCGAACGGGGCGCGCGCTTCATTGCCCTGACCCGCACGGCATCCGGGTACAGCCTTTATGCTTTGCCCAATTCGACGCCACCCAAACCCGGCCTCGCCCGCGACGAGGGTCAAGGCATGATTGAAATCGAACTATGGGATGTACCGCTCAACACCTTTGGCAGCTTTGTCGCCTCCATCCCTGCGCCACTCGGGATCGGTTCGATCGCACTAGAGGATGGCACCCTCGTCAAGGGCTTCATTTGCGAGCAATACGCGCTCGAGCAGGCTCCCGACATTACGCATTTCGGCGGGTGGCGAAACTTTCTTGCCGCATCCAAACCCGCTGCAACACCAATCACAGCATAGCCGCACAGGAGATCAGGCCATGATGAATAGACGCAGGTTCCTCGCCACATCCGCCGCTACCGCAGCAGCGACGGCTATTATGCCCATGCCGTTTGTACGGGCCCAGTCTGATACCACGATCCGCATGGGCGCCCTCAAACTTATCCATTCGATCGCGCCGCACTTCTATGAGCAGTTCACCCCTGCCGACTACAAGGTCGAAGTCATTCCCTTCGAAAGCCCCACTGAAGGCAAGAATGCCGTAGTAACCAAATCGGTCGATTTCGGCATGTTCGGCATCGCTGCGGCCACGCTGGGCGCGGCTGCCGGAGAACCAATCGTCGTGATTGGTGGTGCCTGCAACAAAGGCATGGGTGTCGTCGCGGGCAAGGACAGCGACATCAGCGCGATCAGCGATCTCAAGGGCAAACGCGTTGCCATCTGGCCCGGCTCCACCCAAGAAGTCTTCATCCTGGAGCGATTGCGCATGGAAGGCATGTCGATTGACGATATTACCCCGGTTCGCATTTCTTTCAGCGAGATGCACCTTGCGCTCGCACGGGGCGATATCGATGCCTATGTCGGCGCAGAGCCAGCGCCGGGCGTAAGCCTGGCCACGGGTATCGGCAAGATTGTGGAATATCCCTATGGCACCGAAATGGGGGCACTCAACATGATCTTTGGCGCCCATCGCGACACGCTGGTGGAGCGGCCAGAACTGGTCACGGTCATCCTCGACATTCACCGGCAGGCATCGGAATTCGCCATGGCCAATCCAGCCGCGATGGTCGACATGGCGGTGATGAAATTGGGCCAGGACCGCGCTGCTATCGAACTGTCGGCTCCGAATGTAGAACTGACCTGGAACTTTGGGGAGACCGAGTTAACCCAGTCCAAGACCTACGCACAGCACATGCTGGAGCTCAATCAGATCCAGGCACTTCCTGATTTCAACACGTTGTTTGACACCAGCTTCGTCAACGCGCTCGCACAAGGGGCCTGACCATGAGTGTCGCGGCCGACCGGAACCAGACACCGCCAGCCGCAACCGCTCCTCGAAGGCAGATTGCCTTCGAGGCCGCGCGGCTCAAACAACCTGCTCTGGCGCTATTGCTGCCCCTTTTGCTGCTCATTCTCTGGCATTTGGCGACAGCCGGAAAAGCCTACAGCCTGATCCCGCCACCCACGCAGGTGGGGCTTGCCTTCTACGACCTCGCATTCGGCGGCATTCGCAATGACTTCTTCAGTGGGACACTGCTTACCCACGTCATTGCCTCGGTATCGCGCGTCTATGGCGGCTTCTTCCTGGCTGTACTCGCCGCGCTGCCCCTCGGCCTGCTGATCGGCCGCATCGAGGTCGTGCGCCAGATGCTCGACCCCATGCTGCAGATCTTGCGGCCCATTCCCGTCACGGCGTGGCTGCCGCTCGCCATGATCATCTTCGGTATTGGTCCTACCTCGGCAATATTCCTGGTCTTTCTGGGGGCGTTCTATCCAATCCTGATCAACACGGTCTTCGGCGTGCGCTCTGTAGAACCGCGCCTGTTTGAAGCCGCCAGCATGCTGGGATGCACACCCTCGGCCCAATTTGCCAAGGTCGTCTTGCCCGCATCCCTGCCTGCCATCTTTACCGGCCTCCGCCTCGGGCTCGGCTTTGCCTGGATGATCATCGTTATCGGGGAAATGACCGGCGTTCCCACTGGCCTGGGTGCCATCATCATGGAAGCGCGGCAACTCTCGCGAACCGAAATCGTCATCTGCGGCATGATCGCCATTGGCGTCGCCGGTTTCATCTCTGATCGCATCATCCTGATGATCGGTCGCAAGCTCTTGTCCTGGAGCCCCAACCATGTCTGACACACCAACCATTCTGTCGCTGCGCCATGTCGGCAAGACCTTTGACGTACAGGGCCGCAAGATCGAGGCCCTGCGCGATGCCAATCTCGACGTCAAGCGAGGTGAGTTTGTCTGCCTGCTCGGCGCCTCGGGTTGCGGGAAATCGACCTTGCTGCGCATCGTTGCCGGGTTTGAAACCGCCAGCAGCGGGGACGTGCTGATGTGGAACCGGCCGATCGAAGGGCCAGACCCGACCCGAGGCATGGTCTTTCAGGACTACGGCCTCTTTCCGTGGCTGACGGTCCGCGACAATATCGGTTTCGGCCCGGCTTCGCGGCGCCGCCCCAGCCGCGAGGTCAAGGAAACGGCAGATCACTTCATTGATCTGGTGGGGTTGGGCAAGTTCGCCGATGTCTACCCACACCAGCTCTCGGGGGGCATGAAGCAGCGGGTTGCCATTGCGCGCGTCCTGGCCAACGAAGCCGAGATGGTGTTGATGGATGAACCCTTCGGGGCCCTGGACGCCATGACGCGAGAGCGGTTGCAAGACGAACTGCTGGATTTGTGGGATCGCACCAAGCTGACCGTGCTCTTCGTCACCCATTCCATCGAGGAAGCCGTCGTCCTGTCCAACCGGGTTATCGTCATGAGTGCTGGTCCGGGACGCATCGATAGCGACATTACCGTGGACCTGCCCAGACCGCGTGACGTATCAAGCCAGGACTTCAATGAGCTCAGGCGTTCCCTGTCCGGCAAACTGCACAGCCATCACGGGAAGGTCGCGGCGTGAGTTTCGTAGCGGCGGAGGAAACTGCCCCTCCGGTCTGGCGCGGCATGGATCGTGCCGCCCTTGACAGCGCCTACGACAATAGCGGCGCCGTGCCCGAGAGCGGGCAATACCTTGCTGAATGGTCGAAAAGGACTGCTGCGCTTCGGGCGCAACCCGGCCATCTGCTGGACCTGCGCTATGGCCCGAGGGAGCGCAACCTGATCGACATCTACCGCTGCGGCAAACCCTCTGCGCCCATTCTGGTGTTTATTCACGGAGGTTACTGGCAGCGCAATTCCAAGGACGTTTTCGGCTGCATGGCCCAAGGGCCGATTGTAGCGGGCATGGATGTCGCCCTGGTGGGATACACATTGGCGCCCGCAGCGTCCCTGGCAGAAATTGCCGCAGAGATCCGGGCGGCCATATCGTTCATCCGTCAGATGCCCTCCAACCTGGGTATCGGCAAGGACCGGCTGGTGATTTCCGGATGGTCCGCGGGAGGCCACCTGGCCGCAAGCGCGATGGATATGGCCGAGGTCGATGCCGGTCTCACCATTTCCGGCATATTCGATCTGGAACCGATCCTGTTCGGTTCCCTCAACAACAAGCTGGGTCTTACCCCCGAGGACGTCCGACAACTCAGCCCGGAACAGAACTTGCCGGGGCGGGCCGGCAATCTTGTGGTCGTCTATGGCACAGCGGAACTGCCCGAACTGCAGCGGCAGTCACGAGACTACCTGACAGCCTGGCAAGGTTGCGGGCTGAACGGAACCCTCGAGCCCATAACTGGTGCCAATCATTTCTCCGTTCTCGAACAACTTGCGCAACCCGATGGGCTTTTGGCCCGCCAGGTCGCACGACTTGGCGGACTGTCCTGAACACCGGATTATCGAGACCAGGTCCATGCCCACATCCCCTCTTCCCCATGTCCACATTATCGTCCTGGGTGGAACCATCACCATGATTCCTACCCACCAAAGCGGTATCGTCCCAGCGCTGTCAGGGGAGGACTTGGTGGGGGCCGTTCCAGGCCTGGCGGCGATTGCCCGGATCACCGTCGAGACCCCGTTTCTGGTGCCCGGGGCCTCCCTCAGCTTTGAACAGATTAGGGACGTGTCGGAACTTTCCAACCAGTCCATCGCCCGTGGTGCCGATGGGGTGGTTATTGTTCAGGGCACTGACACGATCGATGAAACGGCCTTTCTGCTCGACCTTGCGCACACCGGCGACGCGCCCTTGGTGGTGACGGGGGCCATGCGCGGTGCGCAGGCAGTGGGCGCGGACGGTCCGGCTAACCTGTTCGCGGCCATCACCACAGCAGCGTCCCCTTCCGCGCGTGGCCTTGGTGCACTCGTGGTGCTCAACGACGAGATCCATGGGGCGCGGTTTGTGGAGAAATCGCACAAATCCCTGCCGTCGGCCTTTTCCAGCCCATCGCTCACCCCCCTGGGCGTTGTGGCGGAGGGCGAGGTCAAGATGGGGCTGCACCCACGCCGTCCTTTGCTTCTTGGCCCGATGCCGAAGCTCGGTCGCGTCGCCCTCATAAAGCTCTGTCTTGGTGACGACGGCGAGATGATCGAGGCAGCGCTCGAACGGGACTATGATGGCATGGTCATAGAGGCCATGGGCGCCGGGCACGTGCCTGCGGCAACGCTGCCCGCTCTGGACCGGGCCGTTGCTTGCATGCCCGTAATCCTGTCCTCGCGCGCAACGGGCGGCAGCATTTTTCGGCAGACCTATGGCTTTGCCGGTGCGGAGCGCGATCTGCTTGCCCGCGGGCTGATTCCCGCCAGCACCTTATCCGCTACCAAGGCGCGGCTGCTCCTCGCCTTCCTGCTTGGCCAAGGCCGCACCGGTGTCGCCATAGCGGCGAGCTTCCAACAGTTTCAATGACAGGACTGGACATGACCGACCGGAGCATCGACCCGAACATAATCCGGCAGCGCCTGGACTATTCACCGATCGTGAACAGGCCAAAGCTGCGCCTGCCCAATGGTGAACGTGTGGTGGTCTGGACCATCGTAAACGTGGAAAACTGGTCGCCTGAGGGGCCAATGCCGCGCGCAGTTCTGCCGCCCCCGATGGGCCAGCCGCTCCTGCCCGATATTCCAAACTGGGCCTGGCATGAATATGGCATGCGGGTTGGCTTCTGGCGGTTCATGGAGGTGCTGGAAAAACGCGGCCTGCGCGCCAGCTTTGCGGTCAACGGGTCCGCCTGCGAAGTCTACGAGGCAGCCTGCCGCGCCGCCCATGACGCTGGTTGGGATTTCATCGGCCATGGTTTCGTACAGCGCCCCATGCACCGGGTCGACGATCAGGCACAGGCCATTCGCCAGACTATGGCGGCCATCAAGGCGCTGACTGGCGCCCCGCCCCGCGGCTGGGAGAGTCCGGGGTTGACGGAAACCATGGAAACACTCGACCTGCTGGCGGCAGAAGGGATCGAATATGTGTGCGATTGGTGCATGGATGATCAGCCTGTCACGATGCATACGACCTCTGGTCCCATCGTTTCAGTGCCCTACACGGTGGAAATCAACGACGTGGTGATGACGGCTCTGCAAGGCCACCGATCAGACGAAATTTACAGACGCGGCGTCGACCAGTTCGATCGGCTCTATCTTGAAGGGGTGGACCAGCCGCGGGTCATGGCCATCTCTATTCACCCGTACCTGACCGGCGCCCCCCATCGCATCAAATATCTCGAAATGCTCTACGACTATATCCTGGGACATGACAGCGTAGCCATGATGACCGGTGCGGAAATTCTCGATTGGTTCAGGCTGCAAGGTCGACCCATGGACCAGCAATGACCACCGCACGCCAATAGTCGGTTCTTCGCCATACTCCACCCAAGAGATGTCGGCCTTCGGCATCCCTCAATGTGCTGCTCACATTGATTGGCCATTATGATGACCGGCTGCCCCTGAAGTGACTTCAGACTATTGTTCCAACCACTCTGTAATGAAATTGGGGCTCGAATGTATGTTGGTCATCTGCAAGCGCTCGGGCCCGAGATTCTCGAATTTGTGCGCCGACCCGGCGGGAACAACCACCACATCACCGGCCACTGCGACGAACTCGTTAGCGCCGAGCAAGAACATGGCTCGACCCGACAGGACGACGAAAGTCTCTGGATAGGGATGTCGATGAATCCCAGGGCCATAGCCGATGTCTTCTGTTGTGACGAAAATCAGCGACACGCCGGATCCAGAACCTAGACCCTCCCATTCTCCGTGCCAGTGGTTCGGATCGAAGTGCGTTATTGAAGTCATACTTGGCCCGACAACCTATTGTGCGAATAAAAGAAATATCTCTGCCAAGACACACTGACGCGTGTGAAGGGGCTGTCGATTACCTGCAAGGTAGCGAGCCGGTTGGACTTGCCACGAACCTGGTCTCTGTCGCCTTATTGACCGCGGTTTGGTTGCGGCAGTTCAGGATATCGGCTGGCTAAGGCCGGGCATTTGTCAGCATAGCTGCCGTTTCCGGATCCGCCGGAAAGAACGCTTCAATAGCCAGTTCGGACAGCATCACGTCCCTGGGTGTTCCGAAGACGGTTGTCGTCGAGATGAATGAAACCGTGCCATCCGTCGTGCGCAGCCGCAAGGGAACGGCAACGCTTGCGGGGCTGTCATGCGTCCTCTCATCGCTATCGGTCTGATCCCCTGAATAGGTCACTAATTCTTCCCGCAGCCGGACAAGGACAACGTCGCGGGTCGTGGCAATCTGTCGATCCAGCCGCTGCAGCAGGTGCATGCGCCATTCCCTGAGATTTTCGATGCGCGGGGCTAGGCCAGCGGGATGCAGGCTGAGCCGTAATACATTGACAGGCGGGACGAGCAGGTCCGGGCGTACGCCAGCCATCAGCGGATCGATGGCCGCGTTCGCTTCGATCAAATGCCAGTGCCGGTCGATCGCGAGGGCTGGAAAAGGTTCATGCCCCTTCAAGATCATCCGCAGCGCCGCGTGCGCTGCTGCCATTTCCGGATCATCAAGGTCTCGCTCGGAATAGGCCGGTGCAAAGCCTGCCGCTAGCAGGGCCGCATTGCGGTCCCTCAGGGGAATATTCAGCCGAGTGGCCAAGTGGATGACCATGTCCCGGCTCGGTCGTGAGCGCCCTGTTTCAAGAAAGCTCAGATGCCGCTGCGAGATATTGGCCTCCAGCGCGCAATGGAGTTGGCTAAGGCGATGCCGTTCGCGCCAGGAGCGCAAATGCTCGCCTATGCTATTGGCTACGGACTGTGTCATGTCACCTGCGCGCTCCTGCGTTCGGGCGCCAAAACTGCAAGGTCCAGGCGCCCGAAACCACACTACTGTGAAATACCGACCATATACTGGTCCCAGAACCCCTCCTTGGGCGCAATCTGCTCGACAACATCGACCAGTACGCCGGCCGGATCGCGGGTCATGAACCGGCGCTGCCCCCACACCTCGTCAGTGAGCGCATGGACGATCGGGGCGCCGCCGGCGCTGACGCGTTTGAACACCGAGGCAGCATCACTGACTTCCACGGTCAGGATCATGCCCAGGCCGTTGAACGACTCTGGACCGGGCGGGTTCGAGGGATGGTCAGGGTGCATATAGGCCAGCGTTGCCCCCCGCGTCCCGTCTTCCCCCGGTCCGATCAGATAGAGGAACCAACTGGCTTCGAACGCGACGTCAAAGTCGAAATGCGCGCGGTAGAAGTCCCGCACAGCGCCGAGATTGGGAGTCGTGATCAGCGGATAAAGATCGCGGACTTTCATGGATTGCGCTCCAGGAGTAGGGGATTGTTCGGACTGTGCCAGGGCTGGTTGAACGGTCAGCAATGCCAACCCGGCCAACAACAGGGCACGACGGTTCACTTCGGATGTCATGGCGTATCCTCAGGCCGGCAGTGGGCGGTTGCGTACGGCCCTGGTTTCGGCAAGCGCGAGCAGGGCAACCACCAGTGCCTGCGCGGCCAGAAAACCTGCACCCAGGGCGTTTGGTGTCGTCAAGAACAGCACGGCAATGCTTGCGATGACCCAGGCGAGATTGCCCAGGATGATCACCCAGACGCCGGCACGCCAGGGCTGTGCCTGCCAGGCCAGCGCTGCCATGAAGACGGCGATAGGAAGCAGAAGCCAGCCGGCGGCAGATAGCAGGTCCTGCGGCAGTCCGAGCAAGCCGGAGAGGCTATGGGCGGCTGCAACAAGCCCAATGCCCATTGCGGCGCAGGTGACGGCGTCGATTGCAAGAATAGTTCTGATCGTCATGGATCGTCTCCGGAGGATGATGATGGAGACTTATGGCGCCGGGCGGGGAGGCAATGCGATTACCTTGCAGGTAATGACGATCGCCGTGGACGGTCCTCCAAGAAGAAGACGTCAAACTTGTCTGGAGAGTTCTCCGTCAATGAGCACGTCCAGTGGAGCCGGTCAGATCTGAACCAGATCATATCGCCGCGCCCGCAATGCTGCGTCCAGAACGTCGCTTGTGCCGAATAGCCGACAGAGCCGGGCAACTTCCGAAGCCAACTCGGTGTCCGACAACCCGTGGCGCGCAGCCGTCGCCTCTGCGCCCAGACCATTCAGGACGGATTGCAAAATCGAGGCGTGCTTTGCATCGAGCCGCAGAATCTGGCGGCGCTCCGGCATGCCGCCTTCGTCGGCCTTGTGCAGCAATGCCGTACTGACCGCCCGGGCGGCAGACCGCGCGGCGGGGTCCTTTGGGCTAAGTCGGTCGGCCATGCACGAGATCGCGTGAACGCGACCATCAGACCGGCGGATGGATGCGACATAGCCATTTGTGATACCGAAGTCTGCCGCCTCTCGAACCATTCGGTTGATGGAGGGATCCGCCATCAGGCGGGGGGAAAACACCTCGGACCAGTAGAACGGCAGGTGCTGACTGGCTGTGGCAACCAGCAGGGGATCGATCGCGCCATAGCCCTGCTCCTTGTAGTGGGCCATCCATCCCAGCGGCGCATGGGAGAGATCGTGATGCCGTATCGACGCGGCAAGGCTCGTGCTGCGCAGTGACATGGTGCCCAAAAAGAACTGTGATATTCCCAACCGACCGAGGGCCGCCGCAGCCAAGGCAATGGCACTCTCCAACTCGTCCGCGTCTTCGATCGCGTAGAGGGTGTCCATGTCGACCGGGACCATGCCGGGCACCTGCGACCGGGCCACCGGGATCGGTACCTCCGTCGCATAACCGGCGGCTTGCAACAGCGCGCAGACTTCCGTTTCTCCCAGACCCAGGGCGGCGGACAACCGCAGGACCATTTTTCGGCTGGGAAGTGCCCTTCCGGTTTCAAGAAAACTCAGGTGCCTGGCCGACACGGCAGCGATTTGCGACAGTCGGAGTTGTGAGTACTGGCGCCGCCGCCGGGCCGCCGCCAACGCCTCTCCGAACGATTGCACGCTCTCCAACCCGACCTGCATCGGCCCTCGATTCCTGCGGCATCCGCCGTCGTCCGCCGACAGCTACCCCATCAAATTTTGCGTCCCTGCCTTGGTGCCGCTGAAAGCTGTCCAGCGACATCGCGTCAATATGCATGCGAGCTGGGCGCGGCTCAATCTCGCTTACCAATAGACACTTTTCATTATTGAAATGCATTGGACGGTGCCGAACGTCTGCGATGCCAAGACACGGATCACCGTCCGCAGACGGACAGGACACAACACACCACCGGGGCGTGAGCCAGTCTGCCTACCTCGCAGGTAATTGAGCCAACTATCGTCACTCTTCAGATTGCCACCGGCCAGACAGCAGGTCGGCAAACCGGTGCAATCGCGCCGCGACTGGGGAGAAAAACTCATGCGACGCAAGGAAATTGCAGCGATCTCGGCGCCGGCGGATTCCCTGCCAAGGACCTGCTCAAAAAATCTGTGGCCAATTTGGCGAATTTGCCTCGCCCGGTTCGTCGTCACCAAGACCGGCGGGGACTGGCCCCGATCGCATCCATAAGGAGCATATCAAATGCGCAAAGTAACAGCAGGCCTCTTTCATTCCGTCGACGGCGTCGTCGAAGCACCCGATCAATGGCAGTTCGACCAGTTCGACGACGAGCTGGGGGAAATGCTTGGCGGGGTCATGGCCCGCGTCGATACGGTGATCCTTGGCCGCAAGGGCTACCAGGAGTGGGCCGGATACTGGCCCAGCGCCACCGCGGACGGAGGCTTCGCCGACTTCATCAACACCGTTCCCAAGCATGTCGCATCGCGCACACTGACCGGGCCGCTTCCCTGGAATAATGCGCGGGTAATCGAGGGCGACGCCGTCAAATTCGTGCGCGACCTCAAGCAGACCGAGGGCAAGGAAATTGCCGTGATGGGCGGCATCGAGATTGTGCGCTCGCTGTTCCTGGCCGGCATGATCGATGAACTCAGTTTGATCACGCATCCGGTGGTGGCCGGTGAGAAGCGGCGGCACCTGTTCGCACCCGACGACCCGGTCACGCGCGTCTCCCTGGTTTCCAGCACCACCACCAGCAAGGGCAATCTCGTCGCGACTTACGCTCTGCGCGGCTAGTCGCGGTCTTTGCCCCTCACCATTTCCACCAGAACGGCGTCAGAGAATTCGGGGCAAAACGCTCCGGTTCGAACGCCCGCAATTACCTTCAAAGGAAGGCACAGAACCATGTTTCGAATTGCCACTTTCGCCGCTGCACTCATCATGGCAGCGCCAGCCTATGCTCAATCCGAAGCCGCAGGCGCCTATGCTGACGTCAACGGCATGCGGATGTACTACGAAGTCTCAGGCCAGGGAGACCCGATTGTCGTCCTGCCCGGCGCGCACATGAACATCATCACCATGGGCAAGATCATTCCGCTGCTCGCCGAAAAGCACACCGTCTATGCGCTCGAATTCCAGGGCCACGGCCGGACCAACGACATCGACCGTCCGATTACCTACGAGAACATGGCCGACGACGTTGCGCTGTTCATGGACGAGGTCGGTCTCGAAAAGGCTGACGTGTTCGGCTATTCGATGGGCGCGGGCGTCGGTCTGCAACTGGCCATTCGCTATCCTGACAAGCTCGATCACCTGGTCGCAGCTTCAGTTTTGTACGCTCATGATGGCCTGCATCCGACCTATCTGGAAACACTGCCGCAGATGACGCCGGAATTGTTCGCCCCATTCGAGGAACAGTGGCAGGCGCTTGCCCCAGATCCCGAGGGATACGCTGCCTTTATCGAGAGGATGATCGCGCTCGAGCACGAGACCTTTGACTGGACCGAAGGTGTGGCCACGCTCGACGTGCCGGTCCTTGTGATCACCGGCGACGCCGACACAACCACCCTGGAGCACTCTGTCGAACTGCTCCAACTTCTGGGCGGTGGTGTCATGGGCGATATGGGCGTGCCCCTGCCCGAGTCCCGGCTTGCGGTGCTGCCGGCCACCTCGCATACGGCGATCATCACCCAGACGGACCTGCTGATGAGCCTGATCGAGCCGTTCCTGAATGGCGAGACTCCCAAGGGCTTTTTCGATCAATGAGAAAATAGCAGATCGGTTACTTCAAATGCTTGCCACGCCCGCCGATGAGCCGAGCTTTCACACGCCAAGGGGCCCTGAGGGTCCCGTCGGCCTCCAGCAAAGCGGCCAGAGCAAGCGGTCTGGCATCCGTGGGTAACCTTTTGAAAATGCTTGGCCGCTCGCCTTCTTCTGCCGCTGCCTGAAGCAAGGCACCTTAAGACGGTGCCTTGCTTCGATTGCCATATGAGCGTTTCCTATTTGCACATGCCGAAAGTGGAATACTCCTCCAGAATGCCCGGAGAATAGCCAAAAATGATCGATCACACTGTGCTGGCAACCTACGCGCTCGTGGTCCTCGGGTTCGTCTTCATTCCCGGGCCGGCAACCCTGCTTACGGTGGCGCGCGCGACGACGTCGGGCACCAGGGTGGGGATTGCAACGGGAACCGGCATCATGGCTGGCGACATCCTCCACACGGTCATGGCCGTGGTTGGAATTTCCGCAATTGTTGCCGCTTCAGCGACACTGTTCAACATCGTGAAATATCTTGGAGCGGCGTATCTCGTTTACCTGGGAATCAAGGCCATTCTGGACAAGGCTCCGGTCGATCTTGGGCAAGGGCGTCTCCCGATCACCGCGCGGCAGGCGTTCCGCCAGTCAATCATGGCCGAGGTTCTAAACCCCAAGACGGCGCTGTTCTTCCTGGCATTCTTGCCTCAGTTCGTCAGACCGGAGAATGGTTCGGTTGCTGCGCAACTCACCATCCTTGGCGTCCTGTTCGCAACCATCGGGTTCTTGAGCACAATAGTGTACTCGGTCGCAGCCGGGAGCCTCGGCAGCGTCCTGCGTCGCAACCCGGCTGTTCTCAAGTGGCAAGGCAAAATAGTCGGAGCCATCTACTGTGGGCTTGGCGCCCGCTTGGCGCTAGAGGAGCGGTGAGCCCGAGAGGGATATGGACAGCTTGGTCCCGCCGCGTCTGGCTACCCCCCTTTCGCCATTGTGCCCATTGCTTTGTAGGCCCGCTCTCCCCGCGTATTGGCCGCTCCTTTCAGGGAGCACCTATGCTGGCTAAAGGACAAGCATGGGGTGTTTTCGCATCATTGCGATCTGCCATTTGTGGACTAGGCGGTCACCGATTCCGACGTGTCTTCGCTGGCCAGTTTCCGGGGCGTCCCCCCCCCCCCC